>Ga0187855_10000040_pt1 | contig 105684 bp, 81 predicted proteins | sample June2016WEW_8_10_2_FD_132969 | JGI IMG/M metagenome (GOLD analysis project Ga0187855, IMG submission 132969) | Peatland microbial communities from SPRUCE experiment site at the Marcell Experimental Forest, Minnesota, USA - June2016WEW_8_10 | ecosystem: Environmental > Terrestrial > Soil >... | reverse complement strand
ATCGCTCCCCCAGTGGCCCCAAACGCCGTGTAGGTGTAGGCATTGCTGAGCCACACTCCATTCACCTGCGAGTACAGCGTCGCATAGACCGGGGTGCCGTTGGTGGGCAGACCGTTAACCGTCGTGGTCAGCACATTGCCAAGATTCCCCGATTGAGAGTACTGGTTCCCGCCCGGCGTGCTGCCCACATCCAGCCAGTACGCGTTAGCGCCCGCGCCCGCCGTCCAACTGAACGTCACGCTGCCGCCCGTCAACGTCGCACCCGGAGCCGGCGACGTTATCGTGCCTTTGCTGGCACTCCCCCCAAACGCCGTGTAGCTGTAATCGATGTGTTGCCAGGTTCCGCTGAGCTTGTAGTACCAGCGCGCCCAGACCGTGCTGCCGTCTTCGGGTAGAGAGTTCACAGTTTGCGACAAGGTGGAAATGGGCAGGCTACCGGATTGGTAATACTCGTTCCCTCCCGGTTCCTTACCTACATCCAGCCAGTAAGCGGCAGCGCCGGTGTAGCCATACCACTGGAACACCGCTGAGGTGCCGCTCAGCGTAGAACTGTTAACCGGACTATAGATTCCCGGTGAACCAGCCGCAGCCAGGAAGGTGACCGTCTGCATGACCCACGGCCCCGAAACGGTCAGAGGCGCCCAAGAGTGATAGCTGCCAATAACGTTGACCAGTTGATCCGCCGCAAGGTCCGAGTTCGGCGAGGTGATGGTTCTGATGGTAAAAGGCGCACCTGCCATGATGTTGCCGGTGTTCACCGTATTCGCCCCGATAATCAGTTCATTCGCGGCGGTTGTCGTGACGAAGCCGCTGTCGGCAATGTTGCTGTTTCCGCTAGCGCCAACAGATACATCCAGCGGGTTCGACGTAGCCACTCCGCTGTATTCGAGAATTCGCACATCGGGCAGGACTGCTCCTTGATTAAAGGTAACCGTTACCGTGTTGGTGCTGCTGCCCACAATGTTCTTGGCATAGTAGATAGACTCGCTCAAAGCAGTGCCAGTGGTTGGACCGATCGCAAGCGTATAGGTGTTTCCCGCGGAATCGGTAACGGACTTCACGGTGGCCGTACTGTCGTTCCAACCGACGATTACAACGTTCAGGTCACCGGCCGTTTGCGCTGTCGAATAGGCCACGTTCACTGTGGCTGTGGTCGACTGCGGCGTTGCTGACACCACCTGAACGAACTGAATTCCTTGGAAGGGCGGAGGATTCAGGCCATAGACTTGCAACTGACCAGAAAACGAACCCACGTACACTTTCCCATTCGCGATCGTGGGCGGATTGAACTTGGCATAGTTGCCTACGTTATCGCGTGTGAGGTTCTGGGTGCTGTCCCATAGCTCCGTCGTGAGATTTGTGGCGTCGAAAGCTCGCAGGACGCCAAGCACTGGAACTCCAGTAGCTACCCCGGAAAGTGGCGCCGAAGACCATACTATGCCTGTACCCGTCAAGTTATCGTTAGCCGACAGAGAAAGGGCAGCCGCGTTAGAGAATCCGGAACTGTTCTGAATTGTGCTTTCGGAAACTGGAGTGGTTTGGAAGAGAGATCCTGTGAACTTGAAGGCTTTCAGAGAATCCGACTTCCCCCAGATATAGACGACGGGCCCGTTGTTTGGACTGTTCCAGTAGATAGGCGAACTGAAAAAGGGTGTGTTGGTTGCCGAAAACTCCTGCACATCATCGTCGACAGACGAGTTGTAGTGGCCCATATCAGTGGAATTCACCACACGAAAAATCGAGTCCTTACCCAAACCCACAAGCAGCGAAGTTCCTGGCATCAGCATGGGACCGCCGGATCCCAAATCTGTGTTATCTGCGGCCAGCGTTGCCTGATTGTACGGGGTGAAATAATCCGCCACCGTCAGACTCGATCCACTAAACTTCACGAAGGAGTCGCCGTAGTCTGCGCCGCCTGTGTTCGCGGTGAAGTCGCCATTTCCGGTCATTGTATAGACATTGCCGCCGGCGTCGGCCACCAGGCCCTGCCCGCAGGACCAAATTCCACCATCGTCTCCGTTCGGCGTGACGCTGAAGATTGCCTCTTGCTGCAAGTTGGTGGCGTTGTAGCTCATGACCCATCCATGCCAGGTACCAATGTCGCCGACCGAACCAAAGGCAATGTAGAGGACCCCATTCACAAGCAGCAAAGAGGGGCGCTGATGATGATAGGTTGGATTGAATGTCAATGTGCCGCCTGAGCTACCTGTCCCGGTTCCGCCTACCTGTCCCGTGATCTCTACCGGTCCCCCAAGCTGTTCAATTCCAGACGTCAAAGCTAACGCATGAAGGTAATCATGATACGTGCTGTTGCTGGTATTCTTAGTCCTGGTTACGACGTAGATGATTCCCGGAGTCGAAGTCGTATCGATTACGGGCGTGGCGGTAATGCCAATCTCCGGGCTTATATCGTAATAAGGACAATCGCTGGGATTAGTGTCGCCAGTGATGATGCAGATGTCTTCACTGGGCACTGACGTCCCTAAGTTCACTTGCCATAAGGGCGCCGAAGCGTTGGGGTCGTCGGCATCAAACGCATACACACTGTTGTGTTGCGTTGCGACGTACACCACGTTGTGGGTCGCGCCTTGAATAGTGAGCCCTGGAACATACAGCGGCTGCGCGTTGATGAACCCATCGACCGTGCGCCAGAAAAGCTTGCCGAAACTGCTTTGGTTTACGTTCGAAGTGTTAAGGACAGTTTCATTCAGGTTCTGCCCGGTGCGCGCATTATCATTGTGCTGCGTCAGAACTGAAACTTGGCCAACGCCCAGAATCGCGCTGAAGAGAGTAAGAGTCAGCAGGCTGACTTTAGCAATTCGCATTACATGGTGCTTCATTTTCTTCTCTCCAAAACGGAACCTGTACTTTGGACCATGGGAGTGATTTTTTGGGACCGAGGCTCATTCTTGATCCGTGAAACTGGGAAGCGACACGGAATAAAGTTGGTCCATGGGACCCTCAGTATCCCCGGTCTCTCACCTCGACGTCTTTGTTTCCGTGGCCGATGAAGGCTCAAGCCTCGCCAGGCCGCGCTGCAGATCAAGGCATTGATTTCAGTGATTTGATCATAGGACGGATAGAGATGTCCGTCACCTCGGCCGTGGGCGGGAGCATCAGGGTGTGCACTACGACGGAGGCTACATCTTCCGGTTGCAATAGCGCTTCTGGATCATACTCGCGTCCTTCCTGCTGAAAGAGCGCCTCCTGCATCGGCGTTGCAGTGCGCCCGAGGTAGAGCGTCAGGACACGGATTCCCTTCGGATTGACCTCTTCGCGCAAGCTATCGGCGATCGCCTTCAAGGCGTGCTTGGTGGCACCGTATTGCCCCACTTCCGGCCGTTTTGCTGCCACCCCGGCGCTGGAATTGATAAATACAATTTGCCCACGCGTGGTCGTCAACAACGGCAGCAACTGCTGCGTTAACATGTACGGCGCGCGGACATTTGTCGCATATTGGAGGTCGAGGTCCTCAATGCGAGCACGCTCCATTGTGTCTTGATAGATAACACCGGCACAGTGAATCAAGATGTCGAGTCTTCGGGCTCTTGCTTCCAGGTATCGAAGAAGTGGGTCAAGGTTCTTTCGATCTGTGAGATCGATCTGAAAGCTCTTCGCGCTCGACTGTCGCTCAACCGCTGTAACCGTCTCCGCTAGTGCGATGGGATTCCTTCCGACCAAGCACAATTGCACCCCCCGGTGCGACAAGGCCAGTGCGATCGCGCGTCCAATCCCGCCGCTCGCCCCGGTCACGACGGCTACACGGCCAACAAGATTGCTGTTCTCGTTGATTCTTTTTTTAAGCTTACGTGGGGCGGCAATTCTCAAAGTTTCTGCTCTCGCTCAGAAGTTTACAGTTGGTTTGCCAAACTCTCATGGCCGCCTCTAGCGAGGACAAGAGTCTCTCGGGAAGGTTGACGAGTTCTGGGCGGCTAAGACTGCCATTCTTGCCGCAGAGAATCGGTGGTTTGTTGCCGTTCATATCACCAACTTACGGCAGTAAAAGGCCTCGGCATAACCGCTGGGGCATTGCATTCCATTCCGCGCAAGCGCATAAGTGAGAGAAATGTATCTTGTTGAAACCATGGCTTCGTGCGCTGAGACTGGAAGGCGTCCATGATGTAACGAACCTTCTTCTGATAAACGTCCGTCTCGAGCGGCACAAACACTCTCGGCTGTCCCATGTCACCGTCGTATTTCGGGATCTCGTACTCCAGAATTAAATGGTTCCGAAAAGTATTCCAGGTTAACTCTGATACCAGGCGGTGATCTTGGTGCGCATCTTTTCCATTATGAGTGAAAATCAGACTTGGATTTATCTGCTTCAACTCCTTTTCAAAGATCGTCTTCACCTCCGCCCCCACATAAGGCATGAACCCGTCCTGGAAGGTCTTCAGCAGTAATGTCTTCACCCGCGAGCCAGCGAACAATTCAGCTGCGCGCCGTGCCTCAGTTTCGCGTACTCCAGTCGCACTGAACACCACCCAGTGAAAGTTGCAGTCTGGGTATTGCTCGGCCAGCCGGAGGATGGCGCCGCCGCCGCCGATTTCTATGTCATCCGAATGACAGCCCAGGCAAAGAACTTCCAGTGCCCGCTTCGACCCCACATCGAGGTTCAGGTTAATCATGAGCCAGCTGAGACCACTTCCAAAAGATTGGATTGCCCGTTGGCAGCGTGGTTCCACACCTTCCACGGAGCTGTACCCTGACTCAGTTCTTCAAGATGTTGCTTATCTTTAAAGGTATCCATGCATTGCCAGAAGCCAGTGTACTTGTACGCTAAGAGGGCCTTCTTCTCAATCAGGCGCTGAAACGGCTCGCGCACGAGTTCCTCGCCCGGCTGGATATGGCGGAAGATCTCATTGCGCATCGCGAAGAAGCCACCGTTGATCCAAATGTCGGTGCGGCTCAACGGACAAATCTCCCGGACCATTCCACCATTTTCCGAGTGGACAATGTCAAAGCTTGCTGTTGGCTGTACCAGCAGCAACGAAGCAACCGCTTTGCTCTGCCGGAACGTGTCCAGCATCGCCGGCAGCGGAACGTCGCTTAACCCATCACCGTAGTTCGCGAGAAACATTTCTTCGTTCTGCACGTACGGCTCTATAGCCTTCAGACGTTGACCGATGTTGGCATTAGCACCCGTCTCCACAAAGGTGATTGTCCAGTCATCGATGTCGCGGTTCAGAAACTGGACGTTCTTTCCGCCCTGCGACCAAACAAAATTGTTGGAGACGGATTCATCGTAGTGGAGGAAGTAGTCCTTGATGCAGTTGCCCTTGTATCCGAGGCACAGAATGAAGTCCTTGTGACCGAAGTGGGCATAGTACTTCATCAGATGCCACAGAATCGGTCGCATCCCAATTTGCACCATGGGTTTGGGGACGTCATCGGCGTATCCCCTGAGCCGCATTCCGGCTCCTCCGCAGAAAAGAACTACTTTCATGGTAACCCTCCGCCCTCAACAGACCGTGACTTTCGGAATTGGCACAACAAAGCTGCCGCCCCACTCCCGGATGAACTGCAGCTGCTCTATGATTTCGTCTTTCAGGTTCCAGGGCAGGATCACGATATACTCCGGCTTGGTCTCGCGGATCCGGTCCGGATGATAAATCGGAATACGACTGCCCGGCAGGAATCGCCCTTGCTTGTAGGGGCTGCGATCCACCGTGTACTCGATCAGATCCTTCCCGATGCCGCAGTAATGCAACAAAGTGGCGCTCTTGCCCGGCGCGCCATAGCCGGCCACCTTTTTGCCTTGCATCGCGGCAGTGAGCAGGAAATCCACGAGCGCGAACTTCGTTTCCTTCACCTGCTGCGCGAACCTCTCGTAACCTTTCACCTTGTCGAGCCCGGCTCGGGCTTCGTCGGCCAGCACCTTGCTCACGTTTGGCTCGACGGGATGGGTCTTGCTTTCCGCTCTGCACGCATAGACGCGGAGCGATCCACCGTGCGATCTCAATTCCTCCACGTCGAACACTTTCAGTCCGTGCGCCTCCATGATCTTGATCGTGCTGAGCAGCGAGAAGTACGAAAAGTGCTCGTGGTAGATCGTGTCAAACTCGTTGAGCTGGATCAGTTGCAGCAGGTGGGGAAATTCGAGCGTCAGCACCCCTTCGGGCTTCAGAATCACCTTGAGCCCTTCGACGAAGTCATTCAGATCCGGAACCTGTGCCAGCACGTTGTTACCAAGCACGAGGTCGGCGCAGCGGCCTTCGGCGGCGAGTTCTTTGGCCAGCTTCGTTCCGAAGAAGCGTACCAGGGTGGGAACGCCCTTTTCGACAGCTACCTTCGCAACATTCGCGGCCGGTTCAATCCCCAGCACCGGCACATCGCGCTTGACGAAATACTGCAGCAAATAGCCGTCATTGCTGGCCACCTCCACCACGAAGCTGTTGCGGCCTAAACCGAAGCGCGTCTTCATGGCCTCACAGTACTTATCACAGTGTTTGAGCCAGGAGTCGGAAAAGGAAGAAAAATACGGATAGTCGCTAAAGATCTTCTCCGGAGTCTCATATTCCTCCAACTGCACCAGCCAGCACTTTTCGCAAACCAATACATGAAGCGGATAGTAGGTTTCACCGCGGTTTAGGTCAGCAGCCGAGGGATAAGTCTCACACAGCGGAGACAATCCTAGATCGACAAACGTCCGTTGCAGATCGCTGCCGCAGAAGCGGCAAGTCTTGGCTGCCGCCATCGGCTGAGTTTCAAAAGAAGGCATTGTCGTCGTCATGAGTCTCCTTCAGGATGAGATCAGTTCAGGCAAGCGAGGGTGTCTCAACACGCTGCTGGCTCCACCGCAAAGAGCGGTCCAGTTGCCCGGCTTTCTGCAGGCGTTGGATCTGGCTAATCCGCACGTAGCGGCCACGTTCCATGTCTTCGGCTGTGAGCCCGACAGCACGATATGCATCGTAGAGTTCCTGCGCGCCTTTGCGGGCAGTCCACTCCGGACGGAAGTTCGGCAGCATGCGCTTAATCTTGTCGCAGGTCACGCGATAACAGCGCTTGTCAGGGCCGCCGCCGGGAGCGTACTCCACATGGCATCCGGGCACGGTTTCCGCGACGATGTCCGCCAGTTCGCGAATCCGGTAATTTTCTTCGGTACGGCCAACATTGAAAGTCTCGTTGTGAATCCGATCGCGCGGCGCTTCGAGTACCGCCACAACCGCAGCGATGATGTCGCGAATATGTGCGATGGGACGCCAGGGCGTACCATCGCTTTTGATAAGAATGCGACCCGTCGTACAGGCCGAGGCCACCAGGTCGTTCAGAACGATGTCCATCCGCAACCGCGGAGATGCACCATAGGCGGTGGCATTTCTCATGTAGGTGGGGCTGAAATTCACGTCTGCCAAGGCCCTGATGTCACGTTCAACAAGAACCTTCGACTCGCCATAGGGAGTGACTGGGTTGAGCGACGCACTTTCATCCAGGAAGCCGTCGCCCGCCGCACCGTAGGTGCTGCACGAAGAGGAGAAGACGAAGCGCTTCACACCGGCCGCTTTGGCGAGTTTTGCCAGCTTCACCGACGCGAGATGGTTAATGTCATAGGTGAGCTGTGAGTCGAGATTTCCCAGTGGATCATTCGAGAGCGCAGCCAGATGCACGACCGCGTCGAAGCCTTCCAGATCTGCCCTGGTAAGATCGCGGAGATCCTTGCGCACTTCCGGAATTGCCGGTGACGCGTCTCCGAAATCGCAACCAGCGAAGAGATCGGTGTCGAGGCCACTAACCTCATGGCCAGCCGAACGCAGAATAGGCGCCGCTACGGCGCCGATGTAACCCTTATGACCAGTCAGCAGAACTTTCATGTGACTCCCTGTCTCGGAGAGACTTGATGCTTGTGCTCGCGAAGCGCCCAGTCCGGGTCAAACGGAACGTCTCATCGCCCAAGTTGATGCCACTGCAATAGGCTCCCTAACCGCAATACAAAAAAAAGCCTTACGCAATGGGGAAGAACAAAGAACAGAGGATGCTATCTGCAACCATCCTCACACACATCTTGCCTAGTCGCAATGGCTCGATCGTCACCGTGTGGAGGTAACCGTTCACTGGTTACCCTGGGTCTTTGCTCCCGCTACCTTGGCGGTCGCCGCGCTAGCGGCTCTTCGACCAGCCGAAACCTCCCGATGCGAACTGCCAGCCGGGGCTGCCTCCGAAGGCTCGCGGTCGGCTATCGCGGACAGCAGGCCACTCTGGCACAGCGACTCAGCCGCATTGTGGATCGCCGCGAACGGCAAACCAGAGCGCTCCGCAATGTCCAGCAGCGTGTTTTCTCCGTCAGAAAAATTGAGCACCCACAGTCGCGCATTGATCTCCGTTCCGATCGACTCGCCGCCAGTGGAACGATAAAGGTTTCGCTTTCCCAGTTGAGGTTCGCAGTATGGGCTCAAATTACGGTAACGCCGGTTGTTCTCCAGCACATCCGCAATACCGACGCAGACCCGAAGTGACCTTGCCAGCTGCATGGGCTTAATGAAATCGAGATTGTCGGCAGAAGTGTGGTACTCCGGAAAGGTTCCCCAAACGCTTCGCATTAGACAACCGACGGCAAGGTTGAAACCCGGTGAGCAATACTGCCGCTCGTCGTAACCGTAAGGCGAGAAATCCAGAACTTCCGACGCTTCGCCACAGTGCTTCAAAACATGGGCTGCCGCGCGGTCGATCTCCGTGCCTCCGCGGCGGCTCTTCTTGTAGTGGAAGCCACCTTTGTCACCAATTCCCGTTAAGACCAAGCCGTGGCGGATGCTACCAACTTTCACCCGGTTTCGCGCCAGCCAGGTGATAGCGCCGATCGTCCCCGGGATGAAAACGAATCGGTAGGAATAACGAAGCTCCTCCCTGGATAACAGGTCCGCTAGGAAGGTGGCAACGGCCAGCCCCGACAGATTGTCATTCGCCAACGAGGGATGGCACGCATGACACGAGATCAATACCTCTTCGCTCGATCTCCCCGGCAAATAGTACTCGCCATAGGTCAGGTTTCCGTCTTCGAGAGTGGCGTCGATAAAAACTTCGTAGTCTCGGTCTTCCAGGGTCAGAAGTTGTTTGTGCGACAAGCAGAATCCCCAGTTGGGCTGATAGTACGAAGTACGGTAAGGGATCCACTCAGGACGATCGGACAGAGAGAACAGATGCGGCTTCAGTTCGCTCAGCGCCATTGTCCTATGCACTGGCATGCTGTAGTTCATTACGTGCAGATTGTTATGCTGAAAATCCACCACCCGCTGCCCGCCTGGAATCCTTATGTAAGCGTCCCGGATGTTCCATTCCTTCGGAACCGTCCAGTCGAATACTGGGGTTCCGCTCGCGACTTCGAAAATCTGGAGTGCAATGTGCTGCTTGATCATGTCCAGCGTCTGCCGAATCCCGTCCCCGGTGATGCTCCGGCATATCGGAAACATCTTGGCGGCAAAGGCGTGCAGTTCCCCGCCAATTGAGCCCAGTTCACTCTCGTCGAACTTTCTTAGCAGGTTCATTTTCAACCTTCAAAATCTGGGCAGGTTCGATCCCGCTCGGAAACTACTTCAATCTTCTCAGGCCACTCGATCCGAAAGGCCGGATCGTCGAACCGCACTCCGCGAGACAGTTCAGGATAATAGAACTCTGACATCTGGTAGAACACCTCAGTGTTGTCCGTCAGCGTCAGGAGCCCGTGCGCGCATCCTTCCGGGATGTAGAGCATGCGGCGGTTCTCCGCGCTGAGAACCGCAGCGACCCAACGCTTGAACGTTGCCGACTGCGGGCGCAAATCGATGACTACGTCGTAAATTGATCCAGCGGTACAGCGGACCAGCTTCGCCTCCCCTTTAGGTGCTTCCTGATAATGCATGCCACGTAGAGTTCCCTTTCGACCGTTGAAGGCAATGTTGCATTGCACCACGTTGGGATTCAAGCCGTGGCTTTCAAACTCCTTCTGGCACCAGCTCCGAGCAAAAAAACCCCGGGCATCGTGGCACGGCTCGATGTGAATTTCGAAAACTCCAGGTAGCTTGGTTTCTTGAACGATCATACGGTCGACAGTGTTATTCGGCTGGTTTGAGGATTCGCGCCGCTGATCCATGATGCGCTATTGATTGTGATGGACGAGGACCCCGCTTGCGTTCTCGCCCGGGATTTCGTTGGGAGCGGTTGCCGAGAAAGATGCTCCAAGCTGAAATACTGATGCATAGCGTGTCTCCCAGTCACTCCGGCGCTTGTCGAATGGTTCCAACCCCCAGTATTGCAAAGGCCAGTCTTGCCGGAGAGATGGGTCGCCCTCGTGGATTTCGTTGATCAGCTCCGTCAGCGGCATCCAGCCAAGTTCCCGAGCGACCTTACTTCGCACTCCCAAGTCGACCCCTGACACAAAGAGGTAACCTCCGGGCTTCACCAGACGCGACAGATTACGTAAACAGGCTTCTGCTTCCTCGGGTTGCATATGGCACAGGAACCGGTTGGCGACCACAATATCCTGAAGACCCAAAACATCGACTAGCTTCGGATCTCCGGCGTCGCCAACGTGCCAAGCTAGCCCCTCCCGGAAACGCGGTTTGACGCTCGCTTGGTCGCCCTCACGTTCGAACATCGCGTCGATCTCCTCTGAGGACATCCGTTCGAACACCGATTTCATCTGGCCGCCAAAGGTTTTCGCAGCCAAGTCTTCCCCCGGAATAACCGAATTAGAACTGAAAGTCTGCCCCGGTGCGCGACTCTTCAGGGAGTAGAGGCCTTCTTTTGCAAATTCCAGAACATTCGGATCGATGTCCAGAGCACGTGATCTGACTTTCAGATCCGGCCGTGCACAACGGATCGCATAGGAGAAAGAGTAAACCTCAGCCCCTTTACTGCATCCGAGAATCGTCAGGTCGAGAGTGGATCCCGGTCGCTTTGGATCCAGTAGCCAAGTCAGCAACTGAAGTTCAGGACGATTTCGAAAAAAGAAAGTGCCCGTGTGTTGCATCCGTGCCGACCGCAACTGAATCAACCTATGCAAATGAGCGCCGTACATCCAGCCAAGGCGCGAGGAGGTCAAGGTGGCCGGCAGATGATTCCAGATCCACATGTTTACACCAAGATACGGACGCCCCAAATATCTTCTAAGACGCCTCGACTGCGACATCGTGTCCACGGCGGCTTGTATCCAGGCGGTTCTCTTTGAAGGTAATCTCATATTTCAAGCTCTGCATCTCGTCCGACTTTGCTTCATCCTGAGTTCGCGGTGGTTCGAGAGTTAATGGCTAGCGGTTAACGATTTACCGGCTAAACCAGGTAGCATTAGATTGACTTCTATACGCTCAGATCCGCGGTCTGCAGTGAGATCGTTTCAAATCAGACGTTTCGAGGAGGTGCCATCCCGATTTCAGGGACAGAATTCTTCGGTTCGTGCTGCCCTTGATGGTTGTTAGACATTCTCCAAAATCTCTTGCTGAAAATGAGCTGCAACGGCTGTCGGGGAAAACTGCCTTCTGGCCCGTTCCATACCGGCCCTACCCATCTCCATCCTCTTTTCCGGATTTCGGTAAAGGAAAGTCAACGCCTCTGCGAGGTCTTCAGGCGACTCCTGGGGCACCAGTATACCTGTCTCACCATCAACAACGGCATCGGGAATGCCGCCCGCTCTCGATCCAATTGCGGGAAGCCCAAGTGCTGAAGCCTCAACATACGCTATGCCGAAACCTTCATGCTGCGTTTTCGGATCCACTCGTGACGCCATGACAAACACATCACTAGTCCGCAAAAGGCACCATTTCTCATCCTCCGTGATGTAGCCCATAAAATGGACCCTATTCCTTAATCCCAATTCATCTACAAGCGCCTCGAGGACTTTTCTCTCGACGCCGTCCCCGCCAATCACGTACCGAAATGGAACTCCTCTCGCATCAAGGATTCTTAGGGCACGTAGCACAGTGTCAATGCCCTTGGGCTTAACCAGTCTACAAATTGTTACCACATTCAGCTCATCTCTCATTTCCCGACTCTGCTCTGAGTGGAGCCGGGCCTGAATAGCCCCTTGAGATATTGGTGGATAGACAATTTTGATTCTGCCACCTGGAATACCCCACATTTCGACCAATGATTTAGTGTGACGAGAGTTAGCGGCAATCCATTGTGCGCCTTTAAGCATTGCTCCCCTCCGAATAAACTCGTTTATTCTGTTCCGGAACGGGTAAATCTCACATTCATGAGCGATGATCCCATACGGCACCTTTCGCTCTAGAAGAAACAGCGCGAATGGATAGAGCCTCATGTCCAAATGCCCGAAAACAATCATGGTTGGTTTCTCGTTTGCGAGAATTCCCTCCAGTCTTGCGAGTGAATCGGCTGATGCCTGAAAATAAAAGGTCTTTTCCAAAACCCGACGCGCTTTCGGGCTCAGACATCGAACGATCTCCAACAAACTGACAAATTTATTGCCCAACCAGTTCGTGGGACGCTCGTCATGCACCACTTGGAATGGGATCACCCACTCTTCGTACTTTTCGAGAAATGCCAGCCGCTCTTTCTGATGCGGCTGCACCACGGCTAACACCTTCGTAGAGCTACCAATACTTATGAGACCTTTTGCCAAATTATCAATGTAATCGGCCCTTCCTCCGGGTTGAGGTTTGTAGTCTGATGCTATGAACAAGAATTTGCAGGCGTCCATATCACATGCCCATGCGGCGACTTACATTTACTTCTGAAAGCCAATCGCCAGGCCTCTGTTTGTCCATCGTTGCACGTCCACCGGTCCTTCGGCGCGTTAGTATCTTCTCGAGTGTTTGCTTTGGGTTGAGCAATAGATCCGCGACCTTCATGCAAAACGCTCTGCCCAGGTAAAGCCACACCAGCGAACAGTCAGATTCTTTGAGAATCGCGTTGTGATACCTCCAGAAGTCTCTTCCTTTGAAATTAATAATGCCGGCAGCGACGGTCTCGCAGTAAATGCGTAGAAACTCATCCACACGCTTGCTAAGTTCTTCATCCGATAGGTACAGCGGGCCGTACTGGCGCAAATCGAGCAGGTGTGAAGCGGCAGAACTGGAAAGCGGCTTGGCTTTCGCACCCAACGCATTTTGGTGTACTCTTTCGTAGGCCAGAACTTGATGTACGAATCCAAAGTCGGAGGTGCGCAAACACTCATAAAACGCGCTAATATCCGCGTGTTGTCGCGGGTTAGGGTAAAAGCTGTCCGTTCCCCGGACGAGATCCGAACGGTACATGACCGAAGTCGGCATTCCAAGAAAATACCGGCCACCCAGCAAGTGCCACCGGCAAGCTTCCCTACCAGAGACGATTGTCCTTCCATAAGGAAGCCCGTCAAACACAACGCGGCAACCTTCGCTACCGCCGCTGAGCGCATACGACCCAACAATTCCTACCGTCGGGTTTGCTTCAGCAAGCGCAACCATCCTAGCGATGCACTCGGGAAATAAACAATCATCCGACGACACGACCTTACAGTACTTGCTCCCGGACGAAATCAGGCGGAATGCCCTGTTGTGGCTTTCTATTACATCGACGAACTCGGAATAGTCGTATACCCTAATACGCTTATCAATTGCTTCATAGCGCTTGGCAATACTAAGAGTGGCATCGGTGCTGCAGTTACTTACAATGAAATACTCCAAGTTCGTATATGTTTGACTCAGAATGCTTTGTACGCACTCCTCGATATAGCGGCCGCCGTTATGGACGGGAGTGATGATGCTTACCAACGGCTCCGGCTCGCTTTTCATTTAGACTCTCTCCGAACGGAGTGATGATAAGTCACCCAGGTTTAAGAATACAGGGCGGCATGCGAGCCGCCCCTGCGGTGGAGGCGTTCTGCATTCCCCCCGTGCCATTGAGGTCCCCGTATCGGAAGGAGGTATTCCTTGCGAGGGGCGATCGGCCCCATCGGACGCACGCTCCTGCATGGTAGAACACTCTCGGTCAGTGTTTTGCCCGAAGAGCCGCCTGGTCTGCCCTCGCAGATTCAAAAGTACCTGCCTGCGATTCTTCCGCGAACGCGAAGCGCTATATTCTCTGTCGCAACTTCGTTTGCAGCTTGCGCACCGAGTGGTCCGAAAAGGCTGTCAAACTCCATTTCTAACGCCTCTGCGTACGTAGCTGACGTTTTGCCAAAGAGGCGCACGAGATCATCAGCGCTACGGACTAATGACGCGAATGCCTTTATAAGAGAGTCGGCTTCAAAGTCTCCGATCTCCAGGCAGTATTGACTGTATCCCATTTCTCTCATCAAATGGTCTATCTTGGGAAGATAGCTCAAAGCGATGACCGGCTTTCCTAGAAGATGAGAAAAGACCACGCCGTGAAATTTCGGCGTAATTACAAAATCAAACTCTGACATTTGAAAAAGTAATTCTCGTAGGTCAGAAACAGGGTGACAAACCACTTTGTGCAAAACGTCGGGTGGAACGGCCCCGAGAAGCCTCTCGGTGAGATCCTCGAGGGCGGACTTATCTACAACAATGTCGCTGGTAAAAAGCTCTAGGCTGTAGTTCTGAGCGAGAAGCCACGTCGAAAAATGAATCAGTTTGTCAAGGTACCTAGCGTATGCGGCACTGTCCTTCCGTGGCCATACGCGAGGATCGCAGAACCCCATCGGGTTTAGTCCCACTTTAAGCGTCGGCACCCTAGGGGCATCAGCGGCGATGCACTGCTCTGGGCCGAGCGCACGATTGATCGGATTACGCGTTAGACCTTGGTCCTCAACTGTCTTCAGTGCCACTGGACGGTCAGAAACTAGATACCGTTGGACATCAAGAGCATAGGCGGGATCCGGACAAACGTGCGTATCCTTCTTCACGCCTAACTCACGTATCTTATCCTGTGATTCAACCGAACGAAAGGAGGTGTAATCCGCTAGACGAACCGACCATTTTGCAAACAGCTTACTCAAACCTCGCTCTAACAGGTCAGCTCCGACCCCAACGATGACTACGGGTGTGTTCGCGAGCTTGGCGAGAACGCAAAATGTGAAGACATTGTAGGGGTGCGACCAAGCGCCGCCCCATAGTTCGCATAGTTGGCCGCCGCCTGCCACTACCAGGAGGTCCAGCGATTTCACTACATCGTATGATGCCTTCAGATGTCTTACCCTACGAACTAGATTCCGCGCGTGTCTAGCGACCCTGTATAAACTGCCGCATCGCTTCTCGAGTAGCGACTTGAGTCGCGAGGTCCGGTCTGGGCCCGCGCCCTGCGCCTTATTCGAGTCGTTCCAACAACCAGGATACCGCCATTCAATGGGATAGCATGCAATGTTGTGTCTTTTGCTAGTGTCTTCTGGATTTTGCGAGAAAGAAATGAGGTGAGCTTCGGGCAAGCGCTTCTTGATGTTCTGAATGAACGATTCGTGGATAGCAGCGTCCCCCATATTGCCAAAGCCCATGTGATCTAGGAGACCGATCCTCCTGTACCTGAGTTCAGGGGAGCAGGCGGTATTCTTCTCAGGATTCACTTGAGCGCATGTTACCGCCACTGTCCCACCCCTTTGTCAGAACCCAGAATGAAGGCCTTTGTATTCAACTTGTTATGCGGTAGCAAGATCCTCCTCCACCGCTGAACGACGTTTTAACAATTCGCGGAGGAGTCCCATATAGAAAGATTTCTGTCCTGTGACGAACAAGAGCATCCCGAAAAACGTACCGAAAAGAAGGGCGCTTTCTAGTACAAGTCGAGGCAACGGAGGCAACAGTTGGGCACAGAACAACCGTGCTGCAAAAGCGAGTCCTGCAGCCACGATGCATGAAGCCAGAGGGCTGCGCACAACCAGCAGAATATCCCGAGGAGAAATAATTGTACCGTGCAGAGCCCAGATGACAAGCGGGATGAGCCACAGTGTCATCATCGCCGACAAGGCAAACGCGACACCTTTCGGTCCATAAGGCACCGCTACGAGGTAACCCGCAATCATGATGGGCGCGATAACCAAACTCATCTTCAAAAGGCGGCCGACGCGCCCGATGGAAGAGAGCAGCCATGATAAAGGATTGGCAATCGCGAAGACCAAGATGGTCGGAGCCAGCAAGCGAAAAATTGGAACTGCCTCGTTCCACTTTGGTCCCAGGAGAACGAAAATCACATCATCAGCAAATAACGTGCAGGTAAACGTGATAGGGAGCGTGAGTGCCAAGATGAGAGAGTAGCCCTTCAGGAAGTAACTTTTGAGGCGAATGGGATCGTCCTGGAGCCGGGACAGCGCCGAAAACCCCACCTCGCCGGCGGCTGAGTTCAGGTTGTCTGTTGGGATGTTAATGAGTTGGTAGGCCCTTCCATAGATCCCGATGGCGTTGGCTCCCCAGAAACGGCCCAACAGGACTTTTTCAAAGTTGTTCGCGATGTACACAACGAGGCCACTCAGTGTTAGCGTACCGCCGAAACGCATCATCGAACGGATGCCAGCCCGCCGGCGCGGCATCCCCGGAATCCAGCCGGTGCTCAGCCACAAACCAATAGTGTTAGTGAGCGGAAGACTGACCGTCATTGCTACAAGGGCCCAATACCCGTAGCCAGCTTTGGCCCCGCCCATGGCAATAGCGGTGCCGACAATCAAGGAGGTAACGCCTATCACCGCCAAGGCAGTAAAACGCATCTCTCGTTGCAAACGTACGGAGTGTTGCACCCCTGCCGCGTTGAAAAGGAATCCCGCCGCCAGAACGACCGTTACCCAGAAGAGTCGGGGCTCGTGGTAAAAGGCGGCGATCACAGGTGCCATGACTACCGCAACAAGCCCGAGTAGCACGCCAAGCAACATGTTGATCCAGAATAATGTTGAGACCTGCTCATCTGTAACGGTTTCGCGCTGAACTGCGGCAGACGAAAGCCCGAAGTCTCGGAACAGATTCAAGACTCCAGTAAAAGCCGTGACCATACCCACCAGTCCGAAGTCTTTCGGTCCCAGTAGCCGGGCTAGTATCATCAGAGAAACCACGCGCAGGAGGAAATTCGCCGCTTGAGCACAAAGTCTCGCGAAACCACCACGAATTGTCTTCGCCTTCAAATCTTTCATTAGGTTCTCAATATCTCAAGGGGTTGTCTGCGATTCACCCGTGAGTCGTTCATTTCATGTCGAGAAAAATGTGAACCGTCCGGTTATTGGTGATCGGTGCAACCTACCGAGCGCGAAGGGGACAATCCGGGGCGGACGATCGCTGCTTCGGCTCGTTACGCGATACCCACGGTCCTGCGGCTGCGATACTCCTCACGCATCAACATTACTTTCCTGGCCAGCCTTGGTGCAGATCTGGTTAGTGCCCACTTTATCGCAAGATTTGGCGTAAGGTAGATCCTCGCGGCTTCAGCTACGGCCTTTCGGGCCTTGTCATATTCCTTCTTCTTGAGAAACCAATTTGCCCACCCACTGTGTACCGCCGCTAGGTTTTTTCGAATAGTCTTGCGGATCTCGCTCTGGAAGCGGTCGCTCAAACGAAGACGCTTTTCGAAGCGGATTTGGGCCATCTGAAGACGAAAATCCTCATCGTCCCAGCGTCTGTTTGCTCCGACGTGCCGCTCAGCCGGTGGCGTCCGGTCTATCATGACCATTGGCATATTAACGAAGCAAAACTTAGTGTCACACCCCAGCCTGAAAGCGAAATCATCGTCATCGCCAAAACGCAGCTTCGGATCGAATCCGCCCACTTGACGTGCCAACTCTGTCCGAGTAACGAGGTTTTGCAGCCATACCGGATGCACACCCACAACGGAGTTCGTTCCAAGCATGTACTTGAGCGGGTCAGGGATCATACCAATGGTCTGGCTATGTTGTTTGCCAGCAAGTTGGAAGAGCGTCATCTTCATGTACGGGTTATTCATGAACCAGGCGTCCGTAATGCAAGCGCCACACTGGTCCTTGAACTGATCGAGTGCCCGGAACTGCCATTCCAATTTTTGCGGTAGCCAGAGGTCGTCATTGTCAATGAAAGCCAGCCATTCACCTCTAGCCTTAGCGATCCCATTATTCCGAGCTGCACCGGGGCCCTGATTTTCCTGGTGCGAATAGTGTACGCGTTCGCGCCAGGACGGATTCCCTGCGATGTACTTCGGAAGCAGTTCAGAAGTGCCATCTATGGAACCGTCGTCCATTACGATTACCTCAGACACGGGCACAGTCTGGGCTAGTACGCTCTCGACGGCACGCTTGGTTAGCTCAAAGCGGTTATAAACAGTTACTATGACGGAGATCGTAGGGCTCATTGATCTTTTCCTGAAGGTCGATATTCTTTACGGCCTGAACCTGCTGTCTTAGCTGCAGGCTGCCGAAATGACTCGTTCTGATTGGGCTGCCACGGTTTCGCGATACACATCAAGAAGCTTGCGGCCGGCTGCAGTCCACGTGATGTCCGGTGCGCTCTGCAACGACGCCGAGCGGAGCCTTTCCAACAGATCACGATCTTCATGCAGCATCGTGATGTGTTGGGTTAGAGCTGCGACATCTCCTACGCGGTGCACGAGCGCATTCTCCATGTTGCTGCAAATGGCACCGGTGGCCTCGGAGACCAGAAGGACGCATCCGCATCCCCGAGCCTCCGAACATACAAGAGCACTTCCTTCCTCGATGCTAGGTAGGACCAAGATGTCATTTTGCTGCATTAACTCCGGCACGTCCTTTCGATGCCCCAATACGCGAACACTAGGGTGGCTTAGCATAGCGGAGAGCTTTTCTGCATAGCCCGGAATGAAGGCACCGGCGATAAGGAAGATTCCGTTGCGATGGGCCGGGGACTGCAGCCACGCCTCCAGGGCATAGTGAAGCCCCTTTCTTGGAGCGCAGCCACCGACGAACAACATCGTCAGTCCGCCCTTTGGATCACGTGGTATGTCGCTGGGATAGAACACCTTTTCGTCAAACCCATATAGATGCCGGACTAGCTTTTCACTGGGATAGCCCTTATCGAGAAAGGATTTTAGAACGAAATCTGAAGGACACAACAGGCGATAGGCGAGCCGGTATTCCTCCTCCTCGACGTGCAATTTCTCGACGTTATAGGCATGCTCATGATCGGCTGGTAAAGTTATTCCCAGATGCTCGCATTCTTGCTGAACTACTTCCATCGCGAAGCGAGTATTCGCATTCGGTCTTTCCAGGACGGCAGGAATTCCCAGCTTCGCGGCAGTCTTTAGCGTTTCCCGAGCTCCCAAGGGCCAAGTGTGAATAATGTCGATCTGTCCCGCCAGTTTCTCGATCCTCCGCGACACAATGTAGTCATGCAACGCAAACGCGCGGTTACTGCCAAGGAGCTTATACGGTATACGCAGTTTGCCTCTGGCAAGGGTAGAACGAACTCGTACGCCACTGGGAACCGGCCTGGAAAGGGCGCCGGGAAAAACCAGGAGGTCCGCTCCTGCGGCGGCGAGACCATTCACCTGCTGCCAGGCGGTATAACAAATGCGGCCAGCACCTAGCTTATGGGGAAAGCTGTACAACACCCGAATGCGTCCGTTGCTATGGCTCATCGGTACGTCTCCAGGACACCCCAATTCATGGGGGCCTCGACCTGGCAAGCCGACGCGCGCGCCTGCTGAGCCCGGGGTACAGGTGAGCGCTTAGCTTCGGACACTGCAACGCAGATGATCGCCAACAGTGCAAACCAAGCAAACTGCATCTGGTCAAAATAACCGATTCCGAAATACGCCACAACGTGGGCGAACACGGCGGCGCCCAGGCACCAGAGAAACCATTCTTCCTTACGGTTGCCCGCCACGAGCTTCCTTGCGGTTCCGAGTCCAGCGAAGCTCCGGGAGATGATCGCTATGAAAAACACGAGTGTTGCCAACCCGCCGGACACCGCATACGCGACATACTGGTCCGACAGATCCCACATGTCGAAGCCCCAGGTGTCGTAGTTCTTGACCCCCAAGAGCCACCAGTCCCAAAAATGTCTTATGCAATTGTCAATCAACATGTAACGGTGATAGCTCGATGACGAACCCGTGAGATCAACCTTTTCGATGAGGGACCACACCGGTCCGTGCATGACGAGATGTAAACCCACCAAAGTCAAGAGAACTCCCCAGCGCACGGGCCGCATCTTCCTGCGCAGGGGCCAAAGACTAAGCCCCAAAATACCAGCGGCATATGCCGAGAGTGTCGTGCTGGCATGGCAGGTGACCACCATGACTGTTGCACCGATCATTCCCAGAGAGCTAACGATCCTGGATTTCGGGTCTGACCAGAGCCATACGAGTAGCGGCAACAGGGTGGCGCCATAAGTGCCTGCGGTAATAAACACCTCGAAGGCTGCCTGCGAACGAACCTGGCCGTCCCGTACTGTTGTCTCTGGCATTCCTCCCAGCCGCCCGAAGATGTTCGATCGCGTGACTTGTTCGTTGATCATGCATACAGCCGAGACAATGGCAATGAGCGCGAGCACCTTAACAGTCCGCTTTACATCCTTCCTATCTTGGATGGCAAATCTCAGAACAAAGTAGCCACCCAAGATGTCGAGCAGGTCTCCGAGGCTTTTAACGAGAGCCTGGCTCTCCATCCACTGAAGAGAGAAGATGAGTGTGTTGAGGATAGCGAACGCTACCAATACCCGGTCAACAGAATTAAAGCCGCCAGCAAGCAAGCCTCTTTGGGACCATCTTGACACCCACCGAATCAACCCCGCCAGAAAGAGGATTTTAGCCGCCGTGAAGTGCACCCCTACAAGTATGACTGCCTGACCCTTGGGGATGAAAAAGATGGCCAACAACAGTGGCACGATAATGTACTTGCGGGGAAGAAACAGGATTAGGCAGATGGCCAACAGAATCGCCAGCGCTACCAACGGATGCAGCACCATCCCGACGCCGCCACCGAACCTCAAATTTTGCGGTTCCATTAACGATTTCTGCTCTGCTCAAAACTAGATCAACTGATCGGAGTTGTCCTCGAACAGCCAATGCGAATTGGGCCTTTGGCTCTAAGAGAGAACCAAATTCGCTCGCGAAGCAACTTAGCTTGATTCGCAGCTTCCGAGAGGCGGCTGAGGTCGGTTCGTCGCTTGCGCACATTCCTCAACAAGCTGGCGCACGTCCTTCACTCGCATGCCCCCGACTTCTTTCCGGCGGATGTGCCGCAGGTAAGTCTCGTGCAGCCTTCTCGCATATATGGGAATGTTAAACGCGGTAATCCTGACACACGTGGTTTGAATCGGCAGGCAACTGCTCCAAGTTCGCCTGATGTGCTTGCAGCATTCATAAAACTCCGTTGGCAGCACTAACGTCTGGTGTGTGTTATGGATACAGAACGCCGAAATAGCATAGCTGTTCATACCCCTTTGCAAGGCCTGCAAGCAGATATCTGTCCCATACAAATGGAAGTACGGCAACTGCTCGTCGAACCGCAGCCCAGAGGATTTCCGCAGGATCAGGACGATTTCGTCAAGTGTCTGGATCGGTTTAGGGTGTTCGAAAGGGGTCCCGCTGACCCCCAGACCAGAAGAGTACAAGTATCGCCAGTGGTCATGATTAACGGTCATGCCGCTACAGCCCAAGACCCCCCAATTAGGGTCCTGCATTGAGAGGTAATCGAGGGCGCGACGCAAATCCTTGAGCCAGCCTACCGGGAGGTATACGTCTTGGTGGCAGAAGACGATCAGGTCGTTCGAACTCCGCCCGAGTGCGTCATTGTATGCGGTCGGTGCGGAAAGAAACCGTTCCTGGACCACAATCTCATGATCATTAGCTCCGCGCAAACAGGGCGACACCAAGAAATTGTTTTCGAAAATCTCGCGGTTATTCACGGACACCACGAATGTGATTTTCGGTTCCGGAACACATTCATGACTGTCCATAGTGCGCTTGGAGAGATTCCTTGAGGTTGTATCCTGAAATTCAAACAGTTCAGTCTTGCAGGCAGATCCGTCAAAGCTGGCGTCTCAGCTGGGATGCTACCGTGTCGAAGCAGCGGGAGGCACCCTTTTCGGTCTCTAAGCCACGCGGATACGGCCGCTACTTATATCAGTAACTGATCCGCTCCAGAAATCTCAGGTCAGTTCCACTTCGCGCTCAATCGGCGGAAGCCTAGTGCACTACCGCCACAAGACCCGTAGGAGGGGCTGGTGAATTAGTGGCCAGGTACTCGTGGGCTCCCACATCCCACGCCCCGCTGGACGGCCTGGCATTTGCGACGATTCCGGGGCAGCTTATGCTGTGACTGCTGGAGTTATAGGAGCATCCATCTGTAGTTCCGACCAGACAAGCCGACTTTGCTGCTGCATTGCTCAACCCGTTGCAGAACGTCGCGTTGTTTGTCCCCGCGCCTACGGTGGAGTTAGTGCCGAGAGTTGGCGAGTAATCGTTGGCCGACGTGTAGCCTTGCGACGCTGCTGTCGTGGGCGTCATGTAGACTGCTTTAGTTTCGGACGTGACGTTGGAGGGGTTTTGGAAAATCGTCGATTCGCTTCCCGTCGTAATCCAATGATTGTTTACTGATGTCCAAGTCCCCACTCCCGCGTTGTTGCCGAAATACGGGTTTACCATCGTGTTGTTGTAAAGAGAGACGGCCCCGCCGCCCGGCCCACCAGATTGGCTGTTGTTGAAGTAGTTGCTTTGGGAATAAATGTCATGCGCGACGTTGTTGAAAACGTAGTCGGTTTGACCGCTGGGAGGAAAGAGCCAGAAAGTTTCCGCCGAGAGCGCGACACTGTACTCAGTTCCGATGTACCGAAAGATGTTGTTATAAAACAGATTTGGGTCTGACGACCCATTGGAAGTCTCGCCGTAGCACATGAACACGTCCGAGTGAGTCGAGCCGTCGCTAGAGTTGTTGATGTATTCAAACAGGTTATCGTGAACGATGTGGCAGTTATTGGGAGCGCTCGATCCTCCCACGTGCCGGATCACATTGTACTGAACGACGTAAACGCCCCGCCCTTGTCCAAAGGCGTCCATCGTGGTATCCAAGGAGTCCGAACCGTCCACGATGTTGTACTCCAGTGTTCCCGCGCTCGCGCCATTCCACGAGCAGAAGGCACAAGCCCCGCCACTCCATCCGGGAGCAACCGTCCAGCCGTGGATGTACATGTTGGAAATCACGAACCCGTTTACGCCCGAAGTGTTCTGTCCTTGGCTGTAAACGTAAAAGTCGTTGGTTCCACTCGGAGTATTGTTCCAGCACAGACCTGTCAATTCGAAGTTGTCGAACTGATTGTAATAAGCCGGGTTGATCGAGATGAAATTGTTCCCGCCCGCTACCTGATAGGCACAACTACCGACCGTGCTCGTGCTGGTCGGATTATCACCAGTAAAGATCGGTCTAGCCCATGAACTGCCAGAGTACCATGCTGGATCAACCCCAACATAAATCATGGCGCTGCTCGTCCCCGTCCATGACCAATTCCACCCCCCAGAAATATAAGGAGAGGCGCTGCTCTTTCCAAAATGGTACACGCTGCCGCCTTCGACGATGAAGCCTTCTCCGGCCGTTGGAGTGATCGAGCAATTATTGGAGCATCCCGACATACCGGGAAAGTGCAGCCACGGACTTGCCTCCGTTGTTCCGGAGTTCGTATCCGATCCCGAGGATGAGGCGTAAAAACAAGTGGTGACGCCGAGACTTGCCAGCGTAACATTCGTTCCCGCCGCATTAGGATAGTTGGCTCCGCTGGGGCATGTTCCTCCGGCGGCAAGTACGGGCGTAGAAAACAGCATGAGAATGAAAAGGCAGCGAATCACGATAGCTGAAAGATGAGTTCCGTGCACCGGGGGAGCCTCCTGATATTCTTGGCCAGCGTCCTTCACATCTGACCACAGGTGCCCCGACCTCGCTACTCTCGGAAGTACATGTCCGAACCTCGAGGGTGTATGCGATGCAAGCAACGAACTCGAGACTCCTGCCGATTCTACGTGAAGGTCCAGTGTACGGCCCATCCAACTGATTATACGAAGCTTATGTTTTCCCGGGTAGAGGCGAAAACCCCAAGTATTCCTTGCTTCAGCGCCTCAGTGGTCCGCGGTATTTGGAGTTTCAGTAGTGCCTGGACCGGCCTCAGGTTTGGCGAAGCTTCTGTCGACGTTCGGGACAAAGTTTCCTGCCCGGGGAAGCTCCATTCAGCCGAAGCTTCGGTGCCACAACTCAAGCGTGGCCAGAGAGAATATCTCTTTGAAGTTGCCGCCCTGGTCCTCGCTCGCAGACAGCCACCGTTCCAAAGTGCTCGTATCGAAGTACCCACGGTTGGTCGTACGTCTGTCCAGCAGAATATCACGCACCCAGCCCCGCAATTCCTTCCGTAGCCAGCCCTCGTAAGGAACCGGAAAGCCGGCCTTGGGGCGGTCTAGGATGCGTCCGGGAACACGGCTTCTCAATACCTTCTTCGCGAGATATTTGGTGGTGAAGCCGCGAACCTTGAGGTTGGAAGGCAGGGCAGCGGCAAATTCGAGAATTTTGTGATCGAGCAGGGGGACGCGGAGCTCAACGGAATTGGCCATGGTCATTTTATCGGCCTTGACGAGCAGGTCGTCCGGCAGCCATGTCTTAGTGTCGATGTAGAGCATCGCGTCGAGCGTATTCTCGCCCCGGACGTGCGCTTGATGCCGGCGCACGGGTTCGAGGGTGCTCTCGCGGTCAATCGATCGAGCGAAATCGGCTGAGTACAGGTTACGCAATCCGTTTCCAGCGTAGCGGTACGGATTTGAGGTGCGGCTGAAATAGTAAGCGGGGAACTTGGCGTTCATTAGGGAGCCGTACTCGCGTATCCGCGGCGAGTGAAAGATCGAGTTGGCAAAAGACAGTCCCTGCGCGATGGAGCCGGCAAGTGGAGAGAGACCGCTTTTGACCCGTTCCAGCCACAAAAGATTGCGATAATTGCTGTACCCGGCGAAGGCCTCGTCGCCCCCTTCTCCCGAGAGGAGGACCTTGACATGCTTGCTGGCCAACTTCGACACGTAGTACAGCGCAATGGCCGGCGGTTCGCACACGGGTTCTTCCATATGCCATACGTATTGCGGCATAAAGGCAGCGAAATCCGCGGGCGAAATGGTCATCTCGTAGTGCTGGGTGCCGAAGGTCTCCGCAGCCAGCCTGGCGTACGGTCTCTCGTCGGCAACGCCGGGGGCGGAAAAGCCGACGGTATAGCTGCTAACCTCCTTGTCCGTTCTCTCCGCCGCGAAGCTGAGCACCGCGGTGGAGTCTACTCCGCCGCTTAGCAGAACACCAATGGGAACGTCGGCGATCATGTGCATCTCTACTGCTTCCGCCAGCAGATTCAACAAATCGCCTTCGGCATCCTTTACGCTTGGACTCGTGAAAGGCTTGGAAAATCTAAGATCCCAATATTGCTTCGCCTCCGCCTTGCCGTCTCGGACTAAGAGATAGTGCCCTGGCGCCAGTTTCTTGATGCCCTTCAGTAGTGTTTCCTCGCCAGGGACATAGAGGAAAGTCAAGAACCTATCGATCATCTCAGCCGCAACTTCCCGATTCACACTAGGGTCCGCCAGGATTGCCTTGATTTCGGAGGCAAAGACTACGAATTGGTCGGTGAGGCAGTAGTAAAGCGGTTTGATTCCAACACGATCCCTCGCCAGAAAAAGTGTCTTCGCATTTTCATCCCAGATGGCGAAAGCGAACATCCCGCGCAACTTCTGCAAGCACTCGGGCCCTAGCTCCTCGTACAAATGTACGATCACCTCGGTGTCAGTTTGGGTTTTGAAAACATGACCCTTGCTTAGGAGAAAGGTCCTCAATTCCTTGAAGTTATAAATCTCGCCGTTGAAAACGATCCATACGGTGCCGTCCTCATTAGAGAGCGGCTGGTGGCCAGTGCTGAGGTCGATGATCGCGAGACGCCTGTGCCCCAACCCCACCCGAGAGGCGACGTAGAGCCCCTCGTCGTCGGGACCTCGATGGCGTATGGTATCAAGCATGGCCCGAATGAGTACCGGGTCAACGCTTGAGCCCTGATCAAAGTTCATCTTCCCGCAAATTCCGCACATCGGATGTCCGCTAAGCCCCTAGTGTCCTCGTCCAACACCCCCACGGCATTGCTTGGGATGACGAGCCGAAAGCAATTTCGACGCTCTGTCTAGCTACGACAAAACATTGGACAGTGGTCATTTCCAAATGGTCTCCAGTCCAAAAAGACGTCGGAGTTGCTGGGTGCGCAAGTAATCGATCATTTGAAGATCGTTTACCCGGGGCGCATGGGTAAGATAACCCTTAAGAAATCCATAGAAAATTGCCGCCGCGCCGATAGCGTATGGCCTCTGAACTAGCCTGGAGACGCACTTGGCCGCCACAAACAATGGATGGTACCCTGAGATGTAGCAGGCCAGACCATGTTTCACTCTGTCGCGGAGCAAACCCTCCGCCGATCCAGTGAAACGATGATGAAGCAGACTCAGTTCCGGGAAGCTATACGTCTTCCAACCCAGCATATTGGCCTTTACCTCATCGATCGTATCCCAGCCCGGGGCCACCCATAAGCCGTCAATTTCTTCCCAGCAGGCCCTTCTGTAAATCTTTGTCGCCCCTCGGACGTGGAACCGGGGATTCGGCTCAAGCTTCAACTCTCCACCAAGACTGTGATAGATCTCCCCACCGCCAATTCCAAGCCGAGGCTCCGCGATGAAATGCTCGAAACATTTCTCAAAGTAATCCGACGAAAAAGTTAGGTCGCCATCCAGCTTGACTACGAATTCCCAGTCATCACACCGCAGGGAGTTGTAGCCAGCATAAAATGCTTCTACAACACCGCCACCGGATTTGCGGTAGCCTCTGTTCGGCCGGTGCACGACATGGATCCAAGGGAACTGAGCCGCGTATTGATCAATGATCTTCCCCGTGCCGTCCGTAGAACCATCATCGACTATGACCCAGTCGGACGGCGGGATCGTCTGAGAGGCAACCGCCTCCATGGTTGCCGCAACATGCTTTCCCTCGTCGCGTACTGGAGTAATGACCACGTATCGCGTCATGTCGCATCTCCGGTCGCGTAAAGGCGAGGTACGCCGAGATAGCCGCGTAGTTGATCCTGCCATTGCCTAAGTGTGTTTAAACCGACGAGCTTCAGGGCGCGATTCTCAAGGACCGAATACTTAGGCCTGGGCACTTTGGCGGGAAACTCATTCGGAGAGGCTACTTCCAGGTTGACTCGAGTGTTGGTGGCAGCGAATATCTCGCGCGCAAATTCATACCAAGAACAACTACCTTCCGCCGTCGCATGGTAAAGCCCATACCGAGTGCTGCGGCTCACTGCAAGTATCTGTCGCGCCAATTCTTCGGTAGAAGTCGGACTGACGACTTCGTCATTGACCACACGCACCTTACCCCGTTCTCGCGCCAATTTCAGCATCAAATCAACAAAGTTAAGGCTTCCCTTTCCCCGGCACGGTTGCTTGCCATAAAGGCCAGAGGTGCGAATCACGAAGTGCTTTTCTGTCGTGCTGCACACAAAATGCTCTCCCGCTAGTTTCGTGTTTCCGTATACATTCAGCGGCCGGGGCAAGTCCGATTCGTCATATGGCGTTAGCTTGTTTCCGTCGAACACGTAGTCGGTACTCACTTGTATGAGAACGGCATCAAGCTCGCGAGCTATCAGAGCCAGGTTTCTGGGACCGATAGCATTGACGACAAATGCCTTCTCGGGTTCTTGCTCGCAGGCCTCCACATGATGCATGGCTGCCGTATTAACCAGAACCTGCGGCTGCAGCCGTAATAATGCGCTCCGAACCGAACTGAGATCTCCAACTTCTATATCTGCATGGGTCAACGTGCACACTTCGTCCCCACTATCAGCAAACGTCTGCACCAAATCGTTGCCCAGTTGCCCATTTGCGCCTACAACCGCGACTTTCATAGGCTTGCCGTCCCCACCAAATCGCGCTTTTCAATTCCGTTGTCCATTGCTTTCAGACACTCAATATTTGAATACAACGGATTGTCCCAACCCTCGTACTTATCCATGTTATCGATTAGGTTGGCCACGATAGACTTGACACTGCCGCTCGGATGGAAGCTCAGCACATTACTAGCCTTCTCGATACTCACTTTGTAGTTCCGGAAGTCCTGCATATGCTTAATGCAAAGGGCCACCCGTATCGAAAGTCGTTCTTCTATGGTCGACTTCACTAGGTCTCCAACCTCTCCCACGGTGTAGTTCCCCGAGGCGACGTTGAAGATGCCGGAAAGTTTGCTGTTTGACTCGACGGCGCGGATATAGGCAGTGGCGGCGTCGTCGATGCTTAAGATCGGTCTCCAAATAGACGGGTTGTTAATTGTAATAACACGATTCTTCATCGCGCTCTTAAACATAGTGTTGATGATGAGGTCGAAACGCATTCGCGGGCTGTAGCCCGAAACCGTGCCCTTGCGCAACGAGATTACTGAAAAGCCATCGTCGACCAGTTGCATCACTGCCTGTTCTCCCTGTAGCTTCGAAATGCCGTAGGGATAGCTGGAACTGACTGGATGAGTCTCGTCGTATAGTTCGTTTTCGGTATAGCCGTAGACTGAGCAGGAAGAGGCATAGATGAACCTCTTCACTTTCGCGACCTTAGCTATATAAGCAAGGTAAGCAGGTGCTGCAGCGTTGAAGACGAAGTTCTTACTCGGGGAATACTCTGCCATTGGATCATTCGAAAGGCCGGCGAGGAACATGACCTGATCGTACGGCTCCAAGTCTTCTTGCGAGAGATGAAAAATGTCCTTGTTCAGTATGCCAGTCTGCTTCGGCAGGTGGTTACCAAACCAGAAGAGATCCACGACATCGACCTTGTAACCCCGGTCAAGCAGCTTCGGTATTAGTACCGAGCCCACATACCCCGCTCCACCTGCTATCAGCAGTTTCATTTTGCGCCCCTTTACTTTAAATGGATACGAATGGCCGGTCGCCCCAGCCATTTCAAACCGAGAATCACTAAACAACAAAATGGCCGGATTCAGGTCTTGTGAGCCACCGTTCCAGTGTCTGCGCTTGTCGATCTTTGTCTGAAAGCGAAGGTTCACTGACAGGCCATTCGATGCCTATCCGTGGATCATTCCAGCAAATACCAGACTCTGCCTTACTGTTATATAATCCCGTACATTTGTATTGGATCTCGGCGACTTCCGAGAGAACACAGAATCCGCGCGCGAAACCCGCTGGAGCCCACACTTGTCGCCGATTCTCAGCTGAGGCTTCAATCCCAACCCACTGACCAAGAGTGGGCGACTTTTTCCTGATATCAACAGCGACTAGAAAGGCGCTTCCCATCGAGACACGCATCAACTTGGCCATCGGCGGATCCCACTGGAAATGCAAACCACGAACAACCCCTTTTGTGGAACGCGAGTGGTTGTCCTGCACGAAATGCCCGGGCAGGCCGAAATCCTTGAACTGATCCTCCCTGAATGTTTCCATGAAAAAGCCGCGGCTGTCCTGAAAAATGTCAGGAACTAGAACAACAACCTCTCCAAGATGTCTGGACTCCACTCTGATCTGCATGGGATTCCTAAAAGCGAAATAGTAGTTGGATTCTATTGCGGAACATGGACAGGGACGTGCAATGCGGTTTCTGGCTCTTTCCCACTTTCCACAAGCTGCACCGGATCTACGCGCTTATTCCATTCAATCGCGGCCCGATATAGATCTAGCCGTTTTTCCAGCGCGTCGGAGGGTTTGATAAGTTGGACCACACTGTATCCGATCTGCCGGACCCATAGCCGGCCTAGCACGGCGCGTCGGCATCGACGCACGCCGCTCCTGCCGAAATACTTGTAAAAATAGCGGTATCGATTGCGGTATTTATCGAGCTCGAATGCTATACGAAAACTCTTGATCGACTGTCCCACAAGGTGAGTGATGACCACATCCGGCGTGTAGATGATTGGATAACCTGCATCCCGGATCTGGTGGCATAGATCAAGGTCCTCGTAGTAATAGTAGAACCTCTCGTCGAATCCCCCGAGTTTCTTGAGCAACTCGCCGCGTACCATCAAGCAGCAGCCAGCTTGCCAGTCGATGATCCGTTCGGTCTCCCCTGACCACCGGACGTACTTGTCGGCGATGAAAACATCAGATAGATATCCGAGGGAACGCAGGTAGAGGGCACCCACCCACTCTCGCCAAACCGTTGGAAAAGGTCGTGCACAACCTTGATAAGAGCCGTCCGCATTCAGGACCTGGCATCCGAAGCCGCCGGCTTCGGGATGCCGGTCGGCAAACTCAATCCATCGGTCGAGCGCACCATCACGGATGATGGTGTCTGGATTCAAAATCAAAACGTATTCTCCCTGGGTTGCCGAAATTCCAACATTGTTACCCTTCGAGAACCTCAGGTTCTCTCCGTTCTCAATCAGGCGAACATCAGGGTAGTTCTCCCGGATAAAAGAAATCGATCCGTCCGTCGAACCGTTGTCCGAAACGATGACTTCAAACTCAGTCGAATGCGTTCCCGCGTAAATGGAACGCAGACAGTCGCTGATGACCTTAAGGTCATTCCAACACAGAATCACAATTGATAGTTTCATTGCCTGAAGTCCTTCAAATATTAGTTCCAGCCGCCGCTTCCGGCGCGGCTCGACTGGATGTACCAATCATCTTCCCCGGACGTAAAGCGCACCTACGCACAACACTACGATCACTGACAACCAAACAAGCGTCCAGACACGTTTCATGCCGTCTCCGTAGTACAAGGCAATGAGCGCACTCCCGGTGGCGTTTCTCCGTAAGTGAATGTCGCGGAAATCGGAGGCCGTTCGGAGAAGATAGACTTGAATTGAGTTCTTCGAAATGTCGATCGCCGCCGAGTTCAGGTCGTTCTTATATTGAATCGCAACATCGCTAGTTTTGCCCGCCTCGATAGGTATCGAAAGCTCCAGATAGCCGTCATGGAGGCGGTATGGGTAATCTTGACCGTCCACACTGACCGATCTCACGGCGACACTTCCGGCTTCCTGTTTCTTGACATAGAAGGTCAAATCCCGCCCGGAGATGTTATCTAGGCGGAAGTCGCTTGAAAAAGGAAGCACGTCATAGCCGGAATCATCTCTCAACTTGAGCAGGTAGAGGTGTTTTACTATATCTCCCACACTGAGCCAACGGGTATCTGGCTCAAGCCGATTGACCTGGTCAGCCACGCTATCAAAAGCATCAATGCCGCCGGCGAAGAAGTCGTGATGGCAGTAAAAGAATAAGGGATTGTCGAGGAATTCGTTCATTGCCAGAAAGGCAGTCGGGGGGGGCAACTCTGCCGCGTATCGCCTGATGCTCGCAAAACTCGAGAACTCGACTGTAACGGGGCGAAGGCCGAACGGCAGAAACGACGGGTTAGGGCGGTCCATTGGAACGTTGGAGGAGTTGATGGTGGCCAAATAGTTGTCAGTCTTAAGCGCGTCAAGGGTTTTTTCTGGCGCGATGCTGTGGGGAAATACCATCACTTTATCGTACGAGATCCCAGTCAACATTTTGAACCTGTCCATCCTGGCCAAGGCCTGCTTAAGACCAGCGATTTGACCTGCCAGAGGCTTGCTGCGATAGTCAGTAAACTCCTTATGATCGTGGTTGTCTCCGTGAACGCAAATTGAGAATCTGTCAGGGTGGTCACGAAAGAGCGAAACAACCGCAGGTTGGCTGCGATCATAATTCCATGGAATGAAAGCGATAGTCGAGTGAAAATCGTGCTTCTCCATCTCGGCCAGGAGACTTCTATAGTCGAGATACCCATAGGAATCACGAAGCCACGGATCGTCAATCGTAAGATTCGCGTAATGGTTGGTAGAGTGCCAACCGCGTTCGCCCGCGCTGTATCTGACAAACATCATCGCGGAAGCAATTTCTGTAAACGCGCGCACCATGTTCCTCGAGTTCCATTCATCCGCAACTGCACCCAAGGGAGGCATCGTGCCGCCGATGAATACCTTCCCATCGCCGAGGGCGGTCTCAATGAACACCGGAAGGACTCCGCCATTGGCTCGAACCGCCATGATTTGTTGAGCTCGGCTGTTTTCGCCCAGAAGAATGTAGACAGCATCGTTCGCTGGAAATGGAATCTCAATGTCTGACAGCTGCCGTGTCAAACCCTCGAAACGACGAATGATGTACTGAGGATCCTGCAGGCTTGCTAGACGTTTGCAGCCAACTGCAGCGCCGCCGGACCAAGCTCTGAGGAGGGCCGTGTCTGTCTCTGGCGTTACCCCAAGAATAAACAGCGGAACGTTCTCTGCTGGCCTCCGACTCAAAGCTCGCAGAAGCGTTTTTTCATTCACAAGAGCCAGCGCGTCCGCCGCAATTGCCACTGCGACGGTCTCGCGCCGCTCGACGACCCTACTAAGAGCTAGTTCACTGTTCTTGGCACCTAGCGTAACAAAGTCGAGGTTCAATCCGTAGAAGCGGGTAGCCAACTCTAATTGCCGTTGCTCTGGCGACGAAGCGTCTGACGCGCGAATGAATACGACATCAGTCGCGTAGCCACGCACGGGTGAGATTGCCAGTGCGAAAAGGACAAGGCACGCAAAGTGCAAAGAGCAAATCGCCATTCGACCTCGTTGGGCGGAACCCAGCGCGCTCAGGTCCTCAGTACTAACCTGTACCTCTATAAGAGGCCTCGGGGATAAGCTCTTGCCTCTACTTAAGGGCACTTTCATAGGCTTCCAGCAAGACTGCTTTCTCAACTCCCCAGTTCAAGCGATGGTCGACTTGCGTGCGGCCACACTCCCCCAACTGCCGCCGAAGGTTCTCGCAATCGAGCAACGACGTGATCTTATTCGCAAAATCGATGGGATCGTTTGGCGATGCGTAAAGGGCCGCCGACCCTGCGATGCGCCGACCTTCCTTGAGATCAAACAGTACCACCGGTAACCCGCAAGCCATGTATTCAAGAATCTTGATCATGGTGGACTTGTCATTCATTAGTGTCTTCGGATCCGGCGCTACACCCACGTCCGCGCCTGCGAGGTAAGCACCAACTTCCTCGTAGGGGACTTGGCCGGTAAACGTCACAAAAGCGTCTAATCCACCTTGGGCTGCCAAGGCTCTCAGTGTAGGCAGCTCCGATCCTCCTCCGACGAGCACGAAGTGTGTGTCTTGGCGATGTTCATGTTTTACGAGGTGCTCGATGGCTTCCAGCAGCAGATGCAGGCCATCCTGGGGCCCCATGAAACCCACATATACGACTAACAGCGACTTCCCGAACTTCGCGTCAGGTAACGACGGCCGGTCGCGCAGGCTGGTGAGGTCGGGGCAGTTCCGTACTACGAAAACTTCTTCAGGACGCTTTCGCCCGCGTGACACGGCTATTTCCTTAAAGGACTCGTTGGTGGCGATGCAGACTTTCGCGGCTTTAAAAGAGCAGAATTCAGCCCAACGAGTGAGTCGATAGAATAGGCCGGTCCCCTTGCCGAACTTTGACTCAAAAAGCTCAGGGCTCAGATCGTGGTGGTCAAAGATAAACCGGACGCCCAAAGGTTTCAGAAGCAATGCTATGAGGAAAATAGTGTCGGGAGGGTTGCACGCTTGTAGAATACGAAACCTGGTGCGGGCGAAGACTTTGAGCGTCAAAAACAACTCGGCCGCCAGAGCCAAACTGTACTCCAACAGATACTCCGTTGTTCTTGAAGCTTCCCACCGGCGATGGCGATAGATCTCGATCCCCTCAAGGTTCTCGTAAGTCGCCGCGCAGGGTCCCGTCCCTTTGGGGCAGACAACAGCAACCCGATACCCCGCGTCTCGGAGAGCGCATGCCTCCCGCCAAACCCGTCTGTCAACAGGTACCGGCAGATTCTCGACGACAATACAAACCGCGGTCCGCCCTCCTCTCGCCACGTTTTATGCTCCGCTTCGGTCCCACTGCTGCCCGGTATCCACCAGGATTTCCGGGTGCCGTTCGCGCAGCTTCCACCTCATCGCTGCGATCTTGATGAACAGGGGCCGTGCTCCGACGATGGTTTTGATCCTCACAGCGCTCTCGCTGCTCCATCCAAGTTGACGACGTCGGCGGATGCCCCCGCATCTTCTACGACCGCGCTTGACGGTTCCGATGTCACTGCAGGCCTTCCGATACTGACGTAGTGAAAGCCATGGCGGGCGATCTCTTTCGCCTCCAAAGTGTTTCTCCCATCGACAATCAGCGGACGATCCACCACACTGCGAAGGCGCTGCCAGTCAATCTGCCGGAACTCCTCCCATTCGGTAACGATCAAAACCGCTTCGGCATCCTGAGCCGCTTCGTAAGGGCTCGCACAATAATGGACGGCGGGGAGCACGGCGCGTGCCTTTTCTGTGGCCTGCGGATCGTAAGCCCTCACTTCGGCACCCTCGCTAATGAGTATGCGCAGTAGCTCAAGCGCCGGCGCAAAGCGTATGTCGTCGGTGTTGGGTTTGAAAGCCAGGCCCCACACCCCTATTTTCCTGCCACGAATTACCCACAGCTCTTTGCGGACCTTCTCGACGAAATGCTCGATTCGTCGCTTGTTGACGTTTTCCACTTCCTTCAGCAGAGAGAAGTCGCAGCCGGCCTTCTCCGCGATGCGGACGAATGCCTGAACGTCTTTGGGGAAACAGAAACCTCCAAAACCAACGCCGGGGCTCAGGAACGCAGATCCGATCCTCGGATCCATGCCCATTCCTACCGCGACCTTGGTCACATCCGCTCCGACCGCCTCGCACAAGTCCGCAACCATGTTGATGAACGAGATCTTCATGGCCAGGAACGAGTTCGACGCGTGCTTGATGAGTTCGGCTGAATTGGTGTCCGTCACGACCCACGCCGGCTTCCTTCGGTTGCGGCAGCCGGCGTGAACCGGACACTGAAAGGTCTGCTCTAATACCGGGCGATAGATTTCCCTGAGGCGAGTGGCGGCTTCCTCCCGTTCAACCCCAATCACGATCCGGTCGGGGTGAAAGAAGTCTTGAATCGCCGAGCCTTCCCGCAGAAATTCAGGGTTGGAAACAAGGTCACATCGCAGTCCGCTACCCGCATACAGCTCAAGCTGGCGTTTCAAACGCTGCCCCGTCTGGACCGGAACGGTGCTCTTCTCAATCACAAGGCAAGAACCGGTGGCGCGCTGGGCAATCGTTCGGGCAACGTTCGCAATCGCAGAGAGATCCGCCTCACCATTCTCCAGCGGAGGGGTACCAACGCAGATGAAGATCGCTTCGGTGTCAACAACTGCATTCTCCGTCGTTTCGAATCGCAGCCTCCCCGTCTTGCAATTCTTCAGAACTAACTCCTCGAGATGGGGCTCGAAGAATGGCAACTGCCCCGTTCGAAGGAGGTTGAGCTTAGGTTCGTCGTTGTCAGCGCAACGGACAGTATGGCCGATTTCTGCCAGACATGTGGCCGTCGTCAGGCCTACGTAGCCAGCACCAATGACTGAGATCTTCATAGGGATTCTGTTCTCCGATGGATTCTCGCTCGTGCCGCTACGACAAGCGTGGTGCGGTCTCCAGTTGCGCAGTTTCGTCGAGGCCCGGCCTGGCTTTCGACCCGACAAAACGGCGAACCTCGTCGACCACTCGAGCCTGCTGCTGCGCAGCCAGGCTTGGGAACATTGGCAAAGACACGATTTCCGCAGCCGCGCGTTCGGTATTCGGAAAGTCTCCGGGAAGGTAGTTCAACGCCTTGTACGCCTTCTGTAAATGAAGCGGGATCGGATAGTGAATGCCCGCGCCGATGCCCTTGTCTTTCAGGAAGGCAATCAGTCCTTCGCGGTCTTCCGTCCGCACCACGTACAGGTGATAGACGGCGCGCGACCAAGAGGGCTCATAGGGAGCATCGACGGGCTTGCCCGCAACCTCGAACTGCCGCTTGTATTCGGCTGCTTTTTCACGGCGCTGGTTGTTCCACTCCGCAAGATGCTGAAGTTTTACATGAAGAATTCCCGCTTGCATGGCATCCAACCGACCGTTGTAGCCTTCCATGTCGTGGTAGTACTTCTTCGCTTGGCCGTGGTCGCGGAGCATTTTGACCTCGGCAGCTAATGCGTTGTTGTTCGTGGTCACGGCGCCAGCTTCTCCACAAGCGCCCAGATTCTTTCCCGGGTAGAAGCTGAAGGCCGCTGCGCGTCCGATGGAACCTGCCTTCAACCAGCGGTTCTGCTTGCGCGAAAAGTACTGCGCTCCGTGAGCCTGGCAGGAATCTTCAACGACGATCAAACCGAATTTGTCAGCCAACTCGAGGATGGGATCCATATCGGCCATCTGCCCGTACAGGTGCACAGGCACAATGGCAGTAACCGGCTTTCCACTGCGGCCGCTGATGAGTTTTCCCGAAGTATCCCTTGCGCACTTCTGTTCGAGGTACTCCCGAAGTTTTTCAGTATCCATGTTGTAGGTGCGCTCGTCGATGTCAACAAATTCAGGCAGCGCACCAGCCTGCGAGATCGCCTCGGTAGTCGCGATGAACGTGTTGGGAACGGTAACCACGACATCGCCTGATCGGATACCGGCAGCCATCAGTGCGAAGCGGAGAGCATCGGTGCCACTGTTCACCGCTACCGCATGCTGTGCTCCACAGAAGGCGGCAAATGCTTTTTCGAAATTTTCGACCATGGGGCCACCGATGAAGCCCGCGGTGCGCAGCACCTGTTGGAAAACGGCCGTGAGCTCCTGTTCGAGCTCAACATGTGGAGTAACAAGATCAAGAAAAGGAATGTTGCTAGGAATGCTCACTGTGTGACCTCCATGGTCTGTTAGATATAGCGTAAAATTTTTGCAGGATTACCAGCCACGATGGTGTTGGGTGGAACGTCTTTCGTGACGACGCTGCCGGCTCCGACGAGGGCATTTTCCCCGACGGTGATGTTGGCCAGGATGGTGGAACCCGAACCGATCGAGGCCCCCTTTTTCACTAGGGTCCTCTCGACTTTCCAGTCCGACTCGGTTTGCAGACCGCCTTCGGTCGTGGTCGCTCGCGGGTAGGAATCGTTGATGAAGGCAACGCTGTGGCCGATGAATACGTTATCTTCGATCGTCACGCCTTCACATACAAAAGTGTGGCTGGAGATCTTGCAGCACTTGCCTACCGTCGCGTTCTTCTGGATTTCGACGAAAGCGCCGATCTTGGTTTCGTCGCCGATTTCGCAGCCGTAGAGGTTGATGAACTTGGAAAGTTTGACATCTCGACCGAGTTTCACGCTGGGGGCAATGCTGAGGAATTCATCCATAAAATTTGTCTCCAATCCGCTGAATGCATTTTGCTGGACGACCGCGGAGACTGCCAGCAGCCGGGGCAGAGCTACACGTACACGAGCTCGCCGCGCTTGGCGAGCGATTTGTCCGCGGCTTCCAGCATGCGGACGACCTTCAGTCCCGCGCGGCCGTCGTTGAACGGTACTTTGCTCTTCCTGATACATTCCACGAAGTATTCCAGCTCCAACTTAAGCGCTTCCACCTGTTCGACCTGTGGCGCCCACATGTCGCCTGAACGGTAACTGACCAGCAGGTTATACACACCTTCCTGGCTCTTGACGTCCACACCCTTGTCGTAGACCTTCAGCTTCTCATCGGCTTCCAGATCGTTCCAGACCAGCATCTTCTTTTCGCCGCCTATCAGCGTGGTTCGAACTTTGACCGGCGAAATCCAGTTCACGTTGATATGCGCGATCATCTTGTCCGGAAAATAAGCGGTGATGAACGCGATGTCTTCGTGACCGTTGAGGTGCGCTTGCCCGGTGGCCGAGATGGCTTCCGCGTCTTTGTGCAGCAGGTGGTTCATGATCGAGAGATCGTGCGGCGCAAGATCCCAAATCACGTTGCAATCATGCTGAAAAAGGCCCAGGTTCACCCGGGTCGAATCGTAGTAGTAGAGATTGCCGAGCGTCCCATCCGCGAGCAGCTTCTGTATTTTGCGGACCGCGCCGGTAAACAAGAACGTGTGGTCCACCATGATCTGAAGATTTTTCCGCTCCGCGAGGTTAATCAGTTCTTCCGCTTGCGCAGCGTTGCTGGTGAACGGCTTCTCTACGAACACATGCTTGCCGTTTTCCAGCGCGGCCTTGGTCAGTTCATGGTGCGTCCACACGGGAGTGATCACGGCGATGGCATCCACGTCGGGAGATTTCACCAGTTTCTGAAAGTCGCTATGGACCGGGATCCCGGGATGCGCCGCTTGTATGCGTTTGCGAGCTGCGGGAGTCTGGTCGCAGATCCCGACGACCTGGCAGCCTTCCAGGGCGCGCAGATTGCGAACGATATTCGGCCCCCAATAGCCGTAGCCGATTACACCAAACCTAAGCATTGGAATCCACCTCATGACTGCTGGTTATTGACACTGCTGGTTATAAGAACGTTTGTCGTTGGCAAAGAATATTGCAGGGGATTTCACACAGAACACGGAGCCGCATACGGCAGCGGTCGAGAAGATCATGAAGAAACTTCGAACTAACAGGCGCCGTCTCCACTCACCACTGCTTTTGGAGTCTGCAAGAGAATCTTCAGGTCGAGGAGGGGAGAGCAATCGCGGGCATAGCGCAAATCCATCCGCACCATTTCGTCAAACTCCACCCGGCTACGGCCATGCACTTGCCAGAGTCCGGTGATTCCCGGCTTTGCCTCGAGCACACGGCGGCGATGCCACGTGGCGTAGGCCTCCACCTCATACGGCACGGGCGGACGAGGTCCGACCAGCGACATTTCGCCGCGGAGCACGTTGATTAGCTGCGGCAGTTCGTCCAGGCTCGAGCGCCGCAGGAACCTGCCCACCGGCGTAATCCGCGAATCGTTCGTCAGCTTGAAAACGCCCCCTCCGTTACCGTTAGCAGACTTCATTTCCGCCTGGCCGGCAATCAGCTGACGGACATATTCCTCGTGCTCACTGGAGTCGTTATTCATGTGCATCGACCGGAATTTCAGAAACGTGAACGGGATTCCATGCTCGCCGATGCGTTTCTGCCGGAACAAAACCGGCCCGCGGGAGGTCAGCTTGATGGCCGCTGCGATAGCAAGAAAACCGGGCGACAACATCGCCAGCAATAACAGGCTACCCAGAACGTCGATCATCCGCTTCGTGGTGCGGAGCAACTGGTTCGTCTTTTGGCGCTTTTCAAGATCCGGGTAAAAGGCTGGGTTACTAGGGCGATCCGAATCCTGCACGCCCCAGTTATCCGGAAACACGTGAAAGGAAAACTTGATCCGGCTGAACTGTTCTGTGTCGAGCCGGTCGCGCAGTACCGTGGCGATCCGGGGGAAGATCGTGCTGAGGACCGCGTTGTTGTCCAGAACGATCTCGGTGAACATGACTCCCACCACGGCGTTTGTCTTATACCATCCGGTAACGTCGGTTTCACGGGTGGTTCCCTCGAGCGCGGAAAGCACGTCCAGCAAGACGGGGCCTTGCTCGTCACCCGGATGCATACGCCCGCGGTCGATGAGCAAAAGCACGAACGGCCGCTGCGAACGCTCGCTGCGCTTGCGCTCCAGCGCGATCATCTGGTGGAACGTTTCTTCGCTCAACACTTCGCCAGGCACTACCGGTCCTTGCGATCGTGAGGGTTCAGGAGAGCGAAACAGCCAATGAACGTTGCGGGATTCCACGTGTAACTCCTTACCGAGCCCCGATAATGACAAGGCTGGCTCAGAACTGCATGGTTCTCAATTGGGGAGGAAATTACGACCTTAGGTGGGGGAACTAAGGTTACTAACTCATTATATTATAAAACTCGCGCTTCAACCTGGATTATATTTTTACTCGCTCCCGGCAGAGGGGGGTTCGCCGGTTCGAACCGCCGCCTGACTGTAACGCGAATAATAATCCTTGTGCTCGCTACGGCTACAACTGTTGATGACCACGCCCAACAACAGGGCGCGATCAAAAAAATCCAAAGCCCGTTCTACTACTTTCTTCTCACTGGCACCTTCGCGGACCACGACGAGCACTCCGTCCGCCAGCCTCATCCAGAACGGGGTATCGGCCATGGGAATAACCGGAGGAGTATCAATGACGATCCAGTCGAAGAATTCTCCGAGCCGGTCGAGCAACTCCGGAAGGTGTCCGCCCTGCATCAGCTCGAGCGGGTTCTCGGGTGCGCGCCCGGCGGGAAGGAACCAAAGACCAGAACCATCGAGTTTGTACACTACTTCAGAAAGCTGCCGCTCGCGGCGCAAACACTCGCTCAGTCCAGGCAAAAAACGGTCGAATCCGAATCGGGTAGCCAAGGTTGGCCGCCGCAGATCTCCCTCCAGCAGCAGCGTCTTCAAAACCTTGCTGCGCGACTGATTAAGCGCGAGATTGGCCGCGACCAGACTCTTTCCTTCTTCCGGGGCCGTACCGGTTACCACGATCCGTTGGAGCTTGCGCCGTTCGCGCATATGCCGCAGCTTCAATCCCAGCACGCGAAACTTTTCCGCCGCCAAACCGCCCTGATCGGTCAGACACACCAGCCGGGCGTCCGCCGCCAGAGCTGGCAACAGCACTTTCGCGGCAGCGAACGAATCTACCCATGGGGACTCGGGTATTGCCACCGTCGCCCTTTCGGCCTGCGACAATTCCGAAGGAGATTGCTTGCGCTCGAATTCCTGTTCGATCCCTTGCAGCAGATCCGCGACCGATTCAGCGCTTTTCGGCAGACTTCCGCCTGACCGCTCGGCCTCTGCCCGTTGCAACGCTTCAAATATATTGCTCATGTGCAAGCAACCTTGCCTATTGTAGCCGGCCTTTTGTTCCAGCTCCCCGCATTCGGTCATGCACTTCAAGCAGCGTCTTCACCGCCAGCAGGAGCTCGCGCTGCTCCGGTTCTTCCGACAGTCGGGTTCCGCCGTTGTTCCTCGGATCCACGACCACCAGCCCGATCCGTAAGTCCCGCGCAACACCGTCGATGATTTCACCTGTTATGGTGGCCAGTTGTTTGGCGTAGCCCGAGAGCAGTGCGTTCTCGCAGATGGTGTTGATGACCCGCGGAATTCCCCGCGAGTGGCGGAACACCGCCTCGAGCGCTGGCTCAGAGAAAATCTCGCCGGCTGCAGGTGCCCCCGCAATCCGGAGACGGCGGCTTATGTACTCCCGGGTTTCGTTCGGACTGAGCGGTTCGAGATGGCAGCGCAGCGCGATCCTTTGTTTTAGCTGCCGGAGTTCATGGGAATCGAGTTTCTGATCAAGTTCTGGCTGACCCGCGAGCACGATCTGCAGCAACTTTTGCTGCGAAGTTTCCAGGTTGGTCAAAAGCCGGATCTCTTCCAGTATTTCCGGCGATAGGTGGTGAGCCTCGTCCACCACGAGAATCGTGTTCAATCCCTTCTGATATCTCTGCAGCAGGAACCCGTTGAGGACATGGATGAGCTCGTCTTTGGCCTTAGCCAATACCGGCAACCCGAAATCGCCCGCGATGTAGCGAATGAATTCCAGAGGCGAAAGCGTCGGGTTGAAAATCAGCGCGAAGGCGACATCGCGATGCTGCAGCAACGCCAGCAAAGAGCGTAGAATGAGCGTTTTTCCCGTGCCCACTTCGCCCGTCAAAACGACAAATCCGCGGTGCGCCGTCATTCCGTAGTACAAAGAAGCGAGTGCTTCGTTGTGCCGCGTGGTGGGAAACAAGAACGACGGATCCGGCGTGATCTCGAACGGGTTTCGTTGCAGATTGTAGAAGCTCTTGTACATGGTTTAACCGTACAAATACGTTACTGCCGATCCTAACAGGATGAAACCCATGATCACCACTGCCGCCGCGCCGGCGATCCACGCACCGCGCCGGTGGGACGCCCGTTCTTCCAAGCTCTCGATCGGCGGAATTTCGGCGATCACCTCGAAGGGAACCAGCTTTTTGATCTCACGCTCGCTATAGATTTTGCCGCTCAGCCTTTCCTGGCCGAAGGCGAAGCCTCCGCCGAGAACAAGGCCCACCGCTAATCCCGCTCCGCACAGTAGCAGACGGTTCGGCTTGTAGGGTCTTACCGGCAGATTCGGCGGGTCCAACATCCGGAAATGTTCCCCCTGTTGCGTTTTCTCCAGGTCGGTCGACATTTCCGACTGGTTCTTCTTGGCCAGCAGCGATTCGTAATCGAGCTTCGACTGGTCATAGTCGCGGGTGACATCCGCGAACTGTTGCTCCATCACCGGAGCCATATTGAGCCGAGCCTGGTATTGGTTGATCTTGCTTTGCTCGTCTTTAATTTCCGCCTCCCGGTTCGCGATTTCGAGGCGATTGGCCTTCAGCTGACTTTCGAGCTCCAGTATCGGTCCGCTTTTCGGATCGGGGACCGTTGAGGCGGCCGGTTGGGGAGTGGAATCATTCGCTCGACTATTCATGTCGGCGACGATCTGCTCGCGCATCTTCTCGGTCCGGGCAATCTGCTCTTTGGTCTTGCGGACGTCAGGATGTTTATCGGTGTAGTGAGAAGTCAAATCCGCCAACTGCGCCTTCAGTTGATCCAGTTCTTTGTCGATCTCGGCTAGCCCGACTGGCCCGCTTTCGCCCGGCTTTGAGCCGCGATCCATGGCGCGATATTGATTGATCAGCGATTCCAGATAGGTATTTTGCTGCTTGGCCCGGTTCAGCGAGTCCTGGTTCGCTTGCGCCTGATTCTGAAGACCGGTCAGGATCTGCAGATTGCTCTGGGTCTGGGTCGGCAACTCACCCAGGTGTTGATCTTTGAACTCACGCAATTTCGCTTCCTGCGCCTCGAGTTTTGTGCGCGCCTGATCGAGCTGATCTTGAAGGAAGTTGGTCGTGTTCTCCGAATGCTGCTGGCGCTCCTCAAGATTCTCCGTGATAAACAGGTTCGCAAGTTCGCTCGTTGCCGCCCGTGCCATATTCGGGTCGCGACTCGCGTAATAGATATTGAAAGCAGAGAGATTCCTGTTGTCGCCGTGCGACAGTTCGATTTCGATGTCCTTGCGCATCTTCTCCACTAGATCGTCCGGGCTCTGGTGCTTCCTCTCCTCGGCGTATAGACCGAGAGACTCAATGATGCGGACAAGTCGGGTGCGGCTCAGGATTTGCTGCGTGATGCTGTCCAGTTGATGCTGAATGTCACTATCGATGTTCGAGACAACATATTTCTCCGGCACGGAAGGCTGCTCAACCAGAATAAGCGTGCCCGACCGGTAGGTCGATGGGATCAGCCAGCTCGCTCCCCAGACCAGCGCCCAGCCGCAAAAAAAAAGCACAAGAAATTGCCACCGCCGCCGGCGGACGATTCCCTTGATCTCCGTAAGATCTGGTAGTCCGTTTGATTCTTGCAGTTCTTCTGCCATGGCTACATTCCTAAAGGCTTTGCCCACTGATACGAGAGCGTCACAAAAAATCGATTCCGACTCGCATCGAGCGTCTGGAGTGGACTAGTTTGGGTTGAGCCCGGCACTCCAAACTGCTGTTGAAAATCATGTGAGTAGCCCATCCGGAGCCCGATACTCCTCCCCACGTTACGTTCCAGTGAGATACCCGCCGAAGTTAAATTGACCGAGCTCGCACTGGCCGCCAAGGGCACGGTAAGCGACTGGTTCGTTCCGTGACTGGCGCTGAGAGCAGCCGTCCATCCCGGACTCATCTGGCGACGGAAGTTGCCATAAATGGTCTTCAAAAACACTGAACCCAAAACGCCGCCGCCGTCGCTGACAGTTCGGGAGTATCCGCCGGACACGCTGGTATGCTGATTCCTCCAGCCGCCTTCCGCTCCGCCGCAAACCGCCCAGTCACTCGATTGCGAGGGCAGCAACGCGCCAGGAGCCAACCCCTGGTTGTCCGAGTACTGAGGGCCGACAAAGCCACTCAGCGTGAATCGTTTCGAAAGGCTCACTGTGTTCATCACCAAAAAGCTGTGGGCCTGGGTTTCGCCGCCGCCGGGATTGAAGGTGATCCGGTCAAAACGATAGCTTACGCCGCCCCAGTCTGAGCCTACGATCCGGTGCAGCCAGAAGGCGGAGCCTGACGCGGTTTCGGAATCCGTCAGCTGAGTTCCCGCGGGTATGTTGGTGAAATGCAAATCATAGAATAACCCGCTGGCCCCGATTAGATCATTCAAGGCAAAGTGATAGCTCGTCTCTACCGTCGTCGTGCTGGATCTCTGCGTGGACAACGGAGTAATTAGACTGGCGTTCGGTCCGCCTGATCCAACGACGACTTCCGCACCATTGCCCGCATCGAAGAAGCCGGTGGTCAAAGAAAAGTTTTCCGCGACCCGCAAACTCACGTGCGGGCTCAACCGATACTGCGAATCGAAAGTCAGGTTGTGGGATCCCTGGTCCTGGTTCGTGAACCTCTGATTCACGGTCAGGCCGCCGGCGTACCCAAGACTCCACCGCATTCGAGGTGTCGACTCCTGAATACTGAGATTGGGGAAGATCGAGACGCTTGCATTGCCTACTTCTCCGCTTGGAAGCAGCAACGGGTTGTCATCATAGGTGGCGCCCACATTCACCCCGCCTCGCAGGTAATTCGATCGTTCCAATTCGGAGAGGAAAGCAGCAGAAATCCCCGTTCCCCCGAGCAGCGCCGGTATCTGGGGCAGACTGCCGCTGGTGTCCTCTGCGCCGCCTTCGATCTGCATTCCTGCGATGGCCGAAAGGGCGGCTGCCGGAGCCGTTCTAGAACTATCGTCCCCAGAACTCTGGGTTGGCGGGTTCTGCGCCGCCGAGAGCACCTGCACCCCAGCCGCCATCCATCCGAGAATCAACCAGCGTCCAATACTCATCATTGCAACTACGGGACGACCACCGTATCGCCAGCTTGCAGACGGATGTTTTGGTCCGCATTCTTGCCCTTGATCACGTCTTTGTAGTTGAACGGAATCCGTTTCTGCGTTCCGTCCGGAGCTTGTCGAAGAACATAGATCGACTTCTGCTTCGCGAAGTCCTTGAAGCCCCCGGCCATCGCGATCGCATCGAGCACGGTGGTCGAACTCGTCAACAAATAGGCACCCGGCCGAGCCACCATACCCATCATGTTCACCCTCTGACTCCTGCTATCGGTCACGATGACGGTGACTTCAGGCTCGGAAATATAGTTCTGCAGGCGCTTGGTGATCTCTTGTTCCAGTTGCCGTGGCGTCTGACCACTTGCCTGCAACTCCCCGACTAACGGCAAAGAAATCTTTCCATCAGAACGAACGGGAATGGAACGCGAGACGTCAGGTTCTTTCCACACACTGACTGCCAGGACATCGTTAGCACCAATCACGTAGGAACTATCCAAATGCGCGACCGGCGACCCTTCTCCGGGCTTCTCGCTCGCCTGCTTATCGACAGCGGGCACGGGCGGGCGCGATGTGGAATCGGATTGCGCGAACGCTCCCATGGACAAGAGCACCAGAAGCGTCAGGACCAACATCGTTCGATGGGCTGTCATGGGTCGCATTATAGGCGATTGCTGCTCAGTCATTCTCCGGTTCCATCGTGGGGTTCAATGCTACCCGGTTCAATCTGGCTGCGTCCATGGCAAGGCTACTTCGCTTGCCGTGTATGGTCGATACCAAAAAATCGTCCCGATTCTGCCGGCGGCGTCAGGTGGTACTCTTGGATCTTGTAAAGCAGCGCACGATAGCTGATATTCAACAACCGAGCTGCCGCCTTCCGGTTCCAGTGTGTCTGTTCGAGCGCTTGGGCAATCGCGGCGCGCTCAGTTTCTCCTTTTGCGTTTCTTACCAGCAACTTCAAAGACGATTGTTCTTCCGATGTGTGCAGGCTCGAAGGCAGACCGCTGGTTTTCGCCTTCCCGTTTCCGTTCCCACTTTTCCTTGCGGATCCGTAGTCGGGACGCGAAAGCAATTCGTTCAACGCCGCGCCCTCATCGCCGTGCGCCAGGAAGCGTTTGGCAAAGTTCTCCAGCTCGTGCAGGTTGCCGGGCCACGTGCACTGCTGGCATGCATCCAGCAACGTGGTTGAGAAGCGCGGTGCCGGCACGCCATAGCGCCGGGTCAGCCGGTTCATCAGGTGCCCCAGCAGCAACGGGATTTCCTCGTGCCGCTCCCGCAGCGGTGGCACGCGCAATTCGAAAGCGCTCAGGCGGTGGTACAGCTCTTCCTGAACTCTCCTCTCTGCCGCTGCCAACTCCAGGTCCTGGCACGTGGCAGCAATGATGCGCACATCGGCCCGGATCGGGCTCTGGCCGCCGCACCGGACAAACTCCCCCGTTTCCAAAAGCTTCAGAAGCCGCCGTTGCACCGCGTCCGGCATGGCATTGAATTCGTCCAACAAAATCGTCCCCTTGGCACACTCCTCGAACTTCCCTAGTGTCGATTCCGGTCGCCCGTCGGCGGAAGCGTGCTCGTAACCGAACAATTCATTCTCCAGCAAATCGGAAGTGAGCGTCGCACAACCGACTCGCATGAACGGGAAGCTGGAACGAATCGACAGCGAATGGATAAGCCGGGCAGCAGTCGTCTTCCCGCTTCCCGCTTCTCCAGTAACCAGCACCGGCACGTCAGTCTGCGAGAGTAATTGCGCTTGCGTGCGCAGCCTGCGAGTGGCCGGGCTAGCCGCAATGAAATACAGCTCTTCGCTGATTCGCTCGATTTCTGGCTGATACATGTTTTGAGAGTGTCTGACGAACGGTTGTAAGAAATTCCCGGATCGTTTACGAGGGCATTGGTTGATTGGCGGACTGCAACGCTTTCTTCGGATTATCTCTTCAGACCGGCTCTACGTCGTACCCATCAATTCGCACGGCCAGCGACCGCTGAATCGCATCGACGGAAATAATCAGGCTGTGGTCGCCGTTCTCCGACAAGAACACCCCTTCCACTCCGTCCATCGCCCCGCCGCGTACTCGGACCCGCTGCCCCACCTTGAGAAAGGGGTACGATCGCCAGGGCGCTGCCTGGGTGAGAACTTTCTGGATGCCTTCGATCTGCTCATCGGGAATCGGCACGCTCGCCCCGCGAACGCCCACAAAACCGTGCACACTTTCTATCTGATACACGCGCGTCCGGTCTGCCGCGCTCAAAGCGCAACGGATGAACACATAGCAACTGAACAGTGGTACGTCTACCTTCTTCTTGCGATCGCTCCAGCGATGCACTTCCGCCGTCGTCGGAAGGAACGTTTCCATCCCTTGATCTCGCAATCGTCGCTCGACCGCTTTTTCATGGCGTGCTCTGGTGTGCAGCGCATACCAGCGCAACTCTTCCTGCGCTACCCATTGGCTCATCCCGCTGCCCGCTTCATAGCTCTGGTTGGGACTACTCATAGCTTCGCCCTCTGGGTCCCATTGCACTGGGTCCGCTTGGCCCGCATGCCGGATCGCATGCCACCTCTTCAACGCTTTTCAGGGGGAGGAACTTAACAGGAACGAACTAGGGGGAGTTTCTTTGACGCCAACCTAACTGCACTCGTTTGACGTCTAAGCGCACTTGTTTGACGTCCAAAACTTAACAGTGGTTGTTTGAAAGCTAGCGGTACTTGCAAGAACGTGCAAGTGGTGGGGCTTCTTAGGACACACCGTCCCTTTTATGTCCAGGGTGATTTTCTCACGACCGAGCTAAACGGCTTAGAGACGTTATTCTATGGCACTGCCGTTGTAGTACTCCTGTGCAAAGGTGAGGAGCTCGCTCCTGACATCAATCAATCCGTCAAGCGACTGGAGCTATCTTATTGATAACATTAATGTCCGACTACACATTTAGCGGTTTTAGCAACAGCTTTTTCGAGACTAGTATCAGGACTCACCCCTTGCATTGTCGTGCAACCGACGGAACCGCGACTGAAGCCAGACGACCATTGCATTTTTTTGCATAGGTTGCAAATCCCCGACTTGCCGGTTTTAGAATTTAGTGCTACATTCTCACTGTAGTAAGAGACCCTGGCCGGCTTTCTTGCCTTACTTTCTTCCTCCCCCTTAGGCCATTGTACGTATAAACGAACGGAATGATTCCCCCCATCCGGTTCGTAGGACCAATATCAGGAGACCCGATGTCGCCCCATGAAGAATTGGGTTCGGACTTTGTAAGTATCGTAGTTGCCGACGGCACGCGCATCCACACCGAACTCCTAGCGGACGCGCTGCGCAACGATCGCGGTCTGCAGGTCGCTGCCGCGGCCTCGAATTCCGAGGAACTGTTGGCCGCCATCAGCCGGGTGCCCATCGATGTCGTGGTAATCTCTCACAATTTGGACGACCAGCCCGGCCACGGCACCCAGGTATTGCGCGAGATGCGTGCACTGCGGCCCGAGATCAAAGGTGTTATCTTGCTGGACTCCTCCAACCCCCAGGACGTGCTGGAGTGCTTTCGCGCCGGCGCAAGGGGTATTTTTTCCAAGCAAGAGAGGCTCGAGAGTCTCTGCAAATGCATTCGCAGCGTCCATGAAGGACAAGTCTGGGCGCGTAGCGTCGATCTCGATCATGCCCTCGAAGCTCTTGCCAACTTGCCGTTCGTTCGCGCCACCAACCACAACGGAATTGAATTGCTTTCCGCGCGAGAACGCCAGGTCATCCAGCACTTGGCCGCGGGTATGACCAACCGCGACATCGCTCACACTCTCGGCCTCAGCCCTCATACAGTCAAGAACTACCTGTTCCGAATTTTCGACAAGCTGGGCGTCTCCAGCCGCACCGAGTTGCTCTACCTGACCATGAACAACTCGCAGGCCCAGCCACAACGTCCCGCCAACAACGGAGACGGCCACGCCTTTTCTGCCATCATGGAAGCCGCCGAGGCCGGCGATGCCTCGGCACAACTGCGCATGGCCGAGCATTTTGGTCAGGTCAGAGATGGTCAGATCGAAGATGTTCGGAACAATGACGGTCAACAAAAGGGCGGCCCGAACGTGGGCGCCCAGCCCGACTCCGTCTCCGCTTACATGTGGTATTTGCTCGCAGAAAAAACCGCAGCCTCGATGCTCGAACAGATCGCGGAAGGCAAGAAAACCATCAGCCGGAAAATGTCTCCGCAACAACTGGCCGAGGCCGAAAGCAGGGCTGCCGCGCGGTTGAAAAACAAGAAACAGCCTGGTTTCGACAGCGGCGGCGAAGTGCAGACGAGGCGGCACGCCGCTGTTCCATAGAGCTTCACATGCTAATCGATTGACCTTGCCTGCGCTGCCGGTGAAACTCCCCAACGGATGTCTCGCGGGCCTTCTTCACTTGGGATCTGTCCGGTAACTCCAGAACCCGGCCATCTTCTCTTGCAGAACGTGGAAGGGAGCCTCGTGCGCTTCCGGAAAAGAGACCGTTGTTCTGTTTTCGCACACCGCATCCTCGACTAGGTGGTGCAAGGGCGCAAACTCGCAAATCGGATCTGTGGCGCTGGCGTTGCCCGTCAACAGAAAGGCCTGGCACCGGCATCCGCCAAAATCTTCGTTGCGGCGGTCGCAGGAGCGGCAGGGCTCGGGCATCCAGTTTTCGCCACGAAATTTCTGAAATGCTTCGGAACTCATCCAGATCCAATCGAGCGTGTGCTCGCGCACGTTGTCGAAGCGCATGCCCGGAATAACGCCCGCCGCATGACATGGCAGCGCGCGGCCGGCGGGGTCGATTAGCAGTAACTGGCGTCCCCATCCGCCCATGCAGGCTTTGGGATAGCGAGCGTGATAGTCGGGAACGACCATGTCGATGCGGACTTTGCCACGCAGACGCTCCTCGGCTGCAGCAACCACTCCTACCGCCCGGTCCAGTTGCGCGCGTGTGGGGCAGCAAGGCCGAGCGGTTCTGGAGCGCCCAGCCGTAGTACTGCGCATGCGCAATTTCCATCCGATCGGGATGGAGCGCTTCGAGCGCGGCAATAATTTCCTCGAGGTGATCGATGTTCTGCCGATGAACAACCAGGTTTGTGGTGAACGCGATGCGATGCGAGCGGATCCACGCGGCCAGTGCGATTTTGTGTGTGTGCGCGCGTGCTCCAGCAATCCAGTTAGCCGGGCCTTCACTCGAATCCTGAAAGCTGAGTTGGATATGGTCAAGGCCGGCTTCCACAAGCTGGGCCAGACGCTCGCGTGAAAGCCCGATTCCAGAAGTGATCAGGTTCGTGTAGAGGCGCGACTTCCGCGCGCCTTCGATCAGCTCGACCAGATCCGGGCGCGCCAGCGGTTCTCCTCCCGTGAAATGAAGATGCAGAACGCCAAGCGCGGCGGACTCGCCGAAAAGACGCAGCCAGTCGGCGGTCACGAGCTCTTCTTTGCGCGAAGTCAGCTCCAGGGGATTCGAGCAGTACACGCAATGCAGCGGGCAGCGGTGCGTGCCGTCGCGCAGTGCAGCGGACCGAAAAGGCTTGTTGGAGAAAAAGCCAAATGGCTCTCGTAAGTCCCGGACGATCACCCCGCTAAGCGTGCGCGTGGGTGTTCTTTCGGCCTATGGGCTTAGGCCCCGGATCGTCTTCGGCAATGCCGGACAGAACAACCGGCGCGCGGTCGGGGAATTCAGCCACAAGCGACAGGTTTCCGCCCATGGCCTTGATGGTTTTCCGCAGCGTGGAGAGCAACAGGTCGCTGCGCTTTTCAAGGCGCGAGACACTGTCCTGGGTGATCCCGATAGCCTTGGCCATCCGAACCTGCGTAAGCTTGCGCGCGTGTCGCAGCTCGCGCAGGGTCATCTCCTCTGCTATCAACTGAGCAGCGCGGGCCCCGACCTTCTTGCGTTGGGCGGGTTTTAGCTTCCTGATTATGTCATCCACGTTCGTGGGCATGGTTATTTCCTTTCCTTCTTCAGCCGGGCCAGATGAGCGTCAAAACGGTCATCGGCCTTGCGGATCAGCTCGCGGTAAAATCGCTTTTCGCTGACACCCGATTTATCTCCTGCAACCAGGAGGATCGCCTTGCGCTTCGTGTCGAAGGCAAAGGCCACTCACCACTCACCATCGGCCGCGCTGAACCGCAGCTCCTTCATGTTTGCGTAGCGCGAGTTGTTCAGCGTGTCAACGCGGGGCCGTCCCAATTGCGGCCCAAATTGCTGCAGCAGGCGGTCAACGCCAGGAGATCCGTCCGCACGTCCTTGTGCAGCTCGTCGAACTCCGGCTCAAACTCGTCGCCGATCTCGACAACCCAACTCACCCTTGTAATATGACATGTAGCTCATATTATGTCAAATACATATATGCTGCCGAGGTAGGCCCCCCGTGCTTCCCTTCCCCTTAACCAGTTCGCCGACTCCGTTCTCGACAGGGCGTCTGAAGATTATCGGAGGTGTGCATGAACAGCGCGAAGCATACGCTCCAGGTCTTGAAGCAAGGGCTGGAGTTCTTGGAGAAGGGCGGCTACCGCTCGCCGATTGCGTGGCGGTGGCCTCTGGCCTTTGAAGACTCACCAACATGCTCTAATCATCGACGGCCTGCCTGTCATGGAGCGGGAGACGGGGATCGAACCAGCGACATCCAGCTTGGAATGATGGCGTTCAGTCGGGCTGGACGGATGCCGCCAAACGCTATCGCATTGATAGTGAGAAGCTACAGAAGGCTGTGTCGGCGGAGCTGGCCTCAGCGTTCACGCAAAACCTTTTGAAGTGATCTTCCTGCCAACCGAAGCCTCGAAGAAAGTTGAAGCCCTTCCAATGCGGGCCAATCCGGACCGGCGGCCGCCTGGACTCGCATCATTTGGCACTTTGGTTGGTCCGATCTGTCGCTTCACGCTGATCAAAGTTGCATCAGATTGGTTTGCAGCTTCGTGTATCCCTGTTTTTGCGCCCACAGATCCAGCGGGATCGCAGCCATCTCATCCACGATCGGTTCGGCCAGCCCGCTCTTGGTCATGTCCACTGTCTTGATATAGCTCCGGCAACTGTCGCACCCTTCCACCCGGACGTGTTTGAGTTCTTCCGCGGTGTAGACCGGAAGCTTCGCGTGGTTCTCTTCCCCGCATCCCGGGCAGACGATCCGCCGGAACTCCCATTCCGCCAGGCAAAACGAACATACCAGCGATCGCTGGCCGCCATCTCCCAACGGACGCAGAACGCCCAGCCCCGGTTTCCGTTTGCAAAACGGACACAGATACGGCACCGGCCCGCTCCAGCGCATATTTGACTGTGAACGAATGCCGATCGCGTAAGGCTGAAGAAAAGCGCGAGCGAAAAAATCGTGAGGACCCGGCGGCAGCGTCCCGGTCTCGGTCCCATTCCAGAAAACCGTCAGCAATCGGAAATGTGAATCTTCGCCACCGTGCCGCAACTCGTGCGCAGCTTCCCGAAGGGGAGCCGGACCGTTCTGTTCGACCACCGAAAGAAGTTGCCCGAATCGGCGGGCCAGTTCCGGCGGGAGCGGCCGCGCAAAGGGCTCCGAGTCTGATGCGACACCGCCAGCCCCGGCATTCGCCCTTCCGATCGATCGGTTGAGGTCTCCGTAGAAATCTTCCTGAAAGCGCGCGATGGCCACATAGAAGCGCAGGATTTCCGCAGCAAAGCTGTACTGGGCGCCAAGTTCCTCCGCCCGTCGAATTCGCCGCTGCCATTCGTTCTGCGCCATGCTGCCATTAGACATGGACCGATTATCAGTCCCAGCCTCCTGCCGCGCAATGCAGCCTTGTGGACAAACCGGGGACATTTCTGGGGACATTTCTATTGTGGTGCGAGGGAAGGGTTTTCCCGATTGACGATCCAGCCCGCCCGGGGGTATAGTCTCTCGCATTAGTGCACCACAAACTGGACGCGGTCGTGGGCGTCCGCAACCATTCACCTCCGTAACTTTCTGGAATGGGCGGCACGGGGGCAACAAAATGGAGTTCTCTCGCAGGACTTTTATCAAAGGCACCGTCCTCGGCGGAGCCGGTTTTTCCGCTCTCGGCTTTGATCTGACTCCCATTTACGCTCAGACCGAATCCCTCAAAATTTCCCGAGCCAGCGAAACGCGCAGCACCTGTCCTTATTGTGCCGTCAGTTGTGGCGTGATCATCTACACCCTGGGCGACAAGGCCAAGAACGCGATTCCCCAGGTCCTGCACGTCGAGGGCGATCCCGACCACCCCATCAACCGTGGCACGCTCTGCCCCAAAGGGTCGTCGCTCGAGCAGGATATTCTCAACGACCGCCGCCTCCTGAAGCCGCAAGTGCGCCGTCCCGGCGCCACCGAGTGGGAAGACATTTCCTGGGATCAGGCTTACGCCGAGATCGCGCAAAAGGTGAAAAAGACGCGTGACGATACCTTCGTCGAAAAAGATGCCGCTGGCCACACCGTGAATCGCTGCGAAGGCATGGCCTTCACCGGCGGATGCACCGACACCAACGAGTTTAACTATCTCGCCGTAAAAAGTATGCGCAGCTTGGGGGTCTGCTACCTGGAAAACCAGGCCCGCGTTTGACACGGCCCCACGGTCTCCAGTTTGGGGCCCACCTTTGGACGCGGCGCAATGACCAACGGTTGGATCGACATCAAGAACACCGACGTGATGTTGATCATGGGCGGCAATCCCGCCGAAAACCACCCCTGCGGCTTCAAATGGGCGGTCGAAGCCAAGATTCACCGCAACGCAAAAACCATCGTTGTCGATCCGCGCCTGACCCGCACCGCCGCAAACGCGGACATGTACGTACAGATCCGCGCTGGTTCCGACATCGCTTTCCTCGGCGGCGTCATCCGATACGCCATCGAAAACAACCGCATTGCCAAAGACTACCTCGTCAACTACACCAACGCCGCTTTCATTATCAAAGACGGATTTAGCCTACCCGAAGACGGCTTCTTTTCCGGATTCGATCCCGAGAAAAAGGTCTATGACAAGAAGACCTGGAATTATGAAGAAGGCGGGGATCTGGCCGGCAAACCGGTAGCAGCCACGCCTCCGGAAAAGACGCCGCCACCTCTGCCCGCAGGCGCGACGCCGCCTCCACCAACTCTCCCCCCGAAGACCGCATTCGATCTCTCGCTGCAGCATCCGCGCTGCGTCTATCAACTGCTGAGGAAGCAATACGAGCGCTATACGCCCGAGATGATCGAGCGCATCACCGGCATTCCGAAAGACCAATTCCTCAAAGCCGCCGACCTGTTCACCTCTGTCCGCAAAGATGGCGACATGAAAAAAGTCGCCACCATCATTTATGCGGTCGGATGGACCCAGCACAGCTTTGGCACGCAGATCATCCGCACCGCCGCCGTCCTGCAACTGCTCATGGGCAACGTCGGCCGCGCCGGTGGCGGAGTCAATGCGCTCCGCGGCCACTCCAACATTCAGGGCGCAACCGATATGGCCGGAATCTTCGACATCCTTCCCGGCTATTTGAAGATGCCGAATCCCGCCGATGTCGATCTCGCTACCTTTCTGAAGCGCACAACTCCAACCGCGTCCAAGCCCGATCCGTGGGAGTCATTTAACTATTGGTCGAACACCCCCAAATTCATGGTCTCCTTCCTGAAAGCGATGTACGGCGCGTCCGCCACCAAAGAAAACGACTGGGCTTTCAACTATCTGCCGAAGATTGACCGCAACTATTCCTGGGTGAATATCTGGAACGACATGTACGAGGGCAAGGTGAAAGGTCTCTTCGCCTTCGGCATGAACGGTGTCATGATCGGCCCCGATTCGAACAAGAATATCGACGCGCTGAAAAAGGCCGACTGGCTGGTCGTGTGCGAGATCTATCCCGACGAAACCAGCGAATTCTGGCGCGCTCCTGGAATTACGGCCGACGACCAGAAGAAGATCAACACCACCGTATATCGTTTACCGGGCGCAGGCTTTGCCGAAAAAGACGGCACCTTCGTGAACTCCGCCCGCTGGCTGCAATGGAAGAACGTAGCCCTTCCTCCGCCCGGACAAGCGCGCCTCGACCAGGAGATTCTCGCGACCATCTTTTTGAAAGTTCGCGAGCTCTATAAGAAAGAAGGCGGCAAGTTCCCCGATCCCGTTCTGAACGCGACCTTCGCCTACACAAACCCGTACAACCCGCCGCTCGCCGAGGTCGCAAAAGAAATCAACGGCAAAGCGCTCGCCGACATTACCGATCCGAAGACCAATATAACCATCAAAGCCGGCCAGCAACTCCCCGGTTTTGCCTGGCTCAAAGACGACGGCACAACCACCTCCGGAAACTGGCTCTACTGTGGATCGTGGACGGAAGCCGGCGCCATGATGCAGCGCCGCGGAACCGACGACCCCTCCGGCCTCGGCATTTATCCCAATTGGGGATGGTCCTGGCCGGCGAATCGCCGCGTTCTCTATAACCGCGCCTCCTGCGATGGTGACGGCAAGCCGTGGGATCCTTCGCGTCGCCAGGTTTGGTGGGACGAAGCCAAGCAAAGCTGGGTGGGAGTCGACGTCCCCGATTTCAAACCGGACTCCGCGCCCAAAGACCACATGGGACCGTTCATCATGAACCCCGAGGGCGTCGGACGTTTGTTCGTGCCTCTGGGCGCTATGGCCGATGGTCCCTTCCCCGAATTCTATGAGCCCTTCGAAAGCCCGATTGCGAATCTGTTGCATCCGAAGCAATCCAACAATCCGGTCGTGAAACGATATAAGACCGACATGGACAAGTACGGGACGGTCGATCAGGGATACAACGTCATCTGCACCACCTACCGCCTGACCGAGCACTATCACTACTGGACCAAGAACAATCCCATGAATGTGGAGCTCGTGCCGGAGCCATTCATCGAAGTTCCCGCCGAACTCGCCGACCGCATGGGCATTCGTGGTGGCGAAAAAGTAAAAGTCACCAGTGCGCGCGCATACTACATCGCCAAGGCGATGGTCACGCGCCGCATCCGGCCCATGCAGATCGATGGCAAGGAAACGTTCCAGATCGGCATCCCCATTCACTGGGGCTTCCGAGGCATTGTGGAAGATGAGGGCAAGACGGCAAAGACATTGGCGAATCAGTTGACACCGACCATCATCGACCCGAACGCATTTACGCCGGAATTTAAAGGCTTCTTAGTGAAGATCGAGAAGGTTTAGGAGGCTATGTAAGAACTCGGGTCTCGTAGCACGGGTTTCGTATCAGGGTGTCGCTTTAGCGATACCACAAGTTGCCCAAGGGAAGACGCCCCTTTAGGGGCTGGGGAGCAAGATGCCAGACCGCAAGGCACTACAAGCCGAAATGATCTCTGGCCATTCCGGTCCTTCGCCCGGCCTGGGCATGCAGCGCGACCTCGAAGTCTGCAAACTGGTCGACACCACCACATGCATCGGCTGCAAAGCGTGCGAAGTAGCCTGCGCCGAGTGGAACGACTTGCCGTTCTCCCCGACCACCTTCGACAACACTTACCAGACGATGCCCGAGACACGCTGGAATTTCTGGAACCTCATCAAGTTCAATGAGCACCAGAACCCCGACGGCACCATCCAGTGGTTGATGCGCAAGGATCAGTGCATGCACTGCGCCGACCCCGGCTGCCTGGCAGCTTGCCCTGCCGACGGCGCCATCGTCAAGTACGCCAACGGCATCGTCGATTTTAATCAAGCAAACTGCATCGGCTGCGAATTTTGCGTTTCCGGCTGTCCTTTCAATATTCCGCGCTTCAATCCCGCGACCAAGCGCGTGTACAAGTGCACGCTCTGCTCCGACCGTGTCGGCGAGGGGCTGGAACCCGCATGCATCAAGGCGTGTCCCACCGGTTGTCTCAAGTTCGGCACAAAAGACGACATGAAATTCATCGCCGAGGAGCGCGCGAAACAACTGAAGGAAAATTTCGGCTGGAAAAACGCCGGCGTCTACGATCCGCAATCCGTCGGCGGCACCCACGTGATCTACGTACTGCACGACGCGACCGATCCCGAGCGCTACGGCAACCTGCCCGCCAATCCGCAGATCCCGTGGAGCTACACCGTCTGGAAGTGGCTCTTTAAGCCCGTGCTCGGAACCTTCGCCTTGTTCGGTTTTCTCGGCGTCATCCTGCACTACGTAACCTCCGGCCCGCGCCGGACCCAACCGGAACCGCCGGCCAAGGATGGCGCCAATGTCAACATCTAGCGGTGCGATCGATCGCTTCGACGGCAAGGCTCGCGAGAGCTTCGAACACCTGGGCCAAACCACCGTCTATCGCGGAGAGCTGCTGCGCCATCCCGTCTACACGCGCGTGGTCCACTGGATGGTCGCGCTCTTTTTCTTTCTCGCGCTCTTCACCGGCTTTAGCATTTATCTCCCGTGGCTATTTCGCTGGTTCACTCCCTTCTTCGGCGGCGGACCCCTCAGCCGCGTCATGCACCCCTGGTTCGGCCTGGGCTTCGTCCTCTGCTTCGGGCTGCAAGTCCTGAACTGGCTCCGGCCCATGACCTGGACCGCAGCCGATTCCAACTGGATGCGCAACATGGGAAAGATCGTCAGCGGCGAAGCCAAGATGGATCCGCCCGACACCGGCTTCTTCAACGCCGGACAAAAACTTCAGTTCTGGGAGATCGTCGGCGGCAGTGTCGCGTACCTCATCACCGGCATCATCCTTTGGGCGGGCGCCAGAACCTTCGGAAGAATCCCCGTCGCCATCAGCTACGTCATCCACGACATCTCCGCCGTCATTATGCTCGGCGGAATCTTCATCCACATCTACCAAAGCACGTTCGGCGAACCCGGCACTTTTCAGGCAATGGTTCGCGGCGCGGTAAGCGAAGCCTGGGCCTGGACCTTCCACCCCGCTTGGTACAAGCAAGTCACCGGACGCGACCCACAGCAGGCGTGCGAAGAAGCCCGCCGCCAAATGACCACGCGCATCAAACCCTGACAGGCTGCCGAGAAACCGGGTTTTGTACCAGGGTTATGGTTCCCTGCCCTAATTCAGAGCTCCGGAGGACAAGCCCGCGGATAACCAATCAAGTAAGTAATTCGCGGCTCCCCAATCGCTCTCGAATACTCTCCGCTCTCCCACTGGTATCCGGCTGCGGTCAGCTTTTCGACAAGCTCACGCAGTTCTTGCGGACGATAGGTCCGCAGGCAAGAGACCACGCCATCGAACAGCAGAACCAGGGGAATGATCGGAACCAAGTACGTCCAGAGCAACCGTGACCAGCGAAACGGACGGATCCACGGCGTGCAGACGACCAGCATGAGAACCCAGGCGAACATAAGGCCGATAGTTGACGGAGCGCGCCTCGTTCCTTCAAATATGCCGATGCCTTCCCCGGCATCGACGGCATTTTGCAGTATGGCGCGAGCCCCTTCTGGCGAAAAATGATGAAACGACGTGAACATCGTTCGCAGCCCCTTCAGTTCACGCGGAACTTTCATCGCGTCCACCGGCCCCGTATAAAAAGCAATGTGATTCTCAGAAACCGCTCTGACTTTTTCGAATGCCCTGAGGTTGGGGTATTTATCCGTGAGCCAAATCTGAAGGGCCGGCGGGTCTCCTTCGAGCTTTCGCGATTCGAGCTTTCGAGAAAGGTCTAACCAGGGCCCGCCCCCGCCTGAACACAAGTCAACAATCGATCCGCTCCGCGTAGAGTCAAGCGCGCGTTGCAGCAGCGGGGCGATGGGAGAGTAGACCTTAAAGAGGTTGAACCCAAACTGCAGCGCATCCGTAATTTCATCTCGAATCGACGACGGAAACCACGGTTGTTCATGGAGTTCGACGAACTGTACGCGACGCATGGCAACTCAGCCTGATGAGTAGTATCGTCCGTGCGAACATTCTCGTCCATTTGCCAGAATTCATTGGTTCAACGTTAAACTAATCCGGTACCCTACACCGGTAGAGACGGGGCTTGCCCCGTCTCGGTTTGTGCGACGAATAGCGAACGACGAACGACCGACGACCAACGACTCAATGATCAAATCTCCACGAGGAACCCGCGACCTTCTCCCGCCCGACACGGCGCTCTGGAACTTCGTCGAAGCCGCCGTCCGCGACGTCTTCCGCGCCTACAACTTCCACGAAATCCGCACGCCCATCTTCGAGTCTACCGAACTGTTCGCGCGGGGCGTAGGCGAGGAGACCGACATCGTCAAGAAAGAAATGTTTACCTGGGAAGATCGCGGCCGCGCCGAGAGCGATAAAGGACAATCGCTAACCCTCCGTCCCGAGAACACCGCCGGCATCGTCCGCGCTTACATCGAGCACAAACTCTGGGAGCGGGGCCTGAACAAATTCTTCTCGATCGGGCCTATGTTTCGGCGCGAGCGCCCGCAAAAAGGACGCTACCGCCAGTTCTACCAGATTGACGCCGAAATCATCGGCCCCGCCGCCGCCGGCAGCCAGTCTCCCGCCAGAGACGCGGAAATCCTCGAACTCCTGGCCACACTTCTGGACCGCGTAGGCATCACCAACTGGACGCTCGAACTGAACTCCGTAGGCTGCCCCGCCGACCGCGTAAAATTCAATGAGGCCCTCCGCAAAGCCCTCCAACCCGTAGTAGGGAAAATGTGCGAGGACTGCCAGCGCCGCGCCGTAACCAACCCGCTGCGTGTCTTCGACTGCAAAGTTCCCGAAGACCAACCGATCATCAAAACTCTCCCCACCATCAGCCAATTCCTGGACGAAGACTGCCGCACTCACTTCGAAGAAGTAAAAAATATCCTGAACGCCGTCCACATCCCCTACGTCGAAAACCCGCGCCTGGTGCGCGGTCTCGATTACTATCAAAAAACTGCGTTTGAATTTACCCATGGGTCGCTGGGCGCGCAGAATGCGATTCTCGGCGGCGGAAGATACGACGGGCTATCCGAAGCGCTCGGCGGCCCGCCAGCTCCGGGGATTGGCTTCGCTATCGGAGAAGATCGGCTGGTGCTTTCCCTAATGGAGACAGCAACAGCCGAATCCGTCATCCGCAAGCCCGACGTCTACATCGCTCCGCTCGGCAGCGGAATGAATCGCGAAGCCGCCCGTGTGGCTTCCGAACTGCGCCGCCACGATCTGGTGGTCGATCTCGGCGACGAGTCGTTTCGGCTGAAAAAATCCTTCGAGACAGCCGACAAAATGGGGGCCCGATACATCCTCATCGTCGGCGAGAACGAGGTGGCGGCCGATGCCTTCGCGCTCAAGCATCTAGCCTCCGGCGAGCAAGTCACGGTTCCGCGCACGGACCTGGTGCAGCGGATTCTGCGGAAGTAGTTCTTGTCCAAAAACCACCGGCCGCCCGATCCTGGCTTTTCAGCCTTGGATCTGGGCGGCCGGTGTTTCTGCGGTCCTCCTTCGACGAGCGGCGAGGCTGGTTGGCCCCGCTACGGGTTCGACTTATGACAGGAAGAACTCCTTCGCCAGCGGCAGCCACTCTTGGTCGGGGATCTGGACTGAGAGGTCGTCCACGGCCACTCCACCATCCTGGGCCAAGGCGCCCAGTGCCATCGGCATCCGGCGCTGCAAGCGGCTCGCCGACTCTTCTGTCCACCAGCGGGCGAGTGCTCCACCCAGCAAGTTCTTGAAGCTTGTCTTGGCGTCGGGTGCCTGCGCGGTCACCAGCCAGCCTTCGCCGTAAGGATCGCTCAGCGCCAGCTTCGGATTCTTAATGACCGCTTCGTTGATGTCAGACACGGTGCCCTCGATCGGCGAAACCATATCAACGGCAACGTCGTCGCGATAAAGTGTGCACATCTTCTGGCCTTGGCGAATCCACTGGCCGCGTAGCGGCAGCGTGATGCTCTCCATCGTGCCGGTCAGTTTCGCCGCAAAATCATCCATGCCGACCCGCACCAGGTTCGGGCTCTCGCTCAGTGCCCAGGTGTGACCCGGGTGGTAGCGCAGGTTCTCTGGAACCTCGAAGCCACTGACCACGGCTGGCCGCAAGCGCGGCGCCTCGGCATGCTTTGCTGGGGCAACCTGCAACACCGGTTGCACAATAGCGTGGCGGGTGCGGAAGTAGTCAATCAGCAAGAAGGTTGCGAAGAAGAAGAGAACCAGTAGGACCGTCATAAGTCACCTCGTCGGAGGGCCGTCTAGCGAGCCACTCAACACTTTTCTAAAGGCAATCGCCATGCCAAGACGAGCCAAATTACGAACCAGTGCGCTGTAGACACAGATCTCCTGTGAAATAAAAGGGATACACGAAAAATAATTTGACGGCGCGACCTATTGCGATGAAATTGTCAACAACGCTTTGATGGAAATCGCAACAGGCGAAAGCTCGCGTTTTCAATGTTTGGAGCTGGACGACGAGATTGGCCTTTTGCAATCAGTGGGTTGCCGGTTAGCAACCCACTGATGAATCTAACAACAGCAAAAGTTGAAGAATGCAACGGAGAAAACCTACTCTGGCGAGTATTGCGTCTCCAGTTCGGCGTCGGCCGGGCTCGGAGCGTTGGTCAAAGCAGTGATGCCGTACTCCAACCCTTTCTCAAAGGCCTTCAGGTTCAGTTCTCGGGAGCTGGGCGGAACCGAATCGGCGACCGCTTTCCGCACAGCATCGGCGTCCAGCAGTTTTGTGACTGCGGTGAAAAATCCCACCATCACCGAATTCAGCACCATGCGCTTTCCGAGTTCTTCGGCGATGCGGGTCGCTGGGACGCTGTAGACCTGGATTTCCTTGCTGAGATCCGACGACACCCGTACGAGATCCTGCTCGATGATCATGATGCCGCCGTCTTTCAACTCAGGAGCGAAGCGCACATAGGCTTCCTGCGACATGATGACCATGATGTCGGGGTGGGTGACATAGGGGTACAAGATCGGCGATTCGGAGAGCACGAGCTGCGCACTGCAGGCGCCGCCTCGGGCTTCCGGGCCGAAGTTCTGCGTCATGGTGGCAAAGGCGCCTTGGAAAATCGAGGCAGCCTTGCCGAGGACGATGGCCGAGAGGATCACTCCCTGGCCGCCAAAGCCTGCGATACGAATTTCAGTTAGCTGCAGTCGCATACCATCTCCGGTTCTTCCACGTATCTTTCTCCGAGCGATTCTGAGTATTGCGCTCGCATCATCGTTTGGTAGTCGGGGCGCTCGCGGTCTACGAACTTGCCCACGATGATCTCCCCGGTCATGGTCATGCCAACTTCACTAGTGGGCGCACCGTTCCGGACTTTGCTCTTTTCTTTGTAGTACTTCATGGCATCCAGAGCGTCGCCCATCTTGTTGCGGCGCTGATAGAGCGTGGGACAGGGCGAGATAATTTCGATAAAAGAGAAGCCTTTCTTCTGAAACGCCTCGCTCATGGCGCGGGTAATTTGCCGTACGTGGAACGTAGTCCAGCGCGCGACGTAAACCGCACCCGCCGCTTCCACCAGTTGCGGCAGATTGAACGACGGCTCGAACACACCGTAGGGATTCGTCGAAGTCGTCGAGTGATCGGGCGTCGTGGGTGCGGTCTGGCCGCCCGTCATGGCGTAGATCAGATTGTTCACGCAAATGACTTTCAGATCGATGTTGCGGCGCGCGGCGTGGATCAGATGATTGCCGCCGATGGCGGAAAGATCGCCGTCGCCGGAATAGACGATGACGTTCAGCTTTGGGTTTGCCAGTTTCAACCCGGTGGCGAACGGAATGGCGCGGCCGTGCGTGGTATGGAATGAATCCAATTTCACGTAACCAGCCACGCGCCCCGTGCAGCCGATGCCCGAGACCAGGGCCAGCGATCGCAAATCGATTTCCGAATCGATGAGGGCGCGGGCAAAAGAGTTTACCGTGGTGCCGATGCCGCATCCCGGGCACCAGATGTGGGGTATGCGATCGCTGCGTAAAAAGGGCTCGACCGGGTTCACGAGATCGTTGATCAAACTGTCCGACATCGACTGGCCTCCACAATTACCTTGAGAATGTCTTCGGGGTTGTGAACTCCGCCGCCCGCGTGCGACACGGCGAAGGTCTTCGCCTGGCCCGCGGCAGCGCGCTCCACTTCTCGCACCATCTGCCCCAGATTGAGTTCGGGGACGACGAATGCCTTCACTTTGGCGGCGAGTTCGCGGATCTTTTTCTCGGGAAACGGCCACGCGGTGATCAGGCGCAACTTGCCGACGCGCAGACCATTTTTACGAGCCGCTTCGATGGCACGTTGCGCCACTCGGGAAGTGATTCCGTAGGAAACGACCACGACATCGGCGCCCTCGATCTGCTCTTCTTCGGTCATGGTGATGCGGTCGACGGCGTTAAGAATCTTGTTCTGCAGACGGCGAACCAGCTTGTCCTGGGTCGGCAGAGTCATGTCGGGATAGCCGCGCTGGTCGTGGGTCAAGCCAGTGACGTGAAAGTTGTAGCCATCGCCGGCATGTGCCATCTCTGGCACCAGGTCGCCGTTCGTTTCATACGGCAGATAATCTTCGACCGACTTGCGAGTATGGCGGCGCGGCACCACTTCGATCTGGTCGGCGGCAGGAATCACGACTTTCTCCGTCATGTGCCCCACGCATTCGTCCATCATGAACATCACGGGCACACGGAATTCTTCAGCCAGGTTGAAGGCCGTGATGGTGAGATCAAAACACTCCTGCGGAGAATTGGGGCAGAGAGCGATGATCTCGTAGTCGCCATGCGAGCCCCAACGCGCCTGCATCATATCGGCTTGCGCCGGCAGCGTGGGCAGGCCGGTCGACGGTCCTCCCCGCTGCACATCCACGAACACACACGGCGTTTCGGTCATGGCCGCGTAGCCGATATGTTCCATCATCAGCGAGAAGCCGGGGCCGGAGGTCACCGTAAACGCCTTGGCTCCCGCCCAGACCGCCCCTTGCAGGGTGATGGAAGCTGCCAGTTCGTCTTCCATTTGGATGAACGCTCCGCCTACGGTTGGCACACGTGCGGCAAATCGCTCAACCACTTCAGTAGAAGGAGTTATGGGGTATCCGGAAGCGAACCGACTGCCAGCGGCCAGAGCGCCTTCGCAGCAGGCGTGGTCGCCATCCATGAAGTGTATGCCGGTGAGCACGCCTTTAGGGTCAGCCTTCATTTGGCACCTCCCTTAACCGGATCTGTCTTGGTGGCGAAAATGGCGAAGTCGGGGCAGTACATGCCGCACAAGTCACAGCCACTGCACTTTTCCGGGTGCACGACATGCGGCGGGTGATAGCCCTTGGAATTGAAAGCGGAGGAAAGTGCGAGCACTCTGGTGGGACAAAACTCCACACAGAAGCCGCAGGCTTTGCAACGCTCGACAACAATGGAAACACGTCCTTTTGCCAATGGAATCTCCGAGCTGAAGGTTTTAGAACCACCACGAAATCCTAGCCATTATGCTTTGCGGGGGGGTGCGCTTGGATGTGACAGGGATCACTGATGTTTGTGAGAACGCGCACACCTCCTGTGCAACGCTAAAGCAGAAAACAGGCCGCACAAAGCTCTGCGCCGGCTGATTCGGGAGACGCCGGGGTCTTACCCCATCGGTGAGGCGAGACACAACTGATGGTGCCATTGATCACAGCAATCGCGAAATCGAGGGCTGAGAATGAGGGTTGGTTGAAGAACTCGCGCTGTTCAGGAAGGGAGCTGCCATGTTTGAAGCCGAAGTTGAGATGGAACGACGCTCATCGGTGTTGCCGCTGCTGCTCATGCTGTGTCTCCTCGCGGCAATCATCGGCCTAGCCACCTACGTGTTATTCCAATTCCACGGGAAAACTCCTCTCCGGGCGCAGGATGCCAGCGGGATCGTAGCAGCGGCGCTGCAGGGACCCGGTCCGGCCATCATTCACTTCCGCACTGGTCTTGTAAAACCCGGTGCCGACGAAAAACCAGAGGATCCCAATTATCGATTATTGGAAAAAGCAGGGATTATTAAATTGGCCAAGGCGGCAAAGGGCAGCGTGATGGTCTCGATCACACCCGAAGGAGAGCGCCTGATAAGCAGCGTGTCCGGTTTCAAGAAATCGGAAGAAGCGGATGGCACGTTCTTGTATCAGGCTCCCCTGGCGCAGCGGCAACTGGTAGGCGTCACCGGCGTGAACATGAACGGAGTCAATAATGCCATCGTCGAATACACCTGGAAATGGGTGCCCAATCAATTGGGGAACGTGTTTGATGCGGGCGGCCCGCTGGTGAAAAGCTTCAATCTTTGGGAACGTCAAACCCTGATCAATAAGTATGAAGTCGACTTCTATAACGGGGAGCCGACGAAAGCCACGCTGGCTCTCGTGCGGTTCGGTCGGGAGTGGAAAATCTCGAGGTAAGAGCGGACGGCGAAGCGGCAGGTAGCAACTGAGCGGTTCTTGGTTACTGAGTGCGCTTAGATTTTCAAGAGCGGAGTGCGAAAGGAGAAAATGCGATGTCCGTGAAGAAACTGATTGTGATATTCACTGTCCTGATCGCGTTCACCTGCACCGTCGCCGCGCAGGACCAAGCGCAGGGCCAGCCCGAGAAAGCCATAAAGCAGGTCCCTATTAGGCCCACGTCGCCTGTATCCGGCAAGGATATGTACATGGCATACTGTGCCGTTTGCCATGGAACGGACGGCAAAGGTGGAGGACCCGCGGCCAGCGCGCTGAAGGTTCCTCCCAACGACCTTACCCTGCTGAGCAAGAACAACGGGGGGAAATATCCGTCGATGAAAGTCTCGTCCTCCATCCGCAACGAATCCAGCCTTCCCGCGCACGGATCCAAGGAGATGCCGGTGTGGGGAACGTTGTTTTGGAACTTGAGCAGTGGACACGAGACTGAGGTGCAGCAACGCGTGGTCAACCTCACCAAATACATCGAATCCCTGCAAGCGAAGTAGGCAGGCTGCTGAGCATCTGTGGATCCGGCGCTAAGCCGGTTTGGGGCACGAACCACTGGCTTGTGCCCCTTGCTCGTATCTGGCAGAAGTAATCGTTTTACCCCCCATTCCGACAGGAAAAACACTGCGGCAACTATGGCAACAACTGAGGCTTGGTTGGATTCCTAGGGAAAAACCCCACCATCGACGAACGGTGAAGGGGGCAGACCCACGTGAGGGAGATCACACTGGCGTGTGTCTTGCAGCACAGCGAAGTGTTTCATTCCCGGCGGACACTGACGGCAGAGGTCCGGCTCAGGTGACTGGTGGACTGCGCAAGAAGCAACCACGCAAGCGAGCTGGAGCCCACGTGCTTAGGAGGCTGGTTCATGCTCTCGCCATATGGAATGGAGATTGTAGAAAGCTGCCTTACATGCAAGCTGCGCGCTGATCGTATCTTCTGCGATCTGCCGCCTGCCGCCTTACAGGCTTTTGAAGGCATCAAATACGCCACCGCTTATCCTCAGGGCGCAGTACTGTTTGTCCAGGGGCAGCTGCCGCGCGGCATCTTTGTGCTCTGCAAAGGCACTGTAAAGCTTGCCATTAACTCCCCGAGCGGCAGAACGGTAATTGTAAAACTTGCCGAGCCGGGGGAGGTGCTGGGGTTGAGCGCCACCATCTCCGGCAAACCTTACGAAGTGACGGCGGAGACGATCGATCCCTGCCAGGTCAATTTCGTCAAGCGCGACGACTTTCTGCACTTCCTGAAGGATGACGTGGAGGCCTGTTTCAAAGTGGCCGAGCAGTTAAGCGAGAAATATCACAATGCTTGTAGGGAAGCAGGCGCGCTCGGACTATCACACTCCGCTGGCGAGAAACTGGCTAAGTTGCTTCTGGAATGGACTTCCAAGAATGGAGAGGGCGCCAAAGGCGATCCCCGCCTGAAGCTCCGACTCACCCACGAGGAAATCGCGCAGATGATCGGAACTTCGCGCGAAACGGTTACCCGGTTGTTTGCCGAGATGAGGAAGCGCCAGATCTTGCAGTCGAAAGGCTCGACTCTGGTGATTCGCAACACGGCGGCGCTGCGCGAGATCGCAAACCACAATTAGTGCCGCGCCCACGCCAGGGGCTTGCCTGAACCCGGCGTAACGGCATGACCGCGCTATGCCCTGGGAAAGACGTCGATCCCCGCCCCAACCTTCCTGTCAGGAGGATTTAAGTCTCGTGACCGAGATCACAATTCCCGGTGATGATTGTCACCGCTGAGCGATCCGTTCTCTCTTATTGTTGCGCGTAGGGTGGGCGTCAAAGTTCAGGTAGAAAGGGAAACCGCACATGGCCTCGTTAAACGGCAACGGGCAGCATTCAAATCCAGTAAAGCAAAACAAGCCACGTTTGATTTTCTGGGAGTTGACCAAAGGGTGCAATCTTCGCTGCATCCATTGCCGGGCCACCGCGACGGAGTTGAGTTCTCCCTCTGACCTTTCCACCCAATCGGCACGCGATATCATCGATGAGATTGTCACCGTGTCCACTCCCATCCTGGTGCTTAGCGGTGGCGAGCCGCTCTTCCGTTCGGATATTTTCCAGTTGGCACGCTATGGCACGGACAAGGGTCTGCGCGTGGCGCTGGCCACAAACGGCACGCTGGTTACCAAGCACGTCGCGCGCATGATCGTCGATAGTGGCGTGCAGCGCGTTGCCATTAGCCTGGACGGCGCTGATGCGCTTACCCACGATACTTTCCGCGGCATTCCCGGCGCATTCGATGCCGCCATTGCCGGTTTCCGCAATCTGAAGAACCTGGGAATGTCGGTGCAGATCAACACCACCATCGCCCGCCACAATGCCCATCAGCTTCCACAGGTGCTCGAGCTGGCGAAGTCTCTGGGAGCCGACGCGCTGCACACCTTCCTGTTGGTGCCAGTCGGCTGCGGCGTGGATATCGCTGCCGAACAAATGGTTCCACCGGAAGAGTACGAGCAGATGCTGAACTGGTTCTACGATCGCTCGCTCGAAGGTGGCATCGAGATGAAGGCGACCTGTGCGCCGCACTACTTCCGCGTGGTTCGCCAACGGCGCGCCAAGGAGCATCGTTCCGAGACCGCCGCAGCCGCCGCTCACGCTGCTCCGCCAGCAGTTGAGGCGGCGCAGGATTCGCCCGATCTCAGACTAGGCATCGGCCCCACTGAGATGGCGATGCCCGGCTCAACCGGCATGGAGTTGAAGCCTCACGGACATGGGCAGCCAGTGGGACACCCGGGAAAGCATCCTTCCGACATGAACGCCATGACCAAAGGATGCCTGGCTGGAACCGCAGTGTGTTTCATTTCTCATCAGGGCGAGGTCTATCCCTGTGGTTACTTGCCGGCTTTGGCGGGAGATCTGAAGAAGCAGTCGTTCGCCGACATCTGGGAGAATTCGGTGGTCTTCAATCAACTGCGCGACACCAACAACCTCGAGGGGAAATGCGGCTGCTGCGAGTTCCGCAACATTTGCATGGGTTGCCGGGCGCGCGCCTACGCTGCCACCGGTAACTATCTCGATGAGGAGCCGTTCTGCGTTTACCAACCGCAAGCGAAAGGTTTGAAAAAGGAGAAGGAGAAGGATATTACGCCGGCGGAAGTCGCACGCTAAACGGCACGCTTTCTGCCGCCGAAAAAGGCCTGTTGCCACAGAGACACGGAGGCACAGAGAACGCACAGTTAGTTGTGCATTCCAAGCAGTCCTCCCCCGTCTCCGTGTCTCTGTGGCGATAGACCTTGGGAGCCAAAAGACACGAACCCAGCGTGATATTCCTCAGTCCCGTCGTATAAATTCCGCCTCGCTGCTCACCCAAACTTCACTAAACCGCTGAAACGAAAGCTGTTTCCCATTCTGGTACGAAAATTCCTTTGGCACGACGTGTGCTCTTCCGTGAAGTGATAGTTAGGAGCTGGAGACGTGGAACCGACTCTGATGGTCGTGGGCCTGAACTACCGTACTGCGCCGGTGGCAGTACGGGAGCGTTTCTGGATCAGCGAAAGCCGCCGCTGTGAAGCCTTGGTGCAGTTGTCGAGGGCGGAAGGCATCGAAGAAGTAATCGTAATGGCCACCTGCAACCGCACGGAGTTTTGGCTGTGGGCTACCGATGTCACCCTGGCCGCCAACTCCGTGATGCGGCTGCTGGGCGCCGAATATGAACTCAAGCTGTGCGAATGGAAGCACTTCTACCGCCTGCTGGATGAAGCGTCGCTCCTCCACATCTTCCGGGTCGCATCCAGCCTTGACTCCATGGTGGTCGGCGAGCCCCAGGTGGTTTCCCAGGTGAAAGAGGCTTGGAGGCAGGCGCAGAAGGTCGGAGCAACCGGCCGATTCCTCGATGCCATATTGCAAAAGGCTCTCACCGTCTCTGAGCGCGTGCGCAGTGAAACGGCCATCGGTAGCGCGGCGGTTTCGATTCCTTATGCCGCCGTCGAACTTGCACTCCAAATTCTCGGCACGCTGCAAAACAAGCAAGTCCTCCTGCTGGGCGCGGGCCAGTTGGGTGAGCTCTCCGCCCGTGAGTTGCTCAGCCATGGCGCCACTTCCATCGGCGTGATCAATCGCACCCTCGAACACTCGGCTGCGCTGGCGGCGAAGCTCGGAGGAGTCGCGATCCCGTTCGAGGAGCGCTGGAAACACATGGCGGAGGCCGACATCATCATCAGCTCGACTTCCGCTCCGCACACGATTCTAAGCCGCGAAGAAGTCGAGCTCATGGTTCGGGAGCGCAAGGATCGACCCCTGGTGATCGCGGATATCGCAATGCCCCGCGACGTTGACTCCGCCGTGCGCGACGTCAAGGGCGTCTTCCTCTTTGACCTTGATGACCTGGAAAACGTGCCCGACAGCAATGCGGACGAGCGAGAGACTGCCGCCGAGGACGCCCAGAAGATTCTGCTCGCCGAGGCGCGAGGCTTTCGTCGCAAGCTGACGGCCGAGAATGGGTTGCCGACCATGGAGGCACTGCGCCAGCGACTGGACGAGATGAGCCGGCAAGAACTGAATTCCTTTCGACAAGAGAACGGACCGTTCTCTAAGGACCAGGACGAAATGTTAAATGCAGTCATGTCCCGAATGACGCAGAGGATCGCAGGATCCCTGGCCCGTGAACTCAAGGAGCTTCCAGAGAAGGTGCAGCGGGAGCAGATGACCACCGCATTGCAGCGGCTGTTCCACCTGCAATCAGCCGGACAGGCGATCGTCGGCACCGGACAGTAAAGGCGCAGCGCAGCCGGTAGCTAAACGAGAGCGTAGAGTCACTGGTCGTCGTCAGCGGAGCCAGTATGGGAGCCTTCTTCATCTCCGCGAATCAATCCAAATTTCTTTAACTTGTAACGCAGAGCGTCACGGCTGATGTCCAACAGCCTGGCAGCGTGGGTCTGGTTACCGTTGGCGTGTTGCATGGCCAACTCGACCATGGCGTGCTCCACTTCTTCCAGCGACGTTCCCCCTTCCGGAATATAAAGCCGCGGGAGGGTGCGGCCATTGGGCAACGTCTGCCCACCGTGGGTGGGTGAAGTTCGTTCAAAGAGAGTGCGGCCACCCGATTCACCCACGGAAAACGGCAGATACTCGGGTCGCAAGAACGGCTCGTCTTCGAGGATCATGCCACGCTCGATCGTGTTCTTGAGCTCGCGAACATTGCCCGGCCAATTATGGCTGAAAATCAGACGGCGGGTCTCATCGGTAATGCCACGAATCGACTTCTTGAATCTGCGGTTGTAGCGTTCGATGAAGAAGTCCACTAAAGGAAGAATGTCTTCTTTTCGCTCCCGCAAGGGCGGAATGAAGATCGCAATAATGGCCAGCCGGTAGTAGAGATCCTGACGAAACTGCCCATCGCGTACCGCCTTCTCCAGATCGCGGTTGGAGGCTGCGATCACTCGTACATCTACCTGCATATCGCGGATACCTCCCACGCGCCGGATGACTTGGTCCTCCAGCACACGCAAGAGTTTCGCTTGCAGCAGTGCGGAGAGTTCGCCGATTTCATCGAGAAACAGCGTACCTCCGTCGGCCGCCTCGAACAGCCCTTTCTTCATCTGCTTGGCATCCGTGAACGCACCCTTTTCGTGGCCGAAAAGCTCAGCCTCCATCAGCGTCTCCGGAATGGCGGAGCAGTTGATCGCGACGAAGGGTTTCTCTTGGCGGGAGCTTTCGTAGTGGATGGCTTTAGCGATGAGGTCCTTGCCGGTGCCGCTTTCACCCTGAATCAGGATAGTGGTGGCCTCGCTGGACGCAACCTTGCGGACGAAATTCATGAGCTCGGTCATCTTCGGCGAGACGCTCACCACGCTGTTGTAACCCGATGCGCGGCGCACCTCACTTCGCAGGGTCTGTACTTCGGTGCGCAAGCTCGTGGTCTCGAGCGCGTTCTTGATGGTCACGTGAAGCTCATCGAAATCGATCGGCTTGCCCACGAAGTCGTAAGCCCCGAGCTTGAGCGCGGCTTTGACGTCGTCGATTTGCGGATCGGCCGTGATCATGATGATGGCGCGGGCATCGCCATTTTTCTTGAGTTGATCCAGCACTTCAATGCCGCTGATGTCCGGCATGCGCACGTCGAGTAGTACGAGATCGGGCGATTCCCGCTGCGCCAGCTTAAGCGCTGGTTCCCCGGAATCAGCTTCGATCACCTGGTAGCCCCACTCTTCGCACTTCTGGCGGAGCGACCAGCGCACAAGACGCTCGTCGTCCACCACCATAATCTTCTCTACAGGCATCCGTGTTTAATTTACTACGAATGGAAGCGACTTGCTCTGGCGGCTTGTCCGTATGGCCCGAAGGCACTGGGCAATACCGGGCTCGGGCCGACAGCCACGATTATCAACCAGTCTGTCCGCACGGCAAGTGACAATTCGGCTTACCAAGTCCGGTTGTTGCCGCTAGCAGTCGAAGGCGGCAAAGCGGAAGCGCGAGAAGTCAGGCATTGCTTGGTCGTTTAGCCCCCGGCCACGACCAGCCGCGCTTTCCATGTGAAGGAATCACGGGGAATGGCGGTCAATCGTACCAGTGCATGCGCCGAGAACATCTACTGAATTTGCAGAGACCGCCGTAAAATAAAGCTGTAAGCGGTCTGGTCATCGAGGACAACCTCTCGCTCATCGCCCTCGGCGCGTTTAGCCAGGCCCTTGAAGAACTTGCCTACCTTGTTCTTGCCCTTGATCGGGGGGCCAAAACTCCGGACGGAAGTCACGACCGTCAGATCCGCGTTATCGACACTTACCGAAACTAGTTTGAGTTGCAGATTGGCTTCGCCCGCCAACGCACCAACCGGTCTGGCGAACACGACCGTGCCGGTGACACTCGCGCCGGACGCAATCGCAGTTTGACCGTCGACGACGACATCCCGATCCAACGTAGCCGAGAAGCTTTGGCCCGCCTGGCTGGTCTTAGAACCGAGTTCTTGGCCGAGGCGAACGGTCAGCGTGGTCCCAGCAGGAACGACAAGTGCTTGTGCCGCAGCGGCTGCATTGTCATCGGTTGGCGCTTGGGCGTCGGCTCCCGTAGCTGCACTTTGTCCAGGCTTGGTCGCTGCCGTAGTGTCAGCAGGAGGAGCGGCTGGCTGGACCCCGGTCCCTGCGTTGGGAGCGTTCGCTGACCCGCCCGCCGGTGGCGTCGTCACCGGATTTTGCGAAGTTGCTGGGACGCTGTTCGCGGCGCGGCGACGTGACACTCCGTCGAAGACGAGAGCCGCGGCCACGACTGCCGCCGCCAGCCCAATGACGATAATTGTCTTCCTGCTCATTGCTGCACTCCGTTGCCAGACACTCTAAGGAACCCATGTCTACTCGCCGCTTCGGATCTTTCCGCCGCCCGTAGGACCTCACTCAGCTGCAGTGGCGTGCGGCCGGGTGGGCGCGGAATCCCCTGCTATGGATGCCTGGCTTTGAACTACCGCGAGACACTTGCACGGTCTGGCATCAGCGTGGATTCCCGGTAGAGTATAGGAATCCCGCTTGTACGACCCCATCAACTCGCGCGGCGAAGGCGACTTCGCTGACAGGACTTGCTTCTTCACCGCATGGCAGACGTAGAAATCCGCTCAGCACGGACGCCTCAAAGCCCACGCGGGGCTCTACTGCCCCGTTCAGCTTGCGCTTGACCGTGGCCGCCTTGGACCTCTCGCCGCAGCGCAGCGACGAAGTCCACTGCCCTTCCTTGTCATGACGCGAATCTTTTCGTCACGACCCGAAATCGTTCGAGTGCTTCAAGCGGAAAACTGAAGGCCGACTCGCGACCGTCTCGCCCTGCCTCACTTCCCCTTGCCCTTTTTACCGCCCGATGGGGCGGCATGACCACCACCACCAGCGTGACCAGCGGGCGCTGCATGGCCGCCGGACGCTCCGTGGCTAGCGGGTGCTGCATGGCCACCGGACGCCCCATGACTAGCGGGCGCTGCGTGGCCACCGGACGCTCCGTGACTAGCCGGCGCCCCATGACTAGCGGACGCTCCGTGACTAGCGGACGCCCCGTGACTAGCCGACGCCCCGTGACTAGCCGACGCTCCGTGACTAGCGGACGCTCCGTGACTAGCCGGCGCCCCATGACTAGCGGACGCTCCGTGACTAGCCGGCGCTCCATGACCAGCCGACGCTCCGTGGCTAGCGGCGGCTCCATGGCTAGCGGACGCCGAACGGCCACCAGCGGCTCCATGAGCTCCGGCTGCTCCATGGCCAGCGGATGCTCCATGGCCAGCGGATGCTCCATGGCCACCGGCTCCATGCGCAGCGGACGCCGAACGATTTCCGTACGGAGAATGGCCGCCAGCTGCTCCATGACCACCGGCCGCCCCATGACCACCGCCCGCCCGAGCATGAGCAGCTGCCTCCCGAGCGGCCCCCGCACGAGCGTGGGCACTATAGCCTCTTGGCACGCCGCGACCACCATGATCGAACGCGCCCCGGTCGTGACCGCCAAAATGACCATGATTGTAGACCGACATACTATTCGAAATGTAAGTGTTGCCACCGAACATCACACCCCCGCCCCCCCAGCCGCATCCCCACGCGCCGAAACCCCAGCCGAAGCCGGCATAGACCCCAAGCGAGATGCCCGCGTAGAAGCCAAGTCCCACTCCCACCACGAAACCGGGCGGAGGCGGCAGCACGACAAAGCCAGGGTAGGCGACAACGAACCCTGGCCAGAAGGTCCAAGGATTGTAATAGGGAACGTAAACCACAGCCGGATTGACCGGCACAATCGAGATCACGCCGGCGTCTACAACCACGCGCTGCTGCGTCGTCGTAACCAACGCGTTCGACTGCTGCGCCTGTAACCGCATGGCCTGGACAGCGTTCGTGACGTCTCCGGGCTGGTTGTAATAGGCGTTGCCGAGCTGCGCCGCCCAGGCGGTGTTCTTAGCGAGATTGTCAAGCACGGAGGGAAACGCTGTGAGTCCCTTGATAGCCGGATCCCAATCCATGGCGTTCGCCCCAGCTGCGCGCTGATCCGGGGGCAGTCCCATGTTCTGGTTCAGCCAGGTATCCGCCGCCGCAATCTGGTCCGGATACGTGGCGCCAGTCAATACCTGAGCCACCAGCGAGTCCGGGTAGAGAGCAATCGGGGCCACCAGCTGATCCAGTTGCTCCGCGTTCAGTTCGACGTACGCACTGCCCGCGGGCGCTTGCGCGTACAGATCAAATTGTGTTGCCGGAATCAGCAGCAAAGAAAGCATGAGCGCCATCATCTGGCGCATCGCCTGATACAGGAAAATTCTGCTCTGGGAGTTCATCGTCTGCGTCCTTTCGGTCCTAACGCTCCAACCAGTGGATAGATTTCTGGCGTCCAGTCCATCTGCGGTCTAATTCTTTAATATCGCATCGTTGAATCTTGCGGCCCGTAGAGTCTGCTGAGCCGTCGCCATACTCGCTGGGCGGAATTTTTTTTGATCCCAAAAACGGTTGCTATTGTCTTCTCAATCCCTGTTCCCGTCAATGTGAAAAAATCTCCATGGTGCAGGCCAGCACGTCTGCCTCGGCGGCTACGATGTCTCCCGCTATTTGAGGAACGGTATTTTCGTCGCTATTAAACTGATTTAATCTAGCGGTCTCCGCCCCAGGACAAAATCCCAGTGTCGCATTCGTGAGTTTTCACAAAAGCTCCGCAAGAATCGTTTCAATGCCGCGTTTTTTGTTGACAGAATGTCTCTTCCATATAAAATGCAAGATGATTTTGCGGAACTGCGGCAGGGTGGCTTTACTCTGCGAGCCGCAAGCAGCCTTCCCCCGACCCCGTTATCTCCGCAGGATAATGGGGTTTTGTTTTGAGAGCGTGCATGAGGCTCCGTGTCCAACCCGCCCGCTGACGTCCCGCGCCTGAGGCGCTCGCTCACGCTCTGGGACCTGATTCTGTACGGCGTCATCGTGATCCAGCCAGTCGCACCCATGTCGGTGTTTGGGGTGCTCAGCGACCGCGGACATGGGCACGTGGTCACGACGATCCTGATCGCGATGGTGGCGATGCTCTTCACCGCCATCAGTTATGGCCGCATGGCTCGCGCCTATCCCAGTGCGGGATCGGCCTTCACCTACGTCGGACAGGAAATCAATCCTGCGCTTGGTTACGTCACCGGCTGGAGCATGGTGATGGACTACATGCTCAATCCGATTATCTGCACCATCTGGTGCAGCCAGCAGGCGCACGTGTTTGCTCCCGGCGTGCCGTACTGGGCGTGGGCTGTCTTCTTTGCGCTGGTGTTTACGCTGCTGAACATTCAGGGAGTAAAAACTTCGGCGCGCGTCAACTCGGCGCTGGCGGCGGCGATGGGCGTGGTCATTGCAATTTTCTTTGTGGTCGCGGCGCGCTACGTTTTCGGGCATCCGCACGACGGCGTAGCCTTCTACACACGCCCTTTCTACGACCCGAGCCTCTGGAACACGAAGGCTGTGCTCGGAGGAACCTCGATCGCCGTGCTCACCTACATCGGCTTCGACGGCATCTCCACGCTCTCGGAAGAAGCGGAGAACCCGCGCCGCAATATTCTGCTGGCGACGGTGTTGACCTGTCTCGTGATCGGCCTTCTGTCAGCGGTTGAGGTCTACGCCGCGCAGTTGATCTGGCCCGCATCCGAGCCTTTTCCAGACGTCGACACCGCCTTCGTTCACGTTGCCGGCCGCGCCTGGAAGCCGATGTTCGGCATTATCGGATTCACCCTGCTGGTCGCCAACTTCGGTTCGGGCATGGGCGCGCAGATCGGCGCTGCCCGCCTGCTTTTCGGGATGGGGCGAAGCAACGCGCTTCCGAAATCTTTTTTCGGAGTAGTGGACGCGAAGCATCGCGTGCCGCGAAATAATGTATTGTTTGTGGGCACAATTGCGCTGATTGGCGCGTTCGTGATGAGTTACGGCCTGGGCGCGGAGATGCTCAATTTCGGAGCACTCATCGCTTTCATGGGCGTGAATGCTGCCGCTTTCGTGCGCTATGTGGTGCGCGACCAGAAAATGACACTGTCGTTCATCTTGCCGCCCGTCCTCGGCTTCGTGATCTGCTTATTGCTCTGGCTGAGCCTCAGCACTCCCGCTAAGATCGCCGGCAGCATCTGGATGGCAGCGGGCATCGCCTTCGGCGCCTGGAAGACGCGTGGCTTCCGCGGAGACCTGGTCAACTTTGATCTGCCCGCGGACGACGCTTAGGAAATGCTGTGATTTCTGTAATCCGGTGTGATTACCACGAATCGCTATTTCAAGAAGAATCCCAACTGCTCGGGAGCGGGCAGGCTTTTGGTACTGTCATATTGACGTTCGGCTTGTTGCACAACGACGATTTTCTCCTGCACCTCCGACGCCAGATTGTCGTAGCGAACCAGAACGTTGTTTAGCCAGTAAGGATTGTTCTCGCGCGCCCAGCCTTCCGCGTACATCTTGCGCATCTCGGTGATCGAATCGCGTAGGCTCTCTAATCGCCCGTTGATGTCAATCATTTCGTCCAGGTCGTTTTGCACACGAATCTTGTCTGTCTGATTCTGATAAGCGTCCCAATAGAAATGGTTGATTTCGGATGTGAACTGGATTTTCAAGCCCAGCGTGTCCAAGTGCCAGGAGGCCAGGAGCATGTCGTCGAGAGTTTCAGCATGGAGGTGCGCTTTCGCTCGATTGCGCCGGAGCGATTCCGCGGCGCGCTCTGCGCCGATGCGCAGATCGTGGGTAACCGGCAGCGCTTTGGCGGCTGTGTTGGCGCCGACTTCGGTGAAGGGATCAGACCAGAAAAGCTCGTGGCTCGCGTTGTCGAGTTTCACTTCGGCGAGAAGCGCGTGCGAGCGATCGAGATTGTCCATTACATCAGCAAAGGTTCTGTCGTCATTATTGCGGTAGAAGGCCCAGTCATAGCTGTTCTTGAAATCGTCGATGCTGGACTCGCCGGGCTGCCAACCGGCGGCTGCTCCAAAGATCAGCGCGGCCCAGGTCATGTCGAGGAGGGATTCACCGTCGTCGTTCCAAGTGGTGTTGAGGACACCCATCGCCTGATGCTTCTGGCCGTCGCGCACAAAGTTTCGGATGTTCACGAAAGCGCTTTCGAGGTTAGGCCAGATCACCCCCCAGTTCCCTGCCCCGGGCGCGACGACAACGCGCAGGCCGGCGTCAGTGTATGGGGTAATGATGTTTTCGTAGCTGGTCTTGGGAACGTAGTCCCAGGGAACGGCGATCATCTCTTTAGGAACAGTCGGGAGCAGCTCGGGATACTTGATCGCGATGTCACCCCAGAACATGAGTTGCTTGTGATAAGGCTGCATGATCTCGAAGACTTTCTGCAGGTGATCGAGATAAACGCGGCCGAGGCCTCCCTGGGCAGCCAGAGCTACCGTCTGGCCGAGGCCAAGTTCGACTGTTTCGTCGGCTCCGATGTGAAAAAACGGACCGGGAAACAAGGGAACGACCTCGCTGTAAATCTGACGAATGAAATCGTAAGTTTTGGGATTGGTGGGCGTAAGCACGTGTCCGTGGGGCATTTCGGCGAGGTCGGAATAGATTTCGTACTTCAGAAACTGATGAAGATGTCCGAAGGCCTGCTGTTCCGGCAGGAGAGTGATGTAGTACTTGCTGGCATAGTCGACAAGTTCCTTGATCGCGCCGGGAGTTAATGCCGCTTGTTTGAGCGAAGCGTCAGGCGGAACAAGCGGCTGGGTCTGGAAGTCGAAGACGCGCTCCATGTTGAACCCGACGAGGTTGATCTTGTACTCGGCCAACGTGCGCATCTGCATCTTCAAATAGTCGAGCGTAGGGATCGGACCGCGGCTGATGTCGTCGCTAACGCCTCGCCATTCCATGCTCGGCCAGTCGCGGATCACAAGAGCCGGAATCGCAAGCGTTTTTCCTTCGGGGCCTTCCGTGCGCAGCAACTGGCGAAGCGTCTGCACGCCATAGAACAGGCCCTGCGCGGTGCGGCCCGCCACCAGCACGCCGGAGTCGGTCGCGCGAATCACATAACCCTGCTTGACAAGATCATGGTTGCCGGTTTCGTCTTCGGCTTTCACTCCCTGCGATTCGAGATAGGATCGCAAGCCGCGGTCGGTCAGGCGGCCAAGCGAGATGTGCCCCGTCGTTTTCGGCGTAGCGGTCACTGGTTCTATCGAAAGCTTCATACCGGCGCGGTCCTGAATCTCCTTTTGCAGCGTCTCGGCCGCAGTCCGGTCTTCGGAATTGCCGATGAGGATAGTGGTCGAGGGCTTGATCACGAACCTGCCTTCGGCTATGCGAGCCTCTTTCGGTGCCGGCAGTACTTTGAGCGCGCGGACGGCCTCGTTGACCTGAGCGTGAGAAACAAGCGGCAAACAGGCAAGGCAGGCGAGAGAGATCCATCTCGTGATTTTCATTGCGCGAATGGCGAGACTAGCAGGTGCGCTGCTGGTTTCAAAATGGTCGTTGGCCGCTGGTCGTTTGTCGTTCGCGGTCCGGGTTGGCAGCGACCATCGACTAACGACCATCGACTCAGACTATCCCACTTGCGCAGACGCGCGGTCAAACCCGCTTGACATGAATCGTGAAATGCATCACTATTCATTCGTTTTAATAAACGTTTTAATAGCCCGGAAATCGTGGCGAGAACCCTGGGGAGACGCGACATGATCGGCGGGGTTGACGTTGGCGGCACCAAGATTGCGGTGGGAGTGGTCGACCGGTCAGGCCGTGTTCTGGCGAGGAGCGAGTGCGCTACGGATGTGCCGCGTGGCTTCGATCACGCCATGCGGCAGGTGACGACGCTTCTTCATCAGTGCGCGGAACGGGCCGGGGTAAAGTTGCGCGGAATTGGGATCGGTTGCGCCGGCCCGCTCGACAGCGCGACCGGCACCTTGGGCAACGTGAATAATTTGCCGGGGTGGAAAGGCGGCAATCCGGTAAATATTTTGTCGCGGGAGTTTGGGGTCACGGCAGCTCTGGAAAACGACGCGGATGCGGCCGCTCTTGGTGAGCTGCGCTGGGGAACTGGAAGATCAAGGACGCGCTTCCTCTACGTGACAGTCGGAACGGGCATTGGCGTGAGCGTAATTCTGGATGGCAAAGTGTACCGCGGCATTGACGGCTGTCATCCCGAGATTGGGCACCATATCATCGATCCTTCTGGCCCGCCGTGTTCGTGCGGCGTGCGCGGCTGCTGGGAGAGTTTGGCGGCAGGACCGGCGATGACGGAGTGGCTCAGGAACAATTCGCCCGCAACTTACGGGAACGGTAACATCAATGCCCGCGAAATCTGCGCGCGGGCGCAAGACTCTGATGAATGGGCGCAACGTGCCGTGGAGCGCGAGGCATATTACTTGGGGATCGGTCTGGCCAATCTCATCAACTTGTTTGCTCCAGAAGCCATAGTGCTGGGCGGCAGCGTGATGAAAAGTGCACACCTGTTTCTGGATCGCATGCGCGAGGTGAGCCGGCAAAATTGCAAGTTGGTCCCCGTCGACCAGGTAGAGATTACGTTGGCGTCTCTCGGAGCGGACGCCGGCTTGATCGGCGCTGCGCAGGTTTGGCACCATCGTTTCGAGCGGCATGGAGGTGAGGTTGGTCACGAATACGTATCCGATCATCGAGGGCCAGTATCTTCGTGACATTCTGGATCAGCCGCGCGCGTTGACGGCAACGCTCGGGCAACTGGAAGTTCCGAAGGAACTGGACGTCCTCGCCCGGCGTTTGCGGGAAGGTAAGATCAAACGCGTCGTCCTGACGGGCATGGGAGCTTCTTTTCATGCTCTCCATCCCCTGTTCTTATGGCTGAACGAGTATGGTTACACCGCGGTCGCGGTCGAGGCCTCGGAACTGGTCCACTCCCTCGAGCGCTGGTTTGAGCCGGAAACGCTGATCATTGCGATTTCGCAGTCCGGAGAAAGCGCGGAAGTGGTTCGGCTGATCGAAGAAAATCGTGGACGGGCAGCCATCGTGGGCGTAACCAATGCCGCCGATAGTGCGCTGGCGCTACGCGCCAATGCTTCGATTCATACTCTGGCCGGCAAGGAGTACTCCGTTTCCTGCAAGACCTACGTGACGGCTTTAATGGCGCTGCACCTGCTTGGGGGATTCTTGTGCGGGTGCGATGCGAGCCAGACGCGGGAGGAACTGGCGCAAACCGTGCCCGCAGTTGCATCGTATCTGCGAAACTGGAAGAACCACGTTTTCGAGCTGACGGGTGAGCTTGGGCAAGTCCGCCATTTGTTTCTGCTCGGACGTGGGGCGTCTCTGGCTGCGACCGGCGAGGGCGCGCTGATCGTCAAGGAATCGGTCCGACTGCACGCGGAAGGCATGAGCAGCGCAGCTTTCCGCCACGGCCCCCTGGAGATGGTCGACCACGAAACCTTCGCGGTGGTTTTTGCGGGAGCAGAAACCACGAGAGCGCTCCAGGCCAGGCTGCTGGACGATATTCGCCAGGCTGGTGGCAGGACCGGCTGGATTGCCGAAGACGCCAGCTCGGGAGCGTGGAAACTGCCCAAAACGCCGCCTGCCGTCCGCTCCATAGTTGAAATCCTCCCGGTACAGATGATGACGCTGGCATTCGCGGCGGAAGCCGGCATTGAGGCGGGACGGTTTGCTCGCATTCCGAAGATCACCACGATGGAGTAAGTCCCAGGAGCGCAATTGTTGGCTCCGCTCGCAAGCCGCAGGGGTTCAGGAGTCTTTGAGAGGGATACTACCTTGCCGAATATTCAAACGTGCGCTCCGTTGTTTGACCTTCCGCACTTTTTCTTCATCAAGCTGCGATTTCAGTTGCTGGCTTCAGCCGCCCTGCTCCTCGCCGTCCACTGTATGTGGGCCAGTACCCTGGCCAACGATCAGCCTACGAAAGATCAGTCTGCGAAAATACTCCTCACCGAAAATTGGCAGATTCAGTCCTCCTGCGAAGTGAAGGCCAACGGGCGAGAGATTTCTACTGTTGGTTTTCGTGCGGATGGTTGGCACAAAGCCCGCGTGCCTTCAACGGTCGTTGCCGCGCTGGTCGCAGATGCTACGTATCCTGACCCTTATTTCGGAATGAACCTGAAATCATTTCCCGGGATGGACTACTCCTCCAAGTTTTTCTTTGCGAATCAGAACATGCCGGCAGACAGTCCGTTTCGCTGCGCGTGGTGGTACCGGACTGAGTTCAGCCTCCCAACGCAAGCGAATCAGCCGACGACTTGGCTGCATTTTGACGGAATCAATTACCGCGCGAATGTCTGGCTGAACGGCGAGAAGATTGGCGACGCTCAGGACATTGCCGGCATGATGCGGGTGTTCGAGTTTGAAGTCAGCCAGCGTCTCGCCGCCGGGAAACCCAACGCTTTGGCGGTGGAAGTTTTTGCGCCCGATAAGACCGATTTAGCGATGACCTGGGTTGATTGGAACCCAACTCCGCCTGACAAAGACATGGGGTTGTGGAAAGACGTCTACCTGACGACGGGTGGCGCCGTTCGTTTGCGCCATCCCTTTGTGGAATCCAAGCTCGAACCGGGCTACGCGGCCGCATCTCTCACCATCACCGCAGATCTTCACAATGCTGCTGCCCATCCAAACACAAGCATCGTCCACGCCGAGATTGAGGGGATTGAGGTAAGCCAGAAGGTTGGACTGGTGGCTTCGGAATCGAAGACGGTCGTGTTCTCGCCCGATCAGTATCCTCAACTGCGCATTGCTCATCCCCGGCTGTGGTGGCCATATCAGATGGGCGAACCGGAAATGTACAAGGCCCACCTGCAGGTCGAAGCGGGCGGACAACTCTCAGATTCGGCGAGTGTGCAGTTTGGCATCCGTGAAGTGACTTCGCAGCTGACGGAAAAGGGATACCGCTTGTTCAAGATCAACGGCCGCAACCTGCTCATCCGGGGAGCAGCGTGGGCGCCAGACATGCTGCTGCGCTGGTCGCCCGAGCGAGCCGCGGCGGCGATGGACTACGTGCGGGGCATGAACCTGAACGCGATTCGCCTCGAAGGGCGAATGGAGCGGGACGAATTCTTCGACCTGGCCGATCGCCAGGGCGTTCTGATCATGCCGGGCTGGACCTGCTGCGACTTCTGGGAGCAGTGGAAGAAATGGACGCCGGAAACCACCAAGATCGCAGCCGCTTCCCTTTCCGATCAGGCCGTGCGTCTGCGGAACCACCCCAGCGTGTTCGTCTGGCTTTACGGCAGCGACAATGCGCCGCCAGCCAAAATCGAAACTCTGTACTTGCAAGTTTTGAAGGATGCGAGGTGGCCTAACCCCACGATCTCCTCAGCGAACTCCCAGCGCACTAAGCTGACCGGTGCTTCCGGAGTAAAGATGTCGGGCCCCTACGACTACGAGCCACCCAATTACTGGCTGACCGACAAAAAAGCCGGCGGGGCATTCGGATTCAATACCGAAACCAGTCCGGGTCCGGTGATCCCAACGCTGCCGAGCCTGAAGCGATTCATACCGGCCGATCACCTGTGGCCGGTTGACGATTACTGGAATTACCACGCCGGCCTCGAACGCTTCACCACCATCGACAGGTTTGTGAATGGCATGGAACAGCGTTACGGCAAGGCCGCCAATCTGGAAGACTTTCTTCGCAAGTCCGAAGCCATGAACTACGAAGCCCAGCGCGCCATGTTCGAGGCTTATGGCCGCAATAAGTACGAATCCACCGGCGTGATCCAGTGGATGCTCAACAACGCCTGGCCGTCGATCATCTGGAACTTATACGATTACTACCTTGTTCCGGGAGGCGCCTATTTCGGATCGAAGAAAGCCTGCGAGCCGCTGCACGTTCAATATTCCTACGACGATGATTCAGTCGCTGTGGTGAATGGCTATGACCACCCATTCCGGGGGGCGAGCGTCAGCGCAACGATCTACGACATAAACGCAGAAACCAAGGCGCGGCAAGATGTAACCCTCGGTTTCCCGGCGGATAGCAGTGTCCGGGCCTTGAAGCTATCGAAGGTGAATGACATCTCTGCGACTTATTTTCTGAAACTCGAACTGCATGATGCTTCCGGCAAGCTGGTGAGCGACAATTTTTACTGGCTCTCGACCAAGCCCGATAAGCTTGATTGGGCAAGGAAGTTCGAGGAGGTCTACACCCCACAAAACGCCTACGCCGACCTGAGTGGGTTAAACACGTTGCCGCCGGTAACACTGGCGGTTCGCAGCTCGCTCTCGCGGGAGGGGAAGGAAGCGATGGTTCATGCTTTTGTCGAAAACCCGAGCTCCAGCCTCGCCTTCATGGTTCATCTGCGGGTGGCCAAGGGCAGCAGTGGCGAGGATGTTGTGCCAATATTCTGGGACGATAACTATGTCTCCCTGATGCCCGGGGAAAAGCGCGAGCTCAGCGCCCGCTTCGAGTCGGGAAAAAACAATGGCGAGGGACTGGTGCTGATTGTCGATGGATGGAATGTGGTGACGGCGAGCAGTCCAATCGCAGCCGATGGGGAACGCTGACGCGTTCCTCGCCACTCCTCGCCAAATGGAGCAAGGAAGGCGCGAATTAGGCGAGTATGATGTGAGGGCTTGGATTCCGGGGTTTCAGAATGGTGACAATTCGCGATGTGGCGAAGGAGAGTGGGTTTTCTCCCACTACGGTCTCCATTGTGCTGAACAACGCGCCGCTGGCCCGCTACATTCCCACCACCACCAAGAAACGCATTGAAAGCGTCGCCAAAAGGCTGGGCTACCGTCCAAACCTGTTTGCGCGTTCGCTGCGCAGCCGGCGCAGCCACACGGTTGGGGTCATGGTGTTCGACGCGACGGACCCCTTCTGCACCCTCGTGCTGCGCGGCATTCAGAACTCGCTCTACCAGGCGTCGTATCTGCCCATCCTGACCGACGTCCAGAATGAGCGCGCCCGCTTCGAGCGTTACCTCGAAATGCTGCTGGACCGCCGGGTGGAGGCGCTCATTGTGCTGGCCAACTGGCTGTTCGTGAACATCGAGGTCCTCGGCGACCTGGAAAAAAACAATATTCCCACGGTGATGATTGGGCGGGAACTGAAGAACGACGCGATCAGCTCGGTCATTGTCGACAACGAACTCGGCGCTTACACTGCGGTCGAACATTTGTACTCCCTTGGACATCGCAAGATTGCGTTCATTCGAGGGCCCAGAACTTTGACCGACAGCGCTCCTCGCTGGAAAGGCGTGCGCTCGTTTGCGAAAGCCCGCGGTCTGGAGTTGGACCAGCGATTGATTGTGGACCTTCCTGAGTCAAGCGACCCGATGTCCAGCTTTGAAACCGGTTACAAACTGACCGAAGACATGCTGAAGACGAAGCGTCCCTTCACCGCGCTGATGGCCTTCGACGACATGACGGCGTTCGGGGCAATCCGCGCCCTTACGCGGGCCGGTCTGCGTGTGCCCGAACAATGTTCGGTGGTGGGGTTTGACGATGTCGCGGCTTCCAGCTTGTGCACGCCTCCGCTCACGACGATTCGCCAGCCGATGGAGGCGATGGGGGCAATGGCGACCAGCATTGTGCTGGAGGGCATCAACGCCATGCTGGAAAAGCGCGACCTGCCGGCGGTCCACCGCAAAGTGGCTCCGGAGCTGGCCGTGCGGGATTCCACTCGCAGTCCCGGGTAGAAAAAAGGGTAGAAAAAAGGGCAACGGCCTTTCAGGCCCGCTCGCCTCACGCGCAATGGATCAGAACGTGAATCTCGCCCCGAACTGGAACTGGCGCGGGGTGTTGACGTTGGTCGTGATGGCGCTGAATGGCTGGTTCGAGCTCGACGTCAGGTCCTGCACGGGTGGCATTCCATATTGTGCCCAGTTCGCTACATTGTACGAGGAAACGTCGAAGCGAAGGTTCTTGTTTTCTCCTATAGCGAACGTCTTGTAAACAGAGAGATCCAATTCCCGCGCTCCCCGCGTGCGAACGTTGGCGAGATAGGCCGGGGCGTTACCGGGAATGAACGGATTCGCCGCGCCTCCGTTCTCCGTGCCGGGTAATGCGAAGCAGTTGTTGTTGACCCAGTTCGCAGCCGTACGCTGAAAGCCACTCGCCGGATTGCAGATCAGATCGGCTCGCTGATTGAAGTAGCCAGGAGCCACCCCCGACGACGGTGACGGGATGGGAACACCCGTGCTGAGATAGACGATGGCATTGGTGGTCCAGCCACCCAGAACTGTGTTCGAGACCCCATTCAGATTCACTCGTTGTCCCTTGCCGACCGGCAAGTCATAGGATGCTTGTCCGGTGAACTGGTACTTCACGTCCTGCGGGCTGATGGAATGCTCGTACTTCAGATCTCTCCAGTCCTGAGGTCCGCCCGGGTCGTGAGAACCCACGAAGCCCAGAGGCGGATACCCGTCGTCAGTCATGATCTTTCCCCAGGTAAAAGTGGTAAGCGTGGTGAAGTGGCCCGTCAGCCTTTTCTGTACCTTGGCTTGCAAGGAATTGTATTCCGAGTCGCCGGCGGGGTAGCCGTACACGACGACGCCGTTACCGGTGCCGTAGCTTCCGTTACCGAATTGCGGGAACGGCTGGAGGGTCGCCCATTGAGGAACGGTGGCTTGTCCGCTGAAGTTTGAGTTCAGGCTCACCGGCCCAGCGTTGGTCACCATGCAGCTCGGCGCAGAGACGACGCACAGCGAGTTCCCGTAGCGTGCGATCGTGGCCAGACCAAGCTGGTTCAGATCGACGTTGTTGAAGGGTAGGAAAAGCCCTCGGCTGCCGACGTAGCCAGCAGTCACCACGACCTGATGCGGCAGTTCATACTCCAGGGCAAAATTGTAGTTGTAGATGGTGGGGGTGCGTTGGAACTGGAGCACGGTGCTCAATGTAATGCCCAGGTTGTTGGCCAGGCCGGTCGGCGGAGTGGTGAGAACCGGGATAATTCCTCCGGGTGTACCAGGCGCGGTTGGGAAGGGGTTACTTAGAGAATAATTGCCAGTGTAGACGCCGGGGCTGGGCGTCGGGCATGGTGCGCCATCCAGTCCGAACACCGAATTGCCGTCGGCGTTAAAGCAGGTGCCGTTCCATAGCGTCCCGGACGAGAAGCCATCGGTGTTTATGGCGTTAGAGACGTTGTGCGTACTGGGCCCGTAGTAGAAGCCTGCGCCGCCCCGCACCACAAAATGGGTAATCGGCTGCCAAGCGAGAGCCAGCCGAGGTCCAAAGTTGTGAAGATTCGTTGTAAACGGCGAGCGGTTGTTACTGTTGACGTAAATTTCCGCACCGGTATACGAGACGCCGTTCAACGTATTGCTCACGTTGGGATTGAAATATTCCTGGCGGTTGAAGCGCTCATTGCGCCCTCCGAAGATGTCCCAGCGCAGACCGGCGGTGATCGTCAGAATCTTCGAGGCGTGGTACGTATCCTCGACAAAGGCCCCGTAGTACGGGTTCGACTCGGCTAAGAAGACGTCCTTGGTGAAATTCCCCGGGTAGCCGAGAGTGGTTTCGGACCCCGGCGACATGCCCATGCCCACGAGGAGGGATGCAAAATCGCTGCCGCCATACGGAATGCCCGACGCGGGCGAGGTTTGTTGATCCGTCGCGCTGAGGTCGAACCCGTACGCGCCCGCGGGCGCCGGCGGCTGGCCGACGTTGAGATATCGCTTCATCCATTCAAAGCCAGTCGATATCTGATGCTTACCCCAAACCTTATTGATGGCGGCATTTGCATCGCTGTTCTCGCTGGCATAAACAAACAGGTTGTAGTTAGCGGTGCCGCCCACTCCGTTGCCCGGCGTGGGGTAGTCGTTGAAGATCATGAAGGGGAGCTGTTTGAAGACCTCCTGCGCGGCCAGTGAGGCAGGAAAGCCTAACGAGGTGAGATCTGTGCTGCTGTAGGCGGGATTTCCCTGATTCTCATGATGCCGCGTAAAGGAATAACGCAAATTCAGAACGGTGGTGGAATTGAGGGTCAGGTCGTCGGCCACGATAACGTTGCGCGCGTTGGTTGTGTTCTGCGCATAGTTGAAATCCCAGCCGCTGGGGAAAACGTTGGCCGTGGAGAAGATCAGCTTGTCATAGGAAAAGCGGGTGAAGAGGCGCTGCCGTTCGCTCTTCGCCCAATCCACGCGCACATCGAACCGGTGTGCCTTGAATGGATCCAGGCCCGGCAAGCCGAAATTATTGGCGAAGTCAGTCGTCGCTGAATCGCATGTGGTAGGGCTGGGGATATTGCAGTGTGGCATTTTCGATAAATACAGCAAGCCGATGGGATTCGGGTTCGTGATTTTGTTCCCCGGAAACGCCTGCCGTACCTGTTCCGGGCAGTTCCCAGTCTGCGGCGGCGGGCACGGCGCGGTAATGGTTACGTCGGGCTGGGTCGGGTCGTAGATGGTAAAGCCCATGGCCGAAAAGTCCCCGGTCCTTTCGGCGCTGGTGGGGACGGTGAACGTGTCTACACCCTCGAACTCCACTTGCTGGGTGTCCTCGTAATCCGCGAAGAAGAAGAGTTTATTGCGCTTAATCGGCCCGCCGATGGCTGCGCCCTCCTGATAACGGTGGAAAGCAGGAGGCGTGTTGGCGAGGCCGCTCGATAGCTCGCTTTGTTTGTTGAAATAGTCGTTCGCCGCGAGAACATTGGGCCGAAATATCGCGAAAACGTCGCCATGAAATTCATTGGTGCCGGACTTACTCACCAGGCTGATGACACCGGCCGCACCGCTTTGGTAGGAGGCTGGCGTATTCTGCGTTTCCACGCGAACCTCTTCGACACCATCCTCCGGGATATTCATTGCCGGAATGATCGCGGCGGAATTATTCTCCGCAATTCCGATCGGGCTGCCATCGAGCATGTAGTAAACGGATCCCACGATGGCGCCGTTGATCGTGTCGGCAGAAACGTCGACTCCCGGGCGCCCGCTCGATATGTTTTGAATGTTCGCCATCGAGTCGCTGGAGTTGGGCGAACCATTGACCGGAATCACGCCTGCACTCAATTGCACCAGATCGTAGACGTTGCGGTAGACCAACGGGACGCGATCGATGGTGGCTGAATCAATTAACTGGCCTACGGTGGAGTTGCTCGTATCCACCAGTTCGGGCGCAGCCGTCACCGTAACTGTCTCGGCAATGTTACCGACTTGCAAAGTAATATTCACGGTGCTGACTTGATCCACAGTCACCGACACATTGTTCCGAGCGACGCTTGCAAAGCCCTCTTGACTGGCCGTGACTACATAGAGGCCAGGGTTCAGCGATACAAAGCTGTACAAGCCCGCCGCGCTTGTAACCGTATGCAGCGCGACTCCGGTTGCATGGTTGAGTGCGGTGACTTTGGCGCCATTGACGATCGCGCCCGAAGGATCGGAGACCAGGCCACTGATGCTTCCCCTGCCGGCCTGGGCGAGCGCTACAGAACTCGCGCAGAGGAAAAGAATACAAACAGAAAGAAAATTCCGCGCTGTCGTGACAATTGCAGTTCTGCCATTCATGAACAGCCTCCTAAGCCAAAGTCGCAACGCGATTCCCGAATGCTCTTCCCCTCACCGCCCGTCTCAAAAACCGTCAAATACCTTTATTAAAACGTATCAATACTGCCACCACGTATTTCTCTCTGTCAACAGAAAATGCATGGTTCGGGGTCCGCGGCGTCTACTTTACGCTGCGGGTGGATTCGCGCACGATGAGCTCGGCGCGATTCGGCGGTGGATGGTTGTGGACTGTTTTTCCCAGACCGGCGCTGATGGCTTCGAGCACAATGATCGCGGCCGCAGTTCCCATGATTTCTACGGGCTGGCGCTTAGGATCACCTACAGTCGCGAGGAAGTTTTTTGGGCGAAGGCCCTCATGATTACCGCTCTTTCTGCCCGAGGTCGAAGGCCTGAACAGACACGCGTTCACCGTCGGCCTCGATGGACCAGCACGAATTCCGCTTTGCCCCAAATCCTCGACTGGATCCGTCAGCGCATCAGGATGACCACCTCGCAGAAGTCTTGAGTCTGAGCCTAGAATTAAAGATGAAAGATCAATTTGCGGATCGAGTCTAGATCGGGCCTCTATCGTCTCTGCAGTTCGGCATGAGTCTGCAGGTAGCGGAGGATGTGGCTTCGAGAGAGGACTCCCTCGACTCGGCCATTTGAGACAACAGGCAGCTGGTTAATGTCATTGCGGCTCATAATCTCAAGCGCTTGCATAGCGGGGGTGTCAGCCGTAACCGTCTGGAGTTGAGCCAGAGGGCGCATCACACTTTGCACGCTGGTCTGTTCCCAGCGCTCGCGATCCACTCCCTTCACCTCGTTCGGAGTGATCAGCCCGGTCACCTGGCCGTTTTGCAGGACCATGAAGCAGCGCTGTCCACTGCGCAACAGATATTCGTTGACGAAGTCCTGCAGGCTAAAATGACCCTCCACTGTAGGGTAGTCCCGTTCCATTATGTCGGTGACGCGCCGCCCGCGGAGTCCCGCCATTAACTCCACCTGGAGGTAGCTGCCGCGGGAAGCGTCCAGCAAGAACCAGCCGATGAACGCCATCCACAGGCCGCCGAAATTTGCCCCTACAAAAAAGCGATACAGCCCCAGCAGGATGAATACAAAAGCGATTCCTTGGCCGATTTGGGCCGCGAGTCGAGTTACGCGGTCGGCATCATCAGTGATCCCCCAGACGATGGCACGCAGCACGCGCCCCCCATCCAGCGGGTAGCCAGGAATCATGTTAAAAACGGCTAGCATGAGGTTGATGTAGCCGAGCCACACTAGCACGGCGACCACTGGAGTTTTGGGCTCACCTCCGGCCAGCCAACCGGCCAGCCTCGCTATCCCTAGAAAACCGACCCCAAGTACGGCGCTGGTGAGAGGGCCGGCGATTGCCATCCAGAACTCAGACCTGGCGTCGGGGCTTTCGGATTCAATCTGCGACACGCCGCCCAATGCGAATAACGTAATGGCTCGCACCCGCATGCCACGCGCTTTTGCTACCAGGGAATGTGCCAATTCGTGCAGTAGCAGCGCCACAAAAAACAGCACGCTCGTGACAATTGCGGCAGACCACACTACGGCCTTACTCCACCCCGGCGTGACGGTGTGAAAGTGGTCAGCCAGAGAGAACGCTATGAGAAAAGCGATGATGAACCAGCTGTAATGGAGCCCAATGGAAATGCCGGCAATGCGCCCGAGCTTGACTTGTGCCTGCACTGATCAAACCTCAGTCTGCAATTAGACTCTCGCTAGTGCAGGGCATTATATCCCGTGTGCAGGCTCATGTTCCTGAGGTTGGTTTCCGCTTGCAGCGTGGCGGATCGAAAACAGGCAATCAGACTTTCCTCTTGACACATCTGCGCGTTGATAGTCCTGTTCGGCCTGCTTACGCATATCGTCGGCCGCGCGAAGGACCGGACCGCAAACTTCTAGGCCGAGGGCATTTTCAGAGGCCCCAATGCGTCCAACGGAGGCGATTCTTCGTATTCACCTCGATAGCAGGGAAAGTTAATCGGTGTGTCGCGAAATGACTTTAGGATTTGACCGAGTCTGAGGGTGCCCGACCGCCTTACCTCTCGAACTCGATTGAGATCTATCGTGAAAGGAATGTGTTCCCCCACTTCACCCGACTGATGGATGATTTCTCCTTCTGGGCCGACGATTATGGATCGTCCATTGCCGAGTTGACCCGCATTGTTTACATCAACGAAATAGCACTGGTTCGTGATGGCACTGGCTTGGGCAATGATCAGTTCTTGTGCCCGATCAATCGTCCCTGTCATGGTCGGATGGATGATGATCTCAGCGCCCTTCCACACCAGCGCGCGAGTCGTCTCTGGAACCCACCCGTCATAGCAGATCGAAACTCCAAAACGACCAACCTCGGGAACGTCGAACACGACAAAGTCAGTCCCCGATTTCACTCCTTTTTCATAGGGCAGGAAGGGATACATCTTGCGGTATCGCGCGACGACTTCACCTTCGGGATTGATGACCGGCGTGGTGTTGAATATATTTCCTCCAACCAGTTCATAAAGTGATCCCGGAATCAGCCATACATTATTTTTCTTGGCCAAAGCTTGATACCGGGTCTCGGTTGGTCCGGGCATGGCTTCGGCAAAACTCAACCCAGGCCCAAATGAGCAAAGCTCAGGGAAAACCACCATCCTTACCCACGGAAATCTCGCCAGCACACGTGCAGTTTCTTTTTCCAGACGCTCGCGGTTATCGGCAAAGGGCAAATCGACCTGTAACGCAGCAATCGAAAATAATGACATGTTCGACTCCAAGACGAAGACGAATCACCACGACTCCAACGCGTCGCGCGGACTAAGAAACAGCTTGAGCGCTCTGCGCGTCAGACAGATCGTTGACGGCACCGTGATCCAGTACCCATGCCGGGATCGCCGACGCAAAAGTTGCAAAAGCTAGCAGCACGAGCGCCGTCGCGATCAGCGCCGAGTAATTGCCCGCTCCAACAATAAATGAAAACAGCAACGGGCCTGATGCCAGGCCCATTTTGGAAGCAAAGCCGCCCCATACCGCGGTCTGGCCCGTTCGGTCAAATCTGGCGCACATGCCGAGCAGGTGAGAAATCACGAAGTTCCACGTGATGCCTGTACCAATGTTCGCCGCTATCCAGATCCACTTCACCTCGCAGTAGTTGAATACATAGGTGCCAGCCAGCGTCAACAGCATGCCGCCGAGGATCGGTTTGAATATCCCAAAGCGAGTGGAAATCACGATCACCAATACTGCGCCGAGCGTCGCGAACCAGTTCGCAATGCCCAGCGTTTCGCTGACAAACGCGACCTCCAGGCCGCGGTGCTCTCCGAGACCGATGATGAAGGCGAATAACCCCATGTTGCCGGCCTGAAAGAAAAATACCGAAAACAGCGCGAGCAACAGCGGTTTCAATTGCAATTTATCGGGCGCGGCACCCGGAGCGCGTGGCACTGGTGCCTTGACTGGATAATCTGGCAGGAACTGCAGCATCACTAATGTCGTCATGCTGAACAAAATCAGCGTCGCGAACAAAACATTCGTGCCAAACCTCGGTATCAGCAGCGGCAAGCTCATTACGCCGAGACCGCCAGCGAAAACTTGCACCAGAAGCAACACGCCAAAGGTGCGGTCGGGTGCCGTGGTGCGGGCAAAGATCGAAAAGCTTATCCCCACCAGCATCCCGCCGATAAGGCCGTGCAAGAATCGAGCACTCATGAGTGCGAAAGGGCTCTTGATCAGCATGGACAGCAAATCCATGCCAATCAACCCCAGCAGCAGCAAGTGGGCTGCCGATTTCCAATTGATGCGTCGCACTAGAAATGCAATCAGAAATGAGCCGCAAGCCGCGCCGTAGACATTGCATGAGCCGACCAAGCCGGCCTGTTTGTTGGTAAAGCCGAGTCCTACCTTCAGCCCATCCACCAGGGCCGGCATGATATTGACATAGAAAAATCCGGCGGTGGCAAGAAATGCCAGCAAGACACGCGCCAGCATGCTGTTGGGAGAAACTTTCGGCAGGCGGTTGAAAGGTTCCGTGGTTATTCTCCCGTATCAAAGGCGCGTAGCGACCTGGAGTATAGCAGCACTCTTCAGAGTGCGGATTGGAACACCTCGCTTTTTTCTTGAACTCCAGTGCCCTGCTCAATATTCTGTCCCCTCACCACCGAGGGATCCTTTCCTGACCGGAGAAATGCCGATGACGCGTTGGACTCTTCTCCATTTGCTGTTTCTATGGCCAGCGGTGACTGCATGGTCCGGACCAACCGTGGCCACAACCCCCGTACCCGGGGATCCCCTAAGCGGGAATGGCGATGTGCATCGCTCCGTTCTCACTTACAGCGAACTTTTCTCGAACACTGACGCCACCGCTCCAGTCGATGACCGTGACGGCTTTGCCTTACCTGCCAGTGCGGCTGCGCCTTCCCAGACCTTCGAGGGCACATTGACGCTCTCCGACCCGGCATCGAGCGGGAGCGCTCAGATCCTGCGAGACGACTTCGGAGACGACAGCGCAAGCAATTCCCCGTGGCGGCATCTGCCCAGCTTTAGTTTCCAGTTCGTGCAGAACGGGAGCTATCTCATTCCCGTTCAGCAAGGTCTTGTCATCACGGGGAATGCGGCATGGAATTACATCGTTGGGCCCGGACGGGTGTGGCGGGAAAGGACCGACCACGGTTACATGCGCGCTTCGCTTCCGTTCGCCTTGATAGAGAGAAATCAGAACTGCGTGCACAACGGGGAAATGACGTTCCTGTTCAACCGCACCAAGAGCCCCAACATTTCGAAGGTTCGTTACCAGGTGACGCAGGAAACGTGCTTGTATTTCAAGCTGAACATGTGGGGACAACTTGCGGCCACTTATACTCCGGGCAGCGTAGCAAACGACCGTGCGCTGGAAAATGCGGAAGCCGCCGAAGTCGCAAACCGCATACCTACCAAGCCTTTCAGCGCTCTGGCGAAAGACTACCCGAATTCCGGGATCGATATAGCCAACTTCACGCGTGGGTTCCATTCGCCCGCTGACATTACCACTTATGGGCTGTTGATCAATGGCGTGAACTACGTCAGCAGTTGCCAGACGCGCTACGGCGCCTACGCTTTCTGTAACAACATGCGCTTGCCCTCCTACTCCTTAGCCAAGTCCTCATTTGGCGGATTGGCGATGATGTGGCTGGGACAGCAGTATGGAAGCGAGGTTTATGGCCAGCTGATTCGGGATTACGTCCCGCAGTACGCGGACGGTGGCGACTGGACGAATGTCACGTTCAGTAACACGTCGGATATGTCCACCGGAAATTACATTAGCGCGGACAATCAAGCAGATGAGGGCAGTCCCCAGGAACTCGCGTTCCTTATAGCCGAGCCTTACAGTACGAAAATCGCAGACGCATTCACGCCCTTCCCGCACAAGGCTGTTCCGGAAACCACGTGGGTGTACCAAACCCACGCCACATTCATCCTCACGCAGGCCATGAACAGCTACTTGCAGCAACGGCAGGGCAGCGGGTCGGACATTTTCAATTCGATCCGCGACGCCGTTTTTAAGCCGTTGAACATGAGTCAAGGTAGTTTGTCCACTCTACGCACGGACAACAGCGCGTCCGGCAAACCCTTTGGCGGTTACGGACTGTTTTTCCTTCAGGATGACATCGCCAAGATCGGCCGCTTCCTGAACAATAGCGGCGGAGTCATTAAAGGTCTGACGAAGAACGCACAGGTGCTCGATCCAACCCGGCTGCAGGAGTCTCTATTCCGCACTGCAAGTCCGGCCACTCTCGGTGTACCCGTACCCGATACGGGGACACCCGTTGTGCCGAACACATTCCGTTATCACAATCAGTTCTGGGCGAAGCACATGACGACTGCGGAATTCCCACAATACCGCTGTAATTTCTGGGTGCCTTTCATGAGCGGCTACGGCGGCAACACGGTGCTGCTGCTGCCGAATGGAGCAATCTATTACATCTTCAGCGACGGCAACGAGTTCATCTGGTACACGGCAGTGAATGAGATCAACAAAATCGCACCGCTCTGTCATTGAGTATTTTCGGGAATGTTTCCGGCGGAGAGCCGGTCGTACGCGCTGCGACCGCCCACAAATGTCTGAAGGACTTTCACGTCTTTGAGTTCATCTGCGGGCACGGTGAGGACATCGCGGTCGACGACAATAAAGTCCGCGAGTTTTCCGGGTTCGAGGGCTCCCTTGCGGTCCTCTTCGAAGCCGGCGTAGGCCCCGTTATGTGTATACAGTGCGAGCGCCTGTTCGACAGAAATGCGTTCCTCAGGGGCTAAGATCTGGCCGCTCTGCAGGTCTCTGCGAACAACCGCGGCCCAGATTCCCCACCAGGGGCTGATTGGTGTCACCGGAACATCGGAACCAGCGGCCTCGATGATTCCGTTTTCGATGTAGGACTTCGCCGGATACGACCACCGCACACGCTCTGGCCCGTACTTAAGAAACCAGCTTCCAATCCAATACACAAACGGAGGATTGCCGTCGACCAGCACATTGAGTTCGCGCAGACGTTTTTGCACTGCCGGAGTGGAAATACCGGCGTGCACGATGCGAAAGCGGTGGTCTTTCAGGCCAAGCTGTTGGATCACTGCGGCGTAGGAATCGAGCACCTCGTCGATGGCACGGTCGCCGATGGCATGCGTCTCCAACTGCCAGCCTGCCCCGGCAGCAAGTAAGTGGGCCTTCTGCATATCGGCTGGTGTCCAGCGGAGCACTCCCAGGTTGTTCGGTTCGCCGAGTACTCCCGGCGGATAAATCGCAATGGTGCGGGCGCCCATGCCGCCATCGGCAAACATTTTCGCGGCCCCGAACTTCAGCTGATCATCTCCGAAGCCGGTATGCACGCCCATCTGCGCGAGTTTCTCCGCGTCGGCAATGCTGCCAATCCTGGGCGACATTTGCACACGTATCTTTAGCCAGCCGCGACGCCATGCCTCTTGGTAGCCGCGCATTTCGTCGGCCGAGATGTAGATGTCGTGAATGGTAGTGAGGCCAACCTCTGCTGCCTTCTCGGAAATGAGCTTGGCGGCGCGCACGTTAATATCAGGCGGATCTTTGGGAAGGAGCGTTGCGACAAGTCCCATCGCTGTGTCCTTGAGGATTCCGGTGGGTTCTCCAGCCGCGTCGCGCTCAATCAGTCCACCTTGCGGATCATGAGTAGCCTTGCTAATGTTGGCCAGCTTGAGCGCCGCGCTATTGGCCACGCCCAGGTGACCGCTCACGTGCTTCAGATAAACGGGATGGTCCGGTGAGACTGTATCAAGGTCTTGCCGAGTGATGTAGCGGAGCTCGGCGAGTTTGGAATCATCCCAGCCGGAACCAACGATCCACTGTCCTCGGGGAAGCGTCGCGGCGCGGCGCGCTACGGCTTGCGTGATCTCCGCGATGGAATGGACGGCGGGGTATCCCGCCTCAATCTCGCCACGCAAAATGCCCTTCACCCACTCCATGGCATGAGTGTGGACGTCAATCAGTCCTGGCAGAACGGTGCGCTGGTGCAAGTCGAGCAATTGGGTACGGGAACTGGCGCATCCTGCGAGCGCGCCTTCATCGGCGAGGGCGAGGATTCTGCCATCACGCACTGCCATGGCGCTCACCACTCTTCTTGCTCCGTCCATCGTAACGATGTGACCATTGCGAACGAGCAGGTCAGCATCCGTGCATGTCTGGGCGACGGCGGGAGTGAACCAGAGGGTCGCAAGCAGTAATATCAGTCCTGTAACCTTGTGTCGACGTTTCATGGGTCTCCTTGGTGCATTGGGCTGCGAGTCTTAGAAAGTCGCCGGGGTGTTCACCCACAAAAGCGATGTCTCCTTCTTGCTGAGGTTCTGCCAGCGGTGCGCCTGTGTGCTTTCAAAGTACAGGCTATCACCGGGATCGAGAACATAACGTTCGACCTCATCCAACCAGACCTCCAGCTTTCCCTGCAGCACGAAAATAAACTCTTCGCCTTCGTGGCTGTACGAACCCCCGCTGCCGGCGCCCGGAGCAATGCGAAACAGGTGCGGTTCCATCATCTTGTTGCCCGAGGCTAGCAGGTCCATTTCAACCCCCGCATTCGGCTTCAACACCTTGCGATCGCGGGAGCGTACCAGGCGCCCCCAATTGTCTTCATCCTCAAAGAACGACAAGACATTCGTCTTGTAAAGTCTGGCCAGCTTCTGCAGGGTGGCAATCGATGCGCTTGAATACCCGCGCTCGAGAGAACTGAGAAAGCTGACCGATACTCCTGTCTGGCTGGCAACTCCGGCCAAGGTCAAACCCAGTTTATGGCGTAGCTGCGCCAGCTTGGGCGCGATGTCCAGGCGTTTGCTCCTTCGTGTGGACGACGGCGCCGGTGCATCGTCCCCAACCTCGTTTTGCAGGATGGCGGCAATTCCCGCCGGGTTCACCCCCTTCACGGTCCGCAAATACTGGATTTTGCGCAGTTTGGCGAGAGCCTCGCGGGAATATAGACGGTAACGTGCATGGCTGCGAGCGGGGACCAGCAACCCCATCCGCTCCCAGTTTCGCAGTGAGGAGGCGCTCACTCCCAGCACTCGCGCCGCTTCGCCGATCCGGAAATAAACCGTAGCCCTTTTCAAGGTCGCTGTTCCAATGCGGGCGTATTTTGCTCAACTAGAAACGTCTCGTCAAGCAAAAGCTGCAGAAAACCTTGCAACCTTGCTAAAAACAGGCGCACCCAGGGACAGGCGATTCCATCCACTCAATCCGCCGCTGGAGCCACGCCAAGAATTTCTTTGCAAACTTTGCAGGAATCTTGATAGAGTATGCGCAAATTTCTCTGGACAACGACAAAGCAATGTAAAGATCGCAGGTCAAATTTGTGCCCATCAGTCGCTCGAGATTCATTTCCGGAGGGTACTATGAGGCATTCAGGCAAGATGGCAAGGTGGTCGGCGTTCGTTCTGCTTCTGTTTGCACTTTCAACCACGCTACAAGCGCAACTGACTGAAGGCAGCATTGCAGGGGCCGTGACCGATGTCAGCGGCGCAGCGGTATCGGGCGCCAGCGTCAAGATCACCAATCTTCAGACCGGCGCGGTTGACCAAACCAAGACTGACAATATCGGCTACTATCGCGTACTGCATCTTCAGATTGGAGCCTACCAGATCCGGGTCGAAGCCCAGGGTTTCAAGGCTAGCGTTCTCGAGAACATTCCGGTCAACGTCAACACGACAACGCGCGCTGACACTAAATTGCACGTAGGCGGAGCTCAGGAGACAGTCGAGGTTTCAGGTGGCGCCGCTCTGATTCAAACCGAAGAAGCGCGGCTCTCCAACACGATCACGCACCAGGAAGTCGAGAACTTACCTCTGAACGGAAGGCAGGTCTACCAATTAGTGACGCTCGAACCCGGCGTAACCCAGACCAACGCGCCTGTCATATCGAACGTGCCTTCACCAACTTCGTCGGTAACCTTTCTATACGGCTACATCGCCAACGGCTCCACTCCGCGCGGGAACAACTTCATCCTGGATGGCAATTCGAACAATAATGAATGGTTGGGCGGTACTCCGCTCATCTTTCCGTCGCTGGACGCAATTCAGGAGGTCCAGGTTCAAACGCTGAACTTCTCAGCGGAATACGGTCGCAACAATGGTACGGTCGTTAATATCGTCACCAAGTCCGGCAGTAACCATCTACATGGGTCGGTGTTCTACACCGGAAGAAACACGGCTTTGGATGCTCGTGACTTCTTTGACCAGAGTGCGAAGACACCTCTGCATCAGAATCAGTTCGGTGGTTCGGTAGGCGGCCCGATCATTAAGGACAAGACTTTCTTTTTTGTGGACTACGAAGGATCGCGCCTCACGGGGGGCCAACCGGCAGTTTTCACCGTTGAGACTCCAACCTTTCTCCAGACCTACGTTACGGGCCCCTTGGCGACAATGTTCTACCACGACTTTCCTGCCCCTGCCTGCACCGGCCCAGTTTTTGGGTTGGTTGGGCAGTACTGCCCCGCTGCTGCGTCTCAGGTCGAGCCCAACCAGGCTGATCAATACCTCGTCCGCATTGATCAACACCTCGGCACGCATGACCAGCTTTATGGACGCTGGGTAAACGCACTGGCGTCCGGAGATGTGGCCGCCCAGGAATTGGAGGGTGCAGGTATACGCGGCTTTAAGGCGCCCTTTGACGGGTTCTTTGCCGACCTCAGTCTGGGGGAGACCCACGAGTTCACCACCCATACATTAAATGATCTTCGGGTGGCGTATTCCCGCAACAACAGCCGGATCGATTTCGGTTTGCCCCCCAATACCTTGACTGGTGCCGCACTATCGAGCCATGGCCTTCCGCCTGACGATTTTGGAGATCTCGTCTTTGACGACGGTGTAGCCCCCATGGGCGGTGAAGTCTTCGTTCCCCGCAAGTTCATCTTCAATACCTATGCGCTCACCGATACCCTCACCCACATCATCGGGCGGCACGCTCTGAAGGTTGGCTTTCAGGTGCGGCACATCCAGGAAAACAGCGACTATCAACTCACCTCCAAGCCCTTCACCGAATTCTCCAGCATCTTTGCATTTGCCGCGGACGCACCCTACCTGCAGGCAGGCCTGGTTAACCGCATCAACTGCACCGGTACGCCATCGCCAACTTGCGGCCAATTCACGGATACCCCGCGACATTTCCGCTGGAACCAATTTGCAGGGTTCGTTCAGGACGACTGGAAGGTTAACCCCCGATTGACGTTGAATCTTGGCCTTCGCTACGACCTTTTCGAATCACCCACGGAAACGAAGGGCATTCTTTCCAACGTCATCCTGGGCCCGGGAAGCAATTTGTTTCAGCAGATCGCAAGTGCCAGCGTCGGTCGCGTATCGAAGCTCTGGAACACCGATAAGAAAAACTTCGCACCCCGAATCGGAGTGTCTTGGGATCCGAGGGGAAAAGGAGACATGGTCGTCCGCGCTGGCTTCAGCATCGCCTACAACGAGCCTTACTCCAATCTCTACACCAATGCATCCCGGCTCGACCCTCCGGACGCCATTACGACGTTTGTTGAACCCAGCCTTGGCATCGGCACCACCCTGCCTTATCAGTTTCCTTTTGTTCCGAGTCCCGATTTTGCCGGTCCCACTCTTCCCAATGGAGGGATCGGACCCTCTTCCAGCGGCATCCAAATCACTCCCAGCGGCGTGTATCCGAATCTCCGCACAAACTATTCGATGCAGTGGTTTTTCGGCATTCAACGTCAGTTCGCGCACGATTACGCTTTGAGCGTCAACTACGTGGGAACGCGCGGAGTGGGTGGATATACCAGGGAAGACTACAACCGGTTCGACGGCGACATCTGTTCAAATCTTGTGACTGACTGCGGCCTCGTTAACCGAACCCTGAATCCGGGCTGGGGAGAACTCACCTACATCGACAATGAAGGCCAATCGGTTTACCACGGCATGAATGCTCAGCTTCGCAAAACCTATAGTCGCGGGCTCATGTTCACCGCGAACTACACTTGGGGAAAAGTACTGGACAACGTGACCGAGGGCGGCTTGGGAGATTACTTTAACACCAACGGATATGGCGGGCTGTATAGCGGCGTACAGGACATCGAGAACCAGGCGGGAGATCGTGGCCCATCTGAGTTCGATGTCAGGCAACGCTTCGCGCTTTCGGCACTCTGGACTTTGCCATCCCCCAAGTCCAACGCCCTCGCCAGGAATGTTCTGGGCGGGTGGAAGTTGAATTCCATCGTCAGCCTGCAATCCGGACGTCCTTTTGATGTGTATTGCGGGCTGCCTTGGTATGAGGGCTGCGACTTCAACATGGATGGCTTGCCTTACGATCGCCCGAATCGCCCCGCGGGCATCAAGACCAGCGGGTTCAGCAACCAGCAGTTCGTAAACGGTCTTTTTGGTAACCCAACGCCGCTCACAACCTATACGGGTTTCTATGGCAGGACCTCTCTGGCAAGCCAGGTTTTCTGCCCCAATGGTCTCAATTCAGTCCTCGACACGCTTTTTATAAATCCCGCGCTCACACCATGTCTACCGGTCGGCACAAACGGTAATCTAAGCCGGAACGCGTTTCGCGGTCCCGCATATAAGTCCGTAGACCTATCCCTTTTCAAAGATATTAAGGCGGCTGATCGGTTGACTGTCCAGTTCGAGGCCGACGCCTTCAACCTCTTCAATCGCGTCAATCTGTACAATCCGATTGGCGACATGGGAAGCCCACAGTTTGGGCGGTCCACTACTGCGTTCCCGGCCCGGCAGATTCAGTTGGGGCTCAAGGTGCTCTTCTAGCCTCGTCGAATGCGGGCCACTTACAGCCCCGCATTCTCGATGCTTGGTTCCGGAGTCTTGGTTCCGGGGTGGAGGATTTCGGGGGCCGTGCCAAGGAACATTCTCGTCCGCTTACTGAGCCGCAGAACGTGGATTCAGCGCAGTGGTATAGGCGTTGCCGCTCTGCTGTTAGCCCCGCCGCTCCGGGCCGAGGAGCAAGCGCTGGAAGCAACGATTCGCTCCATGGCGATGGTGACCGGCACAGTGCTGAGCGACTCGTGGCTCCAGCCAACCGCTGAACTCGTCGGAATCATTGTGTCTGACTCTCAATCGCTGCGCGCTCTTGATTTGGGCTCGATCGAGCCTGCGACTTACTTCAAAGCCGATTGAAACGTCCCATGCCTGAAGCTCTGATCTCCCGCCCCATTCATCAACTTGCCCCGCTGCTCGAGCGAAGGGAAATCTCTCCGGTCGAGTTGTTTGCGGCCCTTGGCCATCACCGCACATCAAGATGTGACACTCACTGGCGCAGCAGGGGGAAGGTTGCTTGAAGCTAGCGGAGTCTGCTGCTCTCGATCCATGCTACCGCCTATATGGAAGGCCGACTGCCGGATCACGTCAACAGGCCGTGCTCGCGCAACTTCCGGTACAAATTCCGCTCGCTGATTCCGAGTATTTTGGCCGCGTTTCCGCGGTGACCCTTGCTGGCTTCGATTGCCAATCGGATGTGCGTGAGCTCGGCTTCTTCGAGCGTCGGCAGCGGGGCCGGCGCTGATGGAGCGGGCGGCGGAGCCGGCTTCAAATTTCGCAAGGACGCGGGGAGGTGCTCGGGCAGAACCAGCGATCCCTCACAGAGCACCAGGGCGGCTTCGACCACGTGCAGGAGCTCGCGCACGTTCCCTGGCCAGTTGTGCCGCCGCAGGAGTTGCAGGGCCTCTTCACCGATCTGTTTGCTGGAGCCGAAGCGCTCGTTGAGCACGGTCACGAAGTGTTGGGCCAGCAGGTCCACGTCGGCCGCTCGAGCGCGCAGAGGCGGCACCTCCATCGTGATCGTGCTCAGGCGGTAGAACAAGTCCTCGCGGAAAAGGCCCTGCCGCACCATGGAGGGCACATCGCGATTGGTCGCGGTCAGAATCCGGACATCCACTTGAATTTCCCGGGTGCCTCCGACATGGCGGAAGGTGGAGGTATCGAGGACGCGCAGCAGCTTGGTCTGCGTCGCGGGGCTCACCTCGCCGATCTCGTCGAGGAAAATCGTTCCGCCATGGGCGACTTCGAATAATCCGGGCTTGGCGCGGTCGGCTCCGGTGAAGGCGCCACGCTCGTGGCCGAACAGTTCACTCTGCATCAGGGTTTCCTGTAGCGCGGCGCACTCGACTACCACGAATGGCCGCGATCGGCGGGCGCTGCGCGCGTGAATCAGCTTGGCGACCCGTTCTTTTCCCGCACCCGTCTCGCCGGTTATGAGCACGGTTGAATCGCTGGGGGCTACACGTTCGATCAGATTGATTAGACGGCGGAATTCCGGGCTGTCGCCGATGAAGGAATTGGCGGGATTCGGCGGAGTCAGAACCCGATCGAGAAGATTCGCTCTTTGGCGCAGCGATCGCCGTTCGATCGCCCTTTGAATGCGAATCTGGAGTTCGTCCAGCGGGCAAGGTTTCACCACGTAATCGAAGGCGCCGATGCGGATCGATTCGATGGCGGTGTCTATGGAGCCGTGTCCGGTCAACATGATGACCTCGGCCGTCGGTGTGGCGGCTTGAATAGCCTTCAGCGTCTCGAGCCCGTCCATTTTGGGCAGGTGCAGGTCGAGTAGGACGACTTCGGGTTCCGCCGCTGCGACTCGCTGAACTGCCTCCTCACCGGAGCCCACCGCGTCCACTTCGTAGCCGAGACGGCTCAGTTCGCACGCCATCACCTGCCGGAATGCGGTATCGTCATCGACCAGAAGGAGGGAGGGGAGCTTCATTGTCCATCCTTCGGGAGCCTGTCCTTCGGATGTTCGTCGTTCGGTTGCGGACCGGGATCGATGGCCGGGAGCACGACTTCGAATATAGACCCCTTTCCAGGAGTGCTCTCGACCAGGATGTCGCCTCCCCAACTCCGGACCGCGTTCAGCGACAGGAACAGACCGAGGCCAGTGCCGCCCTGGCGGAGGCTGAAAAAGGGCTCAAAGATTTTTTGACGGTATTCCGGGGCAATCCCGCATCCTTCATCGGTGACGCGAATGTGCACCGCATCGCCAACTTCGGTGGCAATGGCGACCCTCGCGCCCGGTTTCGATGCCTGAATCGCGTTGAGCAGAAGATTGACCAGCAGGTTCTGCAGCTCCGCCTCGTCGGCGCGGACGTGCAGGGTGGTTGCAGATGGCCGCACTGCGACGGCCACCGAGCTGGCGCGGGCCGTCGGATCGACGAGCCGCTGGGCGGCCGCGATGGCCGCATTCAGGTCCACGATGTCCGCGGCATGGCGCTGTCCGCGCGCCAGACGCAGGAAGTGCTGTGTGATACCGCGGCAGCGCAGGATCTGGTCGCGCGCGATCGTCGCATTCTCACGGATTCTCGCCTCATCCACTTTCCCATTTCGCCCGGGGGTAGTTTCGCGGAGGATTCCCTCCACGCACATCAGGGTCGTTGCCAAAGGAGTGTTCATCTCGTGTGAAAACCCGGAGGCCAGGACTCCTACCGACGCTAGGCGGTAGGACTCGGCCAGCTTCGCCTCGGCCGCTCGCCGCTCGGAGATGTCACGCCACACCTCCACCACTTGAACCAGTAGCCCCGAGGCGTCCAGAATCGGCGACGCGTGAATTTCTTCCCAAGCCACCGTGTCGTCGCCGGTTTTGCGCTCGCAGATTCGGACCTGGCGCGCACCCAGCCGCAGGCAGGCGAGGGTAGGGCAATCGGACAGGTTGCATGGCCCCGGTTCAAGTGCGTAACAGCAGCAGCCCAGAACCTGCTCGCGGGAGCTGTTGGCTCGCTGCAGAAAGGCGTCGTTGGCCGCCATAATCTTTCGTTCCGCGTCAAGGACTACGATCCCGTCATCAATACTGTTGATCACGGTTTCCAGCCGTTCCCGCTCAGTACGCACTTCGCCAACCAGGCCTGAGACCGAATCGGCCATGGCATTGAACTCCCTGGCCATCCACGCCAGCGTGTCCGAGCCTTCCGCTGGCACGCGCCGTTCCAGATCGCCCTGGGAAATGAGGCGCGCCGTAGTTTCAAAACGCTGCAAGCGGCGCAAGACCGACACCCGGATCACCAGGGCGATGGCCCCGACAATGACGAAGGTCAAGGCGCCGGTACCGGCTACCATCCAGCGCAGATCCCGCGTCATCGCAGTGCGCACCTCTCCGGCGTTGTAGTCCAGAATCAGGATGCCATTGATTTTCTGGCTGGGATCGTGACAACGGTAGCACTGCTCGCGGTTGCGAATCGGCACGACAGTTCTCAGAATCGTTCCCCCCTGGGTCTCAATCACACGGCTGGATCCGCGGCGTTCCGGCGGGTCGCGATGGCAGGCCTGGCAGGTGGGAGAGTCGATGCGGAAATCATTGCCCACGGTCCCCGGCTTACTCGAGTAGCGTTCCACGCCGCTGCGGTCGAGCACTACGAGTTGTTCGATGCGCGACTGTTTACCGAAGCTCTCGACCATTTGCGCGATCAGGGTGCGGTCATTGCCCACCATCTGGTGCTCGAGCGCGGTTCGGATCAATTCGCCTTCGGCCAAAGCAGTGCTGTGTGCGGTTTCGAGAAGGCTTTGAAAGTGACGGACCGAAAAGACGTAGGCGGCGACCGTGCAGGCCACAACCACCGCCGCAGTGACACCGAGCGCGAGGCCGACCGTCATACTGGCAGAACGCAGCTTCATCATGAGGGCGCAGAGATGGCGGGATGATGGCACACGCGCCGACTGCCGTCAACGACTGACAAATAGTCAGGCTCGACCTGACATTGTGGCAGACCGGTTGTTTCGCGCATTCCCCATCGTCTGAGGGATAAGGAGTTAGGCCGTGGTCAGCGCTGGCACATCGCGTGCGATAGCAAGGCTGAAGTAAGAAGTGAAGGAGGGTTTCTCCATGGAAATGCTTTTGATGGGCATGTGCGTGGCCGTATTCGGGATGGGAATCGCGGCGGTTGCGTTTGGAGCGGCGACCCGTTCGGAGTCATCGGATTCGGCTGTGCAGCCCGCGCTTTCACTGGTCAAAGCGGATGCCGCGGCCCACTTTTTCTCGGACCGTGTTGTTGCACCGCCAACTGTACCGCCAGCCCCGGCTTGGTCGGTGCCGATTGAAGTCCTGTTGCTGCAGATTGAAAACCACGTTCGCATGGAGCAGGCTGCCGCGGAATCGTTCGTGGCATACCCCACGCACGCCCTGTTGCACAGCAAGACGTCTTCGCCGTTTGTGAACTAAGGTTCGCGAACTGAGGTTTGTGAACTGAGAGAGTGGCTCATGACGCATGAACTGCTGAACGGACTCTCGTCCGACGAGACCGATCAGGTTCTGGGACTCGGCACCAGGCTGATCGTTCCCAGTGGAACCGAGCTGTTCCGGCTGGGAGATCCAGCCGATCGCCTGTTCCTGACCGAACGCGGCCGAATCAGGCTTACGCTGCCGATGCAGGTCCGGGGCCGGGAAGAGGATATTTTCGTGGAAGAAAGATCTCCCGGTCAGACCGTGGGCTGGTCGGCCCTGATTCCGCCCTACCGGTTCACCCTCACCGCCACGGCGCCGCTGCTGGACGCGGCAGTTATCGCCCTGCCGCGGGAAGCGTTGCGCGAGTTCCTGGCCGCTAATCCGGCGGCTGGGTATAAAATCGCCCTGAATCTGGCTGTCGTCATCGGACATCGCCTGCAAATGTTTCAGGCGATGTGGCTGCGCGAGATGCAGCGCACCGTGGAAGTGCGTTCTGCTTGACGCGGGGAATGGGCCCATCGGACTGGCGACCGAGACTGGCGATCGAAAGTGGCGATCCAATCGCGGAGTGGTTCTTGCGGCAGGGGCGCGGTGAATGAACGCTGACCAACTTTCCCAACCCGAACCTACGCGCCGCCGCATGGTTGGAATCTTCCTCGGTGGCGGCCTGCTTGCCTCTTTTGCTTCTTTCATCTATCCCGTGCTCCGCTATCTTGTTCCTCCGGCGGTGGTAGATCTCGGCGGGGACGAGGTCGTCGCCGCCAAACTCGGGGACCTGAAGCCGAATTCCGGCAAGATTTTCCGATTCGGCACCCGTCCCGGCTTGTTGATCATGGAGAGCGACGGCACCTATCGCGCTCTCTCCGCCACTTGTACCCACCTCGGCTGCACGGTGCAGTATCGCAACGACCTGCGCGAGGTCTGGTGTGCCTGCCACAACGGAATCTACGATCTCAATGGCCGCAACGTTTCCGGTCCTCCGCCCAGGCCGCTCGATGTGTTTGATGTCCACTTGCGCGGCGAT
>Ga0187855_10000032_pt1 | contig 110750 bp, 95 predicted proteins | sample June2016WEW_8_10_2_FD_132969 | JGI IMG/M metagenome (GOLD analysis project Ga0187855, IMG submission 132969) | Peatland microbial communities from SPRUCE experiment site at the Marcell Experimental Forest, Minnesota, USA - June2016WEW_8_10 | ecosystem: Environmental > Terrestrial > Soil >... | reverse complement strand
GGCCACGCCCGCGCGAAGCGCGTTGTTCTTCGGTTTCAGTTTTATTGATTTCAGCCACGATAATTCTCCGGTTGCAGTTTAAAATTTCAGCCCGGCGGCGCGCGCCGCCTCGGCCAGCGACGCCAGCTTGCCGTACACCAACACCGGCTTGCCATCCTTGCCCTTGTTCTCGCTGCGATGATAGCGCGCGTCGCCGCGATCAAAAACCACCGCCTTGATTCCCTTCGCGAGGGCGGTTTCCGCCGCCAGCTTGCCAACGAGTTTGGCGCCGGCCACGTTGGCCGTCACTTTGTCGCGGTCGGGGGTGGCCTTGCTCGTGGTCGAAATTGCCGCCAGCGTCACCCCGGTGGCGTCATCGATAAACTGCACATGAATGTTTTTGTTGGTGAAACAAACACTCATGCGGGGACGTTCCTTGGTGCCGCAAACCTTTCGGCGCACCCGCCAGCGGCGAAGTTGCGCCAGTTTTTGTTTTTTTTCCGTTCTCATTTCAATGCATCATCCCGACATCCGATGTCGGGATGAACCGATATTATATTTACTGGACCGTCTTGCCTTCCTTGCGCTGGACGTGTTCGCCCACATAACGCACGCCCTTGCCCTTGTACGGTTCGGGCGGATAGAAGCCGCGAATCTCGGCGGCGACCTGCCCCACCACCCGCTTGTCCGGCCCTTCGATGGTCAGTTTTGTGTTTTCCTCAACCGTCACCTTGATCTGGTCGGGTATGGTGTAATTGATCGGATGTGAATAGCCGAGCGCCAGGTTCACCACCTTGCCTTGAACGGCGGCCTTGAAACCAACGCCCTGAATTTCGAGTTTTTTGACAAAGCCCTCGGCCACGCCCTTGACCATGTTGTTGACCAGCGCCCGGCTCAGACCGTGCAAAGCCCTGGCCTGCGCGTCTTCACCTTCGCGGCTCACGACAATCTTGCCGTCCTGGACCTTCAGGCTCGTGCGATGCGGCAATTCCCAGTCGAGTTTGCCCTTCGGACCCTCAACGAGGACCTTCTGTCCCTTGACCTCCACCTTGACCTTGGGCGGTATGACAATCGGCTGTTTTCCAATTCGCGACATAAAATTCCTACCAGATGTAACAAAGCAATTCGCCGCCCAGGTTTTTCTTCCGGGCCTGCACGTCCGTCATCACACCTTCCGGCGTGGAAACCACCGCCACTCCCAGGCCGCCCAGCACGCGGGGAATTTTCGTCGCCCCGACGTAATGACGCAATCCCGGACGGCTGATGCGGCGCAATCCTTCAATCACGTTCTTCTTGCCCTGATACTTCAACTTAATGTTGATGGTTTTGGGTATCTTTCCCTCGACGGCCACATCGGCGACATAGCCTTCCTTTTTCAAAATGGCGGCGATGTTTTCCTTCAAGCGGGAATGCGGCACCGCGACGGTCGGCCGCAAGGCGCGGCCGGCGTTGCGAATGCGGCTCAACATGTCAGAAATGGGGTCGGTCATATCAAAATCTTAATCTTAATCCGCCTACCAGCTGGCTTTCACCACACCTGGAATCAAACCGTTCAACGCCGCTTCCCGAAACGTGAGGCGTGAAACGTTAAATTTGCGCAAATAACCGTGGCGTCGTCCGCTGCTCGCGCACCGGTTCACCAGCCGCGTCGGACTCGCATCGCGCGGCAATTTGGCCAGGCCGATGTAATCCCGCTTGGCCTTCAATTCCGCGCGAATCGCGGCGTATTTTTTCACCGTTTCTGCTTTGCGCTTATTGCGCTCCATCCATGCTTTCTTGGCCATAATCGTGTTATTTCTCTGCCAGGGGGAAACCCATCAGTTTCAACAAATCCTGCGCCGCACCGTTGTCTTTGGCGCTGGTCACAATCGTGATGTCCATGCCCTGCTGGCGTTTGATCTTGTCCAGTTCAATCTCCGGGAAAATCGTCTGGTCGGACACGCCAAACGTGTAATTGCCACGGCCATCAAATTTGCGTGGCGATAACCCGCGAAAGTCACGAATGCGCGGCAATGCCGTCGCCACCAGCCGGTCGAAAAATTCGTACATCGCATCCCGCCGCAACGTCACCCGGCACCCAATCGGCTGTCCTTCGCGCAATTTGAAATTGGCAATGCTGTGGCGCGATTTGCTGATCACCGCCTTGCGGCCGGTGATCATCGACAGGTCCTTGGCCGCGTCTTCGATGGCGTTCTTTTCCAGCGACGCGCTCACGCCCATGTTCACCACAATTTTCACCATCCGGGGAATCTGGTGAACATTGGCGAATTTGTGCTTTTCCTTCAGCGCCGGCACCACTTCGCTCACGTATTTGTTGTAAAGTCTGGCTTTCATTTTTTGTGTCACGGATTTTGCCGTGACTCCATCTCTTCATCGCATCGCGTCTCAGGCCGGGGCCGGTTCCACCTTTCCAAGTTTGGCCGCCCGCGAGTCGAACCGGTCAACCTTCATCAAATTTGAAAGGTGGATTGTGCCTTCCCGCTCCACAATGGCGCCCTGGGGATGGTCCTGGCTCTTGCGGGTGTGCCGCTTGATCATTTTCAGGCCCTCGACAATCGCCCGGCCCTTCTTCGGACTGACGGCAATCACCTTGCCGCGCTTGCCCTTTTCGGCGCCGGCCAGCACGACCACTTCATCGCCCTTTTTTACATGAAATTTTGACATAACTTCAAATCACCTCCGGCGCGAGCGAAACGATTTTCATGAATTTCTTGTCGCGCAATTCGCGCGCGACCGGCCCGAAAATACGCGTGCCCTTCGGATTTAATTCCTTGTCGATGATCACCACGGCATTGCTGTCAAAGCGCAGATACGAACCGTCGTTGCGCACAATCGGCTGGCGCGTGCGGACAATCACCGCGTCGTGCACCTCGCCCTTCTTCACCTGCCCGTCGGGTGCGGCGACCTTGATATGCACCTTGATGACGTCGCCCACGTGGGCATAACGCTGGTTGCGGCCCAAGACGCCGATGGCCCAGGCGACCTTGGCGCCGGTGTTGTCGGCCACATCCAAATGGGAACGAATTTGCAACATATAAATCCGGTCAGGCAGCCGCGGGGGTCTCCGCCTCGTTGCGCACGACGACTTCAATCAGCCGCCAGCGTTTAGTTTTCGACAGGGGCCGCGTTTCCTCAATGCGCACGCGGTCGCCCGGCTTCGCCTCGCCCTTTTCGTCATGGGCGTAAAATTTCTTGTAAGCGGTCACGACCTTGCGGAACCGCGGATGCGGGAAGCGGCGTTCGACGCGCACCACGATGGTCTTGGCCATCTTGTTGGAGATGACTTCGCCTTCGCGCTGCTTGCGATGTCCGCGTGCCGTTGTCGTTGGATTTGCTGTCTCAGCCATACAATTAAGCCGCTTTATTGCGCAGTTGCGAGATGCGCGTTTCCAGACGCGCGATGTCTTTGCGCAAAACGTGCAGACGCGCCGGTTTTTCCAGTTGCGCGCTCGCCTGCTGCAAACGCAGGTTGAACATTTCATGACGCAGGTCGCGGCTCTTGGCCGCCAATTCCACCAGCGTCATGTCTTTGATTTCCGAAAATTTCATAACCGATTAACTGGCGCGACGATGCCGCGCGATGAATTTGGTCTTGATGGGCAGTTTGGTGGCCGCCAGCCGCAACGCCTCGCGCGCCTCCACTTCCGTAACTCCGTCCACCTCAAACAACACGTTGGCCGGACGAATCACCGCCACCCACCCTTCCAAAGGTGCTTTGCCTTTGCCCATGCGGGTTTCCAGCGGCTTCTTGGTAAATGACTTCTGCGGGAAGACGCGAATCCACATCTTGCCGCGTCGTTTCATGTTACGGGCAATCGCCACGCGCGCCGCTTCCAGTTGCTTGGAGTCCATCCAGCAGCGTTCGAGCGCCATCAATCCATACTCGCCGAACGCGACCGTATGGCCGCGGGTCGCCATGCCCGCACGGCTGCCACGGTGCATTTTGCGAAATTTTACTCTTTCCGGCTGTAAGGCCATATCAAAAATCCTGTTTCAAATCAGTTGGGTGTGGCTTCAATCGCCGCTGCGGGCTGCGGCGGCACGGCCTTTTGCGGCTTGTTTTCACCTTTGCAAATCCAGCATTTGACCCCGAGCTTGCCGTACAGGGTGAGCGCCTCGGCAAATCCATAATCAATGTTCGCCCGCAACGTGTGCAACGGCACCCGGCCCCAATGATACTGCTCGACGCGCGCGAGTTCCGCGCCGCCCAGCCGCCCCGCACAGCGGATCTTGATGCCTTCCGCGCCGAAATCCTTCGCCGTCTGCAATGCCTTTTTCATCGCCCGCCGGAATGACACGCGGCGCTCCAATTGCAACGCGACGTTCTCCGCCACGAGTTGCGCATCGAGTTCCGGGGTCTTCACCTCCACGATGTCCACGTACACTTCCTTGCCGGTCATGCGGCTCAATTCCTCCTTGAGCTTGTCGATTTCCGAGCCTTTGCGTCCGATGACCACGCCCGGACGGGCGGTTAAAATCGTCACGCGACAGCGGTTGGTCGCGCGTTCGATCAGAATTCTCGGCACCGACGCCGTTTCGAGCTTCTTTTTCAGCAACTCGCGGATTTTCCGGTCTTCGGTGAGCAACGGGCCGAATTCCTTCTTGCCGGCGAACCACTTCGAGCGCCAGTCGCGATTAACGGCGACGCGCAGACCGATTGGATTTGTTTTCTGGCCCATACTATTCGTCGGACAGGGTGATTTTGATGTGACAACGGCGTTTGAGGATTGGCCCGGCGGAACCGCGCGCCTTGGGGGTGAAACGTTTGATCATCGTGGCCGTGCCGGCGACGGCTTCCTTGATGCGCAGACTTTCCGGCTTGAGTTTGTTGTTGTTCTCCGCGTTGGCGATCGCCGACCGGAGCGTCTTGGCCACCAGCCGCGCGCCCTTGCGCGGGACGATTTGCAGCACCGCCTGCGCCTGCAAGGCCGGCAGCCCCTGAATCTGCCGGACGACCTCGCGCATCTTCTGCGCGGACATCGGCACGTTCTTCATGATTGCGTGAACTTCCATGCTATTTCGCCTCCGCCTTGGCCGTGTGTGCGCCGTGCTTCTTGAACACGCGCGTCAGGGAAAATTCGCCGAGCCGGTGGCCGACCATGTTTTCCGTCACAAACACCGGGTTGAAAATCTTGCCGTTGTGGACGCTGAACGTCAGCCCGACAAAATCCGGCGTGATGGTCGAACGCCGCGACCACGTCTTGATCGGCGTCTTTTGGTTTGTGCTCTTCGCCTTCTGGATCTTGTCCTGCAGGTGAAAATCGACAAACGGACCTTTTTTAATCGAGCGTCCCATAAAATTACTTGATCTTCATCGGCCGACCGTTGCGGCGCACAATAATGAAACGGTTTGAATATTTGTATTTGAGGCGCGTCTTGCCACCCTTGGCAATCTTGCCCCACGGCGAAGTCAACTGCTGCCAGCCGCCGCCAGACTTTGATTTGCCGGCGCCGCCACCGTTCGGATGGTCCACCGGATTGCGCGAAACACCGCGGTTGATGCCGCGGATGCCCCGATGCCGTGAACGGCCGGCCTTGCCCAAAATCACGTTTTCGTGTTCCGCATTGCCGACCTGGCCAATCGTCGCGTAGCACTCTTCATGCACCTTGCGGATTTCGCCGGAGGGCAGACGAATCTGCGCGTAACCCTCATCCCGCGACATCAACGTCGCTGCGCCCCCCGCCGAACGGACCACCTGCCCGCCATGACCCGGCGTCAGCTCGATGTTGTGAATTGCCAGACCGACCGGAATCACCTTGAGCGGCAGCGCATTGCCGATTTCCGGTGGCGCCGCCGGCCCGCTGGAAATGGTGCCACCAACCTTGATGCCGGCCGGCGCGATGATGTAACTCTTTTCGCCGTCCTTGTATTGCAGCAAGGCCAGGCGCGCTGAACGCATCGGATCGTATTCAATCGCCGCGACCGTCGCTTCCACGCCGTGTTTCTGGCGTTTGAAATCCACGAGCCGGATTTTCTGCTTGTGTCCGCCGCCAATACCGCGCGCGGTCACGCGACCGTAGTGGTTGCGGCCACCGGTCTTCTTCCGCGTGACGACGAGCCCCTTTTCGGGCTTCGTCTTCGTAATATCGCTGTAATCCGCGTACGTAATGTAGCGCAGAGACGGCGTTAGCGGTCTAAATGTCTTGACTGGCATAAAAAAACAAAAGTTTTAGCAGCAACTTTGAAGTTGGCAGGCCATCATTCCTGTCCCGGCAGGGAATCAGTTATCGGTCGGCAAACATGCTGTCCGTTCGTTTGGAAACCATTACCACGCCAAAGCACAGCCAGATCTTGGCTTCCGAATGAAACGGAGCGGAGAAAATATCAGTTGCGCGTCCTGATGCAACAACTTTTTTGAAGAATTTTGAAGGTCTAAACCATCCCTAATTATCGTGCTGACAGGCGGATTTCATCACGATTTGCGGCGCATTTCCAGCAAAACGCCGACGCTCGACAGGGTGGAAACCACATAAGGCACCAGCACCGTCAGCAGCATCTTAAGCAAACGGCCCCGCGTGATCTGTCCCGAAAGGATCGCGTCGCTGTGGTTGATGGCAATGAGGATAAAACCCACGACCAGCGCGTATTTCAGCGCGCGTTTGACCACCGATGGGCGGAACGCCAGTTGAAACCATTCTTTCATGCGACGCCAACCGTAACGTATCCCCTGGATGGATTCAAGGTTGGCGGGATCGTTAACCGGGACAGATTTTTGCCACGCGAAGAGAAAGCGGCGGAAGGCCGCCACAGTCCAAAACCTGGCGGAAATTCGGAGCGGCACAGCGTGTGCAAAGCGTCTTGGAGTGCGCCAGCCCCCTGGCGCTTTGGAACGCAGCAAGCTCAAAGCGCCAAACATGAAGGACGAAAAGTTTGATGACATGGTGAAGTCGGCACAGCAAGCCGCTGTCTTTGTTCTTGTTTATTGAAGTAGCAGCGGACGTGAGTCCGCTCATTATTTCGGCGGGAGAAGTTAGAGCCGACTCACGTCGGCTGCTACGGTGGAAGGCGGCGGCGCTGGTGTTTGTAAGTCCGCTCATTCAATGCCGGAACTGAGCTTGTTTGCTGACCTTGGCCAGGCGTTTTTCCCATTCGCCCTTGTGCGCCAGCGGGTCGGCGTCCGTGCCCCAAAGCTTCTTCACCATCTCCCGCTGCGGCACGAACGGGCACTTCGCCTTCGGATTCTTGAAGGCGTCCTCCAGTTCGCGCAAGGCCAGTTGGGCGCCGGTCATGATGGCCGTCGGACCGAACCGCCCGTTGAGCGTGTGCGCCGCGTCATCCAGTGCGCCCCAGCGCTCCGCGTGGGTGCGACCCCACAACGTCGGCTGCGTGTCCAGCCGCGCCAGGTTCCAGAACGCAATGCGGATTTGCCGGACAGGCTTGAATTGTTTGCCCATCAATTCACGAAAAACAGCTTCCAGAACCGTGTTGATGACCGAATTTTGAAATTGTGGTTCGCGAAAGCGGTGGCCGCCGCCGACCTCGCTGAAATCGGTGAAACGGATGGTCAGACCCAGTTCACGCGCCTGCAATTGTTCGCGGCGCAACTGACCGATCAGCCGCGTTGCCTCGCTCAACGTAAACGTCAATGCCGCCTCGTAATCCGGCTCGTCGTAAGGCAGCGTGGTGTTGCTGGAAATCGTCGTGCGGTCCTTCACTTCGAGCAGCAGCGGCTCGTTCCACAGGCCGTTGGCGAACAGCCAGAGTTGCTGGCCCCAAATCCCGAATTTTTGCCGGAGCAAGGGCGACGGCAATTTCGCCACGTGGCCAAAGGTTTCCGCCCCGAGCGCAGCCAGCGCGCGTTGCCGGTTCTTGCCGATGCCGGAAAGCTCGCGCACGGAACGGTCCTTTAAAAACTCCTTTTCCGAACCGGACGGAATTTCAATGAAACCGGGCTTGGCGGCATCCGTGGCGAGCTTGGCCAGCCGCGAGGAATTCGCCAGGCCGGCCGACACAGGCAATTTCACCTCCTGCAAGATCCGCCGGCAGATTTCCTTCACGTATTTTTCCGGCGTGGTATGGCGCCAGACGTGCCGGTCCATCGTGGTGAAATCGAGAAAACCCTCGTCAATCGAGATGGGCACGAGCGTCGGGGAATACTCCTCGAGGATATGGAACATCTCTGCCGAAAGCCGCCGGTATTCGTCATAGTGCGGCCGGCACAAAATCCCCTGGGGACAAAGCCGCTTCGCTTCGAAGCACGCCATGCCGGTTTTGATGCCAAACTTTTTCGCCGCGCGATTGGCGGCAATGACGATGCCGTCCCCGCGCCGGCCGCCGCCGACCCAGACCGGGCGGCCCTGCAACTTCTGATTCAGGGCAATCTCGCAACTGGCGAAGAAGCTGTCGCCATCCACGTGCAGGATGCGAATGGGTGTTTTGGCATTCACGGGCAAATCTTAATTGAACCAAAATTAAGGCCGTGTCAAATCCAGCCGTTGGCAGGGACGGTCCGCCGGGCCGTTCGCAAACAACTCGGACACGCGGGTCGCGCGTCCCTGTTTTTGCAGAACCTTCGCACGTTGGCATGGACAAAGACTGTCCAACCATCCTCCTCCGCCCCTGCCGGGGCGGATTTTTTTTGGGCATCGTCCGGGGGGCGTTGCCCGCCGGCTAATTTCCAGCAGTCTTTCAGACTGCTCTTCGTGATCCAGCCCAGAGGGCTGTTGGAGATTAGCCGGGGATAACATCCCCGGTAAACCGCCCAAAATGATATTGCGCCCCGGCAGGGGCGGGGGAAAATAAACAAAACGTCCTCGACCCATCTCAGCCTGCATTTCCATGTCATTTTCGGCACCAAACATCAGCGCCCGCTTATTGCATCCGAATGGCGCTCACGCCTTCATGCCTATCTCGGCGCCACGGCAAAGACGTTGGAAGTTGTTCCCGAAGCAGTGGGTGGCGTTGCCGATCACGTCCACTTATTGCTTGGACTTCGAGCGACACACCGTCTGGCCGATGTGGTACGCGATTTGAAACGGGTTTCCTCGTCTTGGGTTCACGAAACCATCGGTGACAAGCAATTTGAATGGCAGGACGGCTATGGTGCATTTTACGGTCAGCGCGTCCCTGACAGAAACGGTGAAAAATTATATCGCGCGACAGGAGGAACATCACATAAAGAAAAGTTTTCAGGAGGAATACCTGGAATTTTTGAAATTGAGTGGTGTGGAGTTTGACGAGCGTTATTTGTGGTGAATTCCCCCGCCCCGCCGGGGCGGATGTTTTATGGTTACCACTCTCCGGGGGCACTGCCCCCGGCTAATTTCCCCAAGCCCTCCGGGCTTTACGGGCGGCGGGCAGATACCAATATTGTAAATAAAAACGGCGCGGGACAATTCCCGCGCCGCGCGTAATTACAAATCCAATCTAGGTCAAAACAATCTTGTCGCCTTCCTTGAGCGTCACGATGGCCTTCTTCCAATTGGGTGCCCGGCCGGCCTGGGTCGTTCGCTGGCGGCGCAATTTGCCGTGCACGTTGAGCGTGTTGACCTTGGTGACCTTGACCTTGAACAATTCCTGCACGGCCTGGCGGATTTCCGTCTTGTTCGCGCGGGGATCGGCCACCACGGTGTATTGGTTGTACTTCTCGCCCTGGCGCGTGCCCTTCTCCGTCAGACGGACGGTCTTGATGACTTCAAAAGCGTTCATGTTACTCCTTGGTCAGACGGGCTTCGACCTTTTCAAAGGCGCTCCGGGTGAAGAGCAGTTTGTCGGGCCGTAAAATGTCGTACGTGTTCAGCGAATCGCTCGTCGTCAGGGCAACGCTGGGAACGTTGCGCGATGCCAGCGTGAGGTTTTTGTCCGTTTCCGTCGAGACAATCAGGGTCTTGCCTTTCAACTCCAGCGTGGACATCAAACCGACAAAATCCTTTGTCTTCGGCGAAACGAGCTTCAAATCGTCCACCACCACCACGTCACCAGCCTTGAGCCGTTCGGTCAACGCCTTGCGCAACGCCAGCGCGCGGGTTTTTCGGGAAATCTTCTTGCTGAAATCACGGGGACGGGGACCGAACACCACGCCACCGCCAACCCATAACGGCGATTGAAACGAACCGGCGCGGGCGCGGCCGGTGCCCTTCTGCCGCCACGGCTTTTTGTTCGTGCCGGAAACTTCGCCGACGTTTTTGGTGTTGGCCGTGCCGCTGCGCTGCGCGGCCTGATACGCAACCACCGCGTCATGAACGGCCTGCGTGCCTTTTCCGTTTTCCACCAGTGGGAACTTTACTTCCAGTTCACCCTGATTTTTTCCTGCGATATTTTTAATGGCAATTTTCATGGCAATCTCTGGTAGGGACAGCGCGCCGCGCTGTCCGGACGCCGCAGCGCCGCGTCCCTACCTATTTTTTAGCCTCCGCCGACTTGGCTTCGGCCTTCTTATCGGCGCCACTCTTCCGTTTCATGGGCGCGAGGCTCACCGGCGGCTTCCAACCCTTGGGCCGTTTCTTGGATTCGCGGATGACCACATAATCACCTTCCGCGCCGGGGATGGCCCCTTTGACGAGCAACAGATTTTCCGCTTCGCGCACCTGGATGACCTCCAGGTTTTGGGTCGTGCGCGTCACCTGCCCCATGTGACCGGGCATCCGCATGCCGCGCATGACCGTGCCAGGAAACAGGCGCTGGCCGATGGCGCCGCTGCGGCGGTGCCAGCCCTTCGCGCCGTGCGTTGAATCACCGCCGGCAAAATGATGGCGTTTGACAACGCCTTCAAAACCCTGCCCCTTCGTGACGCCAATCGCGTCCACGAAATCGCCGGGCGCAAACAAGGCCGGGCCAACGACGTCGCCGGGCTTCACTTCCTTGGAAAAATTGCGGAACTCGCGAATGCGTTTCACCGCTGCGCCATTCTGCTTTTTGATGTGGCCGAGCAGCGCCTTGGTGAGCCGCTGCTCCTTCTGATCGTCAAAGCCCAGTTGCACGGCGTTGTAACCGTCCTTGCCGGCCTGGGTCTTGACCTGCAAAACGCGGTTGGGGCCGGCGAGCACCACCGTGACCGGCGTCATGATGCCGCGCGCATCATAGACGCGTGTGCTGCCAAGTTTCTTTCCTAAAAGTCCGAGGGGCATAAGATTTATTTTTATTCTTTGGTAGGGTCGGCGCGCCGCGCCGACCGGACGCCGCGGCGCGGCGTCCCTACCTGTCAAATTTTAATGGTGATGTCCACGCCGGCCGGGAGATTGAGCTTCTTCAATTCGTCTACGGTCTTGGCCGTCGGGTCGAGAATGTCAATCAGCCGCTTGTGCGTGCGTTGCTCGAAAGTTTCCTGCGACTTCTTGTCCGCGTGGGGCGAGCGTTGGACGGTGAAACGCTCGATACGGGTCGGCAGCGGGATGGGCCCGGCGACGCGCGCGCCGGTGCGTTTGACGGTGTCGGCAATTTCGCGCGCCGACTGGTCTATGACGCGATGGTCATAGGCCTTAAGTCGAATTCGAATGCGTTGGGCAGCCATACAAAGAACAATTGTCTGTTAATGGTTTCAATTAATTTACCGCTTCAATCTTTGAAAGCGGACGCGCAGTATAACAATCAAACTACCCTGCGCAACAAGTTTTTGGCAGCATCCCCATCACTACGTCCGCGCCGCCGGTTTCTTCGCCGCCTGATCTAAAATCGTGTTCAAGACGCTGTTCGGAACCTGCTCGAACGTCAATGGCTCCATCGAATACGAGGCGCGGCCCTTCGAGAGTGAGCGGATGGCCGTGGCGTAACCGAACATTTCGGCCAGCGGCACATTGGCGTTGACCACCGTCTGCCCCTGCTTGGCTTCGACGTTGATGATGTGGCCGCGACGCCGGGTGATGTCACCGATGAGATCGCCCTGATATTCGTCGGGCGTGGTGCATTCCACCTTCATGATGGGCTCGAGCAAAATCGGCCCGGCCTTCTTGAAGGCGTCCTTGAGGGCAAAAATGCCGGCCATCTTGAACGCCAGTTCGTTCGAGTCCACTTCGTGGAACGTGCCGTCCGTGACCTGCGCCTTGATGTCAATGACCTGATAGCCCGCATAAACGCCGCCCTTAATGGCTTCCTCGATGCCGTCAATGACCGCCGGGATGTATTCCTTGGGAATCGCGCCGCCGACGATTTTATTTTCAATCTCGACGCCCTTGCCTTTTTCGTTGGGCTGAATCTGGATACACGCGTGGCCGTATTGACCACGACCGCCGGACTGGCGGATGAATTTACCTTCGCCGTCGGCTGGTTTGGTGATGGTTTCGCGATAGGCAATTTGCGGCGCGCCCGTGTTGGCGTCCACCTTGAACTCGCGCTTCAGGCGGTCGATGATGATTTCCAGGTGCAGCTCGCCCATGCCCGCGATGATGAGCTGGCTTGTTTCCTCGTTCGTAAAACAGCGGAACGTCGGGTCTTCCTCGGCCAGCCGTTGCAGGCCTTCGGACATCTTGTCGCGGTCCTGTTTCGTCTTCGGCTCGACGGCCATGCTGATGACCGGCTCGGGAAACGTCGGCGGTTCCAACGTCACTTCAAAATCCTCGTCACACAAGGTGTCACCGGTGGTGATGTTTCGCAGGCCGACGAGCGCGGCAATGTCACCGGCAAAGACCTGGGAAATATCCTTGCGCTCGCTGCCTTGAATGATCATCAGGCGGCTGACGCGCTCGCGTTTGCGCGTGCGCGGATTGTAAATCATGTCGCCCTTTTTGAGCTGGCCGGAATAAACGCGGAAGAACACCAGTTTGCCGGCGTAGGGATCCGTCCACAACTTGAAAGCCAGCGAGCAAAACTTGGCGTTGTCGCTCGTTTCCGCCACGACTTTGTTTTCCGTGCCCGGTTCAATGCCCTCGGCTTCCGGAACGTCCAGCGGGCCGGGTAGATAATCCACCACGGCGTCAATCAGCGGTTGCACGCCCTTCTTTTTGAAGGCTGAACCGCACAACACGGGAACCAATTCAATTTTGCAGGTCAGGCGGCGGATGGCCGCCTTGAGTTCCGGCGGCGTGATCGGCTTCTCTTCCAACACCAGTTCGGCAATGTGATCGTCCTTGTTGGAAACCGCATCAATCAACTCCGCCAGGGCCGCCGCCGCGCGGGCCTTGTGCTCGGCGGGAACATCCTTTACCTCGTAATTTAGTCCTTCATTGGCCACATCACCGGGCCCCCAGACAATGGCCTTCTGGTTCACCACATCGATGACGCCTTCAAAGTGATCCTCCGCGCCAATGGGCAGAAGAACCGGATACGCATACGCCTTGAGCTTGGTGCGCATGTCGTTGAGCGCATTCTCAAAATTTGCGCCCGTGCGGTCCATTTTATTGACGAAGGCAATGCGCGGCACCTTGTACTTGGTCGCCTGCCGCCAGACCGTTTCGGATTGTGGCTGCACGCCCGCGACCCCGCAGAACACCGCCACCGCGCCGTCGAGCACGCGCATGGAACGCTCGACTTCGGCGGTAAAATCCACGTGCCCCGGCGTATCAATGATGTTGATGCGTTGCGGCACGTCCTTGAATGCCTTGTACAACCCGTCCTCGCCGGGCTTGGTCTGTTTCTGCGTCCAGTAACACGTCACGGCGGCGGAGGTGATGGTGATGCCGCGCTCGCGTTCCTGTTCCATCCAGTCGGTCACCGTGTTGCCGTCGTCCACGTCGCCGATCTTGTGGATGAGTCCGGTGTAAAACAGGATGCGCTCGGTCGTGGTCGTCTTGCCCGCGTCAATGTGCGCCGCAATGCCAATGTTGCGCGTGCGCTCCAAGGTGTATTCGCGGTTGGGCGAATTGGCCGATTTCGTTTTGTCAGCAACAGCTTCCATCTTGAATCCTGTAATAAAAATGCCCCCGGGCCTTGCAGCCTTCGGGGCATTGTTCAACTATATCCTACCAGCGGAAATGTGCAAACGCCTTGTTGGCCTGCGCCATCTTGTGCACCTCATCGCGCTTGCGAATGGCGTTCCCCTGCCCCTGATAGGCTTCCAGAATTTCGTTCGCCAGCGCCTCGCGCATGGGCGTGCCCTTGCGGGCGTCCGCAAAATTGACGATCCAGCGCAAGGCCAGCGCCGCCTGCCGGTCGGACGGCACCTCCAGCGGCACCTGATACGTGGCGCCGCCGACGCGCCGGGCCTTGGTCTCGATGCGCGGCTTGGCGTTGTCCACCGCGCGCTGTAAAATTTCCACCGGATTGCTGGCCGGATTTTTTTCCGAGATGCTCTCGAAAGCCTTGTAAACGATCCGCTGCGCGGTGCTCTTCTTGCCGCAGATCATCACCGTGTTGACCAGTCGTGAGACCAGGGCGCTCTGGAATTTTCCATCTTTGGGCACCGTCCGTCTGCTTGCTTGTCGTCTGCGGGACATAAATGGTTGTAAAATCGTTAACCGTTAAATGATTGAATCATGATTACGCTGCGGGCGCCGCGGGAGCGGCCGCGGCAGCAGGTTTGGCGCCGGCTTTCGGGCGTTTCACTCCATACTTCGAACGGCTGACCCGGCGTTTTTCCACACCGGCGGCGTCGAGCGTGCCGCGCACAATGTGATAACGGACACCCGGCAGATCCTTCACGCGCCCGCCGCGCACGAGCACAATCGAGTGCTCCTGTAAATTGTGCCCTTCGTCCGGGATGTAGGCGATGATCTCGTAGCCATTGGTCAAACGGACCTTGGCCACCTTGCGCATGGCCGAGTTCGGCTTCTTGGGCGTGCGCGTCATGACCTGAATGCACACGCCGCGACGAAACGGCGAATTATCCAAGGCTGGCGACTTGGATTTATACTTTACCTTACGGCGGCCCTTCCGGACCAACTGATTGATTGTCGGCATTTTGCGTTTAAAATGGCTGTAAATCACACCGGCCTTCGATGCCGGAGAAACGGAGCGCGGAATATAGCAAACCCGATGGTCGTTGCAAGAGGTATTTTGAGCTTTTTGAAAGACAGTCTTGTTTACCGCCGTCAAATCCGGCTTCCGCCAGCCAACTTCCTCAATCGGAGCCACATCGCCAGCGCCAGACCAGGCGGCGCTTCGTCCCCGGCGTCAGCTTGAAGTGGTCCGCGATTCGCAAATTTTCCACCCAGAAAATCCTGCCGTTGCCGGCTTCGGCCACCACCAGATCGCGCCGCCGCGCCCGGGAGATTTTTTGGTTCGTGAACAAATCCTGAAGCTTGACCGCCGACTTCAATCCGATCGGTTGAAACCGGTCCCCGGCCCGCCAGTGACGCAAGGTGATTTGTCTGCCAACCTTGTCCGCGTCGAAAAATTCGCAGTTGTCCTTATGGTTTGGCTTCACAGGCTGCTTCGCACCTTCAAAACGCCAAAGGAATCGGACGTCATTGAAATCCACCTCCCCCGCCCGGTTCGCCAGGTTCACCGTAAGTTCGTTTACCTTGAATCCAACTGGCGGCTGCGCCCGCAGGTTCACCCTGCCCGCCGCATCCCGGGCGGCGGAAAAGCCCGGGCCGATACTGGTGAAAATATCCGGCGAACGGCGAATCCGCTCAACCAATTCGAAATCCGCCAGGACGCCGAGTCTCACCAACTGCAACTGCAACACCCGTCGTTGGACCGCAACCGGCAATTTTCCAAAATCAGTTCCCTCACCCGATCCCGCCTTGCGTGGACCACCCTCTCCCCGCTTGGCGGGGCGAGGGACAGGGCGAGGGGCCTGTTGAACTCTTTTCAAGCCATCGAGCCACTGCTGCGCCATTTCGCCAACCACTCGCGCTTCCGCGCCGACGATTTCCATCAACCGTAAAATGGTCCGGGTCAGCGCCGGTTGATATCGGCGCCGGAGCAATGGCAGCAATTCGTGGCGGACACGATTGCGCGGCAGGTCAAGTTGCGCATTGGTGGCATCCTCGCGAAAACGAATCCGCTTTTCGCGCGCAAACCCGCGCAATTCGGATTTGGTCATATCCAGCAATGGGCGGATCAGCACAATTTTCCGGTTCACCGGCGAGCGCGAACGCCATTTCATGCCGGCCAATCCTTCACCGCCCGCGCCGCGCAGGGCGCGCAGGAAAAAAAGTTCGACCTGATCGTCGGCATGATGCGCCAGCGCGACCACGGAAATGTTCCGCTCCCGGGCGGCGCGCGCGAAGAATTCATGACGCAACTTTCGCGCTGCCATTTCAATCGATAGCTTTGACGTTTCGGCAAATTTTCGGACATTGGCCCGGTCGACGACCAATGGCAGCTTTAAAGCAACGGCGGTCTGGCGAACGAGTTTTTCGTCGGCGTCGCTGCTCCGGCCGCGCAATCGATGGTTGAAATGAGCCACAGCCAGTTTCCAGCGGTGTCGCGTCGAGAGGGCATGAAGGATTTGCAACAACGTCATTGAATCCAGCCCACCGGAGACGGCCACCAACACCGTCTGGCCGCGTTTCAGCAGCCGCTGGCTTTGAATGTTTTGTTCAACAGGTTGGAGCAGGTCGGTCACCGCGCCATGCTACTTTACCGGCAGGTCGAAGCAAGAGCGCGGCCAACGATTGATTCTACAAAATTGGCCCTCCGCAATGATGGTGAAAAAAATTGCCAGCCAACTTCCACAGCATTAACGTCCGCTGGTGGCCGTCAAATTTACCATCCTCGGCAGCGGTTCCGCGGGCAATTGTGCCTACCTGGAGACCGACGAGGCCCGGGTGCTCGTGGACGCCGGCTTCAGCCCGCGCCAGATCCGCCAGCGCCTCGCCGCCATCGGACGCGCCCCGGAAAACCTTACCGCCATCCTCGTGACCCACGAGCACAGCGACCATGTTTCCGGCCTGACCGGCATTGCGCAAAAACTGAACATTCCGATTTATTGCAATCGCGCCACGCAGGAGGCTTTTGAATTCCAATTGCAGGCTAAATTCAATTGCAACCGGTTCGAAACTGGCGCGAATTTTGGAATCGCCGACCTGCTCGTGGACACGTTCACCATCCCACACGACGCGCAAGACCCGGTCGGATTTCTCATTCACACCGCCGCCGGCAACATCGGATTCGTCACCGACCTCGGGCACATGACGAAACTGGTGGTGGAACGCATCCGCGCCGCGAACGTGCTGGTGCTGGAGTCCAATCACGACGTGAAAATGTTGCAGAATTGCGCACGCCGCCCCTGGAGTCTCAAGCAACGCATCCTGGGACGACATGGCCATCTGTCCAACGAAGCCGCCGCCGAAGCCGCCGCGCAAATCATGTCCGCCGACCTGCGCCATCTTTACCTTGCCCACCTGAGCCGCGAGTGCAACAAACCCGAACTCGCGCATTACGTCATGGCCGAGCAACTGCACCAGATCGGCGCCACCCACGTCCACTTGCAAACCGCCGCGCAGGACGCGCCGTGTGAAACGTTGGAGCTTTAAAATTCCAAATTGGAATCTTGAAGAATGAGTTGAATATCAAATAGTTGCCATGCGGTTTAACCCCGGGGGGCGCCGGCCCGAATCCTTCAGCGCCGTAGGCGCGGCATCTTTATAGCCCCGCATCATATAAAACAAAGCTCCGTAGGAGCGGTATATTCCACGACTGTTTCGCTCCTACGGAGCTTGATTTTTTTAAATCCGATTCTACAAATATGTGGCACCTGCGGCGCTATGTTCACCTTTCAATCGGGTCCATCCGATGCACGATGAAAATTTGCCGGCATTTTCTCCTTTGCGATTCAATACGGCCAAGCAAAAATCGTCGAAATGTTCCGTGTCGAAAAAATCTCCTCGTTCGATTTGCCCGGACTCCAGCCGTACGCCACGATGCGGCGTCCGGCGGAACAGGAACGGCAGGGCATTTTCGTGGCCGAGGGCACCAAGGTCGTTCAGCGCCTGCTCGAAAGCCAATACACAGTCGTGTCGGTTGTGCTGCCGGAAAAATGGCTCGACGACTTCCGCCCATCGCTGGAAGCGCGGGCGGAACCCATCATCGTTTATCTCGCGGAGAAGAAATTACTCGAATCGCTCACTGGCTTCTCGATGTTTCAGGGCGTGCTGGCAGTCGGAAAGATTCCCCCAACGGTTTTACTGGATGAGCTTCTCTCAAAGAACGAAAAGCCGTTGTTGCTGGTGGCCGTGGACGCCTTGACGAACGCGGAAAATCTCGGCGCCCTCGTCCGCAACTGCGTCGCATTCGGCGTTCAGGCGTTGATCGTGGGCGAAATCTCCAGCAGTCCGTTCCTGCGCCGGGCGGTTCGCAATTCCATGGGCACCATTTTCCAGTTGCCCGTCATCGAACTGGCCAAGCTCGGGCTACGGCACCGATTCAAGACCAAACCGCACGCGACCCGGTTGACTTTGGCTGAATGCTTGCAGGAACTTCGCACTCATGGCGTCCACTGCATCGCCGCGCATCCGCACGCGGATAAAAAGTTTTTGTCACAGGCGGATTTTTCCGGCGACTGCTGTCTGGTCTTCGGCAGTGAAGGCGACGGGATTTCCCCGGCGGTTTTGGCGGCCTGCGACGAGGCGGTGGCAATTCCCATGCCGCCAACGGTGGACTCGCTCAACGTCGGCGCGGCGGCCGCGGTTTTTCTTTACGAAGCCGCGCGCCAGCGGGGGAGAATGGATTAATGGATTGTAGGATTATTGGATGATGGCAAACAAAAATCGGGTGTCACTTTTTACAGTTCTTCGATGTTTTCAATGGGTGACGAGGCGTGAAATCAAACTCGTCGGGCACCGCCACGACCCCCCTGGATACAAGAATCACGTCCGCCCTCGCCCCGGCCCTCTCCCCCAGGAGAGGGGGAAGCGTTTGCCGCTCCTTTGAAAATTTATACGACTGGATTGGCCGGACGTTTATCCGCAAAACCAGAAATCATCGAAAGCCATCTCCTCTCCTGGGGGAGAGGATAAAAGGTGAGGGCGAGCGTAAACACTCATTCCACTAAAAACGTCGAGGAAGCCTTTTCACCAACCGCCTGATCCAACAATCCATTTAGCTATCGATCCACTCGGAACACTGTTTTGTAAACCTCCCGGATTCTTCGCCGCCATTGGGCCAGCGCGTTTGTAAATTCTTCGGGCGTGGCAAAGCCGCAGCGGACCGAGACGCGATAATACGGTGCAGGATCGTCCGGCAAAACGATTTCGCCTTCGTAGCTCCAGCGACGTAAAATGCCTTCCACCCGGCGCAGGGAGCGATAGGCATCAAGCAGTTTGTCCCAATCTTCGGTCTCAAGTTGGAGCTCATGCTTTAGCGTGCCGGCCGTCTCGCAACCTGAAGGTTTAACTCCAACCGATTTGCGTCCGCGTTCCAGCGCCCGAAGCGTATTCGGTTCGTACCAGCCATTTCCCAGGCACAGCGTCTGGGCAATAAATTCGGCGTCCATCAGGCCGCCCCGGCCGGTCTTGATGGCCAGATCGTCTTTCCCGCGCGGCGTGCGCTCTCTTTCAATACGCAGCCGCATCTGGTGAATCTGTTTTTTCCAATCCGGGGCATAGGCGGCTGGCAACGTAGGACAGGCGTCGCGCCTGTCTCTCTTTTTTTGGTTTATCCGAGATGGAGACAGGCGCGACGCCTGTCCTACTCCGGAGAAATCCGTTAAGACCGCCGCCAGCTTTTGAAATCTTTCGCCGAGTGTTGGATCGCCAGCCACGGGACGCGCCCGGGTGAGCGCCTGGATTTCCCAAAGTTGTGCGCGGTCGCAATAATATCTTTCGTAAGCGCCAATCGTGTTGACGAGCAAGCCCTTTTCGCCGTCCGGCCGCAAGCGTGCGTCAGTATGGAAGACAATCCCCTGCTCCGTTCGGCGCGACATCATTTCCATCACCTCCACCGCCAGACGTTGCAATTTGGGCAGTCCCTTCGCCTTCCCGTCTGTCACGAATAAAAGGTCGAGGTCGGAACCGTAATCAATCTCGCGTCCGCCGAGTTTGCCGAGGCCGATGATGGCCATCGGCGGCTTTTTGATTCGATGTTTGCGCATCACGACTTCGAGCGCGTATTGCAGACAGGCATCGGCGAGCGCGGAAAGTTCCGCCAGATTTTGCTCGAAATCGACCAGGCCGAGGATGTCGCGCAGACCCAGCCGCATTAATTCCGTCTCGTGGTAACGCCGCACCCAGAGAAAATGATCGGGGTCATCACGGCCGCGGCGTAATTCCTTCAAAATCTGTTCCGCGGTCTTTCTTTGGCGCAGGCGGTCGCCCGCCACCACGTCGTCAATCAGATCCGGTGTGCGAATTGCCATCTCGGCCAGAAATTCCGAGCGATCGAACAGCAACAGCATCAGCTCAAACAAGGGCGGGTTGCCGTTCCACAGTTCCAGCAACGGCACCCGCGCGGCATACGCGCTGATGAAACTGGCCAGCCGCGTCAGGACCCGGTCGGGATCGGATAGCGTAGGATGGGCGTCGCGCCCGTCTCTGACATCTGTTTTTTTTATGGAGACAGGCGCCACGCCTGTCCTACATTTTTCAACACACATCGCCAGAAATTTCAGGATCAATTCCCTGGCCAACTCGGCCGTGCGCGGTGAAACGTGCACGTCACCCGGCCCTTCAGCAAATTCCTCGAACAACCGGAACGCCGACTCCGGCTCACGGAAGGAATGAGCCGCCAGCAATTGCTCCCATTCCGATTCCGCGCCGTCAAATTCCGGCGGGAGAATGGTTTGCGTCTCTGGCGACTCACGCTTCAGCAATTTATCGTAGATCCGCCGCACGTTGCCGGTGTGCGCCTGCAACGCCGACTCAAATTTGTCCCACGACTTGAAGTCCATCAGCCGCGCGAGCCGCAACTGCGCCGGGTGGTCGGCCGGAAGAGTGTGCGTTTGTAGGTTGTTTTCCATCTGCAGGCGGTGTTCAACGTCGCGTAGAAAACGGTAGGCAATGCCGAGTTGCTGCGTTTCGTCATTGGCCAACAGGTGGTACTGCTCCAGTTTTTCCAGGCACGGAAGCGTTTGAGGTAGTTGCAGAAACGGCAGGCGGCCTGCGTGCAAAACCTGCAACGACTGAACGACAAACTCGATTTCGCGGATGCCGCCGCGACCGAGCTTTACGTTGCGCTCCAATTCGCCCGCCCCCACCACTTCCCGTTCGATGCGATCCTTGACCGCCGTCACTTCGTGCAGCACGCGCTCGCTGATGGAATGGGGAAAGCGGAACGGCTGGATCATTTCGATAAATTCCGCCGCCAGGACCTTGTCGCCGGCAACGTGGCGCGCCTTGATGAGCATCATGCGCTCCCAGGTCTGGCCCCATTGCGCGTAATAGTTTTCATAACTTTCGAGGGAACGAACCAGCGGCCCGGCGTCACCTTCGGGCCGCAAACGCAAATCCACCCGGAACAAGAAGCCGTCTGCCGTCGTCCGGGACACTTCGGCGCTGAACGCCTCGGCCAGCTTGCCGAAGAACTGATGACTGGACTGGGAGCGCTGGCGTCCCGCCGGCGAAATACTCGAGAATGGCGTCGAGCCGGCGGGACGCCGGCGCTCCCAGGTTTTGTCGCCCGCAGGCGGCTCCTTGAACACCTCGCCTTCGTCGTCATAAACGAACATCAAGTCCACGTCCGAACTGTAATTGAGTTCCTGTCCGCCGAGTTTGCCGAGACCGAGCACGCAAAAGGCGGTCGGCTGCCAGTGACCATCGGCGTCTTGATGAAACGGCCGGCCGAACCGCGCCGTGAATTGCAGCCGGACAATCTGAAAAACCGCCTCCAGGCAGACATCGGCGACATCGGAAAGTTCGCGGGTGATTTCGACGACGTTGCTCAGCCGGGCCAAATCACGCGCGGCGATGCGGAACAGCTCGCGTTGTTTGAACCGGCGCAGCTCAGTCAAGGCGGCGGCATAGTCCTGCACTTTCAACGCCGGCCCCAGCAACCGTCCCAGCTCCTGCTGAAAACCCTGGGCGCGCCGGGGAAATTTAAGGCGCTCATCGTCAAACAACGACAACCAGTCGGGATGCGCCAGCAACAAGTTGCCGAGGGCTTGCGAACCGGCAGACACTGCGATGAAGGCGCGCATGGAATCGGCGGAGAACTTCTCAAGTTGCGACCGCGCGCCCGTCGCGGCGAGTGACTCAAGCAAATGCCGGGAGCGCTCCGGGTCGGCGGAGGTTTTCAACGCCTTGATCCAAAGCGGATTTTTCACAGCACGGCACGTCAATCAAGTTACTTAGGAGGCTGATGATACTCGGACTCCCGTCTGGCTAAGAGCCACAAACCGAAAACCAACACAATCGGAGCAATTTGGGTATTTATTCGCACGGTGGGAACAGGATGTCCCTTTTGTGCAAAAACCTGATTTACGGCCTGCTGAAAGTCAGTATCCATCTTCTACTGTGCTTGTTCAGGTGTGCTATGAGTATAGATGGCATGGCCGATAAGTGGCCACACATGCCATGAGAAAAGGCCTAGCGCAAAAAAAAGTGCTATTGCTAAATAACCCCTTTTGCGACAAGGGAGAAACGCCCACACCGCAATCCCCAAGCCAACAAGATAGACTGCAGTATTCAACCACTTGGCCGCTTCAAATGTCCAATCACCAGTGGTCATATTTATTAATCGGCCCAAGAATTAGTTAGCTAGTCTCCAGCCTTCATTTCCAAATCTTCCAAGGAGCTTGGCCGGATTTCCAGAGGTTGTTCAACAACTCGAATTCGTGCGGCGTGTCCATATGATGCCAGAAACCTTCGTGCGCATACATCATCAACTCGCCCGCCTCGGCCATGCGTTGCAGCGGTTCACGCTCCAGCACCAGGTCTTCACGGTCGTTCAAATAGCGGTCAAACACACTGGCGTTGAAAATGAAATAGCCGCCGTTGATGTACTGTGTGGTCTGCGGCTTCTCCTGAAATTTGACGACACGGGAATCCTTGACGACCAACTCCCCGAACCTCCCAGGCGGATGAACGCCGGTCAGGGTGGCGGCTTTGCCATGGGATTCATGGAATTTTTTGAGCGACGTGATGTCAATATTGCCGACGCCGTCACCGTAGGTCAGGCCGAAAACGCCGTCCGATTCCAGATAACGCCGGGCGCGCCAGAGCCGCGCTCCGGTCATGGCCTTTTCACCGGTGTCCACCAGCGTGACGCGCCATGGTTCGGAGTCCGGCTGACGGACAACCAGGCAGTTGGAATCTTTCCCGCTTACCTCCACCGTCGCGCTGTTCAGGAAAAAATTGCGGATGTAATCGCCCTTATAACCCAGCAGCAACACGAACTCGTGGCAGCCATGCGCCGAGTAAATCTTCATGATATGCCAAAGGATCGGGCGGTCGCCGATGGGCGCCATCGGTTTGGGGATGACTTCGCTGACCTCGCGGAAGCGGGTGCCCTGTCCGCCGCACAAAATGGCTATTTTCATTATTTCAATTGTCGAAAAGCCTGTTCGTAGCAGCGGACGTAAGTCCGCTCAAATTTCCTCGCAACATCTTTGAAGTCAGAGCCGACTTACGTCGGCTGCTACCTTTTAATGGCTGTTAAACTCACACCGGCACGGTTTCGAACCAGATGTCTTTTTCCGCCGCCGGCGGTGGTGGTGGAATTTTTATAACCAAACCGCGCCAGAAACCCAAGCCGTAAAGGATATTGGTTAAAATCATCAAAGGCAGGGCCAGCACGGCCAATGCCAGATTGCTCCGGGCGGCCACGCACATCGTCTGCCCCAGCACAACCAACAGGTACAGCGCCAGTGGCAACAGCGCCAGCAACACGACCGCTTTTACGGACCAGAAGGCCGCGAGCAAAATCGGCAACGCCAGCAAATAAACGCAGAACAGCGGTGGAATGAAATTGGGCAGCGAGTCAAGGGTCGGGTGCAGGCGGAATTGCTGCGCCCGCCCGCCGCCGTAAAAAAGCAGCATCCTCGTGTATGCGCGCAGGTCGCGCCGCGGACGGCGATGGACAATGAATTCCGGATCGTAAAGCAATTTGCCGCCGCGCTGTTTCACGCCATCCATCATCGCGTTTTCCTCGTTCGGCCATAATTTGGGATCGAACCCGACCTCCAGCACGGCGTCCCGGCGGGCGATCAGGTTGCAGGAAATCAATTCCTTTTCGCCACCGGTGCGGAGCTTGCCCACGGGCCGATACCGCGCGGAACTGGGACCGAACGCCAGCCAACTGCCCATCACCAGACCCAGGACCCGTTCAAATCGCGGTGCGTCCGGCGGACAAAGATTCGGGCCGCCCACCATTTTCACAGTCGGGTCGGCAAAATGCCTGAGCGCACGGCGCACATTGTCCGGCGGCGCAACCGAATCGTCGTCCAAAAAATAAACCAGTTCGCCGCGAATCGCCTTCAAGCCGGCGTTGCGTTTGACGCCCGGTCCGATGGACGGATCGGTGGTGCGCACGATGACGATTTCGAGTTTTTCGGGCGGGTAATCGAATTGCCGGGCCGCAGCGGCGGCTTTGACCTCTGCCTTCTGCGGACGGACGGGGATGAGTACACTGACCAGCGGCAACTCGTCATTCATGTTTCGGGCGTTATAAAGTTTGAATCGGGGAGTTCCAAGCCAAAACCTTGTTGGCGCAGGCGAATTCTATCACAGCTACCAAACAACCGCGACTGGCAGGAGTAGCGCAGGCTGGCAGCCTGCGGTATCGCGGATTGGCAATCCGCCAGCCTCTCAGTAGATCAGCACCCTGCCAAATTCCATCCGGCGATACAGCAGATTACCAATCTGCGCTACAGTGACACGCTTGAGGCGCCCAGGCACACGGTACGGGCGTTTTCTTTTGACAACCGCGGTCGGCCATTTAGAGTGTCCGGACTCTGGATGGGGTCGTAGCTCAGTTGGTAGAGCACCACAATGGCATTGTGGGGGTCAGGGGTTCGAATCCCCTCGGCTCCACCAGTCTTCGCTCGGAGCAACGCGGAGAGCGAAGACTGCCGCGCTGGAGCGTAGCGGAGGAGGCCCAGAGCAATCCCAATCCCGAAAGTTGCTCCGAGCTACGACCCGGCAAGCCAGGGTTGGTTCCATCCGAAACAAAACTCCAATCGGACGGCGTGGCCATAGCGCTGCGTCCAAAATCCGGTTGTGAATATCCGGCGAATAAGAAAAACAACTTTCGTTTGCATTCAAAGCCCCGGACTGGCAGATGCTCAAGCATGACCCGCAGAACCCTTTGCCAGCCGGCGTCGCCCGGACATGGACGAAAGCATCATGCATAAACCCGCAGCGACAACAAAGGAGTCGCGCCGGATGTGGCCAGGGAGGAGCCTGGATTCCGTGGCATCGTGTCGAAACTTCGAAATGCCGTCATGATTGAGATCCCCGCCGGCTATGAAGACGAAACAGGTTTCCACATGGGTGTCAATGCGGCGGAGGGAGAAATCGAGCAGCCGCGGGTCTGGTAAACAGAGCGCCCGCCCGTTTCAACGAAGAAAAGCCTCAAGCAGCCCGCCGTCGACAGCAATGATCTGCCCCGTGGTTTTGGCGAGACGATTCCCGATCAACAGAAAATAGGCCTCCGCCTGATCGGCCGGGGTGATGGGTGATTTGGTCAGCGTCCGGTTGGCGTAGAACTGTGCAAGTTTTTCCACCAGGGATTCAGTGGGTTCATCGTCCGTGTAGCTAATTTTATATTTGGCGAGCGAACCGATGACCCGGTCGCGGGGAAACATGGCGCTGCCCTGGACAACGGTGGCCGGTGCGACACCGTTGACGCGCACGAGCGGCGCGAGTTCCACGGCGAGTTCGCGCACGAGGTGGTTGGCGGCGGCCTTGGAGGCGTCATAGGCCAGACTGCCTTTCTTGGACACCACGGCGTTGGCACTGGTGGTCAACACCAGATTGCCGCGCAACCCCTGTTCCTCCCAAATTTTCGCCGCCTCATCCGCAACGAAATAACTGCCGGTCACATTGATGGCAAAAGTCAAAGCCCATTTATCGTCCGGAATGTGGCCGGTGGTGTCACTGGGCACGAAAAGCCCGGCGGTGACACAGATGGAATCGAACCCGCCGTAAGCGATGGCAACCCGATCGAGCATGGCGCGGATGCTGTCGCGCCGGGTGATGTCACAGGCCAGGCCGATGGCGGGACCGCAGCCGGAAAGCCCGCTGCCCGCCACGCCGATGCCCGGGCCATGTTGGAGGGTAATCTCCGCGGCGGTGGCCTTCGCCGCCGCTTCATTGATGTCCACGCAAACAATGTGGGCGCCTTCCCGAGCCAGACGATGCGACGTTTCCCTGCCGATGCCGGAGCCGGCGCCAATCACGATGATAATCTGCCGGGCCAGTTCCGTTTCCGCCGGCATCCGCTTTAATTTGGCCTCCTCAAGCAGCCAGTATTCGATGTCGAAGGCTTCCGGCTGCGGCAACGAAACATATTCGTCAATCGCCTCCGCGCCGCGCATGACCTCGACCGCGCAATTGTAAAATTCGGCGGTCACCCGGGATTCGCTCTTGTCCTTGCCCCAGGTAATCATGCCCAGTCCCGGGATGAGGATGACCGTCGGATTCGGATCGCGCATGGCGGGTGAGTCGGGATGTTTGCAGCCGTGATAATAATCCGCGTAATCCTTCCGGTATTGTTCCAGGCCGATGGCCAGCTTCTTTTTGAGCGTGGTCAGGTCTTCCGCCTGGGGATTCCAATCCGTGTACAGCGGCTTGATTTTTGTCCGCAGAAAGTGGTCGGGACAGCTGGTGCCCAGTTCCGCCAGGCGCGGCGCATCCGCCGAATTCACGAAGCGCAGAATTTTTTGGTCGTCCTGCACGGTGCCGACAAAACGTTTTTGCCCGGAAACCTGGCCGCGCAGCCAGGGCAGGATGGCGGCAAAGAGCTCGCACCGTTTTTCCGGCGCGAGGGCCTGAAATTTCGCGCCACCAAACGCCCGGGCGTCGCCACCCCGTTCCGTGTACTTCGTTTCAATGAACTGTGACGCCTGCTCAATGAATTCGAGGGTGCGCTGGTAACATTGTCTGGGGTCGTCGTCCCAGGAAATAAAGCCGTGCTGGCCCATCATGATGGCCTTGACCGCGGGTTGCTTCCGGGAAATATCCTGCATGACCAGGCCCAGTTCAAAGCCCGGGCGCATCCACGGTACGTAAGCCATTTCACCGTTGAATATTTCGCGGGTGAGCGCCTCACAGCGTTTACTGGCGGCGATGGCAATGATCGCGTTGGGGTGCATGTGGTCCACGTGCCGGCCGGGCAGAAAACTGTGCAGCGGCGTGTCAATGGAACTCGCGCGCGGATTCAGGTTGAACGTGCAGTGATGGTAGGCGGCGACCATTTCGTCCTCGGCCAGCGACTTGAGACCCTTGTCAACCCTGGCCGCGTAAGTTTTTTGGAGGCCGAGCAGCCGGTCCTGGTAAAGCGAGGAAAAATTCTCCTTTTTGGCGGTGCGCAGGTCGCCGCCGGAACCTTTGACCCACAGAACTTCGACCGCCTGGCCGGTGAGCGGATCCGGTTCGGTGATTTTGGCGGAGGTGTTGCCGCCGCCGGTGTTGGTGATGCGTTGATCGACCCCGAGGCAGTTGGAGCGATAGACCAGGAGTTCAACCGGGGAAAGTCTCGAGGCGGTTGCGTCATCCCATAAACAGCTGACGTGGTTAAAATTCATTTTGGCAAAAGCCCGTGTTCAAACCGTGCACTGCCGGTTCACGAGCCCAGGATTGTTAAATATCCGGGCGCGGCCGCCGACACGGCTCGATCTTTTTGTCAGAATAACCAATGACTAAAACAAGCATCTTTGATTTTCTGTGTTTTTATTGTTATTTCTGTGAATTAAGGCTTGATTTACCCAACAATACAAGTAAAAAGGGGCAAATCAACCAAATCAGGCACTTAGACAGCGACTTATGCTTGCCATTGAAAGACAACACCGGATTCTGGACATGCTCCTGGAATCGGGGGCGGTCAGCACGGGAAAGGTGGCGCGCGCGCTGGACATATCGGAAGAGACGGTCCGTCGCGATTTTGAAAAGCTGGAGGGTGACGGCCACCTGGCCCGCAAACATGGCGGGGCGGTGCGCATCAAAGACAACCGACGGGATTTGTCCCTGAACAGCCGTGAAATGGCCAATGTCGCGGAAAAGGAAGCCATGGCCAGAGCCGCACTGTCTCAAATCCAAGCGGGCGATACGATTTTCTTCGATGCCAGTTCGACGGTATTTCACCTGGCCTGTCTTCTGCCAAACCTCGAGGCGACCGTTTTGACCAACGCCTTGAAAACGGCCATCGAACTCACCCGCCGGTCTGCGATTCAGGTGATTCTGGTCGGCGGCGTGGTCAGTCACCGTTCTTTGTCCGCCCAGGGAGCGCTGGCGGATCAAATGCTGGAATACTACCACGTGCAGAAGGCCTTCATGTCCTGCCGGGGGCTGGACGCCGAACGCGGCCTGAGTGAAGCCAACGTGGAACAGGCCGGCCTGAAGCGAAAAATTGCCCGAATGGCCGACCACATCATCGTCCTGGCCGACCACACCAAAATGGGCCTCAAATCGTCCTATTTCTTCGCCAGGCTGGAGGAGGTCGACCTGCTGATCACCGACCGGCTGCCGGAAAAAAGTGTGAAACAAACCTTACGAAAGGGCGCTGGAAAGCTGATGCTGCCCGGGGAGAACCCGATTTGAACCGAAAAAAAATTTGCCTAGCTGTGGATCTCGGCGCAAGCGGTGGACGAATGGTCGCCGGCATTTATGATGGCACGCGCCTGAATCTGAGCGAATTGGGCCGTTTCCCCAACCTCCCGGTCAGGGAATCGGACGGATGGCATTGGAACCTCGACGAACTCTTCGCCCGCGTCAAACTGGGGATTGCGTCCGCGGTACAAACGTACGGCGAAGCCGTTGTCTCCGCCGGGGTGGACACCTGGGGTGTGGATTACGGGCTGCTCGATGCCGATGGGAAATTGCTGTGCGCGCCGTTCCAATATCGCGACGGCCGCACGCAGGGCATGGAGGCTGCAGCGTTCCACCGGATGCCGCGCGAGACCATTTACCAGCGGACAGGCATCCAGTTCATGTTTTTTAACACCCTGTTTCAACTGCTGGCCGAATCGCCGGCCCGGCTTGAAAAAGCCCGGCGGCTGCTGTTCATGCCGGACCTGATTCACTATTTATTGACCGGCGCTTGCGCGAGCGAAAAATCCATAGCCAGCACCAGCCAGTTACTCAGCCCCCACACACAAACCTGGGAACCGGAGGTCATCCGGGCCATGCGATTCCCGGAGGGAATTTTTGGCGGATTGGTTGACGCCGGCAGCGTTCTGGGCGAATTGCAATCAAGCGTGAGCGCGGAAGTGGGCGCGAAAAGGCTCCAGATCATCGCGCCGGCGGGGCACGACACCGCCTCGGCGGTCGCGGGCGTACCGGCGGAGGAATCCGAGCCGGTGTTCCTGAGTTCCGGCACCTGGTCCTGCATGGGACGCGAGCTGAACCAGCCGGCCATTTCGGAAGCAGGTTTTCGGGCGAACTTTTCCAACGAAGGCGGCGCTTTCGGGACCACGCGCCTTTTGAAAAACATCGCCGGCATGTGGCTGCTGCAGGAGAGCAAACGGGCCTGGGATGCCGCCGGCAAGCCTGTCGCCTACGATGACCTCGCCCGGCAAGCCGAAGACGCGGCGCCTTTCGCCGCTTTCATTGACCCGGACGCGGCGGATTTTCAGGCGCCTGCCGACATGCCCGCCGCCATGGCCGCGTTTTGTTGTCGCACCGGACAAACCCCGCCCGCGGATTCTGGTGGCTTCACGCGCGTCATTTTTGAAAGTCTGGCGTTGAAATACCGTTACGTAAAGGAATCGCTGGCACTGGTCACCGGCAAACCGATTGAACGGATTTACATTGTGGGTGGCGGCAGCCAGAATCATTTATTGAACCAGTTCACGGCCGACGCCTTGAATTGCACCGTGGTGGCCGGGCCGGTGGAGGCGGCTTCGATCGGCAACCTGATCCTGCAACTGTACGCCCTCGGCGAAATCCGTTCGCTGGCGGAAGGGCGTTCGCTGATTCGGCGCTCATTTGAAACCAATGTTTTCGAGCCCAGGAACACCGGCGCGTGGAACGACGCTTATGCGCGCTTCCAAACCATCCTTCCAGCCTGATCACTCATGAAACACCGGGACATCTTAAAACGCCTGATTCAATTATCGCACGCGCTGGGACGCGAAGACCGGCAACTGGCCATCCTCGGTGAGGGAAATATCAGCGCCGATTTGGGCGACGGAACGTTTTACGTCAAGGCGTCGGGCAGCCAGTTGGCCACGATTGACACCGCCGGATTCACCCGCGTGAAACGGTCGCCAATTCTCCGGGCGCTGGATCGGCCGGACAAAACCGACGAGGAAATCCGGAAGGTTCTCGAAACGTGCCGGGTGGATAAAAAGGACAAACTGCCCTCGGTGGAGACCTTCCTGCACGCCATCTGCTTGCAGGAAGCCGGCGCCCAATGGGTCGGACACACCCATCCGGTGTCCGTGCTTAAAATCCTTTGCAGCCGACTCGGCGCGGAGCCGTTTCGCCGCCATATTTTCCCGGACGAAATCGTGGTCTGCGGCCGGCATCTGGCGGTGGTGCCTTACGTTGATCCAGGAATCCGGCTGGCGGTGGCGTTGAGCCAATCGCTCCGCCGCTTTCTCGACAAACAGGGCGTCGCGCCCAAGGTCATTTTGATGGTCAATCACGGCCCGGTGGTGCTGGGCCAGACCGACCGCGAGGTGCTGAACATCATGCTCATGCTCGACAAATGGGCCTCGGTCCTGCTTGGAACCTACACCGCCGGCGAACCGCGATTTCTCGAGGAAAAACAATCGGACCGGATTGAAAACCGCCCGGACGAACATTACCGTCGTCGCTCCATTGGCAAGTTGCGGTAAAGGCCGCTCCAACTGACAAGAGAACATTATGGAAAATCCGCTGTTTAATAAGCTGCCCAAAATCGGAATCCGCCCCGCCATTGACGGGCGGCTGGGCGGCGTTCGCGAATCCCTGGAAGTCCAGACCATGAACCTGGCCAAATCCGTGGCCAGGCTCATCGGCGAAAGGCTGCGTTACCCCAATGGCAAGGCCGTGCAATGCGTCCTGGCGGACCGCTGTATCGGCGGTGTGGCCGAGGCCGCTGCCTGCGCGGAGAAATTTGTGCGCGAAGGCGTCGGCGTGTCCCTGACCGTCACTCCCTGCTGGTGTTACGGCAGCGAAACGATGGACATGGACCCTGTCGTTCCAAAGGCGGTCTGGGGATTTAACGGCACCGAGCGGCCCGGGGCGGTTTACCTTGCCGCCGTGCTGGCCGGCCACGCGCAAAAGGGATTGCCGGCCTTTGGCATCTACGGACGCGACGTTCAGGATGCCGGGGACAAAACCATTCCGGAAGACGTCGAGGAAAAGCTCCTGCGTTTTTGCCGCGCCGGACTGGCCGTGGCCACGATGCGTGGCAAATCCTACCTGGCCATGGGCGGCACTTCGATGGGCATTGCGGGTTCGATTGTGAACCCGGATTTCCTTGAAAGTTACCTCGGCATGAGGGTCGAGTCGGTGGACATGACTGAATTCGTCCGGCGCTTCGAACGGGCCATTTTTGACAGGAACGAATATGAAAAGGCCATCCCGTGGGTGAAAATCAATTGCCGGGAAGGCAAGGATTACAATTCGCCCAAAACCGTCCGCCCCCGCGCACAACTGGACCAGGAATGGGAAATTTCCGTCAAGATGGCGATCATCGCACGCGACTTGATGTTGGGGAATCCACGGCTGGCGAAAAAAGGTTTCGGTGAGGAAGCGCTCGGTCACAACGCCATCGTCTCCGGCTTTCAAGGGCAGCGGCAATGGACGGACCACCTGCCCAACGGCGATTTCATGGAGGCGATCCTCAACACCTCCTTCGACTGGAACGGCAACCGAACCCCGTACCTGGTTGCCACGGAAAACGACGCGCTCAACGGCATCGGCATGTTGTTTGGCTACCTGCTCACGAACACGGCACAGGTATTTGCCGACGTGCGCACCTATTGGAGCCCGGCCGCGATCCGGCGGGTGACGGGCCATAAACTCACCGGCACAGCCGCCAACGGATTTCTGCACCTGATCAATTCCGGTCCGGCGGCGCTGGACGGCAATGGCGAACAATCCATCAACGGAAGACCGGCAATGAAACCGTTTTGGGAAATCACTGCGGCCGAGGTAAAAAAATGCCTCGCGGCCACCACCTGGCATCCGTCCATCACGGAGTATTTTCCCGGCGGAGGCTGGTCCACCCGTTATCGCACCCGCGGCGGAATGCCGGTCACGATCTGCCGGCTTAATCTGGTCAGGGGACTCGGCCCGGCCCTGCAGATTGCCGAGGGCGAAACCATCGCGTTGCCGGAGAAGGTCCACACCGCCTTGGACGAACGGACAAACCCCACCTGGCCGACGACGTGGTTCGTGCCGCGCACCGGGGGAAGCGGCGCGTTCCGGGACGTTTATGCGGTCATGAATCAATGGGGCGCCAATCACTGCGCCATGAGCCATGGCCACATTGGGGCTGACCTCATCAGCCTCGCGTCGCTGTTGCGCATCCCGGTTTACATGCACAATGTTCCCATAGAAAATGTTTTTCGTCCTCATGCGTGGAATGCCTTTGGCACGGCTGATCCGGAAGGGGCGGATTTCCGCGCCTGCGCCAATTTTGGTCCGCTTTACAAATAAAAACCCGAATCCATTTGGTTGCGTGAAAATAACGTTGTTCATTCCGTGTTTCGTGGATCAATTTTATCCGCAAGTCGGGATGAGCATGGTGCAGGTGCTGGAGCGCCTCGGGCACACTGTGGACTATCCGGAAGCGCAGACGTGCTGCGGCCAGCCGGCATTCAATTCCGGTTATTGGGACGAAGCGCGCGCGGTGGCCGAACGGCAAATGGCCGTTTTTCGGGACGCCGAAGTGGTGGTGATTGCCTCGGGATCGTGCGGCGCCATGGTCCGGGTTTTTTATCCCGAATTATTCCGCCATCACCCGCGCGAAAAGGAGGCCAGAGCGCTCGCGGCCAAAACCTTTGAATTTTCCGACTTTTTGGTCAATCAACTGGGCGTGCTTGATGTTGGCGCACGGTTTCCGGGCCGGGCGACATTCCACGACGGTTGTCATGCCCTGCGCGAACTGGGCCTGAAAAAACCGCCGCGCCGGCTGCTTCAACGCGTTCAAGGCCTGGAGCTGGTGGAAATGAACGAGGCGGAAACCTGTTGCGGCTTTGGCGGTATGTTCGCGGTCAAGTTTCCGATGATTTCCACGGCCATGGGCGAGGTCAAATGCGCCTCCATTGTGGATACCGGCGCGGACTATGTCATCTCCACTGATTCCAGTTGCCTGATGCAGATTCAAGGCATCCTGGACCGGCAGGGCAAAGCCGTCAAAACCCTGCACTTGGCCGAGGTGCTGGCCCAAACATGAAAACCCACGCCCGGCAATTCAACGAATCGGCCCGGCATTACACGGCGGATTTGCATCATCGTGAGTTGATCCAAAAGGCGCTCGCCGGGTACTACGCCAGGCGTGATGAATTCAAAAGCCGTTTCCAGAGCTGGCCGGCTGCGCGCGATCTGGCCGCCGATATCAAACGGGAAGCCATCAATCATCTCGACCGTTATTTGGATGAATTTGTTTCCAGGCTGGAAGCGCGGGGCACAAAGGTTTTCTGGGCGCCGGGCGCGAAAGAGGCGCGGGATTATATCATCGGGGTGGCGCAACAACACAAAGTCCGTTCCGTCATCAAGTCCAAGAGCATGACGGCGGAGGAAATCCATCTCAATGAGGCGTTGAAACAGAATGGTTTCGAAGTCGTGGAATCCGATTTGGGTGAATATATCGTGCAACTTCGCCGGGAACCGCCGTACCACCTCGTGTTTCCGGCCATGCACCTGACGCGGCGGCAAATCAGCGACTTGTTCCACGACCGGCTGGGCTCCGAGCCCACGAATGATCCGGAGGATTTGACGATGATTGCCCGGCGGGTCATGCGGCGAAAGTACTGCGAGGCGGACATGGGCATCAGCGGCGCAAATTTCGCAATCGCCGAGACCGGCATGATTTCCATCACGGAAAACGAAGGTAACGCCCGGCTGACCACCTCGTTGCCCAAAGTGCACGTGGCCCTGGTGGGGATTGAAAAAGTCCTGCCCAAACTGTCGGACCTGGCGTTGTTCCTGCCGATGCTGGCCACGGCGGGCGCAGGTCAATCCATCACCTGCTACAACACGCTTTATGGCGGACCGCGCCAGCCAGGCGAACCCGACGGTCCGGAGGAATTTCACGTCGTGCTGCTGGACAACCGCCGCACGGAGCTGCTGGCGGATGCCGAACAACGCGACGCCCTGCATTGCATCCGTTGTGGCGCCTGTTTGAACGTGTGCCCGGTCTTCAAAAACGTCGGCGGCCACAGCTATGGCACCACGTATCAAGGCCCGATCGGCTCGGTCATCACCCCGCACCTCCGCGGGCTTCAGGACTGGAAACATTTGTCCCAGGCCTCGTCCCTGTGCGGCGCCTGCACCGAAGCCTGTCCGGTGAAAATCAATTTGCACCATCATCTGTTGCACAACCGGCGCAACGCGGTGCGCGTATATCCAGCGCCCTTGGATAATCTGCTTCAAACGACTTTTGTCTTCGTGATGTGCCGGCCGGGGTTGTATCAACTGGCCGCGCGACTTGGCCGCCTGGCCCAACCCCTGCAACGTTTGATCCGGGGAACCGTCCTGGACCCGCTGCGCGCGTGGACCAAAACCCGCTCGTTCCCGGCGCTGGCGGAAAAAAGCTTCCGGGACCGGTGGCGGGAAAGGAAAACTCCATGACCAACCGGGAAGTGATCCTGGGCCGGATACGTGAGGCGTTGAAAATCGCAGCGCCGCCGGCTTTGCACGAAGGCCCTCCGGGGCCGGCGGCTCCCCTGCCCGCTTCACCTCAAAAATGGTTGCCGCCTGTCGGCGAAACGCTGGAAGAACAGGTTCAGTTGTTTCGCCGGAACGCCGAAGAACTGAAAGCAGAATTCTACGATTGCACGGCCCTGAATGAAGCGATTCAATACCTGAAGAAACTGGCGGCAACGGGTGGGTGGAAGAACATCGGCCGGCATCGCGGAGAACTCACAGATGCGGTGGCCCGGGAACTGGGACTGCAGGAAGTGCTGACGGACCACGGCTATGCCTTGAACGATCTGGAGAGTTGTGATGCCGCCTTGACGGAATGCGACGCCCTGGTGGCGCAGACCGGCAGTGTGCTGGTCTCGGCGCCCGGGGCCGGCGGTCGCGCCCTGTCGGTGTTGCCGCCGCATCATGTGGTGCTGGCGCGCCGCAATCAAATGGTGCCGGACCTGGGCGCCGCCCTGCGGGGCGCGCAGGAAAAATTCAAAGGCCAATTCCCCAGCTTCCTCTCCTTTATCAGCGGGCCCAGCCGCACCGGTGACATTGAACGCATCCTGGTGCTGGGGGCGCATGGACCAAAAAAACTGACCGTTTTGCTTCTGCCTTGAACCCTGTCGGAAAACCCAAACCCACACCCGCAACCCTCCAGACCATGATCGAACCAACCACCGAAACCCGAAACCCGGGAACGTCCCGCAGCCTTTTCAGGACCGCCGACGGGATAAATCTTTTCATCACCTTCGCACTGGTCACCTCCCTGTTCCTGCTTTGGGGGTTTTGCAACGGGATGATTGATATTCTCAACAAACATTTTCAGGACTCGCTCCACATCAACAAGGAGCAGTCGGGCCTGGTGCAATTCGCCAATTATCTGGCTTACTTCCTGATGGCGATTCCCGCCGGATTGATTGCGAGGAAATTCGGCTATAAAGGGGGAATTCTCGTCGGGCTCACGTTGATTGCCGCCGGCGCGTTCTGGTTCGTTCCCGCCACCAGCATCGGCGCCTACTGGGCGTTTCTGCTCGGTCTGTTCATCATCGCCGCCGGCATGACCTGTCTCGAAACCATCGCCAATCCTTACACCACGTTGCTCGGCCCGCCCGAAGGTGGCGCGACCCGCATTAACATCGCCCAAACCTTTAATGGGGCAGGCTGGATTCTCGGCCCGATTGTTGGCGCGCAATTTGTCTTTTCGGGCGGCGAAGGCGCAAACGCCAACGCCGGACTTCACATCCCTTATCTGGGAATAGCCATGTTTGTTTCCGTCCTGCTCGTGGTCTTTGTTTTTTCCAGGGTCCCGGATTTGCACGCCCCGGACGAAAGCCGGAAATCGGCTGAGCAAAAAACCAACCTCAAACCATCCATCGGACAACATGTGGCCATCGGGATAGCGTTGCTGGTCATTTGCGGGTTGTTGTCCTTCTTCATTTTCCCGATTCTGGGACTGGTCTGGGCGATGCTGAACCTGATCCCGGCATTGCTCCCGCCGACGGAATACGGATTGCTGATCGCCTCCCTGGTGGCTTCGTTCATTTTGGTTTCCAAAAACTGGGACATGTTCCGGCGCAAACATTATACGTTGGGCATCGGCGCGCAGTTTCTTTACGTCGCGGCCCAGACGGGCATTTTCAGCTTCTTCGTCAATTACGTTTTGGAAAACGATCCGGGCGTGACGAAACTGCAAGCCGCCCATTGGCTCGGCGCCATCGGCTTTGGCCTGTTCATGGGCGGTCGCGCTTGTGGCAGTGCCGTGATCAGCCAGCTAAAACCGCACCTGGTGCTGGCGGCCTACGCGGTCATCAACGTCGTCTTGTGCGCCGTCATGATGGGAGGCGGCACCCTGGGCTTGATCGCACTGTTTGGCACGTTTTTCTTCATGTCCGTCATGTTCCCGACCATTTTCGCGCTGGGCATCCGCGGATTGGGCGATTACACCAAGCTCGGCTCGTCGCTCATCGTCATGTCCATTGTGGGCGGGGCGATTGCGCCGCCGTTCATGGGCCACATCGCGGATGTTCATTCGATGCGCACCGGCATGGCCGTGCCGCTGGTCTGCTTTGTGTTTATTGCCGTTTACGGGATGCTCTGGCAAAAGTTGGAAGCCAGGGACGCGGCGAAGTAATTTCCGACTGCAACGCCGGAACAGCCCGCTCCCGGTCTAACCCGAAATCAAAATCACGTTCGCGTATTGGATGGTATCACCGGTGCGGATCAAGCCGATCGCACCCGGCACGCGCTTCTTGAATTCCACGTGGGGCTCGAACCGGGTCGGAATCCCGTGCAAACCCCGGACAAACTTTTCCCGTACGACCGCCGCGTTGTGTGGTTTGAACTCGCGCGCCATGTATGCCTGCACCGCGTTAAAATTGGCGCGAACGGCCGCGAGCACCTGCAACACCGTCGGTACGTCGTCCACCAGCGAGAGGTCCACGGTTTCAGTTTCCGGCCAAAATGGAAAACCGCGATCGGCGATCACCAGCGCGTTGGTGTGACGCACCCGGGCCAGCAGTGAGAGGATTTGCGGGTTGAGAATTCCATGGTTCAGCATAAGCAGATGGGCTGGATGCTAGCGCCGGACCGGCGGCAGGCCAAGTTCCAAAAACCGATACAGTTGCATTTCGGGTCAAAATCCGCGCAGCCGTGTGCTGGAACGCTCCGGCAATCCGGAGGCCGGTACGCGCCTTAACACCAGATATTGAATGCCATGCTTCCGGCAATAATCCCGTTTGCCGCCCTTGTCACCATCTTCGTTTACGGCATAAATGTCCGGCTTCAGTTTGCGAATTTCCGGATCGGCATCCAGCCACCCATCGCCGCTGGAAAGCAACGCCTGTTTTACGTATTTGATGGAACCCACCACGTAACGCCGCTCGGCTTCCGGCAACAGCGGATGTCCTTCACCCTTGAGCAGCCGGATGTTCGCATCGTGCCCAACAATCACATACAGGTCGCCATAGGCACTGACCTCCTCAAAGAACCGCACGTGACCGGAGTGAAACCAGTCGTAGCTGCCCGTCACGACCACTTTTTTGCGCCCGGACAGGGTGGAACCCGTCACGGGCGGGACAGGAAATCCGCGCAAAGTTTCATCTCGTACCAGACAATATTCCAACCCCTGCGCCTCGCAAAATGCCTTTTTCGCCGCGTTATCCTCCCGTTCGCCGACCGCCCAAACCCTCGGCTGCACCCCCTTGACCTTCGGCAAGGTGTCGGCATCGAACGGTTCGGTTAATAATTGTACCTGCTGCACAAAGCGAATGGCCTGGAGAAAATACAACCGCTCCATCTCGGGAAATTGAGGAGGCCGGCCCTGCCGTTGGTTTACCAGGTCATCGCCCCACAACAGCACCGTCAATTCGCCGATCCGGGAGGCTTCCTCGAGGAAACGAATATCGTGTGATCGAATGTCATCAAAGACACCGGTGACAACGACTGGTTTGGCCTTCATTTTGCAGCCCCGCGAATCCGGACGTTGAACGCTCCCGGCACGGGTTCCGCTGACGCGACCAGCAGATAACCGCCGCCGCAGCCCGAATACATCGCCCCGGGATAACGTGATTGATAAACCCGCAACAGGCCGGCCAAATTCACCGTCAGTTTGGGATGCCGGACCGTTTGCGGTAAAATGGTTTCCCAGCATTTCATGCACTCATTCATGGCCGTGCCGAGCGCGTTTACGTCCCTGGCCAGAATGGCCTCAAAACAGTCCTGCCCAGACCGGCCCAGCCGCGCAATCCACCGCGATTTCAGGTTTTTTTTGCCAAGCGGGCTGTAACCCGCCGGTCGCGGCGCAACCGGCAAAAGCTGGATGACGTTTTCCAGCCAACGCTCAACCCTGCGGTCGTGAAGGGATTCGATGTGCGAGGGAAACACGCCGCCATTCACGGCATAATCATAATCCAGGCGATTGATGCCGGGATAAATCAGGCCGATCATGTCCTGGGAACCGGAGGGATTTGATTTGCCTTTGTTTTCGGCCTCGTAAAGTTCGCGGACCTGTTTTGCAGGAGCACCTGGCGGCAAACCCCGCCGCCAAAGTTTGAGGGCAATGTCGCGCGAACCGGTCGCCATCCCGCTGCGTTCCATGAAACGGAACTGCGGTTCGACCGAGACAACGACCATCGAGCCGGGCGGGCTTGGATTGTGTTGCGAAACAAACGGCTGATCAATCCAGCCGCCGGCCAGGGCCAGGCGGTAGGGAATGGCGCCAATGACTTGGTCAATCGGCGCGCGGTTATTGGTTTTTGCGAGATTCACTGCGGCTTACAGTCCGCAATATAATCAACCCTGCAGGCTTCGGCAGTAAAACTTTTTGTGAATTGGCCGATAATTTGTTTCAGTTTTCATGCCCCATGTCCAAAGTCCAGCGATTCAAACCCCTGATTAGCGGTCCCGTTTTGAAGATATATTGAGACGAATGAAGCCGTATTCTAACCGATGCACCCTCCGCGGCAACCCTTGGAGATGGTTGGGTATTGCGGCGTTGCGGCGTCGCCAGAATGCCCGTTGATTTGCGAGGGTTTAAGGGAAGAAGGCGAAACAGAACGGACGCGCCGCAGCACCTCAATTCTGTTGATGACACAACCCGCCGAACTCAAAGGATCGGTAATTACGGCAGCGGCGGACCGACGACGACGCGATAAAAGTTCGCTGAATTGGTCGCGGCGGTGTCTTGCCAACTGAACGGCATGGCCGGTGAATTCGTCGTAAACACCATGCCCCATTGCGTCAGGTTCGTCGAGTTCTGAATCTCGTAATCCGGGCCGGACTGGCCGCTGACCTGCAAGACAAATTGTGCGTTGCTCCACCCAACCAGCGAGAACTGCGGCAGCGTCAGTGGATTGACCGTGACGGCGAAACTTTGTGTCGCGCTCAACGGCGGATTCCCGCTGTCGGTCACTTCCAGGCTGATCGGATTGGTTGTATTCGCCTGGCTGACCAATGGCCGGAACGAGAACGCGCCGCTGTTGGGGTCCAGAGTCGCGTTGGTCGGGGAGCTTAAAAGGCTGAACCTCAGCGTCGGTGGAGGCTGGTTGCTGTCCGTGGCACTGGCCGTAAACGCCACCGTCTGGCCCACGTTCACGGTGTCATTGGAAATCGCCGCCAGCACCGGCGGCGTGTTAACCAAAACCGGAATCATCAGCACGTCCATCGTGTAGGCAGGCAGGGTGACACTGAACGTATCGCCGACACCCGAAATGCTGTTGCTGCTGGGCCCCGTCGCCGACACTTCATTGGTGCTGATGGTCCAATTGTTGGTTCCAAACTGATAGATGGTGCCGGTGGTGTTCAGGTTTGCATTTGTGACCGTCACTTGCACCGTTTGGCTGCTGTTGATACTTTCATTGATCAGCAGGATTCCCAGGTTGCCGTCCTGCCGCGCCACCCCCTGCACCCGCAGGTTGCCGGTGTCCGAGGTCGCTTTGACAAAGGCATCGCCGGGATTGCATAGATGCCGCAGCATTTGGATGGCATAAAACACCGGGCCATTGCCGCTCCCAAGAAACGAATTCGCGTCGAAATCCAGCCAGTCCGCATTGGCAAAGGCAGGGTAGTTCAGCCAGGTGGAATAACAATCCGCCGCGAACAGCGCCTCGACCGGCCCGAGAATCGGCATCCCATTGGTGCCATTGACCAGGTAGGGGTAGTTGTCGGCGCCAAACTCGGTGACGAAAATCTGGACGTTGGCGGGGTTGGGGCAGTAATTGGTGATCCAATCTTCCAAGCCCGAATTCGTTCCCGTGTGCGGATAGGGACCGGTGCCGTTGATCATCACCGGGATGATCGAGCCCACTTCGGACAAAAGGCTGGTGCCGACGTTGTCTGAAAAGTTGGGATACCAGTGGACAATGACAAAATCGATGTTGCTGCCGCATTGCGCCAATACTTGCGGAGTCCAGTGCTGGCCGTTGTTGACGCCGCTGAGGTAGTCCCAACTGTAGTCGCCGGGCGGTGTGCTCGAATAGGCCCCCACCTTGATGGTGGGATCAACCGCCTTCATGGTTATCGAAAATGCCTTGACCGCCTGACCATAAGCCGCCGGGGAGAGAAGCGCGTTGCTGTAACGGGGATAGGTGGTGTAGGGAAAGGGAACGGCGTAATCACATTCATAACCATCGGTGCCGGTGCTATAATAGGCGTTACCGTAGGGTTCATTGCCGACCTCCCAATATTGGATGTGGACGGGCGCGGGGTGATTAATGCGTAGAAAATTGTAGCCATCGTTCTGGGCCAGCGGGCTGGCGGCGCGTATCATTGCCCAATAACCCGCCGTTTGCCAGTTATTGCCCAGGGCATCCACACCAATGGTAACATCATTCGTGGTGCCATAGATGTTGGTGCTGGAATTGCAATAGGCGACCCACGCCGCGGCTTCCTGCGGCGAGCCGTTCGTGCTGGGAATCGCCATCGCCGTCTTATTCGAGTTCCATAAAAAACCGGAGCCCCAATCCACCGAGATCACCGCCTGCGCCTGCGCGTTGGACATCAGTTGGATGAAATGCCCCATGTCGGTAGCCCCCGACAGGTAGCCCAGGTTGCCGGCCTGGCCATCGAAGGGGGTCATCAGATATGAGCTCCAATGGTAATTATCCGTATAGCCACCGCCCGGATAGCGCATGGCCGTGACGCCCGCCTGCTTAAGCTGGGTAGGCGTACTGCTCCCCCAGGTGTCCCAGACGGCCATGAAGATTCCGAAACCATTGGTCGGCACCGTGTTAATTATATTGGTCGCATTAATGGTGACATTGGCCGTGATGGCGTTCGTGCTGCTTACCAGCGAGATGCCATCCACGTAAAAGGTGGGCAGCGTCGCGCCAGAATTGTTGTAAATCCAGAACCCGTCCGTGTTGGTTTGGCTGGTCAGGCCCAACGCGCTCAATGGAATGACGATATGCTGCCAGGAATTCGTTGGCGCGGTCAAGGTGTAGGTGTTGTTGAGGACGGCTCCGTTGGTCAGCGCATACACGGTCAAGGATTGCCCGCCCGTGCCGCCATTGATCCAAAAAGCCAGGTTACTGTAGACGCTCGGATTAAAGGGATTGTTCTCCAGGTAAAGCGCCGAGTAGCCGCCGCAGGTGACGCTGATTGAGTAGCTGTTCCCGCTGTACACCGGAGAAGTGTTTGTAAAATTGATCGTGGCCCAACTCCAATTTTCCCAGCCGTTTTGCAGCGCGCCGTTATAAATGATTTGATCGGCGCGCAACGCCAGTTGGGGCAAGAACATCCAGAGGAGCAGGCAGCATAACCATTTTCCGGCAAGGCGGTGCTTCGTAAAATAAAGTTGCATATGAGTGTCAACAATTTACACCGGAGATTGCGAAAACGCACGACCGGGTTTGTAATGAAAATTGAGGACAAAGATTAGTTTCCAAGTTGTCCGCTACCGCTACCAATCCACTTGTAGCCGGTCAATTCGGCAGGATCCATCGGCACGGGCACGTCCAGGTTGAATCAGCATCCGGCCAGCATGAGGCAGTCGAACCGGATGAACGTGACCGAAACTTTATCGGTTTCTTTCTGAATTCCCGAATCCAAATTGGTTCATCTCATTTCGTTGGAGTCATTGCGGCCCGGAGATTTCCACCCCCGCGCCGTGGTAATGAACGACAGCGTCAGGCTTTTCAGTGGAGGAAATCCCCGCGCCGTGGCCGTCCGAAATCCAGACGATGTTGAACGTGCGTTCCTTCAACATGCCAGGGAAACCGCCGGAGCATTTTCCGATCTCCAGGGTGCGCTTGGCCTCGTTCCATGAAATCGGAATCGTGGCGTATTTTCCCTTTTCGTAATTGTAATTGTCGCCTTCGTCCTCGTAGAGCGTGAAAGTGCCGTCCGCGCCGCGATACACACGCAGTTCAATCGGATCGTCGGTTTGCATCGCGTATTGAATCGCCGGGCCGTAAGGGATGATGGAACCGGCACGCACATAAATCGGCAGCCTGTTAATCGTCGCCGCCGCGTTGATGGTCTGGCCGCCGGCACAGGTCGCGCCGGTCCAGAAGTCATACCAGGCTGTGCCGGAGGGAAGATAAACATTTCGATTGGTCGCGCCGGCGACGGTCACAGGACACGGCATCAGCGCCGGACCGAACATGTATTGATCCGGAATGTTGAACACGTTTGTGTCCGATTGAAAATCCATCACCAGCGGCCGCATGATGGAATAACCTCCATGGGTTACCATCCATGAAACCGAATAAATGTAGGGGATTAGGTGGTAGCGCAGTTGGTCGTAGTAAATCAGAATGTTCTCCGTGTGGGTGTCGAAGCGCCACATCTCCTTGGGCTGGCCGGTGCCATGCACCCGGAACATCGGGCAAAAGGCGCTGAATTGGAACCAGCGCGTGAACAATTCGGCATAACCCGGATCGGCCGGGTCGCCGGCAAAAAAGCCGCCGGTGTCGGTGTTCCAATACGGGATGCCGCTGATGGAAAAATTCAGGCCCGCGGGAATTTGCCGTTGAAACACCGGCCAGGTGCCGCGGATGTCGCCGCTCCAGGTCACGTCGGCGTTGCGCTGCTGTCCTGCGTAGGCGGAACGGGTGAGAATGAAGACGCGCTTCCCGGAAGTTTCAGCGCGTTGCCCCTCATAAACCCCGGTCGTGTGCATCAAGGGATAAGCGTTGAAGACTTTGAATCCCGGACCCGCCGCCGTCGTGAAATTTCGGAACTCACCCCAGGTGCTGCTCAATTCCGGTTCGCTGGCGTCGAGCCACCAGCCGTCAATGCCGTCGGCAAACAATTCCCGGGACATTTGCTGCCAGTAAATCCGGCGGGCCGTTGAGTTGAACGCGTCATAGTATTGAAACTTGCCCGACACCAGCCAATTGTTGAATTCCTCCGGATAAAGGCCGCCGGCGTTTTTCAACTCCAGCCAGTTTGTGCTGCCTTCGTCAAAGCGCCCCCAGACCGAGATGATCAAATGCACATTGTCCGCGTGCAGTTCCCGCATCAATTCGGTGAAGTTTGGATAACGGTTCGTGTCGAACTGGTGCGAACCCCACGGCTGCGGAGACCAATAATACCAATCCTGAATGACGCAATCCAACGGCACGTGCAGGGCGCGATAACGCTGCGCCACGTCCAGCAGTTCCTGCTGCGTGGCGTAATGCTCCTTGCACTGCCAGAAACCCCAGGCCCATTTTGCGAACATCGGCGCCGCCCCCGTCAACCCACGATAATTGGCAACCACCTGGTCCAGCGCCGGGCCGGCCATGAAATAATAATCAATTGCGTCAGCCGCCTCGGAAGTCCAGGTCACCTGCGAGGTTTTGGCGGGCAACTGCCAGGCCAAACGCGCGACTGCCTGGCCTCCCGCCTGAAAATATTCCATGCGGATGCGGTGCCGGCTGTCGGCGTCGAACGCGACCGTCGCGCGGTCCGTCTGCGCCGGATGAATTCCCCAGGCGTCAATCACCTGCCGGCCATCAATCCAAAGCCGCACGCCGTCATCGCTGGAGGTGGAAAAAGTGTAAGTCCCGGCTTGCGAAGCTTGAACAAATCCGTCCCAGCGGACGCTGTAATGGTCGTGTGGCAATCCCGGCGGCGGAGTGTCGCTCCAGTCGAAATCCACCCGCGCATCCCTGCGGTTGGTAACCAGCGTGTCAAAATTCTCTCCCCGGTAATATCGGGCCGTGAGACCGCCGGCCTCGCCGGTCTCGGCGCAAAGTTGAGCGGCGGGAATCACCTGTTCCGCGCCTGCGCCGACGCTGACGTCGGTGATGGATGGGTTGTCCCAGAGAATTCCGTAGCCACGGCTCGAAACCAGGACCGGCACGGCGCTTTCGGTCGGATTCTGCTGCTGCAAGTGAACCGTGGCTCCGCAATAATTCATCCGACCATCCGGGTGCTGGCCCAGGCCGTAAATCGCCTCCTTTGGCGCCAGCACAAATTCTTGCCGGCTCCGCAGAGTATCCATCCCGTTGATCCGGTTTGGCGTCAGGGATTTTCCGCCGTCGGGATTTTCGGCAAGAATCGGCGCACCGTTTTTGTCGAAAAAGGAAACCGCGCCGGTCGCGCGATTGACCCGCGCCTGGATTTCATCCGTGCGCAGGATGATTTCGCCTGTTGCGTCACTCAATTCCCATTTCGTGCGTTCCGGCTCGCTGATGACGGCCAGGCTGACGGATGTCGGCAGCTGGTTCTGCACCGTGTAGGTCACGTGGATGATGCGCGGCGAATAAACCACCAGTCGCATGACACCGGGATTCATCTGCAGGGTGACGCCGTTGGCATCTTTTTTGACGCCGGCCACGGCGATGGGTGTGGCGCAGGTTCGCACCGCCGAAAAACCGACGGCGCAAATCAATACGGAGTTCAGGAAATGTTTCATATTTGTTCGCTTTTCTGTCCTTACCGGGTGGAGATCGTCAGCGGCAATTTTATTCGGATGTCGTCCGACGCTGCGCCGATGAGCAATTGATAATCTCCGGTTTCCACCATGTATTGCCTCTTCTGCGTGTCCCAGTAGCGCAGCCGTTCAGCCGGAACTTCAACCGTAACGGTCGTGGATTTGCCGGGATTCAGATGCACGCGAGTGAAGCCGCACAATGCAAGCCGGGCCTGCGGCACCGCGGAGTTGACGTGACGGAAATAAACCTGCGCAACTTCATCGCCGTCGAGTTCGCCCGTGTTCTTCACCGTAAATGTTGCTTTCGCCGTCCCATCGGCGGAAATGCTTTTTGATTCCAGCCTGCCGTTCCCAAATTTGAATTTCGTGTAGCTCAAGCCGTGACCGAACGCGAACTCGGGCCTGCCGCTGAAGTAACGATAAGTGCGATTGCTCATCGAATAATCGGTGAAGCCCGGCAGGTCCGCCGTCGAAGCGTAGAACGTGAGCGGCAAATGTCCGCTGGGGTTCACCTGGCCAAACAGAATCTCAGCCACGGCCCGCCCGCCCTGCTCGCCCGGATACCATGCCTGAAGAATCGCAGGCAGATGCTTGACTTCCCACGGCATCGCCATCGGACTGCCACTGCAATTCACCAGAATCACCGGCTTGCCCGTGCCGGCCAGCGCCTTGAGCAAATCGGTCTGCACCGACGGCAACTCAATCTTCGTCCGATCGCCACCTTCAAAGCCGTCATAAGCGTTGTCGCGACTCATTTCCTCACCTTCGAGCCGCGCGCTAATACCGCCCACGAAAACCACCACGTCGGCGGCTTCGGCCTTGGCGACAGCGTCATCAATGGCTTCCTGGCCGGGCTTGTTCGATCCGTCCTTGAGCAGTGCCCAAGGACAACCCCTCGCAAAAGTCACTTCGATGTCCGGTCCGGCCAGTTTCTTGATGCCGCTCAAAATCGTCACCGGGCGCGCGGCGTGTCCATTGTAGTTGCCTTCGAGCATCGGCGCCGCGTCGGCATTCGGGCCAATCACGGCAATGCGTTTGATCTTTGACCGATTCAGAGGCAATACACTGTCATTCTTCAACAGCACGATGGCTTCTTGGGCGACTTTCAGCGCCAACGCTTCATGTTCGGGCGTATCGTTCTGGTCAATGCCAATTTTGGAATACGGACATTTCTCCGGCGGATCAAACAGGCCGAGCCGGAAACGGGTCTTTAACGTGTAATACAAGGCCTGGTCAATTTCCTTTTCCGTGATCAATCCTTTTTGAACCGCGCGCACCAACGGGTTGTAATCGCCGCCGCAACACAGATTGCAGCCGGCTCTCACCGCGGCGGCGGCGGCTTCTTCCGGCGTGCTCACGTAATGGTGTTCCTCCTGGCCCCAGATGTTGTGAATCGCGCCGCAATCCGAAACAATATAGCCATCAAAGCCCCATTGCTTGCGCAAAAGGTCGGTGAGCAGAAACGAACTGGCGCAGCAAGGCACACCGAAGACCGAATTGTAAGCGCCCATCACTCCGCCAACGTGTCCTTCGCGCACCGCCATTTCGAACTGCGGCAGGTAAGTCTCATGCAAATCGCGTTCCGGCGGCGTGGCATCGAAGCGATGACGTTCGGGTTCCGGGCCGCTGTGGACCGCGAAATGTTTGGCGCACCCCATCGCCAGCATGTAATTCGGGTTGTCCCCCTGCAAGCCCTTGATGAACGCCACACCGATGGTTCCGGTGAGGAATGGATCCTCTCCATAGGTTTCCTGGCCGCGGCCCCAGCGCGGGTCGCGGAAAATGTTGATGTTTGGCGACCAGAACGTCAGCCCGCTGAACCATTTCGCGTCGCCGTTGTGCTTGGCGGCATAATCGTTGAACTTCGCCCGGCCTTCAATGCCGATGACGGTTGATTCCTGCTGAATCAACGCCGGGTCCCAAGTGGCCGCCATGCCGATGGCCTGGGGAAAAACGGTGGCGGTGCCGTTCGCAGCCACGCCATGCAACGCCTCACTCCAATAGTTGTATGCCGGAAGTCCGAGCCGGGGAATGGCCGGCGCGCCGTTTTGCAATTGCGCGACTTTTTCAGCGAGCGACATGCGGCGGATCAAATCATTTACGCGGGCCGGCAACGGCGGCGACGGGTCACGCCAGATCGGCAGGTCGCTGATTTCCGGTATGCGAGTCGCCTCAGCGGAGAAGGCATCCGCCATTTCCGAGGCACTGAACGAAACCACCGGCTCGCCCGAGGCGTTTTTCACTTCAAACGTGTTGAACTTCGCGTTGTCCTTGCTCGTTGAAAAAGAAACGGTCAGCGGCCCTTTAATCGAATCGTCCTCATGCTCGACCACACCGGTGATGTAACAAACTTTCCGCGCGCCGCCGGCGGCGGCGATGATGTCGAAATCTTTCGCCAGCGTAGTATCACCGGAGGTCACGCTAAAGATTCTTTCACCCGGAGCGCCCGCCCAAGTTTCGGCTTCACCGATGGAGATGGTGTATTTGCCGGCGGGCAAATGCGCGATGGTGACGGTGAAATTTTCTCCATAAATTTCCTCGTGAAACGCCGCCGCATCGTTGTCCGCGCCTTCAATGGTTATTGACGCATCGTATTTGCCATGTGCAAACTCGCCGCTGACGCTTACTTCCTGTCCGCAGCTGGCGCAGGTTTCGTCAGCCGCAAATGCGGCGGGAGCCGAAAGCCATAGGGCGGTGATGGACAGCGAGAACAATGCTGCCAGTGTTCCCGGAAAACTTCCACCGCCTGCCACTTCGATGCGAACCGGACTGCGCCACCGAGATCCCGATTTGCAGCCAATTGCTTGCGTTGCTGCCTGATCGCGCGACGTTCTCGTGATCTGGGTGAAAGGTTTTGTTTTCATTTTGAGGGATTTATCAGCAAAAGTTTAAAAATGCACACGCTAAAGATCGAACCGGGCGAATTGGAAAATCATCTCAGGCGGAATAGGTGGTTCACTCATCCGGTCATGGCCGTGGCGGCCTGGCCAGGACCTGGAAGAAATTCGTGGGCAGGGCGTTTGGCAGTCGTCCACAACTGTTCATTTGCAATACGGTAAATGCGAAATCACGCCGTCAGTCACCACTCACGTCGGCGGGCAGGACGGAAATTTCCGCCGCACTCGTCCAGCCGTTCGCATTGATCTCCCGCAAGGCCGTGAAGCGGAAAAACCGGGCGTTGACCGGAGCAAAATTGACTTCCTGGAGCGACGGGTTGTTCCGAATATTGGCGAACGTGCCCGCGGCAACGTTGGTCGTCCAGTGGACTCCATCGGTGCTCGTTTCAAAGCGGTAACGTTCGACGGTGCCGTTGGGGTTTCCATCCTGCCGAGGGAGATAGGTAAACCCGGCAATCCGGTGTGCTGTGCCCATGTCCACCGTGATGAAATGCGGCAGCTTCAAATCCCCGTTCCAACGGGTGTGCCAGATCGTGGACGAGTTGCCGTCAATCGCATTGGCGGCACCGTTATTGTCCCCGGCCATTTCCTGGCTGTCCACCGCGACCACTTTCCAACCCGCGGGCGGCAGACCGGCGAAGGTTTTTGAAGCCACGATGCCAGGCTGGCCGTTCGGCATCACGCAGGCGGCCTTGACGGTGCCGGTCAACTGCAGCTGGATTGGCGATCTGTAAACCGGCGAGCTGGTTGCCGGCTCGGTTCCATCCACCGTGTAAACCATCTGGCAGCCGCCGGGGTTGCTGATCGTCACCAGATTGTCGGTGTCACGATCCGAAATGGTTGGAGACAGACCGTAAATGGATTGCTTGAAGAGTCCGATTTCGGCCAGCGTCGGTTCCAGGCGCGAACGGGTGATGCGAATCCGCACCTGGCTCGTGGTCACGGGCGACTTCAACCGGATGAGCCGGCGATGTCCGACGGTGGTGAGGTCGTCCGACGAATTTTTTTCCGCCGCGACCCACGCCGATCCGTTCCAGACTTCGATGACAAAGGATTCAATTCTTTGACCGCGATGATCCACCGCTTCCTGCAACGAGACGACGTCAAAGGTCACCGCCTGCGGCAACGTCAAGGTCACTGTTCCGGTGCCTTGTCCCGGCGCGGCTTCCCACCAGGTGTCGAGATTTCCGTCCAACGCCAGTGACGGACCATGAGCGTCGTTGAAATTGTCGGCAGTCAATTTGCCGCCGGCGGCGCGGTTGGTGGCAAACGTATCCTTGACCACCTGCGCCAGCCTGCTCAACGCCTCGATCTGGTCGTCGGGAACCAGGCCGCGCGTGTCCGGTGAGAGGTTCAGGAGGAGATTTCCGTTTCGACCGATGGACCGGTAATAAATATCCACCAACTCCGACAAACTTCGGGGATGTTTCTGAGGCGCCCAAAACCAAGCGCCGTTGGCGAGAATGGTGACATTGATTTCCGCCGGATACCACCAGAGATGGGAGCCGGGCGTAAGTTTGGCGCGGCTACCGAGGTCCCAAGCCTGCATATCCGGCCATCTGAAGGTATCGGGCGACTCGGGCAACGGAATGACGCTCCATTCCGTGGTGCGGCCAACGCCACCTTCATTGCCCACCCACCGCACATCCGGACCCTTGCCCATGATGACTGCGCCGGGTTGCAGGTGGCGGATCAAATCATACCACGCCGCGTAATTGTAAGTCTCATGGACACTCGGATCCGGGTTGGCGCCGTCGAACCAGACTTCCTGGATCGGTCCGTATTCGGTCAGCAACTCGTAAAGCTGGTTCAGGAAGTAACGATTGTAGTCGTCCACCACATAGGTGTAATTGGTGAAACCCGCCGCCAGCGTGCGGCCCAAAGCCGGATTCGTCTTGAAGCTGGCCGGATCGGTGGGGATGACCGAGAGAACGTTGCTGCTGCCGTCGCCGTAATAACCGCCGGGATTTTTAGGATTGGTTCTTAACTGATAAAGGTCCGCGGGTGAAAGGTAAACACCCAGCTTGAGACCGTGCGCGCGGGCGGCGTCGGCCACCGCCGTCACCTCATCGCCTTTGCCGCCAAGCCACGGGCTGGCCGCCACCGAGTGTGACGTGTAACGGGTTTGCCACAGGCACAAACCGTCGTGATGTTTGCAAACGAGCACGATCATTTTGCCGCCGGCCTTTTCCATCGCGCTGACCCACTCGTCGGCGTCAAACGCGGTGGGATTGAACAGCGAAGGCTCCTCACGCCCGCTGCCCCACTCGACATCGTGAAACGCGTTCGGGCCGTAGTGGAGAAAAAACGTCCACTCCAACCGCATCCAGTCCGTTTGATTGGCACGCGGCAATACCTTCGCCGCTTTTTCGGCGACGACAGCGTCGGAATCACCGTTGGAAATCACTTGCATCGTGGCATACGGGATCGGCGCCGGCGCGGTGGCGCCAATGTCCGCGAGCGTTTGCCCGCGGGCCAAAGCCAGGAACATGAGAAAACTTGCCGTCAACGCTTTGGTGATCGCGGTGTTTTGTGCGAATGACATTTTCATGGGTTGAAATAAGCTTTCGTCGATCAGCGAAGCAGCGAACCGCCCGGGCTCGCCCGGCCCGGGACTATTGGTTGAGCGCATTGAACATCAGCCTTTTTGCAGTCACTGGCTGAAATTGGCTGGAACCGTTGCTTGCAAAGGAATCCATGAGTCCGGGCAGCGCCAGGAGCACGATTTTGCCCCGGCCACAATGGATAATAGCGGCAGCGACGCCAACGTTCGGATCGTGATCTTTGCCGTAACCGATGACGGACTCGACGCCGGCACCCGATAGCATCAGGCCATTGCCGCCGGTAATTTGGTATGGCCAGTCCAGCACACAGTCCGATGGCAGCCCGGCGAGCAGCCCGTGCTTGCGCCCGAAATACCAGAATCCCATCCATGATGGTCCTGACGCGCCAACGGGGCCGGAATAGGTGACCAGTCCCTGCTTGGCCAGAACGGCGGCGATTTGTTCAGCGTCACTGCCGCCGGTGGTGAGCAGGACGACGCACGTGCCATCGCGTCGCGCGCGTTCGATGGCGGCATCAAGGTCTGGCTTCCAGGATTCATCCTCTTGTTGAGAAATCGGCATCCACACGTTGCCGGTCGGATCGGTGTAACGCTCGTCCCGGAAGACCGCCCGCACCACCTTGCCCGACCCATCCCGCAACTCCACGGCGGCCAGCGTCGCGTTGTTGGCCGTGACGCGCGGCACCGAAAGCCGAATCGTTCCCTCCGGCGCATCCACCACGAACGTTTCCACGAGTGCCCGGTTTTCACCACCTGCTTTGGCGAAGATGTCCAGGTCCCTGTCAACGGTCGTACCGTTGATTGCGATATCAAAGACCCGCTGGCCGGGCACGCTGAAGTAGCCGTCGTCCATGTAAATCTTGACGGTAATCTTGCCGGGCGTCAGGCCGCGCCAGGTGTGGATCGGTCCGGCCTGGCCCCACATCTGTTGTTTGTAAAGTTCCGGATCATCCGTGTTAGCAACGGCCGCGCCGGTATAACTTGATTGCCAGCCTTCCATGCCGCTGGCGCGTGTCGCCAGGAGAATGGTCGCAACTTTTCCCAGCTCCGGCGAAAGAGGGACCGCGTCCGCGTTGAATTGACGTTTGACCGCGGTGATCAGATCAGCGGATTCGCCGCCGCAGGCGATTGTGCCTTTCAGCGCTGCCGGCTGCGGGTCGATCACGAGCATCGGCTCGTCGTGCTCAATCACGGCCGGGCCGCCGGCCTTGGGGCTTAACGCGGCGTGGATCGTGACGAGACCGGGCTGGTCAACCTTGAACTGGATATCCGGTTTGAGCAGTTGGCCGAAGGTTTCGCAGCCGATCAGCTCGACCGGGTAATCCGCGTGAAACAGCGGCTCGTAACCAGCCAGGGAGGCCGTCACCGTCAGCCGCCAGGAACCGGTCAGATTTTGCTCGTTGATCTGATGAACATCGACCACGGCCGTTTCGCCCGTGGCGATCACGTAATGGCGCGGTCTGATGACCAGGACTTCTGGTTGCGCGGCCTGATGAATGAGCGTGGAGTCTGCCTTGAGCTGGCGCAATGAATCCACAAGCCCGCTGTGATCATCAATCGTGGTGGATTCCCAGCCGGAGAGGACGATGTAATCTATGGCGTCGCACATGCGGGCATTTTCCAGCAGATGCGCGGCGGAGAAGTAATGCTTCGCGCCCGCCTGTCGGAAGAGCGTTTCGGCGGTTGGAAATGCCGCGCGGAATTGATGGTCGTCCAGGAATTTTTCGTAAGCCTCGAGAATCGTCTCGTGGGCGGCCAGATCGTATCCGGTTTGGTGATGCGTCTTGTACCAGTTGACGATCGCGGTGTGATCGTCAGGCGAGGCTCCGCTGGCCATCTCGCCCCACACGACGATTTCCTTCTGGTTGTCGGTATGATACTTGAAATCGTCAGGCGATTTATACATCGCATCGGTCCACACACCGGGTGAATCCATCGCGGTGTGCTGATCCCACCAGCCGGAGTAGCCGGTGCTGTCATCTATCATCCAAGTGTCACTGTATGGGAGGGACCACACCTGCTTTCCGGCGCTCACGCCGGATTTGAGGAGGACCATGCGCGAGGGGTCGGCCTCGCGCATCTTCTCGAGCGCGTAGCGCATCCGCGGATTGTTCACCTCGGGGTCGGTCTCGTTCTGAAGGGTCCAGAGACTGACGCAGGGGTGGGACCGGAAGGCCCGGATCATGGCCAGTTCCTTGTCGAGCTGGTAGCGGTTGAGGAAATCCAGCTCCACGGTTTGACCGTTCATTTCCACCTGAACGCCGGTCTGCGGAGGCTCTGTCTGCGCGGATTCGAAGGTCAGCACGCCGCCACCGGCTTCGCAGTAACGCAGGAAGCCGACGCGGTCAAAGGCATCGAGAACGACGGCCTTGGGCATGTGCCGGTGGTTTTGAAGGGAGTCAAGGCCGAGGGCTTTCATCGCCGCGATCTCGCGTCCTGCCGCGGCCTCGTCGGGAAAAATGCCGTTCGGGGCCCAGAAACCCCATGAAATCGAAGAGCGCGGGACAATCCGGCGGCCGTTCAGATAGAGCTTCGCATCGGTTCCGAGGCCTTTGACGTCCAGCCAGCGGAAGCCAAAGGTCGTGCTGCGATCGGAGTGCGCGACCGTCGGCAGAGTTGCGGAGGCTTGATAGAGATTCGGCTGATTGATGTCCCAGAGCCGGGCGTTGGTGACCGTCGCACCAATTGAAGTGGTGATGGTTCCGCCGGGCGGAACATGAATGTTTCGGCTTTCTTCAAAAATAACTTTGCCGTCGCGGGCGATGGAGAAATTAACCGGTCCGTCGTAGCCCTTGCCGGTAGAGGTAATTTCGGCCTGGACGTGAACCGAGCGGGCGTCGGGTTTGTTAAAAACCGCCAGATCGCTCACGCTGACCGGCGCGCGCACCTGCATTTCCACGCCCCCGGCCAGACCGCCGAAGGCATGGGTCGCCGGCAGCGTATATTTGCCCCAGGTCATCGTGAGGAAGTCCATCCAATCCAGTCTGCCTCCTGGATTGGTGATTCGCACGGCCAGCAGGTTCTTTCCGCCGGGGTTGATTGCCTCCGTGGCATCCGCGGTAAACGGCGCCTCGGAGATGAGGTTGTAGCCCACCAGCCTGCCATTCACATAGACCTCGCTGCGCAGGCGGGCCGCAGGGAAATGGAAAACCAACCGCTCACCGGGTTGCAGGGTCGGCGGCGTAAACGGCCGATACCACCACGACACGCCCTGATAATATCCTTCGGCCGCGACAATCGCCGATGGCGAGGTCGAAGCGGCCGTGTGCGCCGGTGCCTGGTTGAAGTAGTATTCCTCGACGGTCGCCGGCAACGACACGCCAATGCCGGCCCCGTCGTCGAGCACTGCCCAGCCCCCTGTCGGCGGATTCACCGGCAGTTTCGTGAGGTTCACCTCTTCGGGAAGATAGAGGGTGTCATCCTGCCAGGCCGCTTTTGGGTCCAGCCATAATCGCCATTCCTGATCCAGATTGGCGGCATCAGATACCTCCGCCCGCGCGAACGAGACGAAGATGAGTTGAAAAACGACACATAGGACCGGAAGAGGTTTCACCATAGGTTCAGAGGCTGGCTATCACCAGTTCGAATTGTAATGAGTTGGTTTGCGCCATCGCCGTGGCGAGGGAACAGCCGGATGTCAACAGGATCAATTTGATTTGGTTCAGTTTCATAGATTTTCATGGAACCAACTGGACAACAAATTCCTTTTGATTGCGGGAGACCCCGATCTTCAAGGAACTTCCGGCGGGCAATTCCGGAGCTTGCCGCAGCAATGCCGCCGTGTCCAGAGTCTTCCCGCCGTTGACGGAAAGAATGACATCATCTTTTTGCAGCCCGGCTTTGGCCAGGGCCGACTCCGCCGGAACGTCCAGCACCAAAACACCCGTCACACCGGGCAGACCGAATGCAGACATCTCGCCTTCGCCGGCAATGTCGCGCACGCTGGCGCCGAGCCACATCACGGGCGCGGCGGCGCGCGCAGCGGATGCGGGCGCGGCCATTTCCGGTTGCGGCAACTGCGGAACGCGCGCGATGGCTTTGAGTTCCGGTTTCTGCACGCCGAATTGATCCATCGGGAAATTTACGAAGCCCAGGACCAGCGCGGGCGAGCCGTCCTTCACACGATAGTCGCCATGTGCCGGGTTCACGAATTGCGCGTCAGCCACGATGGAATGTTCATCGCGGCCGCTCTGTTGCTGCAACTGTGTCGCGGGTTCGATGGTCGTTGCGCCGTAATTCTGCACCAGGTTGAAATCCATGTCCGCGCCCCATGGCGGACGGTGCATATTCGCGGGACGATAGGCTGTCCACATGATATTACGCCGGAAAATGTCGCCGCTTTCGTCATACCAGACGTGCGGATCGTAACCGCCGTCCACCAGGATGTTGTTTTCGACCACGCGCCCGAAGCCCTCGCGGTTTTTGATGCCGCCGTGCAGGCAGAGGTTGTTCGTGATGATGTAAAATGACGAACCGTCATCGAGATCAATGTCCCAGCCGTGATCACAGCGCCAGCGGTTGTTGGCGAGCACGATAGGCTTGACCACGTCGAGTTTCGGCAATTCCGGGACCTGCTTCACCCAGGTGTTGACTTCACCTATGTTTGGCCGCCAGAAACGATCGCGTCCCCACGAGTTGAACGAGCCGTGGTCGCCGGTCTCCTTCACCGTGTCAAAGACATCGCAAAAATCGATGACATGCCCGCCCCAGCAGCCGTCGCCGATGTTGATGCCGGCACGCGGCACGTCGTAAATCGAACAGTGCCGGACGGTAATGCCCTGCGCGAGGTCAATTTCCACGCCGGCGGTTTGTTTCTCCACGCGTCCGGTCAGATGGATCAGGCAATCGTCCACCAGGCAGTCTGCCGGATAATTGCCGGTTTTCGGCCCGGGCGTGCGGTCAATCTCGGCAAGCCGGTGAACCTGGTAATAGTTGAACAGCGGGCTGCGCGCGGCCTGCGGGTCGCCGACAAAACAAATCCCGCTCGCGCCCGCCTTGGCGATTTGCGTGCCGCGAATGACGACGCGGCGGTTGTAATTGTTGACAAAGACGGCGTTGCCGCCCACCTGGTCAATGAAGCTGTCTTCTAGCGCACAATCTTCCGCGCCATTGAAGAAAATCGCCCCGCCGCGATAAATCGCCCAATCCGAACGCAACAGCGGCTCGCGGGTGTCCATGACCGTGCGTGCCGCCTGGCGAAAAGCCAGTCCGCGCAACGTGATCCATTTCACCGGGTGCTCCTCGTCGCCGTGGAATTCAACCAGCGTCCGGAGGTGCGTGGCCTCCACCAAGACATTTTTCAAATCGAGTTCGGCGGGCGGATAGAAATACAGTGTGTGCGTTTTGGAATTCAGAAACCATTCGCCGGGCGCGTCCAATTCCTCGAAAATATTTTCCACAAACTGGATATTGGGGTTTGGCCCTCCGCCGCGATTGTTTTGCCAGCCGCCTTCGAGTTTCACCTGATTGTTGGTGTCCTTGCCGGCGATGCGCCAGGTGAAATCGCCCCACAGCGCCGGGTGCATCGCGTGGAAATAACCTCCCGCCGGATCCGTCCACCGCGCCACCCGCTGAGGGGAAATGGCGTCGGCCGCAAACCCGTCGAAGTATTGCGCCGACGGGTCGAAGTTCGGGTAACGCGCCAGAATCTGCCGCTCGCCGTTGACGAAAATTTCCTCGGTCCGCAAATTCGCCGGGACTTTCGCTTGAAAAATGCCGTTGGTGTAAGGCTGCCAGTCCAGATTTTCGAGCCGGACGCTGCCGCTGATGACCGCCTTCTCGTTTTCATAATTTTGGTAAATCACCGGCGCGTCTTTCGTGCCGGAATCTTCCGCGGTGAACAAGAGCGTGTTCGGCAAATAGTAGGCTCCGCCGCGGAGAAAAACGTTGCCGCCTTTCTGACGCGTCGCCTGTTGCGCGCGTTGCAGCGTGGCGAACGGTCTGGCCAGCGTGCCCGGATTCTGGTCATCGCCCGCCGGCGAAACGAAATACGGTTGCGCGGCGCTAACGCACGCGGAAAACACCGCCGCCACACAGCCTGAAGTGATTTTCAATTTCACGGCACTGACGGGCGCGGCAGGTTTGTTCAAGCCGGGCATTACCCCGAAAATCCGCTTCCTTTGTGTCGGCGGCTGCGTACTGTCCTACGGCTGCCACACAGCCCGGTAAAACGCGGCTGACGACGACATGTTGTTCGTGAAATTCAGGGTGGTAGCGGTGAGCGAGTTGGTCGAGATCGGGACCCAATTCCCCGCAGATAGGTCCGTGGCCATTTGGATGACGTACGGCACACCGGACAAGCCCTGTAACTGGTAGATAAACTGGCCGGAGGATGGACCTGGAAGCGCAGTCAGTCCCGGGGCAGTCGGCACGAGATCGATTACGGTCGCGGAATAAGGCGCGAAGCTATAGTTGAAGCTGGCGGCCGCACCCGAGAGGCTGCCTTGGGCGACATCGCAAGAGCCAATCCCGGTTTCGGCCGCGGTGTCCTGCGGGATGCCGTAGGACCAGGTGGTGGCATTGGATGAGGGGACGTAGCCGGCCAGGTTAAAGGCTACGTTCAAGTTCGTGTAGCTGCTCTTGTTGATGACCAGCAGGCTCATGGCGCCGTCTGCCCGGAGCACGGCGTAGGTGGCGAGCAACAGGTAATCACTCGTGGCCGCAACCACCGTGTCGCCGCCACCAACAAAGTACGGCACGAGCTTGTCGCAATAATATGTGGGGTAGCAGGTGCCCGGGATGTTTCCCAGGCCATCCACGATGCCTCCGTCGGCAACGTATTGGCCGCTGGAGTTGGTCCGCCAGCCATAGTAAGACGGGTCCGAACTGCTGAGGGCGCTTTGTCCGTTCCGGAAGTCCCACCACACGCGCGAGTGGAACTCGGTCTGCAGGTATTGGCCGAGGCTGTCCAGATCGGCCAGACCGCCCGGGAGGCTGCAAGTCTGCCGGTCGCCACCCAAACCACATTCGGTACATTCGAGCGTGACATTGCTTCCCGCGCTGCCCAGGTAATCGGACAGCATTTGGCGCAGGCTGGCGGCGTCCGACGCAATCGAGCTGAAATAAAGCAGGTCCTGGGTGTCGCCGTCGGCCGGCCCATACTTGTGTTCGATCAGGAAATCGGGGTAGACATTATTGCTGCGCATATAGGTCAACATCACGGGGGTCCAGCCGTAGTGCGTCACACCCGTGCGCGGGTTGATGACGGGATGGTCGTTGTAGTTCGAGGTTCCATCCTCGGTAATATCGGCGACCGCGCCGATCTTGATGGTCGGGTCCACCGCTTTCATTTGCGCGTAATAATTCGTGAACCGCATGGCGTAGGTCCAGGGGTCGTGCGATTTCCAGGGTGCATTGGTGTTATTGTCCAATTCCCAACTGCCGCCCACTTCGTTGCCGATCTCCCAATACTTGAAACCACACTGGTTCGTAATGTTGAACATGCGCACTCCAAAGGCAGCCTCGCCGGCATCGCTGCTGCCATAGTTCACGATGATAAAGGCTTGCGCGCCGGTGTTGGTGGCAACCTGCATAAAGTTGGTGGAGAACGAACCCCAGTTGCGTGCGCTGGTGGCCCCGGCCATCCACGCTTCATTGGTCCAGTGATAGCCATCACCCCAGCTTCCGCCCGGCCAGCGCAAACATGGATTGCCCATGGAATTTAACAGACTGACGGTCGTTGGCGTGGCTATGGCGCCATCCCAGGCGACCTGGTTGACGCCGATCATCTTCGGGTCAACCGTACGCAGGGGTTGCGTCGCCAAAACGCTCACGTGCACCGTGGCCGGAGCGGGCGCGGCCACCAGCCGGACATCGGCGATGAAGAACGCGGGTTGCGCCGTGGCGCTGTTCCAAATTTGAATCGCCTGCAGGTTCGTGATGTTATTCACGCCGAGTGCGGAGAGTGAAAACGTGAATTGCTTCCAGCTATTGGTGGGCGCGGTGACCTGGAGCTGCGGCCCCCATACGGAACCTTGCTGCGCCTGCAGGCCGACGGTCTGCCCGCCGGTGGCGCCGCCGTTCAGCCGGAAGCTGATGCTGTTGTAGATTGTTGTATTGATTGGATCATGCTCGAGGTACCAGGCCTGATAACCACCGCTGGCGGCAAACGCCATGGTGTAATTGCCGTTCCAGGCCGGGCTGTTGGTCAGGTAATGTGTCACCCAGCCCCAATCCTGCCAGCCATTGTTGCAGTTGATCGGGGTTACTCCGGAAAAGATTGACATGTCATCGTTTGCGAAGCCGGTCGACGCAAGGGCAAGGAAGGACAGGGCCAGGACGGTACGGAAGATGAGGAGTTTGGTTTTCATGCTTCTTTTCTCAAGCAGATGGGTGAACGGATTTGAGGGTTCGGCTTGGTTTTGATTATACGACAATACTTTACTCCAGAGTTTGAAATTGGGAAAGGAGAAGTAAATGTTGCCCTTGTCATCACTTTTAACGACACGACTGGAAGAACGACTGGGTGGTGTCAAGAGTTGCGTGTCTCACGGCATGGAAGGACGCGGCGCGCAAGGTCGTGTTTGCACAACTGCCGTCGCCGGCGCGAGGCCGTCGGCGATCGCCGACAACTTGAATTCACCGGCATCGCGCGTGGATTGCACGATGATTTGCGCCAGGCCGTTGAACAAACTGCGCGACCACGGCGGGACACTGGCATTCCCAAAGATTTTCACGGCGACGTTGGGATTCAAACCGCCTTGGCCGACGACGTTATTGACGCCAACAGCAACGACGTTGTCGCCGGTATGGATGAATTTCTTGATGTCGAAAATCGGCTGCGCCTGCCAGTCGTGCGATTCGCCGACGAACTGGTTATTTATAAAATACCAACCTTCGTCGTCGGCGCCGCCGAAGCAAATTTGCGCGCCGGCGCCCTTCAGGTCTTCGTCCGTCAGCGTGAAATGCGCGCGGTAAATTGCCGTGGTGTTTTCCGTCTTGATCGTCGCTTCGCCGCCGCTGGTTTTGGCATTGAGATTGTTCCAGGTCGAATCATCAAAATCATTCGCGTATTCCGGCACGGTGCTGTGGTTGTGCGGAACTCTTGCAAGCTGCCAACGCCAATCATTGAGGGCAACACTGCGCTCGGGCACGTTCGGAATGAACGTGTCCGGCTCGTGGCAACTTGGATCGCCGTTGCCCACGCCGATGATCTTGCCGGCGCCTTCGATGGCAAAATGGATCTTGTTCTGGGCCACCGGCACCCCGCGGCCTTGCGCGTCCAGCGCGGCCACGGTGAACACCGCCACATCCTCGCCGTCGGCGTTGATGCTCTTGCGGTCAGGCGTGAGTTGGATTTGCGCGGCATCGCCGGTGGCCTCCACCTTCGTTTCGGCGATGACGTTGCCGGCGTCATCAAACCCTTTCGCACTCAACGTGCCGGGCGCGTATTTCACCTGCCAGCTCAATTTCGAATTTGGTTTCATCGCCTGTTTGCCGAGCGATGCGCCGTTCAAAAAGAGTTCCACTTGTTTGCAATTGCTGAAGACTTGGACGACGATTTCCTGGCCTTCCCGACCGGGCCAGTTCCAATGCGGCAAAAGGTGCAGCACGGTGTTCGTCGTCCACCACGATTGGTAGTAGTAAAAAACGTCCTTCGGAAAACCGCACGTGTCGAGGATGCCATAGTGCGAGTTGACGCACGGCCACCAATACGGCGTCGGCTCACCGCGATAATCAAAACCCGTCCAGATGAAAGCGCCGGAAAGCCACGGACGGACGGCGAAGAAACTCCACCAGCTTTCGGCGGTCGTGGTCCAGCCCGGCCATACGACGTCGTAAGCGCTGACGTAACCGTGTTCCCGATCGTTCGCGTAAATGCCGCGGTCGCTGACGACGCTGGCCTGCTCGGTGCCGACGTTCGGCTGGTTCGGATGCTCGGCATGATACCTGTCCATTTGGGGACCGTAGTGATAGTTCCAGCCGCGCACTTCGATGACGGAGTTGATGCCGCGGAACACGTTGTCTTCCGGCGAGGCGTAGGTCACGGGGCGCGTCGGGTCGAGCCGTTTGACGTAATCCTGCATCGTGCGCGCGACGTTGGCCGCTGGCGGCGTGTCCTGTACGGCAAATTGCTCGTTGGCGATGCACCAGATGGCCACGCACGGATGATTGCGGTCGCGGCGGATTTGGTCGTCCCACTTTTTCATGTTCCCCGAATCACTGCCCATCAACCGGCTCTCGTCCAGGACCAACATGCCGAGCCGGTCACAGGCGTCCAGCAATTCCGGCGTGGGCGGATTATGCGAGGTGCGGATGGCGTTGCAACCGAACTCCTTCAGTTTTTTCACGCGGAATGCCTGCAACGCATCCGGGATGGCTGCGCCGACGCCGGCGTGGTCCTGGTGATTGCAGGTGCCGTAAATCTCGTAATGCCTGCCGTTCAGCAAAAAGCCGTTCGTCGGATCGAAGGCCACGGTGCGGACGCCAAAGGGAGTTGCCACCTGGTCAACCACCTTGCCGTCCACGGAAACGGTCGCGACGAGCCTGTAAAGTTTTGGCGATTCCGGCGACCAAAGAACCGGCGAGGAAAGTTTCGATTCCAATTTCACTGTGCGTCGCGACTCGCGTTCCAATTTTTCCGATTCGGAAAATGGTCTCAGGCATTTGCCGTCCGGTGAAATAATTTCGCATTTGACTGTCGCCTTCGCGGCGTTGGTGAGCGTGTTGAGGAGACCGGCTTCGACGTGGATTTCCGCTTGGTCCGACGGCACGTTGTTCTTGAACGAGGAATAGACAAAAATTCCGTCCGGCGCGATGGCCACCGGCGCGGTCTCGTCCAGCCAGACGTGGCGGTAGATGCCCGCGCCTTCGTAAAACCAGCCCTCGGATTCGGTCGCATCCACGCGCACAGCGACGGTGTTCTGGCCGCCAAAATGCATCACGTCCGTGATGTCCTCGCGGAACGGATAGTAACCGCCCTCGTGACGTTTTACGCACCAACCATTGACCCACACCGTCGCGTCGCGGAACACGCCGTCGAACGTCAGCCAGATGCGTTTCCCGGAATCGCCCGCCGGCAACCCGAACGTGCGGCGATACCAGGCAATGCTGTTCGTCGGGAAGTTCCGGCCAAGTGCTTTGAAACCATGGCTGCCATCGGCGGCCCAGTCAAACGGCAGCTCAACCGCCCAATCATGGGGCAGATTGACGGCGCGCCAGTAAGCGTCTGCGAATCCTTCCGAAGCCGGCCCGGCACCGGTGCCGGAATTTTCCAGATGCAGCGCATCCGGCCAGTCATCGCCGAGGTGGAATTTCCAGTTCGCGTCGAGCAAGAGGTGTTCGCGCGGCGAACCAGCGGCCGAGAGCTGCGTGACCAACAACGCGGCGCACACGCCGGCGAAGAGAGCGCGGAACAGTGAAATGTTTTTCATTTTCCAGTTGTGCAGAATAACGGCTCGGCAACTGCCGATATAGGGGGAGATTTCATAAAGGAACAGGATAACGCCCCAATCCAAAGAATCCAATGTCGTTAAAATCCACGCTCCGTGGTCCAGCGCGATTCAGCGTTTACAGCGGAGTCCATCAATGAGTGTTCAAGTATCAGTATGTTGCAGTGGTGCGCGCCTGCAACCATGCCAAGTCAGGGTATCCGTTGGCGGAATGGAAGTTTATGCCCGGCCCATAAGGTATGACGGCATGATTACGGACCCAGGGATCAGTCCACACGTGACTTTCTGCGTGGCCATCGGCAAAACACAAGACCCCGGATGCGCCATGATAACTGGCTGGCACATCAACCCACCCACTACCAGCATAAGTATAACCAGGACCAGGAAGATTACCCTGCACTTCGACACAAAAGAACCCATCATTTATCGAATTACCGTGCTCGTCTATGAAAACCCATGCCATATCAGGCCGCGGGTTGACGATCGAACCGGATGTCGTGTAAAGTCTATAGCTCACGCCGGGAATGTTACCACTGCCGCGCGGCCCGGTTCCCGAGTTTCGTACAACTCCATTGAGATACGTAGCGCTGTCATAACCATTCATCATCCCATTCATGGAAATACTGCGCGCTCTGATATACCCGTTGCGTTCCGAATATCTGTCGCCGGGGCATTGGAAAACCTGGTACTGATGACTTAAATATCCACCAAAGAGGCCATCACCGTTGGTCACCAGGAGCCCGCCCTCGGTATTCATGGGAACGGTGCCCCAACTCATATTATTCGCCCTGCCATCCCAATTTGGCGAGTTAAACTGGGGCACACTGATTGAATAATTTGCAACGAGATTGCCCTGATTGTCATCCGCGTACATGATCCACGCCAACATCAATTGATGCTGGTTGCTCATGCACTGAACGCGCAGGGCCTTGAGCTTGGCCTGGGCCAGCGCCGGCAACAGCAAGGCGGCCAAAATGGCGATGATGGCGATGACCACCAGCAATTCGATCAATGTAAACCCACCAACAGCCCAAGCTGCGCCCGGGGTCAGGCGCAGCTTGGAGATTTTGTATATTCGCATTTCTTTACTTTTGAACGCGGTAGAACTGTTTCGGTGTTGTTTTGGAAACGGTCCAGGGCGACGTCGCGCCGGCGACCGGCGTGTACGGACCTTGAACGTTCGTCGAGGACAACAGCGTGCCTTCCGGCCAGCTCAACACCAAGTTCCCTGCGGCATTGGTATAGGTCAGCAACTCACTCATCGCTGCGAGATAGATCTTGTAAACGGCGTTCGATGACAGCGCGTTGGTGAATATGGCCACGTCGCTCATATACACGTTGGCGTTGTCCTGTGCGCTACCCTCCGACTCGGTCCACGGGTAGCCGCCGCGCCCGAACAGGATCGAATACGAATTCGAGTAGCTGGTGCCCGGATAAGTGGGGTCAAATTGGGCCGGCAGTGTCGTGCTGGCGACCGTCAGCGGGCTGGTGTTGGTGCCCATGTACATGGTGGCACTGTTGGACGCGCCCCAAACCATGGCCACGAAGTACCAGCTATTGGTCGGTGCATACAAGCCGCTGGGCCAGTAATAGCCATAAAAAGCCGCGTTGGGATTTTCCGCGCCGCCGCCCCACCGATAGCCCAGTTCGTTGTAGTTGGTCACGCCGCCGGCGACGGATTGGAAGTACCCAAAACCAAAGGCGTTGCCATAGCCGCCGTTGTTGCCTAAATCCCGATTCATCATGATAAAGCCTGCTTCGCCTTCAATATTATTAGCCGTGTTCGGAGAGGGCGCGTACACCCAACCCATCCAAGTCATGCCAGGCGCATAATTTCCCACACCCGGCATATTCACGTCGGCCAAAGGAAACGGATAACTGAGGGGGACATATATTCCAACGTGATTGGTTGGGAAACCCGCGTAAGGCGCCGCAGGCTCTTGCTGGAAGACACCGCCCAAGACCGGCGCATTTGTGCCAATAGTCACCATGTTGGTGGGATCCAGGATGGCCCCGTCATTGCCGCCAAAGTAATCGTGCAGGTTGGTGGTGCCGTATGGCTCATCCAAACGCCAATAGGCCCACGGCATGTCACTGACGACCTGGGCGGCGTAACTACCCGGCGTGGGAACAATGACGCTAAAGTTGGCCAGAGCGGAAGTGGCGGTTCCCAGGTAATTGGAAGCGATGACGAAGTAGTTGCCTGCCGCGCTGGGTGAGATAGGGGCGGTCAGCGTGTAGGTGTTGGTGACACCGTTGGTAGGCCCAACGGTTTGCACCAAATTCGTGGCGCCACCGGAGCTGATCAGATACCAGTAATAGGAGAACGGTGGAGTTCCCTGAATACTCGCAGTAAAGGTGAATGAGGCCGCGCCCGCCGTCGAATACCGTCCACCCGGCTGCGGCTGATTCACAAAGGACGGAGCGCTGGGTTGGACGATGATCAGATGCACCGGCGGGCTGGTGACCAGCAGAGGTGACCCAGATTCCCAGCCGTTTGAGAACACCACATTATAATAGCCGCTATTGGCCACCACCGGGCTGGGCATGCTCAAGGAATTGCTTTCGACGCCCACCACACCGAGCGTGGCATTGCTGTTGTACAGCCATTCATACCAGCCGGTACCTGAATCTATGGCGGCAGTCTCATTCAACGTCATCGCCGTGCCTTGGAAATAGTTGTTGGTGGGATTGGTCGGGCCGGCCGGGTTGATAATTGGCGTTTCGGCTTCCTCGCCCAAGGCTTCCGACCAGGTGTTGGCCACGCGGATGGCGTCTATCTCGCACGGATTGCCGTGATTGTTGCCATACATCCAGACGAGAAGGTAGTTTAGGTTCAAAGTGTTGCTATAATGATAAACGGCGTCCCAACCTGTAACGGGGACGTTTGTCGTATCAATGGCATTGGCCACCGTGTCCTGGCCTGAATAATTTTTGACATCAATTTCCGTATTGCCCCCAACGCTTGTGATGATCCGGCCCACCATGATGCCGGCCTCCATGTAGGTGTTCCCGTTCGTCATTATTGGATAGCCGCCGCCGCCAGGGGTGCCGGTGTAACCTTCGCATTGATTGATGACGCCGGAGCCGCTGCCATCTCCCGCATAGGCCTGAGCATAAAACGGCCCGCCGGAGTCGCTGGGATGCCCTGGATAACCAGTCTGACCCAAAGTGCCTGCCGTGATGTACGGCGTATCGCCGAGGTCAGCCGTGCCGGCGAGATTGGTATATCCCGTGCCGGTGTAGGTGTACATTGCCACACTGCGGGTGATGCCGATGCCGACGAAGGCCGAGCTGGAGGCGTTGCCGCTGGCAAAGCCGACGCCCAAACCCGCGTCGTCCTCGCCGTAACCATTGGTACCGCCAACCGAATACCACTCGCCACGCTTGATCCAATGGAAAGCGAAATAATTTGTACTGTTGGAATTGAGATGAATCCAGGAGCCGGACGCCATCAAACGGGTGGCCCAGGTTCCAGAATCCCAACCGTTGGTGTTCGGTTGGGCCAGAGCCAATGAGGCGGGCGCGGTCCACGAGTTGGGCAGGTCGCTGTAGATGGCGTATTGCCACGACATGATATCCAGGCCGCTGTTGACCTGCAACACGTTGTTGGTCAGCGCCGGATCGGCCGGATTCAAGTTCCAGACTCCAAGAAGGCCATACGTGGTTGTGCCGTTGGCCTGGCCTTGCAAGGGATAGAGTTGCGTACCGATGGAGGTGCCGTTGGTGACGTTGTCCCAAAGCTCCCGCACAAACAGTGTGGCGCGGGACGGGACAACCGTTGCAACGGTCAAAAGAGCGATTGCGATAATTCGTTTCATGGTTTGGCTTTTGGTTGAGTGGCAAGTCAATCTATCGACATCTCACAATTTTACATGTCGTCAAAAATAATGACGGCCCACTTCAGAATTTGCGGAAAAAAGAACGGGCAAGTCAGCCTTGCCCGTTCAACAAATGCATTGATTGATCAACTCTGACGGCGGCGGAGCAACATCAGTCCACTGAGCCCCATGCCAATCAGGGCGATCGTGCCGGGTTCAGGAGCGGCCGAAACGCTGATACTGTCCACATGGAAGGGCAACGCCGGCGAATAATTGGAATTATACATGATGCCGAAACCGAATCCGTTAAACTGACCGGCGCTGAAGGTGTAAGGAATCGTTGCCTGATAAACTTCCTCGCCATTGGGATCGGTAAATCCAAGATCTGTCGTGGAACTCGAAAAGAACGCCCCGTAATAGCCGTTCGCAGCGTATTGCATCAGGATACCCATTTGGAAATAGGTGCCGCCTTCGTTGTCGGGCAGCGAGTAATCTAGATAAAAATTGCCCGTCCCCGCAACCGCAGTATTTCCACTCACACTCGAGCCGGGATCCACGGCTGACAGGAACGCTTGACTCCCGCCCTCATAGGGGGCGGTGGCTAATTCATTGTAGTTGCCGGTAGCGGCGGCCCATGTAATTGAGAGCGAGCCGGAGGTGCCGGTGGCGCCAGGCGCAGTGCTGTTGCCCAGGCCGTTAATGGTACTGGCATCGGCACTCCATGTGTTGTCGGCTGATACCGTGGTGCCATTTGCCGCGCTCCATTGCGACCAGTCGTCATAAGTTGTGAACAGTGAGGTTTGGGCATTGGCGGCGGGTTGCAGCGCAATTGCCAGCATTCCGATTGATAAGAATACAAGTTTTTTCATACACACAAAACTTAGCTTTTTTGTTGGTTTAGGCTTGGTGCTTACAACAGTAGCCTACGGTGTTTTGTGCATGCCGTCATGTCGTCAAAAGTAACGACAGGTGCTCAAAGGCCCTGTTTTTTGGGAGATATCCGCGCCCCGCTGGCGTCGGTGGCACCCGGAACATGGGTAAATTTGGCCACCGCCTGGGACCGGGAGCGGACGTGCAGTTTTTCGTAGATGCGCCGGATATAGGTGTTCACAGTCGGACCGCTGATCTGAAGCGACTCGGCGATTTCCTTGTAAAGATAGCCACGGGCCAGCAATTCGAGGACCTCCCGTTCGCGTGGAGAAAGCTCGACCGTCTTGGAAGACTGGAGGGCGGGTCTTTGAAAGGATTGCACGACCTTGCGCGCAATGTTGCTGCTCATGGGGGAACCGCCGGTATGAACGTCCTGGAGCACCGCCAGCAATTCACCGCGTGACACACGTTTCATCATATAACCACTGGCGCCGGCGGCCAGGGCTTTGAAAATATGATCGGCATCCTCATAAACGGTGAGCATTACAAACTGCGTGTTCGGCAGTTGCGGCTTGAGCTGGTGCACGCATTCGATTCCGCTCATCCCCGGCAGGTTGATGTCCATCAAAACGACCGCCGGTTTTTCGGCAGGCAGGGCGGCCAGGGCGGCTTCCGCGCTGCCGTATCGGCCCGCGCATCGGAAGCCCGATGCCCGTTGAATCCAGTCGGCAAGGATGCTCCTCACCGGGGCGTCATCTTCAACAATGGAAACCGTGATGCTCACGTCATCGGCACTTTTCAACCGCTCTACCATAAATCCAAATTATCGCCATCGCAATTCATGTCTGCGCGGCGGAATGACTCATTTTGAAGATGGGGCCGCGCTGCTGCTCGGTCCCGGACAACCAGCCGGTCGTCCCTGTCGACCCAAACCGGCGAACGCCCGGCCCGGAGTCGTGTTCGTTTTCGCGAGGCTCCATTCATCACTGGCCTTCAACCGGTACCCAGCCCAAATTCCAAATGTCCACGTTGAACAGGTCGCCCAGCTTTTGGAACTGCGCGTGGCCATCGGCAAACGCCATGTTGATCCCGTCAGGCAGATTGTTCAGCGGCGGCGTCAGCTTGGGCACGCCGGAAAATCCCTGGGTCTGGCCAAACGGCGCGCGCGAGCCGTGCCGCTGCAAAAGAAATACAGTCATGGCGATTTGATCCGGGCTTCCGCTCCAATTTGGGGCAACCAGGTTCGCCGCAGTTTCCTTTTGTTGCGGGCATCCGTCGCCGTACCAGGCGTCGCCAAAGAACGGCGTCCGGGATGGGTATCGAATGGCTGATGGCTTGCCAAATGGCGCGCCGCCAGTGTTTGAGTACCCGCGTGGGCCGGAACTGCTGGCCGGATCGCCGGATGGAAAATGGTAGCCGGCGGCATTAAAACTGGCCGGATCATACATCCAGGCATTGATGGCATAGCTGCATTCATGGTTCAACACATCGGGAGCAATTTCCACCCAGCAATGAGACACGTCTCCACCCTTGATGTAAACGTTGCCCGGAAAGGGCTGGGATGCCGCGGGACAAATCCGGACTGCGTCGCTGTGGGAAAGCTGATTGACCAGCGTGCCGATCCAGACATTCGTCCACGAGTTTGCGGGGCTGAACGTAATCATGGATTGGTGATCATCCGTATAAATGGTCCCGGCCAAATCCAGTTGACGGAGATTGGAGGCGCACGCCACTGTCCATGACCGGAGCTTTGCAGCGCTCAAGGCCGGCAGGAGCAGAGCGGCCAAGACGGCGATAATGGCAATGACGACCAGAAGCTCAATCAGGGTGAAGGCGCGCCTTCGGCACTTTTCTCCTGGTTGTTTTGGTGGCATGGAGCGGGGAGGTTTTGTTTAGTATCTTCAGTTACTGGGCTGGATTTGGCGGAATCCATCCAAGGTTCCAGCTATCCATGGTGGAAACTTCGTTCACCGCGTAAATAGTGACATTGGCCGCGGAGGCCGTCCCGGATGCGACGGTCGCCAGCACAGCAATTCCCATCAGGTATGAACACCTGGGAATCCATTGGCCGGCAAAAACTTTGAGACGGTTGTGGTTTCGCATCGATGACGGTGAATAATGTTACACCAGGACCAAACCTCCTGTATGTCGTCAATAATCACGACAGATGCGACGCAGCCGGCAATTCGGCGGTCTTCTACGCCGCAAAAATCTTGAGCGGCACGGTGAAGATCACCTGGGTGCCCTGTCCGGGTGCCGATTGGATGTCGCAGCTTCCATGAATTTCGGCCAATCGCCGCGTCATGTTTTCCAACCCGTTTCCGGAAGAAAGGCGGGGGGAATCGTTCGGCGGGTTGTTTCTCCTGGTTCCCGGCACAAAACCACGGCCATTGTCTTCAATGGTTAATTGAAACGAGGTTGTCCTGGCGATGAGCCGGATATACGTTTCCGATGCCGCCGAATGTTTGACCACGTTGTGAATGGCCTCTTTGAAAGCGAGAAATAAATTGTGGCGCACGTCCGCCGTCAGCCGCCACGCGGGAAATTCCATGGGCATGTCCAGCCGGCACCGGATGCCGGCGGCGACCAGCAAATCCTGGGCAAATTTTTCCAGATAACTGGCCAGGCTTTCCAGGGTGTCGTGCCGGGGATTCACCGCCCAGACAATCTCATCCATGGCCCGGGTCAGGTTGCGCGCCGTGTCGTAAATTTGATTCAGGCCGGCCACTGCCCGTTCCGGATTGTCCAATTCTCCGCGGGCGGATTCGCTTAACATGCTGATGCGCGTCAGCTGGGCGCCAAGGTCATCATGAATGTCGTGCGCAATGCGCGCGCGCTCGTGTTCCACCGCCCGCTGCCATTCGAGGCGTTCGAGTTTTTGCCGCATCCGGCGGCGTGTTTCAAACCAGACCAGGCCGCCACTGGTGGCAATCATCAGGATCCAAGCCAGGATGCGAAACCACAATGTCTGCCAGAAATAGGGGAGCACACTGAAGGCGATGCTGGCCCCGGTCTTGTTCCAGACACCATCATTGTTGCAGGCGATTACTTGAAAGGAGTAATCACCGGGCGGTATGTAATTGTAATTGACCGTACGCTTGGTGCCCGCGTTGACCCAATCGGCATCGAAACCGTTCAAGCGGCATTTGAACTGCACTTTTTCCGGGTCCACAAAACTCAAACCCGTGTATTGAAACTCAAACCGGTGGCGGCCGGGAGGAACCTGGATCAGTTCTGCGCCGTTTCCCTTGGTCATGGGCCGATCATCCACCTGCATGGCTTCCATCTCGACCGGCGGCGGCAGGGGATTGGTTTCCACGTCCAACGGGTTCACCGCCACCAGTCCCTTGCTGGTGGGAAACCATAAGCGGCCGTCCGCGGTTTTGCACCCGGCCGGCTGCAATCCTTCCGCGCATTCGATGGTCGGCATGCCGTCGTTGATGCCGTAGCTCTGACAATGCACCTGGTTCGTTTTGCCGTCGGCGCAGCGGTTTAATTCTGCTTCACTGACACGGATGATGCCGTCATGCGAACTCATCCAAAAGTAACCCTGACCATCCTCTTCAATGTCACCGATGACACTGTTGGGTAATCCCTGCCTGCGATTAATCACGGCAAAGTCCCCGTTTTTGAGCCGGTTCAGCCCACCGCCAAAGGTTCCAATCCAAAGCGCGCCCTCCCGGTCAAAGCGCAGGCATTCGATGAAATCGCTCGACAACCCATTGATGGTCCCGAATCGCTGGATGTGAAAATCCTTCAGGCAGGCGAGTCCGTTCCCGGCCATGCCAAACCACACGGCGCCCCGGCCATCTTCCGCGATGGTGCGCACATCACTCAGCATTTGCCCGTTACCGCCCCGGGTGAACCAATTTGTTTTACCCGCTTCATAGTGCAGCAACCCCTCGGAGGTGCCAATCCACATGCTGCCGTCGCGCCCGCTTAAAAGGGCCGGCATCGGGATGGTGACATTCGTCAACCCTGGCGCATATTCGAACCGATCCCCGTTTTGCACGAACAATCCCCCACCCCAGGTGCCCGCCCATAACCGGCCTTTAGCATCCACGGCCAGGGACCAGACGTAATTATTGCGAATCCCCTGGTTCTCTTGAAAATGGGTCCAGCCACCGTTTTGATAGCGATACAAACCCGCCCCCTCAGTTCCAATCCACAAAGCGTCATCCCGGCCCGGGCAAACCGACAACACAGCACGACCCTGCCACTGATCCGGGGGCGAAACGGCTTCAATATTGTTGGGGCGCAGGATCACCAGGCCGCCGCTGCCGGTGCCCGCCCAAAGGTTCCGCTCCTGATCTTCGCACAGGGAAATGACCCAATCAGATGGAAAACCACTGGTATGATCAAAGTGCAACGATTTTTCAGGCTGGCCGGGAAAAACCAGAAACAGACCATGATCCGCCGTTCCGGCGACGAGCACGCCATTTTGGCTTTCCATCAGCTGGCTGATCGGGCTCCAACCCCAGGGAGCAATTACCAAGTCTTCAACCCAATTGCCGCCCTTCCATTTTTGGATCCGCCCGTCACAGGCAATCCAAAGCCCGCCGTCACGGCTCGCGCCGATTCCCTGAACATAGGGATAAGTAGCGCCGGCCCCACCCAACGAGAGTGGGCGCAGTTGGCCGCGTTCCAACACCGATACCCGGCCATCCCGTGCCACCCAAATTATCCCGTCTGGCGACCGGGCCATGTTTACGACTTTGGCCACTGGGCCGGCCTCGGGATTCAAGACCAGACCATCCTTAACCCGCGCGAGCTGGCCGTCTCCATTCATCGCCCAGATGTCTCCAGATTCATCGGAGGCAATGTCGTAAATGTTGCCGCCATTCCAGGCCGGGTGAAACGTTACCGCCTTGAATTGTCCCTGCTTGTATTGGGTGAGCTGGCCGCCTTCATCGCCGATCCAAAGCGTCCGGTCGGGCGCTTCAAACAAACTGGTGATCCGGCTGCTGCGCAAATCCGGCGTGTTGTTTTCGTCAAAAACGGTAAACCGCACGCCGTCAAACCGGGCCAGACCGCTATAGGTGCCCACCCATAAATATCCATCGTGGCTCTGCACCACCGCCGTGACCTTGTTTTGCGGCAAACCCTGTTCGGCCTGCCACGCCCGGACGAAATAGTTGGGCGACGCGAAAAGCCGCATGGAAGGAACCGCAAGAAACATCAGGCCAATCATTGCCACGACAATCCACCCAGGGAAACGGGCAAAAACATACCGGGACGGCATGTCCGGATTTTGTTCGCCCGGCCGGATCACACGCAAGGACAAATTTGTTCGTCAAATGGTCAAAAACAATTTTTCGAAAACAAGCACCCAGCGGGGACATGATCGGAATCGACGGGGCTTTTGGACTCGTTAATTTTGATGACAAGACAGTTCCTCCAAATATTCAGGGACTGCGGAAGGCAAATCGAATCGTCAATTACCTGGGTCAGCCGTGATGCCAGCCATTGTAAATAGCGGTTGAAAACTGCGGGGGTTGGCGCTGATAAATGCGCACCTGCCCGGCCACTGGGAGAAGTGGGACTCGCGCGGAAGACTTCCCTCGCTCCAACAACCAGATCACCGCCAGAATGATCCAGACTGGAAAACAGCCAAAGGCATTCCGGGACGGGATGGGTGGTTTTGGTTCACCCGACCGGATTGGGCACAAGGACAACTTTATCGGGTAACACGCAAAGCCGGGTTCTGAAACAGCGGCGGTAAGGGAATTGCCAAAAATTACAAGCCATTTTTGACTCCCTCATTTTGATGACAAGACATCCCTGTAAAAAGTGGCAATACTGCAAAAAACCAATAAATATATCTGACCTGTGACAGGCAAACGCCGGTGATGTGTCTCGTTTATCCATTGGAGTTTCCGGTCCTGCCCGTCAACGGTTTGCTTGTGCATCACGTTGTTCAATAAACCGGATTTAACATTCAATCGAAATTATTCCATTCATGAAAAACAAACGAAATGCCGCAGTGATGCTGGTTTGTCTTTATGCAGTTTCCTGGATCGGTAAACCCCTTCAATTGGCTGCCGCCGAGCCTCCGCGGTTGCTGAATGATCCGGTGGATATCAGCGGTGATTTCCACAGTTTTGCCAACCTTTATTATCTGGCCGATAAACTGGCTGACTTCGATCCGGCCACGGGCAAGGGCGAAATCACCTACCAACGCTCCGAGTATTTCACGCGGCAAGCCTTCGACAACATGCTGGCGGTCATCAAGCCGGTGGCGCCCAATGAATTCCCCGCCGATCAATACGCGGCCAATCCGACCCTGCCGTTTTCCATCGAATTTGTGTCGCCGCGCACGGTGCGCATCCGGATGACCAGTGGTCCGCAGGTCCACCAGCAACTGGAGGAACTGATGCTCGCCGAGCCGGTGCCGCAGGATCAGTCCTGGAAATATGAAAAGGTCGAGAGGGGTTACCGCTACACGAGCGCGTATGGTTCGGTGACCATTCTGGAAAATCCATGGCACCTCGAATTCCGAGACGCACAGGGCAGGTTGCTCACCCGGACGGACCATGACTCGGACAACACCAGCAGCTTCACGCCGATCATGCCGTTTTCGTTTGTGCGGCGCGCGGCGGATTATTCGCGGAGCTTGGACGCCGCGTTTACCCTGTCACCCGGCGAGATGATTTATGGTTGCGGCGAATCGTTCACCGGCTTGAACAAACGCGGCCAGAAACTGGTATTGTGGCCCGACGACGCCAATGGCATCCAAAACCAGGGCATGTACAAGCCCATCCCGTTTTTCATGAGCGACCGCGGCTACGGCATGTTCATCCACACCTCCACGCCCATCACCTGTGATTTCGGCAATTCCTTTGCAGGCGTCAATTCACTGATGGTCGGCGACGACGAACTGGATTTGTTTGTATTTCTCGGTTCACCCAGGGAAATCCTGGACGAATACACCCGGTTGACCGGCAAATCGCCGCTGCCGCCGGTGTGGTCGTTTGGCCTCTGGATGAGCCGCTGCACGTACAACGCCGAGGACCAGGTGCAAAGCATCGCCGCCCGGTTGCGCGCAGACCAGATTCCCTGCGACGTGATCCACCTCGACACCGGCTGGTTTGAAACCGACTGGCAGTGCGACTATGAATTTTCGCGCACGCGTTTCCCGGATCCGGAAAAAATGCTTTCGGATTTGAAACAGGACGGCTTCCATGTTTCGTGCTGGCAACTGCCGTATTTTGTGCCGAAAAACAAACTGTTCAACGAATTGGTGGAGAAAAACCTCGTCGTCCATGACGCCAAGGGCAACCTGCCCTACGAGGACGCCGTGCTGGACCTTTCCAATCCGCAGACGGTGGCATGGTATCAGGCAAAACTTGCGAACCTGCTGAAGCTGGGCGTCAGCGCCATCAAGGTGGATTTCGGCGAGGCCGCGCCGGAGGATGGCCTTTACGCTAATGGCCGCACCGGCTTTTACGAACACAACCTCTATCCTTTGCGCTACAACAAGGCGGTCGCCGACATCACCTTGAAAACCACCGGCGAGCACATCATCTGGGCACGCAGCGCCTGGGCGGGCAGCCAGCGTTATCCGGTTCACTGGGGCGGCGATGCCGAGAGCACCGACGACGGCATGGCGGCTGAATTGCGAGGCGGGCTGTCGTTTGGCCTTTCCGGTTTCTCATTCTGGAGTCATGACGTCGGCGGTTTCACGGCGGATTCGGTGACCAACATGGACAAAAATCTGTTCGCACGCTGGCTGGCGTTCGGGATGTTGAGTTCGCACAGCCGCTGCCACGGCATCGCGCCGAAGGAACCGTGGAATTACGGCAGCGCGTTTGAGGATGAATTCCGTCAGATCGACGATTTAAAATACGAACTCATGCCCTACGTCTATGCGCAGGCCAGGGATTGTTCCGACCACGGCCTGCCCATGGTCCGGGCGTTGTTCATCGAATATCCGGACGACCCCGGTTCATGGCTGGTGGACGATGAATACCTGTTTGGTTCCAGCATCCTGGCAGCGCCTCTCATGCACGAGAACGCCACCGGCCGTGATGTTTATCTTCCGCCGGGAACCTGGATTGATTATCAGACGGGCCGCTCCTATGACGGCGGCTGGCACCATATCGAAGCCGGATCACTACCCATCGTCATGCTCGTGCGCGATGGCGCGGTCATTCCCCGGATCAAGCTTGCACAATCCACGAAAGCCATGGATTGGTCGCACCTCGAACTCGAAGTGTTCGCCAGGAATGCGCAGACCGCGACGGGTCTGGTCTGCCTGCCGGCGGACAACGAACTGCGCGAACTGGCGCTCACCAAGGAAGGAACTGCTTTCAAGCTGACGGACGATCCGCTGGCAGGCAAAGTGACCTGGAAAATTATTCAGGCGGAAAATGTCAAATGACCTGATTGAAGATCTGCAATGCGTATGGAGAAGCGATTCATAGCCGGCGCCGTGGCGTTGATGCTGTTGTGTCGTCACACGACGACCGGGGCGCAATCACTGCCTACAGAACCGTATGCCTGGCATAGTGTTGTCATTGGCGGCGGCGGATTTGTAACCGGCATCATCTTTCATGCCCGGCAAAAGGGCCTGATGTATGCCCGTACCGACGTTGGCGGCGCCTACCGTTGGGACGACCCGGCACAACGGTGGATTCCGCTTACCGACTCGTTTGGCATGGCAGACGTGGACCTGACGGGCTGCGAAAGCATCGCCGTGGACCCAAACGATCCCGAACGCGTTTATCTGGCCGTGGGCATCTACAGCCGGGGCCACGCCGCCATCCTGCGTTCGGATGACCAGGGCAATACATTTCAGCGCACCGATGTGCCCTTCAAAATGGGCGGCAATGAGTCCGGCCGTTTCAACGGCGAAAGGCTGGCGGTTGACCCCAACGATGGAAAAATCCTCTTTTTCGGCTCGCGACGGGATGGACTGTGGAAGAGTATTGACCGGGGAGCAACGTGGCAGCGGGTCGACACTTTCACCAACATTGGTTCAAACCCGGCGCCACCACCCGGTTTCAGTACGACCACTGACGCGCGCCTACGATACGTCGGTTTTGCCCGGCAGGCGGTCGGAATTGTGAGTGTGGTGTTTGACCCCGCCAGCCGCAAACCCGACAGTCCAACACCGGTGCTCTATGCGGCCGTGTCCACGACTGGAACCAACCTTTATCGCAGCACCGATGCCGGCGTCACCTGGATGGCTGTGCCGGGTCAGCCCGTGGGATTGCGCCCAAACCATCTCGTGTTGTCGCCGGACGGGATGTTTTATCTGAGCTACGGCCGGGAACCGGGGCCCAATTCGATGAGCGATGGCGCCGTGTGGAAGTATGATCCAAAAGCCGGCGTCTGGACGGACATCACACCGGTCCACCCCGGGGATTCCGACCAGCGCTTCGGCTACGGCTGTGTCGCGGTGGACGTGCAACACCCGTCCACCATCATGGCCACGACGTTCTGCCACTGGGAACCGCACGATGAAATCTTCCGGAGCACGAACGGCGGTTCAAGCTGGACACAACTCTGGGAGACCAACACCACCGTCTGGGACCACTCCCGTGCGCCTTACACCGCCACCCGCGCCCCACACTGGATGGGCACCATCGTCATCAATCCATTCAATTCCGATCAGGTCCTGTTCACCACGGGTTTCGGCATCTGGAGCTGCCGCGACGTGACCAGCGCCGACTCCGGCAAATGCACACACTGGACCTTTCTTGATCCGGGACTGGAAGAAACCGTGCCGCTGGCGCTGATCAGCCCACCCCAGGGCGCGCATCTGTTGAGCGGGCTGGGCGACATTGATGGTTTCCGGCACGATGACCTTGACCAATCACCGGCTGAAGGAACTTTTTCCGGCCAGCGTTACGGCAACACGGAGGATCTGGCGTTTGCGGGAAAAAACCCAAACCTCATCGTCCGCACCGGCACCGGCGGCGGCCGTGGGACCAACCGCATCGTCCATGCCTCCATTTCGAAGGACGGGGGCAGGACCTGGAAAACCCTCGCCAGCGATCCGCCCAACAGCAACGGCGGGGGAACCATTGCCGTCTCGGCCGACGGCCGGATCATTGTGTGGACGCCACAGCGCAGCGAACCGCAATTTTCACCGGATTTGGGGAACAACTGGACTCCCTGCGGAGGCCTTTCGTCCGGCGAGCGCGTCGTGGCCGACCCTGTGAATCCAGCCAGGTTCTACGCTTGTGATTCTGGCGCCGGGCATGTCCTGGTCAGCACCAACGGAGCCGCCACCTTCGTTTCGACCGCCGCAACTTTCCCGGCTTCGAAAAACTTTGGCGGCGGTTTCGGTGGCGGCGGTGGCGCGGGTGCCATGCTCTCGGCCACTCCCGGCATGGAAGGAGATCTGTGGCTGGCGTTCCGTTCCATCGGACTTTATCACTCCGGCGACGCGGGAAAAACCTTCAGGGAACTCGATTCCGTGCAGGAAGCCTATTCGCTGGGGTTTGGCAAAGCGGCGCCGGGCAAATCCTATCCGGCGCTTTATCTTATCGGCAAGGCGGGCAACCTGCAGGCGCTCTTCCGCACCGACGACACCGGGCAAACCTGGATGCGCATCAACGACGATCAGCATCAATATGGCTGGATCAATCATGTCACGGGCGACCCGCGCATTTACGGCCGGGTTTATTTTGCCACCGGCGGTCGCGGCATCATTTACGGCGACCCGGTTCCTAATGCCAAATGATCCCGGTCTTAGTGTGGGGTTCTGAAAATGAATTCCTACAGTCAGGGGTTGGATTTCCGGGGACCGTCATCGCCTATTCAACCTTGAATCCCAGTTCGCGGAACCGTTGGAGTTTGTACAGCAGCGCGCGGCGGCTGATACCCAGCGCCCGGGCGGTTTCGGTACGGTTGAAATCATGCTGCTGCAGGGCCTGCAGGATGGCCTGCCGCTCGATTTCCTCCAGCCGCGCCGGGTCGGCGACCGCTTCAGCAGCCACCGGCGGTTCCGCCGTGGCGCGCACACGCGCCGGCAAATGCTCCGGCAAAATCAGTTCGCTGCGCGACAACAGGACGGCCCGTTCCATCGCGTTGCGCAATTCGCGCACGTTGCCCGGCCAGGCATACCGTTCCAGACACTCGGCGACCGTGTCGGAAAAACGCGCGCGTCCCCGGGCAATTTCCTCTATGAACCGGCTGGCCAGCGGCAAAATATCCTCGCGCCGCTCGCGCAACGGCGGGATGTTCAATTCCACCACATTCAGCCGGTAAAACAAATCCTCGCGAAACCGGCCGTTTTTGACCTCATCCTCCAGAATACGGTTGCTGGCGGCAAGAATCCGCGCGTTGGTGTGGATTTCACGGTTCGAACCGACGCGCTGGAACCGCCCGTCCTGGGTCACGCGCAACAGTTTGGCCTGAAGCGACAGCGACATCTCGGCCACCTCATCGAGAAAAATCGTGCCGTCGTTCGCTTCCTCAAACCGGCCGATGCGCCGGGCGCGCGCGTCGGTGAACGCGCCCTTTTCGTGTCCGAACAATTCGCTTTCCAACAGGGTTTCAGGGATGGCGGCGCAATTGACCTTGACCAACGGCCCCTTCGCACGCGAACTCCAGGCATGGACCACATCCGTCACCACCTCTTTGCCCACGCCGCTTTCGCCGGTGATCAGCACGCGCGTTTCCGACGGCGCGATCAACGAGGCGTCGCGGAACACGGACTGCATGAGCGGGCTGCGGGCAATCACATAATCCGGCAACTGCTTTTCCTGGTCATACTGGAGGGGAACCGGCTTTGAAATGCCGAGGGCCTGCCGCACCGAATTGAGCAATTCATCAAGATCAATGGGTTTGGGCAGATAATTGACCGCGCCGTCGCGCATCGCGGCCACCGCATCGCGGATGTCGGTAAAGGCGGTCACGAGCAACACCGGCAGCGTGACGTGTGCCTGACGGGCGAGCCGCAGCGTTTCCAGGCCGCTCAGTCCCGGCATCCGCACGTCGGAAATCATCATGGCGAATTTTCCCGCCCGGAGCATTTCCAGGGCGCGCTCACCGGACTCCGCCAGCGCGGTTTCAAAACCCTGGCTGTGAAGAAAGGAATTCAGCAGACTGCGCTGACCGGGATCATCGTCCACAATCAAAATGCGCGGGGCTTCGGATGCCATGCCGTGAAGTTATCCGAATCAGGCGGCCACTTTCAAGTGAGTGATGCGGAAAAGGGCGCCCTTCGGCTCGTTGGCCAGGCATTCAATCTCCCAGCCGTGAGCGAGGACGATTTGTTGCACGACGGCCAGGCCCAGGCCGGTGCCCTTTTGATTGGTGGTAAAATACGGCTTGAAAATTTCCTGCCGGCGATCGGGCGGCACCCCGGGGCCATTGTCGCGAATTTCCAGCACGGCTTCAGCAGCGCTGAGGCGGCGCGCTGAAATTTGAATCCGCCCGCCGGAGTCCGCCGCCTGGATGGCATTGAGCAGCAGGTTGAATAAAACCTGCCGCAGCAGTTGTTCATCAGCCTCGATGCTGACCGGTTCGCCCCCGGTCTCGACCTGGAGTTTCTTCTCCTCAATGTCGTGAGCCAGGGTGCGCACCACTTCATGGATGGCGGAGCCAAGCGCGATTTTGGAGCGGCGGATTTCGCGGGGGCGCGAGTAATTGATGAATTCGTTCAACTGGGCCGTGACCTTGTCGGTTTCGTTCACAATCGCGCGTGATTTTTCCCGGATGTCCTCCGGCGACGCGCCGGTCTGTTTGGAAAGCATCTGCGCCATGCCACGGATGATGTTGAGGGGGTTACGCGTTTCATGCGCCAACCCGGCGGCCGCCAGATTCATTTCCCGAAGATGCGAATTCATTTCGCTGGCGCGGACCAGGCGGATTTGCAGTTCGGACGTTTTGGAAAGGTTGCGCCAGGCCAGGCCGGAGCCGACGGCGGAAATGGCGGCCAATAGAACAATGACGGCGCGCAGCCACAAATCCTGAAGGCTGGTGCTGCGAATGGACTCGGTGGACATGACAATGACAAAACTATGCACGCCCTGTTTCTGAAGCAGCGCCTGGTAGTCGGCCACGCTCATCCAGGGAGGGCGGCCGAAACGAAAACGGAAACCCCGGTCGCGGGGAGGTTCGCCATTCGTGCCGGACCCGGCAGATGGCGGCAGTATGGCTCCACCAGCGTCAGCGAGGTTCGTCGGACCCGCTCCGGTCTGGGGTTCAGGCAGCGGTTCATGGGGTGGCCCCGGTGGCGGCAGGTTGAAGTGATTGGTGGCCAAACGATTGGTAAAATCCTCCCGCGACATGATAATGGGCGGGTTGGTGCCTTCAAAGTCGTAGGTGAGGTTCGTGCCCAAATCCATCGGGTTGACCAGAGTGACCGTTTGCGAGTCCCAGCGTTCGGTCGCGTCCGTGGCCCCCTTGATTTGGAAATCGGTTCCGGTTCCGGCGGAGGCCACCATTTCACCGGCAGCGTTCAACAGCGCGATGCCCCTTAATTCCACCGATTCCTGTTTGGCCAGTTCCGCCAACGAGGCTTCGAGCCGTTCCTTGGAAACCACACCGCCGAAACGCCGTTGCGACCGGAGTACGATGCCGAGGGTGGTGGAAATATCCTTGGCCCGGTTGACCAGCGCGATGCGGGCCGCGTTCCGGACACGGACGTGCTCCTCGACCTGCCAGGCCATGACCAGCACCCAGACCCCCAGCAGCAGGCCGAAGATCAACGGACTGTGACGTTGCGGTAGCATCTGAGAGGTTCAGTTCGACATGGGCCGGCAAAAAATTCAATTGCAACCTACGGGGCCGGCTTCACCGGTACGCGTTCCAGAAATTGATCCAGTTCCTGTTCGGAGTAGGATTTGGGCAAAAGCATCTGCCTCTGCTGGCTGGTGGCCAGCGCAGGCAACTCGTCCGGCAGCCGGACAATGTGCGGCGTCATGAAAATCATCAGCTCGTTTTTGGTGTCGCTGGTGGTCTTGTGTTTGAAAAGAATTCCGAGCACCGGAATATCGCCCAGAATCGGGATTTTACTGTCGCTGGAGGTTTTGTCATTCATTATCAGGCCGCCGATGACGACCGGCAGCCCATCAGGCGTGACCACGACGGTATCGGCCGTGCGGGTGTCAATTACCGGCGCATTCACGCCGGCGGCAATGGGTTCCGTCAGCGTTGGATCAATTTCCGAATCCTGCGGCGTGACAATCATTTCCACGTAGCCATCGGTGGAAATGTACGGCGTGACGTTCAGTTGAATGCCCACGGGCGTATAAGTGACGTTGTTGATCGGGATGGTCGAATTGCCGACCGCCGTGTAACTGACCCCGGTGATCAGGGGCACCTGCTGGCCGACGAGGATGGTCGCCGGCTGGCCGTCGCGCGCCAGAATGGACGGACGCGAGAGCACCTCCACCTTTCCGGCCGTGGCGATGGCGCGCAGGGTCGCTTGAAAATCGCTCCCCATGATCTGATAAAACCCGTTGGCGCCGCCGGCGGTCGTGGGCGACAACGCCGGGCTCGCCGCCACCGCCGAACCAACCGTGCTGAAGTTGGTCACAATCGAGTTCAACCCGCTCAACCCAAATATATTGGCAGCGCTGCCACTGATCCCATTGCCGAGCCCCTTGCCGTATGAGCTCTCGACACCAACATCCAGGGAATTGTTGTTCTGCAGTTCCAGAAAGACGACGTTGATGAGCACCTGCGGTTTCGGACGGTCCAGGCTGGCGATGACATTGCTGATCTGTTCGCTGGTCGGCTGGTCGGAAATGACGATGATGTTCTTGGTATCCGGGTCCACGTAAATGGTCGCGTTGCCGACGCTGCCATTGTTGTTGTATTGGTCGCTGGCGCTGCTGCTGGCATTGTTGCGGCTGGCATTATTGAACCCACCGAACCCGCCAAAGCCACCAAACCCGCCGAACCCGCCACCACCACCGCCGCCACCGCCCGTCCGGTTCTGGGCCTGAATTTCCAACGCGGCGCACAGGAGCACGATCAAGGCGCCGCCCAGATGTTTCAAATGTTTGTTTGTTTTCATAAAATGTTTTGGTGTTAAAAGGGTTCCTGGCTTAAGGGAGTGTGCCCCGGCCCGCACCGCTGCCGGTACTGCCGTTGCCGGTGGTGGTTCCGAGTGAGGAGGTGTTGTTGGCCGCCGAGGTTGCGCCGGCACTCGCACGGGTTTCCAGCGCGCCTTGCTGCGTGCTGGTGGTGGACCGCGTGTTGCTGTTACCAAAGGCATTTTGCAGCACCTGCACCACCTGGTTCGGATCGCCGTGGTCGAGATGATAAACGTACACCTTCTGGTCCCGCTGCGAAGGAACGTCCAGGTCACGCATCATCCCCGCAATCTGCTCCATCAAATCCTTCGGCGCGGTCACAATGACCGACTGGATGCGGGGATCCGCCACGGCGGTGACCTGTGTCGCCTTTTTGAGGCGGTCGTCCGAGCTGTTGTTGCCGCCGGCGCCGTTCGCGGCCGCGAGGCGCGCAAAAAAACCACCGGGCCCGCCACCACCGCCGCCGAAACGGATGGGCGCCTGGGCATTGTTACCCGAATCGCTGCTCGGGAAAACACTGCCCAACTCGGTGGCCACATCGGTCGGATTGGCGTATTGCAGATGGAACACGCGGATCTCCGTCTCCGCCTCGGCACTGTTATCCACGGCCTCGATGAGCTGGACCAGATGCCGGATGTTGGATTGGGTATCCGTGACCACGATGGAGTTGCCGGCTTCATTGGCGATAATCGTCGCCTGCGGCGAAACGAAGGCCGACAAATCCGAGGCCAGTTGCCGGGCTTCCACGAACCGGATGGGAATGACGTACGTGGCAATCTCGTCGTTGTCGGGAATGGTGTTTGGGTCGTTGCTCGTCTTCACCGGAATGTTGCGCGTCTTCGCATCATTCTTGCTCATAATGGTCAACTTCCGCCCGTCCCGTATGGCCGCATAACCGTTTTTGTTCAGAACGGAATTCAGCAAATCCACCGCTTCATCCCGGGTCACCGGCCGGTCGCTCCAGAGATCCACGCGGCCGCTCACCTGGGTGTCGAGCACGATGATAAAGCCTGCCGCATCACTGAGATAGTCCAGCACCGAATCCAGTGGCGCGCCGCGAAAGTTCAACCGCAGATCATTGGTGCCGTCCGCATCGGCCGGCGTAACGGCCGGGGTGGCCGGCGCAGGCACGACCACCGCCGTCGGCGGGATGGCGGACGGTGCCGGCAAGGGGGCGTTTGCCGCCACCATGGCCGCTGGCGGGGTGGTGTCCGCCGGTGGAACGCCGGCCGACTGGGCGCCGGTCCGGTAAATTCCGGCGGTCAAAACCGCCGTCCCGAGAAATGTCGTGATGATTTTCATTGTCCTGATCCTTGTCCTAATTGTTGTTCTTCCTGTGCGCGCTGCCTGATCAACCGTGCCAAAGCATCATTGGCGCCGCCAACGGGGAGGTTCGACGTGTCCGGCGCCCCCATATTGGTGCCCGCATCCGTGGCACCGTCCGGAACGGTCGCGTTCGAGTTGTCGGATGACGACTGGGAATGGCGATCCGGACCGGAGGTGAAGGAATTGCCCATGCCGGCGTAGGACGCCGTGTCGGTCGAGACCACCCAATGTCCGTCATCATCACGCCGCATTTGCGTGCCGAGCGGCAGGATCGTTTCGTTGGTGTCGGACAACAACGTGACGGATTTCGGGGTGATGGCAGCCACCTTGAAATCAGCAATGCTGCTGTCCAGTTCCAGCACCTTGCGAAAGTCCGGACGGGTGCCGTCAAAAAACGCGAACGTACCCTTGGCGTAGCTCATCGTGCCCACGAAGGAAAAGGAATCAACGATGCGTGGCGCGGAATGGGAATAGCTGGATCGCAGGTGCGGCACCCGATTGGGATCAAAAATATTCCGCTGTCCGATGAGTTGGAACGGCGTAAAATCCGTTCCGCCAGCCGTTTGCGCCGCCGCGGAAAAAACCGCGGCCGACAACCCGACGGCAATGACGATCGCCGCGACGGCCAGTTTTGATTGTAACGCTTTCAGGTTCATTTTGGCAGCGAGGTAAGTGCCAGCCCGTTCACTTGCAGGCCCAGGGTGAACTGCTGGCCTGTGTCGTCGCGCGCGCTGAGGTCCACGGATTCAAGTTTCAGCGCCATCGGACCCTTTTCAATGTCATAAAGAAAATGGGCCAGGGTGTCGAGGTCGCCGGACGCCTCCACGCGCCAGTCCACCGTGAGGTAATTCGTCGCGTCGTTGTTCCACTGGGGCGTGAGGCCGGTGATGGTGGCATTGCTGTCCTGCGACCAGTTGTCCAAGGCCTTGAGCACCTGCTGCTCCGCCAGCGACGTGTCGGCGGGCAGCGTGTTCGTGCGCATCTGGTCCCAGTGACTGCGGATGGCATCCTCGCGCTGGAGCAGCAATTTTCCGTCATTCACCTGTTTGCGCAGGGCGGCGATCGTTTGCGAACGCGCCGTCCACCAGTTCGCCAGCGGCTCGTAAAGGAGGCGTTCGCCCACAAACAGCGCGGCAACCGCGATGGTCAGCACGACGAGGAATTGCTGGCGATTTTTAATTTTCATTGCCGCCTCCGTTGCCGTAATGGATGTCGAACGAAAATTGCATGGGGGACTGGCCGCGCAACTGCTGCAGCTTGACGTCGGTCACGCCGTCCGCGGTGCGCAACTGGTTCAACGTCCGCCGCAGCGCGCCGTTGTCCTGCGCGGTGCCGGTACAGGTCACCGTGTTGCCGTCGCGAATTTCCACCGTCTTGGCGGTGACCGAGCCGTCCTCGGGAAACGCCAGCGTCAGTTCGCGCAGAATTGTCAGGTTGCGGAAGGAGCTGTCAAACCACGGGCTGTACTGCTGGATTTGTTGTTGCAACCCGTTCAGCTCCTGCACCCTGACCGACATGGCCGACCACCGCGAACGGAGCAGGATCAGTTCAAACTGCTGGAATAAGAACAGGCTTCCGACCAGCACCAACACGCCCGCCGCAACAGCCCCGGCCGAGCGCAACCGGCCGGAGGAATACCGGGCGACCAGTTGTTGCAGGGCTGACGGCTTGGGCGGTAAAAATTCAAACACCGGCGCCCCGCCCGTCAACCTGCGCGCCGCCAGACTGAAGGCGGCGGAAACCGGGGCTTCCGGCGGGAGTTCGACGCCAAATTCGTCCGGCGCATAACGAGAGACAATTTCGACCTTCAATCCCATCGGTTCAAAACGCAGTTCCATTTCGTCAGCCAGTTGCTGCGCCAGCACGCGGGGACCGAAAATGCGAATGTGTTTCACCGCCTCGCGCAGCTCCGCCGGCAATTGTCCCAGCGTGATCCGCGTCTCGCGGGCCACGAGATCGGCATACAAACCGCGCCGGCCACCCTCGTCTTCGATGGCGCCTTCCAGCGCGCGCAAGGCCGCCACGCCGCCACAGGTGATCTGCAATCCCACCTGGCTCTCGCCGATCGCCAGCGCCAGCACGCCGCGGGAGGCATCCCCCCCGGGCGGTTGCAACGCCGTGAGGCCGAGGGAAAAGCCGACCGGCTTTAGTTTTGCCGCCGCCAAAACGTGTTCCAGCGCCGACAAATGGGCACTGGAAATGCCCACCAGCATCACATGTTGTTTACCCGCGGCCAGCGGGCAGCGCGAATCCGCCAGCCGCAGCGTTGCGACATCGCAGGGAAAACCGCGTTCCGCTTCCAGTTGCAGGAGACTGGCCGCGTCGGCCTCCGGCAACGGCGGCAATTCCGTGTGCGCCATCAGCGCCCACTTGAGCGGCACCCCCACCACACAACGCCGTTCCCGCACGCCGGCGCCATCCAGGTGATTGCGGATTTCACGCCCCACGAGTTCCGGCGCCGCCGTCAACGGATCCAGCGACAGATTGACCGAAAAGGTCTGGTGCAGTTGTAACGACCCGTTCGTGCGGCGGAGCACCACGCCTTCCAGGCGGCTCCCGTCCAACGTCAGGCCGAGCAGGCTCGTCAGCCGTTTACGCTTTCCAAAATTGATTTTCAGCACGTTCTTCATGGTGTGGCGTTGGCGACCCAGGTTTCCCGGGCTTTGCCGCCCAGCGCCCAGCCGAGCCGGCCCAGGTCCTGGCGATAAATGATTTTGGGGGTGCCGTCGCTGGTGTCGAAAATGAACTTCACGCGCCGGTAGCCGCGGCCAAAGGGGCCGACTGCGGCGATGTCGGCGGTGAATTGAAAAGTCTGTGTGGTGAGGTAGTCACCCCGGGCCAGGGCGCGGACGGCGGCGCTGGTGTTGCCGAGCGCATCCGCCACCCACGCGATCGAAGTGAGGTTGTTCGGGTTTTGCTGACGATAGGTGATGAGCGACTGGGCGGTGCCCGACGCGGTGTTCTGGTCGAGGCCGGCCCCGATCAACAATGCCGTCAACACGTCCGCCCCGGCGGTGTTGACATTCACGCGCCCGCGAATGTAGGCGGAGGTGCTGGTGGTCACGTCGTCGGCAATCTTGGCAAAGTCATCCGAACTCATGCCGAAGGTCTTGCACTGGACGCAAAAATTCAGCAACCCGGCATACCCCAGACGGGGTCTTTGAGAAACCAGTTGTCCGGCCAGATAACTCGCATTACCCACGCCGGCGTCTTCAAAAAGTGTTTGCAGATCCTCCGGGCGCGCGGTGTTCACGTTGGTGAGGGTGGTGCCGTCGGCATGAAAATTCGGCTCGCGCGTGTAGACCGTGGTGTACTCAAACAGGCCGTAATTCATTTCGCCGGCGCCGCTCGAATTCGTCTCGTTCGCGTCGAGCACGCCGTTGCCGTTGAGGTCGTCGCCGACCAGCAAATCCATCGTCGCACCATATACCAGCCGCAATTCGTCCACCGTTTCAAACGGCGCGCCCTTCTCCTGGTAGTCCAGTTGCGCGTAGTCCAGGGTGTAGGTGCCGGAGCTGTTCGTGCTCCGCCAATCCACGATGGCCTGGGCAAAATCGGACGTCATATTGGGCAGATAGGCAAGGGCATTGGTGTTGGCAGTGTTCAGATTCAGTTTGGACTCTTCGTCAATCAGGCCAAAAAAGGGTTCCGACGAGGGTGTGCCGGACGGGTCGCGGCCGATCAGCCAGAACCGGGCGGCGCCAACGGGCACGGCGGCGGAAACATACAGGTTGGTGGCCGGCATCGTACCGTTGGTGGCATACGTGGCGAGCACGTAGCTGACATAACGCGCCGCGCCTTCAATCGCCTGGTCCGTGGCCAGGCCGGAGGCGCGGTTGTCCGAGGCCCGGAGTTCATACGTCATGGAATTGGCGAAATAGAGCGCAATGGCAACCAGGCCGATGCACACCCAAAGCACAATGATGAGCACCGAACCGTGTTGATTTTGAGAACATTCAACATTCAACGTCGAACGTTCAACATCCAAGGCACGCCCGCCCTGCGCCGGTCTGGGCGTTCGATGTTGAATGTTGAATGTTGAATGTTGGACATTCATTTCCGCTTCAGTTGAGGTTTGTGCGCGACTGAGAGTCAATCGGCACCAGCATTTCAATCGGTGGCGTGGTGGCGGGGTTGTTCCCGGCCAGTTGAATCCGCACGCGCACGGCCACGGGCAGATTGGTGTTCACCGATGTGACCCCGGTGGTGTCCCAGGTGTCGGACCACTGCGTACCGTCGAAACAGGAAAATTCAATGCTTTGCACGCCCCCCAGCATCCACTGGTCGTCCACATCGGGCACCGCGGTGGTCGCCAGGACATTCCGGGTGACACTGCGATATAAATCCTTGCCCGGCTCGTTCCGGTCGGTGGGATCCCGCAATTCGTAGGTGACCTTCTGGATGTCGCCCCACGGCGCATTATCGCGCACGGCTCCGGTGGCGGTGAACATTTCAACGGCCACCGGCTGGCTGACGCCCGGACTGGTCAGGGTCCCGACCCGGAAATCGCCGGACAAAATCTTGGTGGTTCCGTTGGTGGGCGTCACCGCACATTCCAAATCACGGCGCATCACGGCCAGTGACTGGTCCACCGGCGTCGCGTTGTCCACCGCCGCCTGAGTTACGTCCCGCAGATGCAGGGCGGCAAAGAAAACGCTGCTGACGACGGCCAGCACCAGGGCCGCCACGCCCACCGCCAGGATCATTTCGATCAGCGTGAACGCGCGTGAGGAAAGTCGAAGGTTGCCCGCCGCCGCTTCGCTTGGGCGCGGCAAGAGGGACGAGGGGCGAGTGCAAAAAAATACCCGCACCTCCCGTGCTGGCTCTCGACGCTCGACGCTCGACACTCGACCAGATGTGAAATTGGTTTTCATTGTTGCGAACCTGTCATGTTCCCGGTCGGCGCTGCCGAACCCGCCAAGGTGCTCAACTGAACCGAATAATCATGACCCTGCGCCGAAAAGGTCACCTCGGCGGTCAGCAACCGCATTGCCGCCGTCGTGTCCACCGGCCAGTTCTGGTTGTTCAACGTCCAACGGAATTCCTCGGCACCTTCGGCAGCGGTTCCGTTTTGTGAACCGGTGTTCCAGTTGGTGGTCACGATGCTTTCGTTCAAAATCCGTTCGGCGATGCGCGCCGCCGCGCCTTTGCGCGCGGCAACCTCACCGGCGAGACTGGCCACGTGCAACGCCTCCACGGCCGCCGGAATCACGATGGCGAGAAACAGCATGGCTGCCAGCACCTCCGCCAGTGTAAAGGCAGCCTGGTAGGGACGCCGCGCCGCGGCGTCCGGTCGGCGCGGCGCGCCAACCCTACCTTTATTTGTCTGTGTCCCGGATTTCATAACCATTACGGTCACGCGATTCGATCAGCCACAGGGCATGGCCCTTGGCGTCCAGCAACTGCAACATTGTCGGACTGTTTTCGTCCACCGTGCCATCCGGCAAAAAACGGATGGCCGGCAAACCGCCAAATTTGGTCGTGCCGCCCGAACCGGGGTTCACGACCGTGATCTGTAAAGCTGAATCCACCGTCAAATTCTCCGCCTTCGGGTCGCCGTTCTGCCCGGTCGTCTCCGCCTGGAGTCCGTAGGCGCCTTGTTTTTCGTTCACCCACAACACCATCGGCAGGCCTTCCGACACCGCACGGCTCTGGCCCGCGTGCATCAGTGCCACCAGCCGGCGCGCCTCGGAATTCAACGCCTGCCCGCGGATAAAATTCGACATTGCCGGTGCCGCCATGGACGTGATGATGACCAGCAAGGCCAGGACGAGAATCAACTCGATCAGGGTGAACGCGGAAGCGTGACGCGTGACACGTGACACGTGACAGGATTGTGGCTCGCGCGTCAAACCGCTCATCCTGTCACGTGTCACCTGCCACCTGCGACTGGGCGTTCGCAATTTCATTCACTTTGTCCAGTTGCCGACATCATCGTCCGTTCCCGCCTTACCATCCGGTCCGACCGACATCAGGTCATACGAATTGGGATTGTGCCTGCCGGGAAAAGTGTAAACGTAAGGGTTGCCCCACGGATCCTGGGGAAGATTGTCCAGATACGGCCCGTGCCAGTTTTTGGCGTTGCTCGGCTGCTGGAGCAGATCCTGCAGGCTCCTGGGATAACCACCATTATCCACCTCGAACGCGTCCAGCGCGGTCTTGATCGAGGAAAGGTCGGCGTGCGCGGCCGCCTGGCGCGCCTGTTCGCTGCGCCCCACCATCTTGGGAATGACCAGCGCGGCGAGAATGCCGATGATGGTGATGACCAGCAGCATTTCGACCAGGGTAAACGCGCGTTGGCGATTTCGGATTTCAGATTTCGGATTTCGAATTTCAATTTTCATGATTTGCGGGTGGTTAAATTTTATTTGATGTAATCCTGCAGTGAGAACACCGGCAGCAACATGCCGATGAAAATGATGCCGATGAACCCGGCAATCAAAAACAACATCAGCGGCTCGGCAAAGGCCACCGCGGTTTTCAGGTGCCGATCCAGATCCACCTCGGTGACGCTGGCGATGCGGACGAGTTCAGAGTCCAGTTTGCCGCTTTCCTCGGCCACAGAAATCATTTCCAGAATGGAGCCGGCGAACAAGTCCTTGCACTCGGCCAGGCTTTGACCGAGCCGGCCGCCCTGCTGGACACGCTGAATGGATTCGGAGACGGCATCCACGAGAATCTGGTTGCCGATGGATTTGCGCGCCACGTTCAACCCCTGCACCAGCGGCACACCGGCGCCCAGCAACGTCCCGAGCATCCGGCAAAAACGCGCCATCGCGAACTGGGCCACGAGCGGGCCGATCAGCGGCGCGCGCAACACGATCCCCTCCCAGACCCGCCGGCCCTTCTCGGAGGCGAACCAGGTTCGCACCAAAAACACCACTCCCACCAGACCCGCCGCGACAAACAATCCGTAGGAACGCACGACGTGACTGACCCCAATGATAAGCTGGGTGATCAACGGCAACGCGCCGTGAACACTGGCGAAGACCGTCTGGAATTTCGGGATGAAAAAAACCAGTAGGACCGTCAACACCACCAGCGCCAGACAGAGTAAAATACACGGATAAATCATGGCCGTGAGCACCTTCGATTTCAGCTCCTTCTCGCGCGATTGGAAATCGGCGATTTGCGCCAGCACCACGTCAAGAAATCCGCCGGCCTCGCCGGCTTCCACCATGGCGACATAAACGCGCGGGAAGACGTCCGGCGATTTCGCCATGGCATTGGCTAGCGACATGCCGTCCACGACCAGGTCGTGAATTTCCCTCCACTTCGCCGCCACGAACGGGGACGAGGTTTCCTTGTAAAGAATCACCAGCGCGCGGCTCAACGGCACGCCTGAGGCCAGCAGGCTGGACAACAGGCGCGTAAAATTTTCCAGTGCCTTGGCGGAGACTTTCCGGGACTGGAACTTGAAGGAAAGGTCGCCGAGGTTGTCCAGGCCGGCCGGTAGGCCGGAACCGTTTTTCGCGGCGGCCACCGCCTTTTCCACGAGATTCACTGGACGCAGGCCCAGGGTCTCCATCTGGCGCAGCGCATCGGGCCGGCCCCCGGCATCGAGCTGGCCTTCCGCCATTTGACCGTCGGGCTGCAGTGCTTTGTAGGAAAAAGTGGGCATTTTAGATTCCAAAAAACATTCAACATTCAACATTCAACACCGAACATTCACGGAACGGTAAAACACCGCCATTGAGCGTTGGACGTTGAATGTTGAGAGTTGAATGTTTCATAAAATTTACCTCGCCACCGCAACGCCGGAGAAATTTTGCGCTTCCGGCGATCTGTCCTTCGCCGACTGCGCCACCTCCTTGGCCGTGGTGACACTTAAAACCTCTTCCACCGTCGTGATCCCCATGCGGACGAGGCGCCAGCCGTCTTCGGCCAGCATTTTCATGCCCTCGCGGCGGGCCGCATCGCGAATCTGGTCGGTCGAGGAGTTTTTCAAAACGAGCTGCCGGATTTCGCTGCCGGTGTCCATCCATTCGAAAATCGCGTGCCGGCCAAAAAACCCGGTGTTGCGGCATTCCCGGCAGCCGGTGGAACGATAAATCGTGGTGTTCGCGGGGATGCCGAGCTTTTCCTTGAGCGCCGCCGCGGTCGGTGAATCGTCAGCCTGCTTGCAATGCGGACAAAGCACGCGGACCAGGCGCTGGGCCAGCACGGCTTCGAGGGACGAGGCGACCAGATAGGGTTCGACACCCATGTCCACCAGGCGGGTGACGGCGCCCGGCGCGTCGTTGGTGTGCAGGGTGGAAAAAACCAGATGGCCGGTAAGCGATGCCTGCACGGCAATCTCCGCCGTCTCCTTGTCGCGAATTTCACCAATCAGAATCACGTCCGGGTCGTGGCGCAAAATCGAACGCAATCCGCGCGCAAACGTCAGCCCGGACTTTTCGTTGACCTGGATTTGATTGACCCCCTTGAGCTGATATTCCACCGGGTCTTCAATCGTGATGATTTTGCGGACGGAATCGTTGATTTCGTTAAGTGCGGTATAAAGCGTGGAGGTTTTGCCGCTGCCGGTCGGACCGGTGACGAGGATAATGCCATGGGGCAATTGCAGGACGCGCCGGAAACAGTCGAGTTCGCGTTGGCCCATGTCGAGTTCGGCCAGGCCGCGGAGTGTGGCGTTTTGCCGGAGCAAACGCATCACGACCGCCTCGCCATGGAGCATGGGAATGATGGAAACGCGGATGTCCACCTCGGCATCATCGATGCGTACCTTGATGCGGCCGTCCTGTGGCAGGCGTTTCTCGGCGATGTTGAGGTGGCTCAAAATTTTGACGCGTGAAACGATGGCCGGTTGGAAACGCTTGAGTTGCGCGGGCACGGGAATGTCCTGCAGCACGCCGTCGATGCGATAACGGATGCGGAATTCGTCCTCGAAGGGTTCCAGGTGAATGTCCGAGGCGCGCAGTTCGATGGCGTCCTTCAACACCTGGTTGACGAAGCGGATGATGGACGCCTCATCCTCGCCGGCTCCGTCGAGGTTGGTGTCCTCGGCGTTTTCATCAACGACTTCAAATCCCTTTTCCTCGTCAAGTGTGCCGATGGTATCGGCGCCGACGCCGAGGCGTTTCTTGATTTCACGCTGGATGGCTTCACTGGAGGCGAGAATCGGCTTGAGATTCAAGCCGGTCATGGTCTTGAGCGCGTCGAGACCCTGCGTCGCAAACAGGCGGCTGGTGGCGACCTCCACCGTGCCGTTCAGGCGCTTGAGCGGAAGCAGTTCCTCCTTCAACAAAATGCGGGCGGGGAAAAGGGAGAGCAACTGACGGTCCGGTTCGACGTCATCCAGCGTGGTATAATCGACGCCATATTCGCCGGCCAGCCAACGCAGGACGTCTTCCTCGCTTTGCACGGGCGGCTGGGTACGGGCCAGCGTCACTGCGTCGGTGGCGGACAATTGCCGGGCGGCAACCATGCGCTCCAGCAATTGCGTCAACGTCGACTCTGGATTGACGGTTTCGTTCACGTATTTTTTCTGGCAGCGGCAGGTGGCCGCCACCGTTCTCAAATTTCAACGGCGGCGCTCAGGGAGCGCCGCCACCAATTCCAGTTAATTCAGCAATCCCAACAAGGTGGCCTGGGCTTCCTGTTTTACGGTCAACACCTGGCGGAGTTGATCCTGGGCCTCCTGCAACTTGGCCTGTTTGGCCTTCTGCGAAGTTTCGTATCTGGCCAGCGCGGATTGAATCTGGGCCGCGGGCGCGTTGTCATCAATGGCCTTTTGGAGGGCTTCCGCCTCCGGGCTGGGCGTACCGCCAAAGAAACCGCCCCGACGATTGCCGCCGTTGGCATTGTTACCGTTGCCGCCGTTGCCGCCGTTGCCACCACGATTTCGGAACATGCGGCCCATGCCGCCGCCGACACCAACATCACGGCGCGCGTCCATCACTTTTTGGATCAGCGGCTGGACGGCGCTCCAGTCGGTATCGTTGGTAAAGCCGAGTTGATCCCGAATACCGTCCATCATGCGTTGCTGGAACTGGGCCGGGTCGAAGTTGCCCCGACCAAACCCGCCCTGCCCGCCTCCGTTGCCGCCTCCGCCATTGTCATTTTGTGCCAGCAGACTGCCCGCGCTCAGGCACAAGGCAGCAGCGACACCCCAGATTAGAAACGTTCGATTTGATTTTATCATAAATGTGCTCGTGTTGAAGTGTGGTTTAACTTATTTCAGCCGTTGCCGCGAAACACAATATTCACGCACACGGCCACCGGCTCGATACCAGGCAGGGAATGTGCCAACTGAAAAAACCCAACAAAATGAGGCGGGTCCGGCCGCCTTCCGCGCAATTGTTTCTCACACCGGCTTGCCGCGCGCAGAATTTGCGCACCAACGCGCCCGGCCGCGTTTCAGATCCGAACCCATACGCCGGCCCCGCCAGCCCCGCTCCGAGCCTGGATTTCATTTTGACTAACTGACTTTAACCGTTGTAGCTTGAACCCCGTGGATAAACAGAGCAGGCTGTGCTTTGCCACATAAATTTCACAACCATGAATGATTCAGATAGCGAGGCAACGATGATAAACGATTCTCATGAAAACACGGTGCGACGTGGAGGTCGCTTTGGCTCCTGGCTGGCGACGTTGGCGATGGCCGTGGCAGTGCTGGCAGTGGTCACGGGTTGTCAAACCGAGCCTTCCCCGTTCGCTGCGCCGGGCCCGGCCGTCACCAATTCACTGCAACCGGTCATTCCCGAGTCCGTCACCCCCCCGGGGACAACCAATGCGTCGGCGTTTACCCTGCGGGAAGGTGACATCCTGAAAATCACCTTCCCCGGATCTCCCAACCTGAATAATGTCCAGCAGATCAGGACCGACGGCAAAATCACAATGCCCCTGATCGGGGAAGTGCAGGCGGCCGGACTGACGCCGATCGATTTGCAGCAGAAATTGATGGATTTATACGCCCCGCAATTGTCGTCGAAGGAGGTGACGGTGGAGGTGGAAAGTTCCTCCTTCCCGGTTTATGTGACCGGGGCAGTGCTCCGCCCGGGAAAAATTACCTCGGATCATCCCATTACGGCCCTGGAGGCCATCATGGAGGCGGGAGGATTTGACTACACCAAGGCCAATCTGAAAGCCGTGGAGGTTGTCCGCCAGGAAGGAGACCAGACGAAGAACTACACCTTGAATTTGAAGCTTACCATGGAGGGGAAGGTCAACAAACCGTTCTATCTGAAGCCGTCCGACATCGTTTACGTGCCGGAGAAATTCTCCTGGTTCTGACTCCGATCGGCCAGGCGGCTTTCAAAGGCAGGGGGCCTAATAGGCGAAGCCGATTTCGAATCCGACCTGATGGCTGGTAAATCCAAATCCGGCGGCCGTGGATGAATCACTGCTGATTTGGTAGAAGACCGCGACGGTACCGCGTTTGAGAAAGGAGGTGCTGAGCCGTGTATTGATGTAGTAATAATCGTCCGTCCGGTTCGGCGCCGCGTTGACACCCGAGTTGACGTATTTGATGTTTTGATAGCCACCGCTCAAATCCAGGTGCAATCTGCCCAATAACCGTTGGTTTAAATCCCCGTCGACGCCAATGCTCTCGGAGATTTGATTCTGCAGCGACGACACGGCCACCACCCGTTCTGCATTCAAGGAGACCTTGGTCTGTTCAAAAGGTTGATATTGAATGCCGCCGCCGAAGACGGGATTGAGCAGGTCACTGGAGGTGCCGCCGAAAAACTGACGATCCTCCACCCCGCCATGAATTTGAAAACTGATCTTGTCCGTCGCCCGCCAATTGATCCGTCCCTGATATTGTTCGAAGAGCATATCGGGACTGGCATCCACGTCGTCGTAGCCCAGCCCTACTCCGAGGGCCATATCGAACCGGACCCAGAAATGGTAATTCAGCCAGTCCATGGTTGACCATTCGCGGTAGCTTTGAAACTGGTCGGCCGAAACGAAATCCTGGTTGACCCCCAAGTCCAGCGACATTTTGCTGTTGATGGTGTAGGTACCGTTGATGGCCGTCGCGTACGTTGTCTGCTTGGTCTGGGTTGCCGTTTCGGCCTGCGGCGCGTCGGAGACGACATAACTCTGTGACAGTCCCAAAATCCAGTTCCCATAAACCGTGCCGCCGGTCAATTTGGCAGTCTGATTAAAGGTGTTCTGAAAACGGTTGTTGGAGTAAAGCGTCCAGGCGGGTGTGTAATCCACGATCCAATGCTGGCCGACGTCCAACCGAAATCCGGGCGCAATAGTCTGAATCACGGTGCTTTCCGGCTGGTTGGTGGCAACCAGGATACCATCGCCATAGAGAAATTGATAATCGACATGCGGACGCAGTGTTAAAAATTTATAACGAAATGGCTGTGCCAATTCCTGTGCCGGGGCCGTCCCGCCGGAAACGAACACGTCCATCTCTGTGGTCGCAAACGGCTCCAGGGCGGGCGGGGTCTCGGAAGTTTCGGGCGCCGAGGTGATCACCGATTGCGCCTGGGTTTTACGGCTCAGCACCAGCAATCCCAGCAACACCACCTCCCGCAACAGCCAATGATTCCTGTGGGTTCGGGCAAACAACCGTTTCGCTTTGGTTTTTAGGTTCATAAAAATCAGTCCGTCACTCCGGGTTCCGGATTCTAGGAGGAAAACAGGGGAACATTTCGCGCCGTGCCGTGGTTCGCGCGCAAGGCCGCCACATTCCAATTGCGCAGCGAATCCTCCAGGGCTTCCTCCACCGGTCGCATTTTTATTCCGGCCACCAGCAGCTTCGACACGTCCAGGACACAATTGGAGCGCGGCGCCCTGGCGCCAAGACGATAAAATTCCTCCTCGTCCTTCCAAAATTCAAAGTGCCGGTTTGGCTTCAGGGTCCGTTCAATCATTTCGATGACCTGCCGCGTTGAAACCGCGCCTGGATTCGTCATGTTGTAAATTCCAAACGGCGCCTGGCGCTCCCAAAGGTCCAGGCAGGCCCGCACAAAATCGTCAAGCTGGGACAGCGAATTTACCCCGTCAAAAACCCGGGCGTAGTTTTGTATTCGCCAAAGAAAATTCCGGGGTTCACTCCGTCCGTTGAAGGGCATGCCCGGACGCCAGAGGTAAGCCCCTTCGGCGCCGCGGATGGCCTCCTCGGCCAAAGCCTTGGTGCCGCTGTAAAAATTGCAAGGGGCGTTGCGGAATGAAAAGTTGGGCTCGTCCCACTCGGTATAGCCGAAGACTTTTTCGGGGGTTGCGGCAAACAGTTGCCGCAGTTGGGCGCCCTCCACAATCCGGGTGCCGTCATCATCAATCCATTTCGCACCGCGGTAAATACATCCCGACGAGATATGCCCCCAGGGGGTGCTCGTCATCGAACACGCCCGGGCAATGGTCTGGGGCAGCAGCGTGTTGGCACACAGGGTTTCCTCCCGGGCCGTCTCACAGGCATCCACATTCGGCCGGCCCGGATACCCCGCAGCGTTGATGATGAATTCCGGCTTCAATTTCCGGATGTAATCGAACAAAAGGTCGAAGTCGGTGTAATCAATCGCCTTGCGGGTGAGCGGGATAAAACCATACCTCCGGCGACGCAGCTCCGTGGCGAAGGCCTGCCCCATGTAACCGCTCGCTCCCAGCAGCAGGATCATGGTGAATTGCTTTTCAAACCGTCAAACTCAGGCTTTCCACACCTGACGTGATTTTGTTTTCACACCGGCCATAACGTTACGCGTGTCAACAATGCAGGAGGCCCAATCGGCCAGTTCCTGATAATTGACCGCCTGATGGTTGGTGGCAATGACGACCACATCGAAATGCTGCAGGGTTTCGCGGTTCCAGTCGGCCGAGCGGGTGCCCGCCCAATGGGGATGTTCCCGGGTCAGGCGAATGACCGGTACGTAGGGATCGTGGTAGGCCACCTCCGCGCCACGCGCCTTGAGGAGGTCCATCAGAACATAGCTCGGTGATTCGCGATCGTCATCCACATCCGGCTTGTAGGCCAGCCCCACGATGAGCACCCGGCTGCCGTTCATCGGTTTCCGCAACGCGTTGAGCGCTTCCGCGGTCCGATTCACGACGTACGCGGGCATGGCCGTGTTGATTTCGCCCGCCAGTTCGATGAAACGTGTGTGCTGGCCATACTCACGCGCTTTCCACGTCAGATAAAAAGGATCAATGGGAATGCAATGCCCCCCCAATCCCGGTCCCGGGGAGAATGCCATGAATCCGAACGGCTTGGTTTTGGCGGCCTGAATCACCTCCCAGATATCAATGCCCATGGCCCCGTAAACGAGCTTCAATTCGTTGACCAGCGCGATGTTTACGCTTCGAAAAATATTCTCGAGCAGCTTGGTGGCCTCGGCGGCGCGGCAGGAGGAAACCGGCACCAGGGTTTTGATGGCGCGGCCATAAAGCGCCCGGGCGCGTTCCAGGCAGGCCGGCGTGTACCCGCCGATCACTTTCGGAATGATTTCAACCTTGCTCTGCGCATTTCCCGGATCCTCCCGTTCCGGCGAAAAGGCCAGGTGAAAATCCACGCCGGCCTTCATCCCGGAACCAGCTTCGAGCACTTCCCGCAGGTCTTCGTCGGTGGTACCCGGGTAGGTCGTGGATTCCAGCACCACCAGCGTCCCCCGGGCCAGATGCGGCGCGATGGACTTGCCGGTGTCGGTGATAAACGAAATATCCGGCTCCCGATTCTTGTTCAGCGGCGTCGGCACGCAGATGATGATCGCTTCAACTTCCTTGACCCGGCGGAAATCGGCGGAGGCCACAAAGCTGCCCGCCTTCACCGCCTCGGAAATCGCCCCGGCGGAAATATGTTTGATGTAGCTCCGGCCATGGTTGAGCGATTCCACCTTGGCGGGGTCGATATCCAGACCCAACACCGTGACGCCTGAACGCGCAAATTGAAGCGACAGGGGAAGTCCGACATAACCCAACCCGACTACGGCTATTTTCATTGGCATTTTTTCTCCTTTTTTTCCTTTTAACTGATTCCCGTTCTGAACGAATCGACAACCGGCCGGTTCAGCCATTCGTGCTGGATGGCGCCAACCGGAAAAACAAAATGAGCTTTCGCGCCGGCATCGGAAACCGTTCCAGGGGAACCAGGGCACAGAGTGTTTTGGCCGAATACAAGCCGGCCAGCAGTGTCAGCATCCCCCCCAGGACCATGGCACCCGGACGGGGCAGTAAATACCAGCCGGCAAAGACGACCGTGACGGTGGGCAGGATCAGCAGCGCCAACTGTCGGTTGGCGGATGACCAGCGGAACCCGCTCACCCGGCGGACGACCAGATAGATGCCGGCCCAATAAACCACGTATAGTGCAAAGAAGGCCACCCCTGCTCCGGTCAATCCGAAAAACACCAGACCGATCCACACCAGGGACACGGAAAGCACATTGCTCAACAGTTCGCTCCAGAAATAAAGTTTCCGTTCGCCTTTGGCGACCAGCAGGTAGGCCATCGGCCAACTGGCCACGCGCAGCAGCATGCCCAGACCAATCCAGCGTAGAATTTCCACGGCCGGCGAAAATGCCGCCGCATAGAACAACTGGATCACCAGGGGGGCAAAAGTAAGGGTGGCAATCACACCCGGACCGGCAAACAACAAACCCACCTCGGCCTGCTCGTTTACCAGCCGGTTGCATTCCGTATTGTCATGGGCCACCGCGGTCAGGCGCGGATAAAAGTCCGTTCCCATGGCCTGGAGAATGAACCCGACGTAGTAACCGCCCAGGGTCCAGGCCGAGGAATAAAATCCGGCCCCGGCCAGGCCAAATTTATGCAACAGGAGCACATTCACGAAATAGGCCGAACCCATGGTGATCAGTCCGCTCGACATGAAAACCACCCCCAGCTTGACCAGTTCGGAAGCCTCATCCTTCACCTGGCGCAACGTCAGCAACACGCGTTCGACCTTGATCTTCCGGGCGTACCACCAGGAGGTGAGAATGCTCATGGCTGCCAAACACACCAGGGACGGCGCCACACCCTTCTCGGCCGCGCCCTGCCGGTAAAAATAGTAAACGATCACAATGCTGAATACCGTCCCATAGAACGCCCCCAGAATGCTCATCCGGGCCAGATCCCCGATTCGACGCATGCCCTGAACCAGCGCCGCCTGCGCATTGGAAATATCGCCCAGCAACACGGCCAGCGACAAAAGCGCGACGGCGCCTACGTGTCGAACGTCTCCAAAAGTCAGCCAGGAAACCGGCCCGCTGAGGGCAAAGAGCAACAGGGCGCCCACCGCCCCGGAGCATAGTGCCACGCGCCGCAAGGTCGTGACCGTCCGGGCAATGCGCCCACTGTCCCCGGTTCCCACCGCCTCGGCGATCTGGCGCACCCCGCTGTTGTTAATGCCCAGGCCCGCGACGTTGGACGTAAACTGGGTAATCAACCAGTAGGAATTCATCAGTCCATAACCCGAGGGACCCAGGATCAAAGCCATCGCCTTGGTACGGATGATGCGCAGTCCGATGTTAAACACGGACGAGCCGCCGATCAAAACCGAGGACTTCAGGATTTGCCCGTAAGTCTGTTTGCCGTCTTTATTCACGCCTGGAAAATCATGGTGGTTTCAGGTTGTGACCGGAATGATGGAACCGGCTTCAAATGGACGGAGGGAGCGACGGGTTTCCTCAATCACGTAACGGGCCTGTTCCGGTGAAAGATGCGGTCCAAGCGGCAGGCTTAATGCCGTTTCCGCCAGGGTCTCCGCGGCGGGAAAAGTTCCTCGCGTCCATCCGGCCTCCGCATAGGCACCGGAGAGATGCGGCGGCACCGGATAATGAATCAAGGTGCCGATGCCGGCTTCGGCCAACCGCTTCTGCAAGTCATTCCGCCGGGGATGGCGCACCACAAAAAGATGCCAGGCCGGTTCCGCCCATTCCGGGACCCACGGCAGGGTCAAGCCGGGCGCACCGTTCAATTCAGCCAGATATCCGGCAGCCACGATTCGGCGGCGTCCGTTCCACTCGTCCAGTTTCGCCAGTTTCACGCGCAAAAAAGCCGCCTGAAGTTCATCCAGGCGCGAGTTGTAGCCCTTCACCTCGTTGTAATATTTTTTGGGAGACCCATAGTTGCGCAGCAAACGCACGCGATCCGCCAGCGAGGCATCATTGGTGGTCACGGCGCCGGCGTCGCCAAACGCGCCCAGGTTCTTGCCCGGATAAAAACTGTTGCCGGCGGCATCTCCCAGGGAACCCGTTCGCCGGCCTTTGTACCGCGCGCCCTGGGCCTGCGCGTTGTCTTCGATGACTTTCAAGCCGTGTTGGCGGGCAATGCTCAAAATCGGGTCCATGTCCGCCGGTTGTCCGTAGAGATGCACCGGCATGATGGCCCGGGTCCTGGGCGTGATGGCGTCTTCAATCCGGTCCGGGTCCAGGTTGCAGGTCCGTGGATCCGGTTCAACCGGCACGGGGGTCGCCCCGGCGTAAGACACGGCCAGCCAGGTGGCGATGTAGGTGTTGGACGGGACGATCACCTCGTCACCCGCCTTTATATCACAGGCGCGAAGGATCAAGTGTAACGCCTCCAGGCCGTTCCCGACCCCCACGCAATATTTCACCCCGCAATAACCGGCGAATTCCTGTTCAAATGCCTCCACTTCCTTTCCCAGGACATACCGGGCGGAGCGCATGAAGCGAAAATACGCCTCATCCAGACCGGCTTTAAGCTCCTCGTAGGGAGCCACAAAATCGAGGAACGGCACTTTCACGAACCAGCGCCTCCCACCACCCGGAGATATTCACGGTAATCGCGATAGTAATCCTTTTCATCGTACGACTCGGAGGCCAGGGCCAGGCACACGGAGCCGGAGGAAAAATTGTCAATTTCCCGCCAGACCATGGGTGGCAGATGCAACCCGTAATAGGAACGATTCAGATGAAACCGTTCCTTTTCCTTTCCATCGTACACCACGACGTCGAAGCTGCCAGACATGGCGATGAGGAACTGGTGGCATTTTTTGAGCGCGTGGCCGGCCCGATCGGCACCACCGGGCACATCGTACAGGTAAAATACCCGTTTGATCGCAAAGGGGACATGGCGGTCGCCTTCAATGAAGGTCAGATTTCCCCGCGGGTCCACCATTTTGGGCAGATTGACGATTTGACATTGTTTTATGTTCATAAAAGTCGGACAGGATGATGAATCATCAGTGGTTGATTTTACATTCCGGAGCACGTTCTTCCCATTCCTTGATTTTGGCCCCGGCAAATTGGGCCAGGGGCAGCACCCGTTCACGGGCCCGCGGCCAATTCCCGGCATTCAACGTGAAATGGACCATGTCCACCGGTTCACCGCCGATGATCTGGCTGGCGGCTTCTGTGCCGCTCTGCCGGAACCCAAGTTTCCGACAAAGCGAGTGTACAGCCAGGTTGGTAGACACGCATCTTGCCAGCAATCCTCGCAATTTCAATTCGTGAAACGCCAGGTCATACGTCAACAGGCAACAGGGTAAAGCCGCTGACACGGTCGGACGTATGATATAGCGTCCCCATTCGGCGGTGTCGCCGGAGAGGTCATACAGTCCACTCGTTCCCAAAGGCGTCCCCGCCGCGGTTTCAAGGATGAAATAAAAATCACCCTCCCGTTGAAAGTACGTCTCCAGCCATTTCTGCTGGCTGGCGGTGTCCGGCGCGGAATCGCCCACCTTGCCTTTGACATAATCCTGATGACGCAGCCACACAATGAACGCCGCATCCTCCAGCCGGACCGGGCGCAATCGCAAGCCGAAGCCTTCGGCATGTAAAACGTGTCGCATGGTCAAATCGTCATTTGTAATCTCATTGCATCTTTGAAATTCGCGGTCCTGAACCGGGAAGCTGGGCTAGATGCTGGTTTGCTGATTGTTTTCCTCCCAAGGCTGCCGTTTGCCCAGTTGTGTTTTCTCCCATTCCAGCACCTGTTTTCCGGCAAAATTGGCCAAAGGTAACTCACGGTCACGGCGTTTCCTCCACTCTTCGGCCGTAAACACGAATTCCACCATGTCCACGGGCTTGCCATTAATCTTCTGCGCGGCGGCAACTCTTCCGACCTCTTTGAATCCGGACTTTCGGTGTAGGGATAGGACCTCCACATTGGTTGCCACTATCAAAGACCGCAACTCGTGCAACCCCATGCTTCCGAAGGCCAGTTCGGCTGTCAATATTGCGCTCGGCACCCCCGCCATCACCTCCGCCCGCATGATGTGCCGTCCCCGCTCCGCGCTGGTCCCCTTCACGTTGTAAATGCCGTGTGTGCCCAACGGGATTCCCCTCAAACTCTCAACGATCCAGTAATAGTCACCCTCACGTTCAAAATAGACCCTTAACCAAGCCTTCTGGCTGGTGACATCCAAAGCAGAATCGCCGACGTTTCCCCTGACATGATCGAGATTCCTGAGCCACACGATGAACGCGGCGTCCTCGATACGAACCGGACGCAATCGCAGATTAAAACCCTCCAGATGGATATCGTGGCGCATTGACTTTAGCCGTTCATTTCCCTGCTTTCACTTCATCAGATTTGAATGACGATTCCCGGCTGATAGTGAAACACCATCCGTCGTATTCCTACGATTCGGGAGGCGATTCCCTTGACCTTCTCGATTAAAACCAGACCCAAACCCAAACCGGCCCTGAGTCCCTGGAGAGCATAGTCTGGATGTACGGCCAGATGCATGATGGCGATCTCGTCCGGTGAGGTCCGCATAAAAATTACAACGCCAATCGGGTTGCTGTCGCGGCGATCCCTGTCAAAGGCGAAGAGTGTTTGCACCTCATGATTTCCCACCCGGATGGACAAACCATTCTCTGTATCTTCGATCCGGGGATGGCCGAACTTTCCCAGCGAATTGACGATCCCGTCCCTGACCCGATACTGCCGGGGATTAAAAAAGAACAACTCTTCCACTGCCGGGCGGGCGTCCTTCATGACTTTTGAGGTAAAGAAAAGGTTCAAGGATTGCTCTTCTCCTGGCGCTGTGAGGAAACGATGCGGGCTCTCATTTCATTTTCCCTCGCAGTTGCTTCACCCGGCATTGGGGAACAGACTGATCGGCCGCCGTCCACGACCAATTCCTGGCCGGTAATCCAACGCGCGCGGTCCGAGGTTAAAAATCCCACGGCCTCCGCCACATCTTCCGGGCGGCCAAAACCCAGCGGGTAAAACCCCAAAAAGTTCGGGTTTTCAAAATACTGCCGGGTCATTTCGGTTTCGATGATGCCCGGCAAAATGGAATTGACGCGAACATCCGGGGCCAGTTCCACGGCCAGCGAGAGCGACATGGCATTTATGGCTCCCTTGGTCGCGCCATAGATGGCAAGTCCGGTGCCGCCCAGCCGGCCGGAGATGCTTGAGATAAACGTGATGCTTCGCAGCGCGCCATGATTGGCGTTCTTCCGCGTCAGCGGCTGGATGATTTCCATGGCGGAAAACACATTGACATTGAATATTTGCCGAACAAAAGCCATTTCCACACCGCGCGCGAATTGAAATCCCGTAAACCCCGCGGAATGGACATAATGCTCAATGCCGATTCCCTTCGTCTTCAGCAAATCCGTTAATTCCTCCGCGATGCCATCCACATCGTTCAAATCGCGCGGCCATAAAATATGCCGTTCCGGGGCTTCACATCGGTTGCGCACGGACTCAAGCCGCTCCACGTCCCTGCCGGCCAGAATGAGCCGGTGGGAAGGCGCAAGTTTCCACGCAATGTTTTTGCCAAATCCCGAGGAAGCGCCTGTGATGAGAGTGTAGGTTTCCATTTTTTACGAAGTTATCTGCGACGGCCACGAAACTTGAATTGACCGGGATATGTCAGTGTTGGAACGGCGGGCGTTCGGTCATTTCGCCGGGAGCAGGGTTTTGCCCGCCAACCGGCCTCCGTCCACAACCAGCTCATGCCCTGAAATCCAGCGTGCGCGGTCGGATATCAAAAATTCCACCGCATCCGCCACGTCATCACTCCGGCCCAGACCCAGGGGATGCATCGCCTTTATGGAAGCGACAAATTCAGGCTTGGAGAATTCCTCGCGATTCATTCCCGACTCAATGTAGCTCGGCGATACGGTGTTCACCCGAACGGTCGGGGCCAATTCGACGGTCAGTGCCAGACACAACCCGTTCACGGCGCCCTTGCTTGCAGCATAGACGTATTGGCCGGCGGCGCCAACCCGGGTTCCGACGGAGGAGATGATCGTGATCGTCCGCAACGCCCCGCCATTTGACTTTTTTTGAGTCAGCGTCCGGATCAACTCGATGGCCGAGAACAGATTCACGTTGAAAATTCGGTCGACAAAGGCCATGTCATGGGCACGCGCGAGCTGGAGACCGAAAACCCCCGCCGAGTGGATGAAATGCTCGATGCAGGCGTTCTCCTTTGTCATAAAGGAGGCAAATTCCGCGCCGACGCCGTCGGGCCGGCTCAGGTCGTGCGGCCAAAACAGGTGGGCCGGCGTCGCGCAGGCGCCGCGCGCGGTTTCGAGCTTCTCCGCGTCAACATCGGACAGAACGAGCCGTCGCGAGGGGGACAATTTCTCAACGATGCTTCGACCAAAACCGGAGGCGGCCCCGGTAATCAATGTAAAGGCCTCACGCATGGCTGGGGCTTATGATTCGTAGTCCACGAGTTTGCAGAAGTCCAAGGGGCCCAAATCCATTACTGCCGAAGCCCACGTCAACCCGACGCCGAAACCGGAGAGGCACACGCGGTGCTTTCCGGTCAACATGGGCTCGCTGCAGTTCAGCGCAATATTCATCGGAATCGTGGTTGAACTGCAGTTGCCATACAGGCTGACAATATTATTCGGCACCTTCGCCGGCGGGATCTTCATTTTCTGCGCCATCTGGGTAACAATGAATGGGTTCGGCTGGTGGAGGAAAAAATGTTCAATGGAATCCCAGGTATCTCCCGAAAAGGCGAGCACGTCCCGGATTTGTGGCGGGACATCGTCCATGGTAAAATTAAAGATGGCGGCGCCGTCCATATTCGCGTGTTCCAGGCATTTGACAACCCCTTCTTCCACTTCCCGCAGTTCCAGCGTCTCAACCGAGGACGGCATGCGATAGGCGCCACCCGGAATCAGCAGCGCCTTGTAGCGGGAGCCGTCGTTCTTCACATCCATGTAGATTGTCCTTTCCTCCGGACAACGTTCGATCACCGTCGCCGCCCCGGCATCACCAGTGATCGGATAAGAAATGCGATTTCGCTTGTCCACCAGTTTGCTTGAGGTGTCCCCGGTCAGCAGGAGCACCTTGGAAACCGCTGGGATTTCCAGGAGCAAACAGGCTTGCTGTAACCCGGTCACAAAGCCCGCGCAGCCCTGGTTCATGTCCAGACATATCACATCGTGGTCCAAGCCGAGCTTGCCGTGAATCACATTGCTGGTCGCCGGCAGGATATAGTCCGGGGTTTGGGAAATGAACACAATGGCATCGATGTCCTCTTTTTTCAAAACGCCGGCGTCGAGAAGCCGGTGCACGCCAAACAGACAAAGGTCGGAAGCGCAAAGTTCCGGTGGGGCGATGCGATGCCGGTCCAAACTCATCATTTTCTTGAACCGCTTCGCTTGCGCCTCGGTCATTTTAAAGAGCGGGTATTCGTCATCAAACCGGTATTCCTGACTGGGCACAACGGTGATGGTGGAACTGATCCGCTTGTTCTTAAATGTACATTTCATGTGTGACAGCGCCAAACGGAATTGGCCGCGTTACTCCGGCTTGTGTTTCGCTTCAACCAAATTTGCCAGGTTTTGCGCGCTAACCACCGAGCGAATCTCCTCCGCCTTGATGGACACGCCGTATTTTGCGTCAGCCATCGCCAGCACCGACAGGATGGCCAACGAATCCCAGCCGTCAAATTCCTTCAGCACATCTTCCGGCTTCACTTCTTCGACATCGAGAATTTCCGCCAGTCTTTGATAGAACTCAGGTTTATCCATATGTATTCTTTTTTGTTATTTGTATTCGATGATGGTGTTGAAATCGAATTTGCCGATGTTGAGTAACATTCCCGCCCAGGTCAAGCCGGCACCAAATCCGGCCAGACAAACACGCAGTTTTTCCCGCAGCAGACGTTCGCCCAGGTTGAACGCCATCACCGTTGGAATCGTCGCGCCGCTGTTGTTTCCAAAATGTCCGACCACATCGTTCGGCATTTTGGCGCGGGGAATCTTTATTTTGTCCGCGAGCTTTTCCAGCATGAAACGATTTGGTTGATGGCAGAGAAAAAAATCCACTGAATCCATCGGCGCGCCGGCATGTTCAAGCAGGCTTTCGATCAACGGCGGGACTTCCGTCTGCACGAAGTTGAAAATGGCCGCGCCGTCCATGAACAGATGCTCCCGGGCACGCCAGTTGCCGTCCCCAACGTCTTCCAGTTTCGCCGTTTCCGATGTGTGCGGCTGGCGCATTCCACCCGCCGGAATCATCAATGCCCCCGAGCGCGAGCCATCCACTCTGACGATTGCGTGAACGACCGAACCTTCGGTGTCGCGTTCCAGCACGGTAATCGAGCATGCGTCACCCACCAGCGGATAGATATTCCGATCCTGCGACGACACTTTGCGGCTCAGGACATCGGAATTGACCAGGACAACCTTCTTAATGCTCTCCTGGTCCAGCAACATGAACCCTTGAATCAGTCCGATCAAATAGCCGGTGCAAGCCTGGCTCAGGCTCAAGGACAACATGTCCCGTTTCAAACCTAGCCGCCCATGAATGACGCAACTCGTTTCCGGTATGAGATAATCCGGCGTCTGCGTGACGACAATCAGCGCGTCAATCTCCTCGCGTTTCAGCCAGCCACGTTCAAAAAGATGTTCCAAGCCAAACACCGCCAGATCCGACACGCACACGTCCGGCCCGACGACGCGGCGTTTGTCGAAGCCCATCACTTCCTTGAGTTTTAGCGATCGGGACTTCGGGAAGTTGAAATTCTTCATGTCCGCCGCAAACGACCGCTCGTTGGCAGGCACCACGACCAGCGTCCCGGCGATGCGTTTGCGATGGAAAATAAGTTTCATATTTTCGCCCCGCTCTTGCGCAAAAGCGCCTCGATGGCTTGCAGATTTTTGAAATTCTCCGGCACAATATCCGTGCCCTCGATTGAAATGCCCCAATTTTTATCCAGTGCCGAGACCAGCGTTACCACGTCAAACGAGTCGAGCATCCCGTCAGCCAGAAAGTCGTTGGAGGCGGAAAAATCAAATTCCGGCCGGATTTCCTTCAGGATGTCGGCGATGGATTTCATGGATGAATCAATCCGTTGGCCAGAATGCAATCCACCAGACCATCGGGAGCATAGCGGTAGTGTTCATATTTCCGGATGGCATTCTGATTATCACCGTTCACCCACAGGGTAAAACGCCGGACATCACTGTGCACTTGAAGGTAGCGTCGCATCAAGGCGGAACCGACACCGGACGACTGATATTTTTCCGCAACCGCCCAAAAACGGACGGCCGAGGCAAGCCCCTGGGTCTCGAAGAAAAGGATCCCCGCCACGGTATCGTCGCGTTTCACCGCCAACACTTGATGGTTGGCAACGGCGGATTCGATTTCATACGGCATCGGCAATTGTTCGCCATAACGATCAAACAGGCTTTCAATTAATTCCAATACTGCCGGGCTGTCATGCTTTTCCGCAAACACAGCCGGATCGTCCACGGCGCGTCCGGCTTCATCGCCCGGCCCGGTCCGACTCATACGCTGGAGTCGGGCATAACGCCGGAATCCGGCTGTCTCCAGACTGGACGACAATTCGCCGAGTGCCGCGTCGACGCCGACGAGGTCGGCCACGACAGGTTCATTGGCTAGTTGTGGAACCAGGTTCATGGCCTGTCTCAGTCCCGGCAAGTCCGCCGCGCAAAAATAAAGATGCCAGAAATCGCGGTCTTTTTTAAAAAAGAAAGTCGCGCCGTCACGAGGTTCGCTGAATAGTTCATGGTGGTCAACCCAGCTCTGCAATTTCTGCGGTGATGGGAAAAGGTTGGTACAAAAGCCCGTTGCGCCCGCCTTGATCCGCCGGACGGCATCCAAAACTTCATCGACCGTATGGACCGGACTCATCGGTTCAATTTGCACTGGCCACCAATTGGGCACGATCAATCTTGCCGTTTGGGTTGCGTGGCATAAGTTCCATCCAATTGAACACTGTCGGGAGCATGTATTTGGGGAGAGACACGGACAACCGCTCGCGGATGAAAGCCGGCGGCAATTCCTTGTCGCACTCGTAAAATAGCACGATTTCCTTTTTTTCCTGATTGTAAGCAACGCAGCAGTTGCGAATGCCGTCAACCGCAAGCACCGCGTGCTCGATTTCCCCCAGTTCAATGCGGTAACCCAGATGTTTGATTTGAAAGTCCCTTCGGCCGAGAAACATGACTTCGCCCCGCTGGTTCCAATAACCCAGATCACCCGTTCGGTAGATCAATTCCGGGTAATGCGGATTGAGTGGATTCCGGACAAAGCCTTTGGCCGTTCGCTCCGCATTGTTCCAATAGCCCAATGCGAGCGAACTGCCGCGTACGCAGATTTCGCCTTGTTCTTCGGTTTTCGCCAGCTGGTTACGCTCATTGAGTATCAGAATCTCCGTGTTGCGCATCGGGAAACCGACAGGGAGTTTCTCATCATCGGCAAATTCGCGGTCCACGATGAAGTAGGTGCAGGCCACGGTGATTTCAATCGGCCCGTAGAGGTTCACAAACATCGCCTGCGGCAGATGCCGCCGCCAGTAATTGAGATGCTTGGTCGGAAAAACTTCGCCGATAAAAAAGACTTTTCCAATCCCGGCGAGCCTCGTTTTCGACAACAAATCCAGATTGGCGATGTTAACCATGATGGTTGGCACCCAGAAAATGAAATTGATGGGCTGCGACGCGATAAAATCCACCAGCTTGACCGGGAAGGCGCTCAAATGATCAGGCACGATGACCCAAGTGGCGCCCTTGGCCATCATGGTGCAGAACTCCAGCGTGTACGCGTCGAAATATATCGGCGCGAGACTGCCCATTACTTCGCTGCCATCAAGTCCCAACCGGTCAAACGCCCAATCCGCGAAATCAATTGTGCTGCGATGATTCAAGCCCACGCCCTTGGGAATCCCCGTGGACCCCGAGGTGTGAATAATGCAATAAGGATCAGTATCAATGATTGAATCCAGACGTTTAAGCAGAACGGCATTGTCATAAATGCATTCCCCGCCCATCGCCTCCTCCACCAGCAACAGTTTTTCCGGTGGAACCCCGAGTGACTGCAATGCGCCAGCCTGTGCTTGAGAGGTTATGATCGCAACCGGATTGAGGTTGTCCAACATCCCTTTGAGGCGTTGCGGTGGAGACTTAATGTCAAGATTTGCATAAGCATTGCCGCTGTAGAGAATGGCAATGTCCGCGACAATGTTCCCGGCACCTTTCGGCATAAATACCGGCACCGGCTGGCGAATGATATCCCCGCGCTTGAGAATCAACGCTGCCAGGTTTTTGGCGAAACGCTCAATCTCGGCAAACGTATATTCTCGGCCGGCTTCCTGGACTGCGATTTTGTCCCGGCACTTGACCAGCGCGCCTTTCTCAAAATATTCCAGAACGTTTATTTGCATGACGATAAACTGTCTCCCTGTTCCAAACCGCCAGAAAGTCGAATACCCTTTTAATAACTGACGACCACCCTGAAGAATCGCTGGGGTGAAGCGCTCAGAATATTGGTAACCATAACCGGATTGCCCGTGCCAGGCATGAGGCCACCCAGTGAAGTCCAGGTTCCCGTCGCAAGATTGTCCCTGTATTGGAGCTGATAGGATTGACCGGTAACTGTCGGCCAACTGAAAACAAACTGGCTCCCGTTCAGTGCCAGTCCGTTCAACTCAGGAACCGCCACCACGGTCAGTATTCCGTTGATGAATGTAAAGGTATAATCAACGGCAAATAAGGTCCCGGGGCCGACAGTAATTGTATAGGTGCCTGGCAGGCTGTTTGTCGTGGCGCTGACGCTTAAGCTTGGGGCGCCACTCAGGACATTCGTATCTTCACCGTTGACAAAGCCACTGTAACTGGCCGTCAAAGGAGGAATCGATAATCCATAAGTCATGTTCTGATTGACCGCACTTACTGTCAGCACGGCAGGCGTTATGCTGGCCGACAACCCAACCGGCTGGCTCAGCGTATAGTTCCCCGCCGCGCTCCCGGTCAGCGTCAATCCGCTTACTGTCACCCCGATCCCTGTTCCCACGTTCGGGCTCGCAAAATTCGCCACATACCCGTTCGTTGACAACGTCACGTTGGCAGTATCCCCCGCCAACACGCCGGCCAGCACCACGTTGTTGCTGCTCAACGTCGCCGTCGTCGTCCCGTCATATATTTTGTTGTTGGCGATCAACCCCGGATTCAAAACCAGTATTCGGTAGAATTGTTGCGGTAAACTGCCGACGAAGTTGGTCTGCGTCGCGGTCAAACCTGTAGCTACCACATCTGGCGACAAGTTACTCCAGGTCGTGCCATTCAGATTGTTATTGTATTGCACCCGATACATTCCCCCAGGCACCGAATTCCAAGCGATGGTGACTATCCCATTGGTCAGACCAACCGAGGTGATTACCGGCGAAGGCACCGTCAAAACGGTAACGGTCCTGGAAGCAATGTTTGCACTCAACCCCGTCGGTTGGCTCAGCGTGTAGTTCCCTGCCGCACTCCCGGTCAGTGTCAATCCGCTTACCGTCACCCCAATCCCCGTCCCCACATTCGGGCTCACGAAGTTCGCCACATACCCGTTCGTCGAAAGCTTCACATTGCTCACGTCACCCGCCAGTATCCCGGCCAGTACCACATTATTGCTGCTCAGTGTAGCCGTCGTCGTCCCGTCATACGGTTTCCCGTTGGCTGTTATGCCTGAACTGATCGTTACGCCCAACGCAGTGATGTTATTGCTTAAGCCCG
>Ga0187855_10000027_pt1 | contig 116572 bp, 107 predicted proteins | sample June2016WEW_8_10_2_FD_132969 | JGI IMG/M metagenome (GOLD analysis project Ga0187855, IMG submission 132969) | Peatland microbial communities from SPRUCE experiment site at the Marcell Experimental Forest, Minnesota, USA - June2016WEW_8_10 | ecosystem: Environmental > Terrestrial > Soil >... | reverse complement strand
TTGCCTCCCGGCGCCGGCTCCGGCGTGTCGCCGAAGCGGCGTTTCTTCGCGTACTCTTCAAGCGGCATAAGTACCCTTACAGCGCACCATTTACATCTTATGGGGCATTGTAGTATGTTGGGAGCCTCAGAGTTCCGCCGCGGTTCGGGAGCCGCGCTTATGGCATCCAGCGTTTGGAAGGGGCACATCACATTCGGCCTGGTTTCGTTTCCCGTGCGCTTGTTCAGCGCCGCGCGCAGCGAAACCCTCAGCTTCAATCAACTCCACAAGGACGATAATTCGCGCATTCGCCAAGTCACTTACTGCCAGCTCGAAGACAAGCCCGTGCCGCGCACCGAGCTGGTCAAAGGCTACGAATACGAGAAAGACCGCTACGTGGTCATCGACGACGAGGATATTAAGAAGGTCGCGCCCAAAACCGCCAAGGTGATGGAGATTCTCGAGTTCGTCAAAGCCGCCGACGTCGACCCGGTCTATCTGGAAAGCTCTTACTATGTGGCGCCCGATGAAGGCGGCGAAAAGCCCTACGCGCTGCTGTTCCAGGCCATGCGCGAATCGAATTACTTCGCTCTCGCCAAGGTAGCCATGCACAACCGCGAGCACGTCATTGTGCTGCGGCCCGGCGCCAAGGGGATCTTGTCCCACACCATGTTCTACCAGGACGAGATTCGCCAGGTGGATGAGTTCCGCACCGACACCAGCCTGGTCAAAGATAAGGAACTCGACATGGCGAAAATGCTGATTAGTTCGCTCGAGGCCGAGTTCGAGCCGCAGAAATACCACGACAATTACCGCGAAAACCTGCGACAGATGATTGAGGCCAAGATCGAAGGTAAGAAGGTGGTCGAGACGCCCGAGGCGCACATCGCCCCGGTCATCGATATCATGGAAGCCCTGAAAAAGAGCCTGGCCGAAAAGCGCAAGCCCGCCCAGGTCGCCACCGCCGCGGCCGCCGCGTCTGCCGAAGCCGCCGAAACGCCAGTCGAAGCCGCTCCCAAGCCCCGCGCGCGCAAAGTCAAGACCGGCTGAGGAAGTCGCAAAGCCGGGACTGGCTAGAATTTCGCCCGCCAGTCCGCCTGCCGTTTTGCTATCCTCAACTGCGCGGCAATATACTGAGGTTATGACGTTCAGGGTCGTTCTGGAACATGATTCCGAGACCGGCGATTACTCTGCCGTGTGCCCCGATCTCCCCGGTTGCGCCTCTGCCGGCGAAACCGAGGAGGAGGCCAGGGCGAACATCCAAGAGGCTATCGAGCTCTATCTGGCGCCTGGAGAGATAGATTTGCCCGAAAATGCGAAACTCTTTGAGGTGACGGTTGGGTGAGCGCGGAGCGCCGAGGCTCACCTCAGACCACGTGATCGGAATCCTTCGCCATCACGGCTTTCTGCAAGTCGGCGCATCGGGCAGCCATCAGAAGTGGCGGCATCCCCTCACGGGCAAGCAGGTGATTGTCGCCCATCATCGAGGCCGCGTTCTTCCGCTGGGAACCATGAAGTCGATCATCGAAGGCAGCGGCATTCCGCTGTCGGAGTGGCTGAAATAACCAGCGTCGCCGCTGGAGGCCGCCCCGGTCCCAAATTGTCAGTACCCCGCTGCTAACCCAAGACATCTGGCGCTGGGCCGCGGAGTCAGGCCATGCTGGTAGCAAGGAGTCATTCCCGTGCTGCGTTCGTCTGCTTTGATCGCGCTCTTACTGGCGGCCCGAGTCCTGGTGGCCGCCGATCCAACTTTGCCGGAATTTGTTCCGATCGATACCCGAATGCTGATCGGCGTGCAAGTCCGCACGATCATGGATTCGGAATGGGGCAAGGCCATCATCGAACAGGTGAAGAGCGCCTACGGCGATCAATGGCTGAAGCAGCCGCCCTTCCAAGGTTTCGATCCGCTGAAGGACCTGGACGAACTGTGGATCGCGAGTTCCTCGATGGATAAGTCGGCGCCCGCGCTGGCCATCCTGCGCGGCCGGTTTGACCTATCGCGGCTTCCGGCTGCCACCGGCCGCTACCACTCGGTGGCGCTCATCCCGGTGGACGCCAAACGGGAGCAGTTGGTGGCCATCCTGGACCCAACCACCATCCTCGCCGGCGACCGCTTCATCGTGGAGCGGGCAATTGACCGGCACGGATTGAAAACGGTGGATGCGCGCCTGGCGGACGCCGCAACCGCACTGCGCGACCGCTACTGGATTTGGGTGGTGGCCAATCGTTTGGATGGGCCCTCCGCGTCCAAGGGTGCGTCGCAGGGCATGGACGCCGTGGATAGCTTCGAATTCGGCCTGGCCGTGAACCATGACTTCGAGGCAGTGACGCAACTCCACATGCACACGCCAGAGGACGCGCAGAAACTGCTCGGTACCATGGCGATGCTCCAGATGATGGTCAAAAGCCAGCCCAACGCGTCGAGCCAGGTTAAGATCGAGAGCCGCGTCACGGGCAACACTCTGGATGTCTCGCTGCGGGTTCCGGAAGAAGAACTAAAGCAGGCGTGGGAGCGGCAGCGCGCCATGATTGCCGAGCGCCTGGCGCAATTGCCGCAGCAGATCTCCGCCGCCAGGGCGGGTCAGGGATTCAGCGCGTTTACCGCTCCGCCGCCGGGTTCGTCCAGCCACGCGCGTCCCAGCCAGCCGGCCAAAGGAACCAGGATCGTCAGCGATGATGACGGCAGCACCCTGCAGGTAACTCTGCCCGGCCGCCGCTAGCTATACCGAAGCGATGTTCGGAGGCTAAGCCGCCCAGCGCAGGATTCCCCACACCTGGGGCACGAATTGAATCGCCAGCCTTGGCAGCGTCATTGCGAGAGGCGTCAGCAGCCACGGTTTCCGATACTGCGCCGCGGCAGCCGCGAGGCACAGCAGCAGAGGCGTGTAGACCCGCCCAAAAGCGTAGACATTCGCCCAAATATCGGTGCGTTGCAAGACCGACGCCATCGCCGCGAACAGCGCAGCGGCAATCTGCATCGGGTCGCGTGGCTTCCGGGCGAACCGGTAAAACGCCAATCCGATCCCGAGCAGCATGCCCGCCCAGGCAAGGTAGTCCGCCACCAGGATCGCCGGGGCAAGGAATGGCCGGTCGGGGTAAGTCAAGGGATGTGCCATTACCCAAAAAACCGCCGAGTAAGGGACCATCCAAACGTCACTGTAATGGATGCCCGCAGTTTGGGACTGAACGTAGCCATACCAGGCGGCCGCCGGAGCTGCGCTCAATAGAAAAACGCCGGCCATCCGCAACTCTCGCCGCCAAACCAGGTGTACGCAGTACGCCAGCACCAGCAGGAAGCCGGTTTCGCGTGTCAGCGCAGCGCAGAGCAATACCGCGAACAACTTCCACGATGGCGACTGCCGGTAATAGAGAAACGCCGCCGTGAGCGCGGCCATCCCCCCGTCAATCACAAGACGATCCATGGTGACGGGGATCGCGGGCATCGCGAGAAACACCAGCCCCCAAGCCGCGTTCAGTCCGGCCTTTTGCGCGAACCGGCAACTCCAGTACACACCCAGCCCGATGCTCAATAGGCACACGAGCCCGTATGCCGGATCGATCCGTTCCGAATGTCCCCAGGCAAGCGCGTATGCAAGGAATGGGAGCAGGATGCGGTGGTAGCGCAGGCGCGGATCGTCGACGTATGATTTCAAATCGGAGCGCAGGAATGGATCGTGCGCGATGTAACGATAAAACTGCCCATCATAGCCGAAGGAGTTTGGAAACGAATAGATGTGCTCCTGCCCGGCTAATGGCGGGTGATGCAAGAGATCTCCGGTGAAAAACAACGCCGTCCAATTGCCGCTGTAGTTTGCGGCAACCGTGGCCCACTGCCACAGCGCAACCAGAACGATTGCTGCGAAGGCGAACGTCCAGACTGGAAGCCGGTTCAATGCGGACGGTCTCAAGGCTATATCTTACCCCGCCGGACGGCCGCGGCCTGTCTTCATCCATGACCATCTTCTATAACGAGAGGCTCCCGCCCTCCTCCGCGCGCCGTTGTGCCGCGGTTTGTTAAACTCAAGTTTGCCTCCCCTCCCAACAAGCTCATGAAATTTGGCGTCATTGTTTTTCCCGGCAGTAATTGCGATCACGACGCGTTCTACGCGGCGAGTCACAACCTGGGCCAGCCCACCGAGTACATCTGGCACGATTCACGGTCCCTCGGCGACGTGGACGCGGTCATCCTTCCCGGCGGCTTCGCTTACGGCGATTACCTGCGCTGCGGCGCCATCGCCCGTTTCTCTCCCGTGATGCAGGCCGTGCAGCGCTTCGCCGCCGCGGGCGGCCTGGTGCTCGGCATCTGCAACGGCTTTCAGATTCTGGTGGAAGCCGGCCTGTTGCCGGGCGCGCTGATCCGCAACCGCGGCCTCAAGTTCATCTGCCGCGAGCTGCGGCTGCGCGTCTCGACCACGCATTCCCCTTTCACCGGTGCACTCCGCGAGGGCCAGGTGCTGCGCTTGCCCATCGCCCACGGCGAAGGCTGCTACTTCGCCGAACCCCGCACGCTCGACGAGCTCGAGGCCGAGGACCGCGTCGCGTTCCGCTATCTGGATAATCCCAACGGCTCGCTGCGCGATATCGCCGGCATCCTCAGCCGCGAGCGCAACGTGATGGGCATGATGCCGCATCCCGAGCGCGCTTCCGACCCGCTGATGGGCTCGGCCGATGGCCTGGGCGTCTTCCGTTCCATGCTGGCCGCCGTAGAAGCCGCGCGGCTAGTGGCGGAGGTGAGGCCGTGAGCACCATCGCCATCACCCCCGATCTGATCGCCCAGCACCAGCTCACGCCGGGCGAATACCAGAAGATCGTCGAGATTCTGGGCCGCGAGCCAAGCTATACCGAGCTGGGAATCTTCAGCGTGATGTGGAGCGAGCACTGCTCTTACAAAAGCTCGCGCATCCATCTCAAGAAGCTGCCCACGCGCGGCAAGCTGGTGGTGCAAGGGCCGGGCGAAAACGCCGGCATCATCGATATCGGCGGCGGCTACGTCATCGCCTTCAAAATCGAATCGCACAACCACCCCAGCTTCATCGAACCGTTTCAGGGCGCGGCCACCGGCTCGGGGGGCATTCTGCGCGACATTTTCACCATGGGCGCGCGGCCCATCGCGGTGCTCGATTCGCTCCGCTTCGGCCGCCTGGACGATCCCAAGACCGGCGCGCGCAATCGGCGCATCCTTTCCGGCGTGGTGGCCGGCATCGCCCATTACGGCAACTGCTTCGGCGTGCCGACCGTGGGCGGCGAGTGCCTCTTCGAGCCGTGTTATGACGGCAACCCGCTGGTGAACGTGTTCGCGCTCGGCGTCTGCCGCAAGGAAGACGTCTTCTACGCCAAGGCCGCCGGCATCGGCAACCCGGTCATTTACGTGGGCGCGCGCACCGGCCGCGACGGCATCCACGGCGCCTCCATGGCCAGCGCCGAATTCACCGAGGAATCCAAGCAAAAGCGCCCCAACGTGCAGGTGGGCGATCCGTTCATGGAGAAGCTGCTGCTGGAGGCCTGCATCGAAGCCATGCACACCGGCGCCATCGTCGGCATCCAGGACATGGGCGCTGCCGGCCTCACCTGCTCCACTTGCGAGATGGGCAGCCGCGGCGAAGTCGGCATCGAAATCGAGCTCGATAAAGTGCCGCAGCGCGAAACCGGCATGACGCCGTACGAAATCATGCTCTCCGAATCGCAGGAGCGCATGCTGCTGGTGGCCGCCTCCGGCCGCGAGCAGGAGGTCTACCAGGTGTTCCGCAAGTGGGGACTGGAGGCCAGCGAGATCGGCAAGGTCACCGGCGACGGCCGGCTGCGCGTGCGCCATCACGGGCAGGTGGTTGCCGAAATCCCCAACCGCGAACTGGCCGACGAAGCGCCGCTCTACGATCGGCCGCACACCGCTCCGCCCTCCATGCCCACCAAGCCGCCGGCGGATTGGAACCAGCCCGCCATCGTCGACGCCTTGCCGCGCCTGCTCTCCGCGCCCGACATCTGTTCCAAGCGCTGGGTCTGGGAGCAGTACGATTACCAGGTCCGCACCAACACCATCGCTGGGCCTGAGCGCGCCGACGCCGCGATTCTGCGCATCAAGGAAACCGGCACGGCTATCGCTCTGTCGCTCGATGGCAACGGCCGCTACGCATATCTCTCGCCGCGCGAGGGCGCGCAACTGGCCGTGGCGGAGTGCTGCCGCAATCTCTCCACGGTCGGTGCGCAGCCGGTCGCGGCAACCAATTGCCTCAACTTCGGCAATCCGGAACGGCCGGAAATCATGGCGCAACTGGTGGAAGCTATCGAAGGCATGGCCGATGCCTGCCGCTTTTTCGAAACGCCCATCACCGGCGGCAATGTCAGCCTGTACAACGAAACGCTAGGCGAGGGAATCTACCCCACGCCCGTGCTGGGCATCGTCGGGCTGCTCAAAATTGCCGCGCCGCTCACCATTCCGTTTGTCAACGCTGGCCGCGCGGTGGTGCTGCTGGGCGGAGTCGGCGCCTGCGATGACGTTCGATTCGGTTCTACCGAATACGCCAAGGAAATCGTCGGCTCGCTCTGGGGCTTGCCGCCGGCGCTCGATCTCGAGCAAGAAAAACGCGTGCAGGAGACCATGCGCGAGATCGCCGCGGAAGGTCTCGCCGAATCCGCTCACGATTTGAGTGATGGCGGACTGGCGGTGGCGCTGGCCGAATGCTGCTTCGGCGCCGGCCAGATCGGCGCGCAGGTGGATCTCGATTCCGACTTGCGGCCGGAGATCCTGCTCTTCCACGAAGGGCCGTCGCGTATCCTGGTTTCCACGGCGAATCCCAAGGCCGTTGCGGCGATTGCGGTGCAGCATGGCGTCGAAGCCGTCGTGATCGGGACGACTATCGAAAACGGTCTCGAGATCCGCCAGCGCGGCAACACGCTAGGCGCCTGGGAAATCGCCGCGCTGCGCCCAGCGTACGAAAACGCGCTGATGGGGTAGCGAAGATGGCCAGCCACAGATGAACACGGATGAACACGGATAAGAAACGGCCGGTATGGCGGATTCTGAACTCACGATCTTCTGCAGGCAGGTAAAGAAACGGACACAGGAAAACAGGGAGGCCCTGTCCATTTTGCACAGTAATGCCCTGACGGGTAACGTCATGGGCGTGCTGCGGCAAGAGTTGGACTCCATGGTCCGCTGCATGTTCCTCCTATCAGTCACTGACAGGCAGTATCGCGAGCGGTTGCTCCACGACTCCGTCGTCGGCAATCAATGGCGAACCAAGGACGGCAAGCGCAAGATTACTGACAGAGACATGGTTGATTTATCCAGCAAGCTGCATGGCTGGGCCCAAAATGTGTACGCCTTCGGCTGCGGCTTTATTCACCTTTCGGCGTTTCACGACTATTCAGATCGAGACCCTTTCGACTCGTTGACGCCCGAGGATCGCCGTGACATCGCACGCTACCTCCAGCACTATCATGGTGTAGCGATGGACCACACCACCAAGCTCCGTGACATCGAGTTTGTGCTCCCCGCTGTTTTTGAAAAGATCTCGGCAAATCTCGAATGTTATGTCAGGGACCTCGAGGCTGGGTCAGACCTGGAACCCTGAACGGTCTCGTGCGTGCGTCAAGTGTATCAGGGCCCTAATTAGAAATGCCCGCCCCTGCGAAAGCCCGCTGGCGCAATTCGAAAAGCCTACTCCTCGCATGGGCGGCGCTGGCCCTCCTCTGCCTGGTCTACTTCTATCGTCTCGATGCAGCCGGCGTGCTCGGGCCCGATGAGCCGCGCTACGCTTCCATCGGGCGCGAAATGGCGCGGTCGGGCGATTGGATCACGCCGCGTCTCTGGGGCCAAGCGTGGTTCGAAAAACCGGCCCTGCTGTATTGGATGACCGGCGCCGCGTTCCGCCTCGGCCTGGGTCCGGACCTGGCGCCGCGCCTGCCGGTGGCCTTGTGCTCCGTCGCGTTTCTGGTCTTTTTCTGGTGGCTGCTACGCCGCGAGTTCGGCGGGTCAGTGGCCTGGCTGGCCGCGCTGATTCTGGCGACCAGCGCGGAGTGGATCGGTTTCAGCCAGGTCGGAGTTACCGATCTGCCCATGGCGGCCGCATTCACCGCGGCTTTGCTGCTGGCCCTGCCGTGGGTGGAGCGCGGCGAAACCCGCGGCTTGATCGGGGCCGGAGCGCTGCTCGGCGTGGCCGTGCTGGCCAAAGGGCTGGTGCCGCTCGCGCTCGCCGCACCGCTGGTCTGGCCCGCCTGGAAGCATCGCCGCAGCCTTCCCCTCGCGCTGCCGCGTATTGCCGTGCCGCTACTAGCTGTGTGCCTGCCCTGGTACGGGCTTTGTTACCTCCGCAATGGTCCGGCGTTTCTGACGGACTTTTTTCTCAAGCACCATTTCGGACGCTTCGCTTCCGATGCCTTGCAGCATCGCGAGCCGTGGTGGTTCTACCTGCCGGTGCTCGCCGGCGCCCTGTTGCCGTGGACGCCGCTCATATTCGCGACCATCCGCCGCGGCTTCTATCGCGATACGCGCCGCCTGTTTCTGCTGCTGGTGGTGCTGTGGGGCCTGCTTCTATTCTCCGCTTCCGTCAACAAGCTGCCGGGGTACGTGCTGCCGCTGGTCCCCGCCTGCGCCATCCTGATGGCCTTGGGCGTGGAAGAGCCCGTCAGGGCGCGGGGACCCGCGGTGTCGTCGTCGATTCCGTTTCAGCCCGTCAGGGCGAAAGAGAATAGCCCAGGGCGTGAGCCCTGGGAAACCAGCCCGCCCGGTGAGCCCCGGAACGAGGCGGAAGAAATCCCCGCGCGGAATCGACGTATTCCGGCGCTCCTGGCGCTCTGCGGTCTGTTGTTGGTCTCGTTTCCGATTGCCGGGGCGGTGTTGCCGGGAGCCCTGCTGGCCGGCCTTTCGCGCACGCCGCTGCCCGCTTTCCATTGGATCTGGCTAGCCCCGCTGCCCGTGGCGGCGGCTGCGTGGATACTGGTTCGCCGCCAGCGCCGCCTGGCCGCCGTGGCATGTGTGGCTTGCGGCGCGGCTTTGGGAGTTCTATACCTGAAGAGGGACGTGATGCCGGAAGTGGACCGGGTGGCTTCCGCGCGGCCGCTCTGGCTTCGGATCTCCGCCCAGGCGGATCGCACCTGCGTGGAGCCAATCCAACGAAGCTGGCGTTATGGCTTGAATTACTATTCGGTCGCACCCTTGCCGGATTGTCCGGCGGCGGGCCGGCCGGTTCATGTTATCCAGGCGCCCGGCCGCCCGCCCGAAGCCGAGACTCGCTAAGCTAAGGCAGTACTGGAATGGTTGACCTGCCCACGTCGCGCATTGTACTCTCACGATTCCGGAGCCTGATCGATGATTCTGCCGCAGACTTACATCGCCGCCCTGTTTCTGATGATTTTCAGCATGATTTGCTGGGGATCCTGGGCCAACACTTATAAGCTGGCCGGAAAGTGGCGTTTCGAGCTCTTCTATTTCGACTTTGCCGCCGGTCTGCTGCTGGCCGCCGTCATTCTGGCCTACACGGCCGGCAGCCTGGGATACGATGGCTTTTCGTTCACTGACGATCTCATGCACGCCGGCAAGCGGCAGTGGCTCTTCGGTTTCGCCGGTGGCGCGGTCTTCAATCTGGCCAATATGCTGCTGCTGGGCGCCATTTCCGTAGCCGGCATGGCGGTAGCCTTCCCGGTGGGCATAGGCCTCGCGCTGGTCATCGGCGTGATCCTCAACTTCATCCTGCGCCCGGCCGGGAACGCTACCATGCTGTTCGGGGGGTGCCTGCTGGTGTTGGTCGCGATCGTGGCGGATGCGTACGCCTACACCTTACTGGGGCGCCTCCAGCATGAGGATCTGGCCAAACTCGGCAAGGCCAAGAGCACACGGCGGCCCACCAGGGTGAAAGGCGTGGTCATCGCCATCGTCGCCGGCGTGCTGATGGGTTGCTTCTTTCCGCTGGTCGAGATGGGCGAGGAAGGCGATGTGGGGCTGGGGCCCTACGCCATCGCGGTCGTCTTCGCCCTGGGCGTGTTCGCTTCCACCATGGTCTACAACCTGTTCTTCATGAACCTGCCGATTGAAGGTCCGCCCGTCGAATTGCGCGACTTCTTCAAAAAGACGGTATTCTGGCAACATCTGCTCGGCATCGCCGGCGGCGCCATCTGGTGCCTGGGCGCGGTGGCCGCTTTCGTGGCCGCCAAAGCCCCCCCCGAAATCCACGTCGGCCCGGCTACCGCCTATGCCATGGGGCAGGGCGCCACGCTCATCAGCGCACTCTGGGGCCTGCTGGTCTGGAAGGAGTTCAAAAGGGGCGACATGAAGGTCAAGACCTTGGTCGCCGTCATGCTGGCGCTGTATGCCTGCGGCCTGGCGCTGGTGTCCATGGCCCCGCTCTACGGCCAGCAGTAATGTGGGCCGGCCCCCGACCGGCCAACCGCCGGGGCTCGCAAAGAACCGGCGGCAAAGACCGCCGGCGTTACCGAACGCGCGTGTTTCCGATTCTCGCCGGCGTTACCAACTGCGCGTATAGCCGATACTCGCGGTCGTGTACCACGGCACCGTCACAACCTTGTTGAACGTCTCTTGAATCCAAATGGAATTGCGGTCGTTGCAATGAACGATCAGGCCGAGCGACTCGCCGTCGTAGAAACGATTGCGGACCGCTGAGCTCCCGGTCATGCTCGTGATGCCGCCCTGGATCCACGTATATCCGGTCAACCGTTTCGTCTTCGGCAATCGAAAATTCTTCATGATGCCGAGGGCCTCCGTGTCGGCGCCGTACTGGCTGTGCAGGAAGCCGTGGGAACCTGCGTTTTCGTAGGTATAGCCAAAAGTCAGTTCGTCGCCGACCGGGTCCTTATTCAAGAAAGCGAACGTATGGCCCAGCCCGATATTGTAGTTTGCCCTGGGCTCCAGGCCCGGCCGGTCCAGGTCCGAGCCGAACATGACGAAGAGGTCGTTGGATGTTCCCCCTTCGGACTCCGATGCCGCGGGACTATCTACCGGTGGCGTCTGGGCGGACGCGACGCCCCCGGCGAGCGACAAGACGATGAGCAGAGCCGGTGTGCAAGGTGCGGCGAGCTTCATAACGAGACTCCTTTTCCCGATTGGACCGATCGCGGTCTAACTCAATTTCCGGCTTCGGCCGGCGAGACGCGGCGGGGCGGATCTGGCTCGCCAGGGAGCGTTGGCGACGTTATAATCGATGCTAGAGCGTCGCCTGTGAAAAAGGCATAAATGGCTCGCTTCAGGGTCCCCCGTCCGCACCCATCGAAATCCCGAATCCGCGCCATAAAATCTTTCGGTTTCCCTTTGCGCGCGGAGTTCGAGAGCATGGATACTAGGCTTTTGTACTGGAGCGCACTTTGCGGTTCTCCGAATATCGCACCGAAAGCTTCTACGACGAGATGTTCGAGGACGATGGCACGCCGCGGCCACACGTCCGCCTGCTGGTGGATACCATCGAGAGCCTGTCGGATGGCCACCTGCTGCGCTATCAGCGCGCCGCCGAGCGCCTGCTGTTACAAATGGGGATCACCTTCAATGTGTACGGCGACTCGGCCGGCACGGAGCGCATTTTTCCCTTCGACCTGATTCCCCGCATCATCGGCGCCCCCGAATGGGATCTTATCGAGCGCGGCCTGGTGCAGCGCATTCACGCCCTCAACGCCTTCATCGACGATATCTACCACGAGCAGAAAATCCTCAAGGACGGCGTCATCCCCGCCGATGTGGTCCTTTCGGCCGTGAGTTACCGCAAGCAGTGCCACGGCCTCAATCCACCCTGGCGCGTCTGGTGCCACGTCACCGGGACCGACCTGGTGCGCGACCGCGACGGGCGCTTCTACGTGCTCGAAGACAACTTGCGCGTGCCTTCCGGCGTCAGCTACGTGCTGGAAAATCGCGAGGTGTTGAAACGCATTTTTCCCGCCGTGTTTGAAGGCCTGTCGGTGCGGCCGGTCAATGAGTACCCGAGCCGCCTGCTCGAGATGCTGGAATCGCTCGCCTTGGGCGAGCAGAATCCGCGCGTGGTTCTGCTGACGCCGGGGATTTACAATTCGGCTTACTTCGAGCACAGTTTCCTGGCGCAGCAGATGGGCGTGCAACTGGTGGAAGGCCGCGACCTGGTGGTCTCCGGGGGCGACGTTTTCATGCGCACCACCAAGGGTCTCGAGCGCGTCCACGTGATCTACCGCCGCGTCGACGACGACTTCATGGACCCCGACGTTTTCCGCGCCGATTCGATGCTCGGCGTGCCCGGCCTGATGGCCGCTTACCGCGCCGGCCGCGTCGCTCTGGCCAACGCTCCCGGCAACGGGGTGGCGGACGACAAGGTCATCTACGCCTATGTACCCGACATGATCCGCTATTACGACGGTGAGGACGCCATTCTGCCCAACGTGCCCACGTATCTGTGCTGGCGCGACGCCGACCGAAAGTACGTGCTCGAGCACCTGGCCGAACTGGTGGTGAAGAGCGCCAACGAATCGGGTGGTTACGGAATGCTGGTGGGTCCCCACTCCACGCGCGCCGTGCAGGAGGAATTCGCCCTCCGCATTCAAGCCAATCCGCGCAACTACATCGCGCAGCCCACGCTGGCGCTTTCCCGCGCGCCCACCATCGTCGACGACCATTTCGAAGGCCGCCATGTGGACTTGCGGCCGTACGTGCTGTGCGGCAAGGAGATCTCCGTGCTGCCCGGCGGCCTCACCCGGGTGGCCATGAAGAAGGGGTCGCTGGTGGTGAACTCGTCGCAAGGCGGCGGCAGCAAGGACACCTGGGTGCTCGCTTCCGGAGGCCATTCGTGATTCCTCCCGCCCAGCCGCTGTTGAGCCGCGTGGCCGACGCCCTCTACTGGATGGCGCGCTACATCGAACGCGCCGAGAACGTAGCCCGCTTCCTCGACGTCAACCACAACCTGATGCTCGACCTGCCCGGCGTCTTCTCCAGCCAGTGGCAGCCCATCATCAATACCACCGGCGATCGCGCGCTGTTCGCCGAGCGTTACGGAGAGGCCAACCAGCAGAGCGCCGTGCAATTCCTGGCGTTCGACGCCGAATACCCGAATTCGATTTACTCCTGCATCCTGGCGGCGCGCGAAAACGCCCGCTCCGTGCGCGAGACCATCTCCTCGGAAATGTGGCAGCAGATCAACTCGCTCTACCTGATGATCACCGAGGAGGCGCGCAAGGCCGCTCCCGAATCGCTGCCCGAGTTCTGCCACAGCGTACGCATGGGCTGCCACCTGTTTGAAGGGATCACCCACTCGACCGTCAGTCACAATGAGGCCTGGCATTTTATTTCCGCCGGCCGCCGCCTGGAACGCGCCGACAAGACCACCCGCGTGCTGGATGTGAAGTACTTCATCCTGTTGCCTTCGGTGGCCGACGTGGGCACGCCGTTCGACGACGTGCAGTGGTCGGCGCTGCTCAAGAGCGTCAGCGGCTTTGAAATGTACCGCAAGAAGTACGGCCGCATCGTGCCCGACCGCATCGTCGAGTTCCTGCTGCTCGACGGCGAATTCCCCCGCGCCGTGCGCTACTCCATCGGCCAGGCCGATGAGGCGCTGCACGCCATCACCGGTACGCCGCGCGGCGGTTTCTCCTGCGCCTCGGAACAACGCATCGGCCTGCTGCGCTCGGAGCTGGACTTTGCCCGTGTGGAGGCCATCCTCGGAGGCGGCTTGCACGAGTTTTTCGACGCGTTGCAGACGAAAATGAATACAATCGATGAGTGTATCGCGAACGACTTCTTCGCCCAGCGCACCGAAGGCGCCAGGGTGTGGGCGTGAGAGAGAAGTAGGACCGGCGATCGGTTTTTGCCGTCTGTCCAGGTTTTGTGCGTTGGCCCGGTGACAGACCACGAGAGGCGATGGTCCGTCCTACCTGCGGTTTCCGAGGGGAGAACGATGACATTCTGTCTGGGAATTAACGTGGAACAGGGCCTGGTGGGCATCGCGGATACGCGCGTGCTCACCGGCAACGAATGTTTGATGGCCAGGAAGACCGCCAGCTATCAGGGGCCCGGCTTCGCGTTCTTTGTGATGAATTCGGGCTTGCGCTCGGCGCGCGATAAGATCCTCCTGCATTTCGAAGAGGCTTTCGCCAAGGATACGGTGGGCCGCGACCGCCTTTATAAGGTCGTCAATCTCTATTCGAGCCAGGTGCGCCGCGTGGCCGAAGAGGACCGCGCCGCGCTCGAGCGCGCCGAGCTTTCCTTCAACTCGCACGCCCTGATCGGCGGCCAGATGGCGGGGGATTCGGCGCACCGCCTGTTCCTGGTGTACCCGGAAGGCAACTGGGTCGAGATCGGCCCCGATACGCCCTACCAGATCATCGGCGCCAGCGGTTTCGGCAAGCCCATCCTGGAACGTTCGCTGACCATGTCCGATTCCATGCTCTATGCTTTCAAGGTCGGACTGCTGGCCTTCGACGCCACCCGCCTCTGCGCCGCCGACGTCGGTTTTCCGGTGGATGTGCTGCTCTATGCGCGCGGCAGCTTCGAACTGGTGGAGCATCGCTACGAAATGGACGACTTGCGCGAGATCTCCAATTGGTGGCAGGACCGTATGCGGCGTAGCGTGCAGGACCTGCCCTCGGAGTGGGTGGAGGCGGCTTTCTCGCGGCTCACCGGCTCGTCGATGGCTTTCTGATCCCGCTCTATTTTCTTCGGGCGCACATCATGCGAATTCAAGTCCAGCACTCGACCGAATACGTCTATGACAGCCCGGTGTTCCTCGAACCGCACACTTTCCGGCTGCGCCCGCGGGAAGACGGCGCGCAACGCCTGCTCACCTACCGGCTCGACATCACGCCCGCGCCAGCCGGCCGCAGCGACTGCCTGGATCAGGATGGCAACGTGGCGGTCGAGGCGTGGTTCGATCGAAAACTGACCGGGTGGCGCATCGACAGCGCATTTCAAATCGAAACCCTGCGCGAGAACCCGTTCGATTTCGTGGCCTCGGCCGGCATGCTGTCGCTGGCGCCCGTGTATCCCGAATCGGTGGCTGCGTCGCTGGCGCCGTACATGGAATCGGCCCAACCCTCGGCCTCCGTCCGCCAGTTCGCCGCATCGGCCGCCGCGGCCGCCGGCGGCCACACGCTCGAATTCCTCACCGTGCTCAACCGCAGGCTCTTCGAAGGGTTCGGCCACGAGGTGCGCGACACCGGGCCGCCCCATCCGCCCGAAGTCACGCTTGGTCTCAAGGCCGGAACCTGCCGCGACCTGGTGGTGCTGTTCGCCGCCGCGGCGCGCGCCGTCGGCATTCCCACGCGCTTCGTCAGCGGCTACGAAGCCGGCGCCGCCGAGCAGGAACAGCCCGTCCTGCACGCCTGGGCCGAAGTGTATCTGCAAGGCGGCGGCTGGCGCGGCTACGACCCTTCCGCCGGCCTGGCCACCTCCACCCGGCACATCGCCCTCGCCGCCGCCGCCGATCCGCGCCTCGCCGCCCCCGTCAACGGCACCATCCGCGGCTCCGCCCGCTCGGAGATGCGTTTCTCGCTCGCCATGCAGCTCGGCCGGTAACGGCTGCTACCGATGCGCCGCCGCGATCGCGCGCAGCCGCACGCCGGCGTCTCGCCCGTGCGGCACGTCATCGAGTTGCACAATGCCGGCCGGGTCGGCGATGGCCTCATATAGTTCTTCGTCGTCGACTTCCACCAGGTAAGCGCGTCGCGGCACGAGGCCGATCACGAATACCGGCTGCGCATCTTCGAGCGTCAAACGCCACTGGCCGCGCTCCTTGCCATCCGCGCCGGCGAAGCAGATGGCGGCTGCCTCCAGCAACAGCGGCTCCGCGGCGGCGTGCGGAGCGAGCGCGGCAACCCGGCCATCGTGAAACCACTCGACCGCGCCGTCGAAGACGCCGAACCATTCGGCATTGTCTTCCCAACTGGAACGTACGAACAAACGGCCCGAGCGTGGATTGTAGTAAACCAGCGGCACGTTATAGTAGCTGAGGCCGGGTTGATACGGGTTGGCCCAGAGGAACTCATACGGCGCGCCCAGCGGCGTGCGCAGTTGGAAGCGGTCGTGCATCAGCCAGCCTTGCAGCACCTGCGTGGAGGGCGCGTTGACGTCGAAGGCCACCATGGCCAGTTCGGCGGCGCGCGAAAGGGCCGCGGCGTCCACATCCGGCGCACCGGCGCGGCGCGTGGCGCCCAGGTAAATGTCGCCCTCCGCCGTGTGGTATGGCGCCGGATAGTAGCTCATCAGGTGCTCGATGGGGAAGCCGGCGAAATACGCGGGCGCGGATTCGCGCAGATCCAGGCGGGCCGAATCGGCCAGCGCGTGCAGGATCTCCATCATGGCATAGGCATCCTCACGGGGAACCACGGCGTTACCGGCGGCCAGCGCCGGCGCCAGCTTGCCTTCCCACCAGGCGTGAACGTCGCGATCCAATTCCTGCCGCGGCAGGCCGGCCGCGTCCGCCGGCGCTTCATCGAACAGCGCCACGGCGGCTAGCACGCGCGAACGCACGCCCGAGATGGAATCGATGGCCGCGGTCTCGCGTGTGCGCCGCGCGATGCGGCCGGCAAGCCGGTCGCGTTCGGCGGGGGTCAGTACGTCCTGGCACCAGTCGTAGACCAGGGCCATCTGGCGCAGGTCGGAGGCCGCGAGCGCCCATTCCACGGCGCGGCGCCCGGCGGCTTGAACGCCCGAGACCTGGTAGTAGAGGGCCTGCGCGAAGCCGGGCTCGGGCATGGGCGCGCCGCCGGAGATCAGCGCATCCAACTGCTGCCAGCGCATCGAGTGGCGTTCGCGCTCGCGGCGCAGCAGGCGCAGCCGGCCGGCGCGCAGAAAAAGGCGTGGATGATCGCCCGACACCACCACCGGGTCGGCCGTGCCGGAGCCCTGTGCCCACCCGGCGGCGGGCGCCAGCGCGACCATCAGAATGCCGAGTGCAACGGGCCGCATCACTTGAGATTGTGTCATAGCGACACAGCGCCCGCCCACGATGCCTCACCCGCTCGCCGGCCCGATCGAAAAAATATTCTGTTCAAAAGGGGTTACGGCATTTGACACGCGGGCGTCCGATTGCTACACGTATTGTGAATTGGCGAAGTAACTTTTTTAACCTGCCCTCTGCAGCAACAGGCAGGCGGAAGAAGAGTGAGCCGACGGGACAGCGTGCTTGCGGGAGCCGGTGTTTGTTGTAGGCTTTGCTCACTATTCTTCCCTTGTTGGTTGCCGCAGAGGGGTTTTTTATATCGAACGGCATCATAGTCTCTCCATGGGATCAAGGGTTGCGGTAGTTGTCTGGCATTTCTGGTAAGGAAGAATAGGACGCGGACCTGACCAGAAGTGGGCCGTGTTGCGGTCTAAACCAGGCAGCCCGACGCCGGATCCCAGCCCAACCTGGGCGAGCCGCATCGGATGAAGCTCTTGCAGGTCTTTAGGAGCCGTATCCGGTGCGGTTTTTCTTTGTAGCGACGGCCTTGCCGCCGGCAACGCAGCGGCTAGTGGGTGAATGCGTAGGTCAGGTAATTCACGCCGATGCGGATGCCGAGTTCGGAGAAGCGGGCGGGGTAGGTGGGCTCGTCGGCGTTTTCCCAGGAGTCGCCCAAGTCCATGTTGTGGCAGATGACCACGAACAGGCGCCCTTTGTCGTCGTAGATGCCGCGCCAGCGAGGCGTATCGCCGCCGGTGCCCCAACGCGGGTTGGTGGGGCACTTTTCGCAAACGCTGTGGGTTTGCGTGTACTGCATCCCGGCGACCTGGTAGCGATGGTCCAGGTCGAAGACGGTGTGGAAGATGGGGTCGTCGTCGGGGATGTCGACGATGGGCCGGTCGGGCAGCACCTTCTTCATGCTGTGGACGAACACGTTCCATTCCACCGTCCCGTGGAAATCGTCGCACATGAAAAAGCCGCCGCGCGCCAGGAATTCGCGGAACTTGGCGATCTGCCGATCGGTGAGTTCCCAGTGTCCCACTTCCACCGAGTAAAGCCAGGGATAATTGAAAACGTCGTCGTCTTCCTCGAGGTTGATCGGCTGCTCCACCGATTTTGCATCGATGCGCGTCAGGCGGCGAATGGCCAGCGCCAGATGGCGGTCCGAGCGCGGATAATCGATGGTCCAGTTGGTGTTGCCCTGATGCCAGTCGAAGCCGCGCTTGAATTCCGATTGCCAGTCGATGTAGCCATGCCAGGTGGGATACATCAGGCGCGCGAAGGTCCATTCGCCCGGCACCAGGTAGTCTTTTGGGATGGGGAAGTTGTTGTACTCCCAGGCCGGGTATTCGCGAAACGGCCGCTGCGCGAACATGGCGCAGGCGAGTATCCCCACACCCGCCGCACCGGCCAGAATCGCTCTTCCCCGCATAAACCTACTAGGTAGTATCGCACCGGGCGCCCGACCTGCCACATCCGTAAAATGGCTATCGGAGATCGGCGCAGCCGGGCGCGCTCTTGGCGCAGACTGCCGCTAAATTCGCCCGCGCGGGCGCGTAATCGGGCCTAATTCGCAGCGCGGCGCGGAACTCGGCGGCGGCGTCCGCCATGCGGCCGGGAAAGCGGGCCAAGGCGTTGCCGAGGTTATAGTGGGCTTCGGCGTTATTGGGGTCGATCCGCACCGCCGCCTGGGACTCCGCCAGAGCCTCCGGCATGCGCCCCGGCGCCTCGGAGAGCAACACCCCCAGGTTGCTGTGCGCGTGCGCATCGCCGGGGTTGAAGCGGACCGCAGCCTGGAGTTCGCGGATAGCCTCCGGGCCGGGTCCCTGGACCTGCGCCAGGGCGATGCCCAAATTCTCGTGCGCCTCCGCGTAGTCGGGCCGCAGCCGCACCGCGGCTTGGAATTCGGCGAGCGCTTCCGCCATGCGGCCCGGCATTCGCGCCAGTGCGTTGCCCCGGTTATTGTGGGCTTCCGCGTAACCGGGGCTGAGACGAAGCGCGGTTTCGAATTCGGCGAGAGCCTCTGGCAGGCGGCCGGGCATCTGCGCGAGAGCAATGCCCAAGCCGTTATGAGCCTCGGCGTATTCCGGGCTGATGGCGAGAGCGGCTTCGAATTCGGTCACGGCGTCATCCTGCCGGCCTGGCATTTGCCAAAGAGCGCTCGCCAGGTTCTCGTGCGTTTCGGCGGCATTGGGCGCCAGACGGATCGCCTCCTGGTATTCCATTACCGCCTCAGGCAAGCGGCCGGGCATGCGCGCCAATGCGTTACCGCGGTTGTTGTGGGCTTCCGCATAATCGGGGCGAAGCCGGAGCGCAGTTTCAAACTCGGCGAGGGCGTCGGGCAGCCGGCCGGGTGTAGCGAGCCACGCGCTTCCCAGACTGTTGTGGGCCTCGGCAAAGCGGGGCGCAATCCGCAGGGCGGCGTGGTACTCGGCGATGGCGCCGGGCAGCCGGCCCGGCATCTGCGCGAGCGCATTCCCCAGGTTGTTGTGAGCTTGCGCGTCGTTCGGGTTGATGCGCAGTGCCGCCTGGTACTCGCCAATGGCCTCGGCGAAGTGGCCGGGCGATTTCACCAACCTGACACCCAGGTTGTTGTGCGCCAGCCAGCTCTCCGGGTTGTGCGCCAGCGTGTCGCGATACAGGGTTTCGACATCCCGGTAGATGGCGCTTTGATGCCAGGCCAACACTCCCAATACCGCCGGCAGGACCGCGGCAATCGCCGGCTTGGGGCAGATCCGCGTGAGGATCGCGGCCGCGGGTACGATGATGGCGAGGCTCGCCAGGTACTGGAAGTGGTCCGCCACGAACGAGTACAGAAACGGATACACATTCAGGAAGCCGAGCACCGGAAACAGGGTCCCCGTGAAGAGAAGGAACGCAGCCAGCGGGGCGCGGCGCCGGCGAGCCAATAAGGCGAGCGCGACCAGCAGCGCTACAACTCCCAGCGGGTAGAGGAACTGCCACCAAGCGGAAGTATCCAATCTCCAGCGCGGATAGTTGAACGTCAGGTTGGCGGGCCAAAACAACTTAGCGGCATAGAAGCAAATGGCTCGTCCAGCCACCAGGGCGCGCTCGACCGGGCTCAAGGCGAAGTCCGCCCCCTGTGCTCCAATGTAAGCGCGCTCCACCCATGACGTCGTCAGGCCCGCGCCGGCGCCGAGCGCAAACCACGGGAGCAGCGGCCGCACGTCGCGGCGCCAGTCCAGCCGTCCGCGCTGCCACCAGAATATGACCAGCAGAGCGGCCGGAAGAGTAGCGGTGACGGTCTTGCTGAGCAGCGCCAGCACGAACAAGCCGAGCGCCCACAGGTAGTGCCGTTGGCGGCGCGTCTGGTCGAACCGCAGATACACCAGGGCGGACGCCAGGTAGAAGACGGCCGACAACGTGCTTTTCTGTTCCGAGATCCAGGCCACGGCTTCCACCGAGACCGGATGAAGGGCGAAAATCAGAGCGGCGAGCCACGCTCCGGGCAGCGCGAGCCGGCGCACAATGAGGAATACCAGGCAGGCAGCCAGCGCGTGTTGCGCGACGTTGACGAGGTGGTAGCCGACGACGGCATCGCCCCAGAGACGATGTTCGAACCAGAAGGCACTGTGCAAGAGCGGGTAGTATTGTTGCGTGGCGCCCAGCGAGAACCAGATCCGCCACAATCCGTGCAGGGATTGCAGGGCAGGCGCCGTAATGTGACCGCTGTCGTCCCAGACGAGCCCTCCCCGCAAAGCGGGCCAGTAGGCGGCCAGGACCGCGGCGAATATGGAACCGAAGATCGGCCAGAGGCCCCAGTTGCGGCTGGGCGCCGCGCTCGCAAGCGGTTGGCTTTTTTTCGCGCGGGTTGGGGTTCGAGCGGGCATGGCAGGCTATTCGTTTACCTGTGTTCGCGCCTGCGATTCTGGCAACTGTGGGTTGTTGGAACAGGCAGGGCCAAAAACCATTATTGCCCAACCGTTCACGTTCGAGAAACAAATGCCGGCGGGACGCCGGTCCCCTCGCCGCCCGGCGCCCGCGGGAACGGGGCCGAAGAGGCTCTCGCCAGCAGTCTTCCGCCCCGTTCCGGCGCTGCCAGGCAACAGCCGGGTTCCGCACGGCTTGCGCCGTGGGCTATTGTTTTGCGCCCTCCGGGCTGCCGCTGCCAGTCTTGCGTACACCTACGCTCAGACGCCAAGCGGATTTCCCCGAACCACAGCAGGCCCATTCTTGCGTTGCGCACCCGTAGGCTCTGAATCCGCCCTTGACGGCGTTGGTAATCTGTATAGATGGGATTCCGGTTGGCGGTGAACTACTCGCCGCGCGGTGATCAGGAGAACGCCATCGCCGAGCTCACGCGCGGTGTGCGCGAAGGCGAGCAGCACCAGGTTCTGCTGGGCGTGACCGGCTCGGGCAAGACGTTTACCATGGCCAAGGTGATTGAAGCCATCGGCAAACCCGCCCTGATCCTGGCGCACAACAAGACGCTGGCCGCGCAGCTCTATCACGAATTCAAGAGCTTCTTCCCGACCAACGCGGTCGAATACTTCGTCAGCTATTACGACTATTACCAACCGGAAGCCTACATTCCGGCGAGCGACGTCTACATCGAAAAGGAAGCCACCATCAACGACGAGCTCGACAAGCTGCGCCTTTCGGCCACCAAGAGCCTGTTCGAGCGCCGCGACTGCGTGATCGTCGCCAGCGTGAGCTGCATCTATGGCCTGGGCTCGCCCGAAGCCTACTACGGCATGCTGCTGATGCTCGAAAAAGGGCAGAAGATTTCGCGCAACCAGATCCTCTCGAAGCTGGTGGAGATTCTGTACGACCGCAATGACACAGATTTTCGCCGCGGCACCTTCCGCGTGCGCGGCGACGTGATCGAAGTCTACCCCACCTATGACGATTGCGCCTACCGCATCGAGCTCTGGGGCGACGAGGTGGAAACCCTTTCGCAGATCGATCCGCTGCTGGGGCAGGTCAAGCAGACCTACACGCGGCTTCCCATCTATCCCAAGACGCATTACGTGATGAGCGAGGAGACCAGGCTCGCCGCCATGGAGAGCATCCGCACGGAGCTCGATTGGTGGCGCCCGGAGCTCGAAAAGCAAGGCAAGATCGTCGAGGCGCAGCGGCTCTACCAGCGCACCATGTTCGATCTCGAGATGATGAAGGAGATCGGCTACTGCCACGGGATCGAAAACTATTCCCGCCACTTCTCCGGCCGCTTGCCGGGCGAGGCGCCGCCGACCTTGCTCGACTACCTGCCACACGATGCGGTGATGTTCATCGACGAAAGCCACCAGACGATTCCGCAGCTTCACGGCATGTACCACGGCGACCGCTCGCGCAAAGAGGTGCTGGTGGGGCACGGTTTCCGCCTGCCCAGCGCGCTCGACAACCGGCCGCTGACGTTCGAGGAATTCGAGCACCGCGTCAATCAACTGGTCTATGTCTCCGCCACACCGGGCCCCTATGAGCTGACGAAATCGGCGGGCGTGGTGGTGGAGCAGATCATCCGGCCCACCGGCCTGATCGACCCGAGCGTGGAAATCCGGCCGGTGAAAGGCCAGGTGGACGACCTGCTGGGCGAGATCCGCAAGCGGGTGGACGCCAACCAGCGCGTGCTGGTGACCACGCTCACCAAGCGTATGTCGGAAGACCTCGCGGAGTATTATTCCGAGGTGGGCGTGCGCTGCCGCTATCTGCACTCGGAGGTGAGCACGCTCGACCGCATCCGGATCCTGCGCGACTTGCGCCGCGGCGAATTTGACGCGCTGATCGGCATCAACCTGCTGCGCGAGGGCCTGGATTTGCCCGAGGTTTCGCTAGTGGCGATTCTGGATGCGGATAAGGAAGGCTTCCTGCGCTCGTCAGGGGCGCTGATCCAGACCATCGGCCGCGCCGCGCGCCACGTGGAAGGGCATGCCATCCTCTACGCCGATGTGATGACCGACAGCATGAAGAAAGCGCTGGAGGAAACCGGGCGCCGCCGGCAGACGCAGGTGGAATACAACGAGCGCAATGACATCGTGCCGCAATCCATCATCAAGCCGATCGATATGAGCCTGGTGGCGATTGCGGAAGCCGACTACGTCACGGTGCCCCTCGAGGAAGACCAGGAGGTCGACCACCTGACACCGGCAGAGCTGAATAAGTTCATCGCCGATCTGGAAAACAACATGCGCGAAGCCGCCCGCAAGTTCGAATTCGAGAGAGCCGCGCAACTACGCGACCGTGTGAAGGCCCTCAAGCTGAGCGCGGCGTAAGACCGTGGGGCAGACCCCCCGGTCCGCGCGGGACGCCCCCGTCCCGCTGTGCGCTTGGAAGAGTCAAGCCTCTGCGTCAATGCGACAGGCCGGCCAGGGGGCCGGCCGCGGACGAGGGCGTCCGCCCCACAGTTTACTGACCGGCGACGTAGATCTGGAAGCCTGGGCTCTGTACTGAGTTAGGCAGGTTCAGCATGATCGGGTTGTCCGGAGCCCACGCGGGCGCATAGCTAACAACCTGGAAGTTGACCTGGCTTACCCCGGCGACCTTATAGGGCGCTGGTCCCGAGTAAGTCACCACGAAATTGGTGTAAGTGGGGCCGGTGGGGCAAGGCAACACACCCACACCTGGATGACAGGGTTCAAAAAGCGGTACTGGCGACTGAACCTGGACCGGCAGAACGACGTTGTTGGGCAGGGGAAGGTCCACCAGCGTGCCATCGGCCTGCGCTGGAGCTATCGGACCGAGACCCGTCGCCCACACCGCGATGATGGATCCCACCGGTGCGGGATTGTCCGCCGAGTTGATGGTCCCGTCCTGATTCACCGCCGCCGCGTGAACGCCATCCACGGTGAACACCGCCGGTGCTACCTGGGCTACCGGCCAAGACACACAATTCGCCCGCGCACTGTTGTAGGAGGCGCAAACCTGCGTATTCTGGCCCGGCGTGAGCGACCACGGAGCCACGGCATTGACCTGCGTGTCCTGCACCCAGAGCAGCGGCGCCGGCGTTCCATCGAAAGTCACCACAACGCCTGCCGCCTCGATTGGATAGGGGCTCTCCAGCGTAGCCTGAGGCGCGCCCCCCTGCTGAGGTCCGAGCCCGTTTCCGAACAAGGTGACAATCTCTCCGGGTGCTATCGGCCCCGTACCGAAGCTCGCCGCATTGGTCACGCAGGACAGCGGAAAAGTCTGCGCGCTGGCATTGGGAGAGAGATGCCACAGGAAAAAGATGCTGGTTGAAGAGAATCCCGCCGGGAACGGACCGGCTTGGGTGGGCGAGAAGTTCGGATCGGCGTTAGCCAACACAAAGACGGTCGAATTCGGGCCTATGGCGATGAACGGCGCGCCACCTGAGGCGCCGGGGACGTAGGTAGCCTGCAGCAGAGAACCATCGGGAGCAAAAACACCAAGCAAAGCGGTCACGGCCGATCCGCACGTTGCGATGCTATTCGCGACCGGGTTCACGCCGGGCGAGAATCCCGAGACATATGCGTTGCCGGCCGCATCCAGCGCAAACCCGGGAAAATTGCTCCCATACGCCCCTGGGATGGTCTGCGAAAGCGTCTCGGCGCCCGTGGAATTGAAGCGGAGCAACGTCGCCTGGCTGGCTCCGTCGCTTGAGTACACCACGGCGTTTCCGGCTGCATCAACGGCGACCGACACCGAACTGAGTGAATTCGTCGTCGAGTAGAACCCAGCGGAGCCGTCTGGCGCCAGCCGTGCGAGAAAGCCGGTTCCCGCCACGAACGCCGCGCCGGACCCATCGACGGCAATCGAACTCACTGCACCCGTCACCTGAGCGGTGTAATCGACTGCCGTTCCGGCGGCATCTAGTCGAACCACACCCGACGCTTGAGGATTCAAACCCGAAGTGCCGGCGACATAGGCGCGGCCATTGGAGTCGACGGCAAGTACGGCCGGAAGCCCCGGCGCGAGCGAGCTGCCGACTGGCGCCTTCCACGCGAGGCCGGTCCCATCGGCATTCAGCTTGGCGACAAAAATGGATGCGTCGCCGTAGTTCGAGCTGGGAATCAGGTACACGCCACCGTCGGGATCCACCGCCATTGGTGCCGGCGGTCCGCCCAGGTAGTACTCGACCGTGAATCCGAGATTGTACTGCCACAGAATTGTGGTCCCGTCCGCCGATAGTTTCGTCACGCAAGGGTAAGGGGAATAGGTCGCGGTCAGCGTGCAGGCCGAAAGCACGTAGAGCGCACCGGAACCATCGGCCGCAATCTGCGTCACGTAGGCGGGAAGCCACTCGCTATAGTCGGCGCCCAGCAGGAAGCTGGACGACGCGGCCAACGCACCGGTCCCGCCCAATAGTGCAAGGCAAAGTAACGCTTTCGCGCGCATAAGACAGATAGGGCATTTGTAGTGCCGCGAAACCTGCTTTGAAATCAATAACTTCTCCGGAGCGGCTGTGTCGCTTTGACGCAGCGGCGGGCGGTGGGCCACGCGTTCGAGGCAGCGAGCCCAAGATTTCGGAGAATCCCGACTGGGTGAGGTCACTTCCATTGCGACGTTGGAGCCGTCGTTTCTTCAAAACCAAAGTCGATCCTGTGGCCGAGTACGTGGCGGAGCGCGCAGGCATTCAGCCAACGCTCCGCCCGGCCGCGAAGATCGGGCTTCTTCGCCGAAATCCAGCGGAACCTGCCAGCCGCCCGTGCCGGTTTTGCCATGCGAGATCCCCTGCTAGGACCGGTGGCCGCGATTGCGGCCGGCATTCTGGCGGCCCGCTTCGTACCCTTCCGTGCGCCAGAGTTGATGCTGGCCATCGCCGCCTTTCTTTTTCTCGGCATCGTGGCTATCGTGCGGAACGCGCGTGTCTTGGCCGGCATCTGCTGCTGGTTGGGACTGCTTGCGGCGGGCGCGCTTACGGCTTTGGCGCACCGGCCCGGCCCGGCGCCCGAGCTGGACGCGAACGGCCGCGAAGTAGTGATCCTGAGCGGATGCGTGGTCGAACCGCCGGCTCTTTCGGGCGACCGCGAACGGTTCCTGCTGGAACTCGAGCCGCACGCCCGCGCCCAGGTCACGCTCTACGCCAAGCCGGACGAGCCGCTGCCGGCGCTTGCCTACGGCAGCAAAATTGAGCTCGATGCCCGCGTGCGCTCGCCGCGCAACTACGAGAACCCCGGAGCGTTCGACTATCGGCACTACCTGGCGCGCCACGAGATTTATTGGACGGCCTCCAGCGCAGCCCGCTCGGTGCGCGTGCTGCCTGGCCGCTGCGGGTCGCCGTTGCAAAAGGCCGTGATGGATCTGCGTGCCGCCGCCATGGCGCGCATTAACGCGCTCTATGGCCACGACCCATACCAGGCTGCCATGATGCAGGCGGTGCTGCTGGGGCAGCAATTTCAGATGCAGAAAGTTTGGACCGGCGATTACCGCTCCACCGGCACGTTTCACACGCTGGTGATCTCCGGAACCCATGTGGCCATCGTCGCGGTGTTCGTCTTTTTCGTCTTGCGGGTTTGCTTTGTTCCGGCGACCCTGGCCGCGGCGCTGACGGCGTCCGTGGCGTGGCTCTACGCGCTGGTCACCGGGTTCAATGCGCCGTGCGTGCGGTCGGCCGCGGCGCTGACGCTGGCGCTCGCCGCCGGTTATTTCTTCCGCGAGAAGCGCCCGTTGAACCTGCTGGCCGCGGTGGCGCTCGGGTTTCTGCTCTTCGATCCGGATCAATTGTTCGATGCGAGCTTCCAGTTGAGCTTTCTGGCGGTGGCGTTTCTGGGCGCATTCGCCACGCCGCTGATTCGCGCCACTTCCGGTCCATTGGCACGCGGCCTGGCCGAGCTCGCCAACCGCGACCGCGATATCCACCTGGAACCGCGCGTGGCGCAATTCCGCATCGAGATGCGCCTGCTCGCCGAGACCTTGCAGGGCGCGCTAAGACTGCCCTTGGGCGCGGCCCGTTTTGCCGTAACAGCGGCCGCGCGGATGGTGTTCTTCTTCTATCAAATCACCGCTGTCTCGGCGGTGATTCAGGCGGGGCTGGCCCTGCCCATGATCGTGTACTTTCACCGCGTCGGCCTCTCCGGCCTCACCGCTAACGCGCTGGTGGTTCCAGTGATGGGCCTGGCGATTCCGGTCGGTTTCCTCGCCGTGTTCACCGGTTGGGCGTGGGTGGCCCGCGCTGGAGGCGTGCTGCTCACTTTGTCGCGCGCGATTGTGCACTGGCACGCATCGCTCGATCCCGATTGGCGCATTCCCACGCCGCCGCTGTGGCTGGGCATCGCATTTTCGCTCGCCTTGATCGCCGCAGCGGTGGCGCGCGGCCGCTGGTGGCGCCTGGCGAGCGGCGCCGTGGTGGCCGCGCTGCTGACGCTGCTGCTATGGCAGCCGTTTCCGGCCGACGTCCATCCGGGCGAACTCGAACTGGCCGCGATCGACGTGGGGCAAGGCGATGGACTGCTGCTGATCTTCCCGGACGGCAAACGGATGATCCTCGATGGCGGCGGCATCCCCTCCTTCGGCAACCGGGCAAAATCCGAGCTCGATGTGGGCGAAGACGTGGTGGCGCCATACCTGTGGGACCGCAACATCCGCCGCGTGGATGTGGTGGCGCTATCGCACGCGCACGACGACCATATCGGCGGCCTGCCCGCGCTGGTCTCCGATTTTCGCCCGCGCGAATTGTGGACCGGCGCCACGCCCGACAGCCACGCCTGGCGCGGCCTGCGCGATAGGGCGGTTCAACTGGGCGTCAGGATCGTGCCCATGCTGGCGCCGCGCCATTTCGTGTGGGGAGGCGCGCAGATCGAGATCCTGGCGCCCTTCGCCGATTACGTTCCGGCCGGCGAACCCACCAACGACGATTCGCTGGTGATGCGCGTGCGCTACGGCCAGCACTCGTTTCTCCTCTGCGGAGACGCGGAGCGCCCCATCGAATACCGCATGTTGTCGGAAAACGAACTGCAACCGGACGACGTGCTGAAGGTGGGACATCACGGCAGCCACACCTCCAGCACGCAGGCGTTTCTGGATGCCGTGCGTCCGGTCTTCGCCATCATCTCGGTGGGCCAGGATAACAGCTACGGCCATCCCCACGCCGATGTGATCGACCGGTTGCTCGATCACAACGCGGTCGTCTATCGCACGGATCTCGATGGACTGGTCAGCATTCGCACCGATGGCCGGCGGTTTCACATAGGAACCTGGCGCGACCTGGCGCCCGCGCTGGCACCCATGCCAGGTTATGCAGAGTAAGAGCTCTTTGAGCCACAGATGAACACAGACGAACACGGATAAGCCAAAACAAGCCAGAACCAGCCGGTTCCTTTCATCTGTGTTCATCCGTGGCTCGTCGTGTTTGGTTTTTTTGGGGCAAGCTAAAGCGTGCCCTACCGAATTACAATAGGGCCAATGCGAATCACTCTGTTCGTGCTTTCGGCCCTTCTGCTGCGCGCGCAAGCGCAGGCTCCCGCTCAGGACGTTCCGCCGCCGCGCGTGCGGATGCTCGATCAACTGTCGAGAATGGTCAACGATTACGGCAACACGGCGCGCTACGCGGCCGAGGATGCGAAAGTGCCTCCGCCGGCGGCGGACGAGGATCGCGTCGTGTTCATGGGCGATTCCATCACCGATGCCTGGGGCCGCAGCCTCGGCGTTTTTTTCCCCGGCAAGCCGTACATCAACCGCGGCATCAGCGGCCAGGTCACGCCGCAGATGCTGCTGCGGTTCTACCAGGATGTGATCGCGCTCAAGCCCAAAGTAGTAGTGATACTGGCGGGCACCAACGACATCGCAGGCAACGTCGGCCCGATGACCATGGAGGCGACCGAGAACTACTTCCTGTCGATGGCCGATATGGCGCGCGCCAACAACATCAGGATCGTGCTCGCGTCACTGACGCCGGTTTGCGATTATATTAAGCCGCAGACGGCGCAGAGGCCGCCGGAAAAGATTCTGGCGCTCAACCGCTGGTTGAAGGATCACGCCGAAAAGAACGGCTTCGTCTACCTCGATTATTTCAGCGCCATGGTGGATGACCAAGGGATGCTGCGCAAGGAACTGACCTACGACGGCCTGCACCCCAACGCCGCCGGTTATGAGGTGATGGGGCCGCTGGCGGAAAAAGCCATCGCGAAGGCTTTGGGGAAGTAATCCCTCCGCTCGGTTGAAGATCCGCCGGCGCGGCGGGAAGAAAAGCCGAGATGAATCTCGGCTCTGCAGGCCGGACGGCCCCGGATGGTGCACGGGCAAGCCGCGCCACGGCGCTCGGTTTCGCGCCGTCTTTGGGCGGGACCGTCCGCGCTACCATGGCTCGGTGGAGCAATTCGCGCTCGAATTCGACCTGACGCCGGAGCGGCGCATCTTCTCGGTGAGCGAGATCAATGCCGCCATTCGCGCCATGCTCGACCAGGAGTTTCGCGACATTTGGGTTTCGGGCGAGATCTCCGGCCTCAAGCTGGCTTCGAGCGGCCATTACTACTTCACCCTCAAGGAGCGCGACGCGCAGCTCAAGTGCGTGGCGTTCCGCTCCGCGCACCGTTATTGGAAGTTCAAGCCGTCCGACGGTCTGGCGGTGCTGGCGCGCGGGCGCATCGATGTCTATGAGGTTCGCGGCGAATACCAGTTGCTGATAGAAATGCTGGAGCCGCAGGGTTTGGGCGCGCTGCAACTGGCTTTCGAGCAGCTCAAGAAAAAGCTGGCAGCCGAAGGGCTGTTCGCGGCGGAGCGCAAGCGCCGGCTGCCGCGATTTCCGCGCCGCATCGGCATCGTCACGTCGCCCCGCGGCGCGGCGATCGCCGACATGATCCACATCCTCTCGCGCCGCTTTCCGGGCCTTTCCATCCGCCTGTTTCCGGCGCTGGTGCAAGGCCCCGGCTCGGTGGAGGAGGTCTGCCGCGGCATCGAATATTTTAGCCGCGGCGGATGGCCGGAGGTGGTGATCGTGGGCCGCGGCGGCGGGTCGCTGGAGGATTTGTGGACCTTCAACGAAGAGGCCGTGGCGCGCTCGATCGCCGCCTGCTCGGTGCCGGTGATTTCGGCGGTGGGGCACGAAACCGACGTCACCATCGCCGATTTCGTGGCCGACCTGCGCGCGCCCACCCCATCGGCGGCAGCCGAGCTGGCCGTCCCCACGCGCGAATCGGTCGAGGACCGCATCGCGGCCGCCCAAGGCAAAGCCCTGCAAGCCGTGCGCTACCGGCTGGCGATGCTCGACCGGCGCCTGCGCCAGCAGGGCGTGGACCGCGCGCTCGGCGTGCTGCATCGCCGCATAGGGCGCGGCCTGCAGCGCGTCGATGAGCAGGAGTACCACCTGCGCGAACGCCTGCGCTCCATTTTCGATGCGCGGGAACGTGCCAGCCGGGTGCTGGAGGCGCGGCTGCGGTATTTCGATGTGCGCCCGAGGTTGGCCGCCGGCCGGCGCCGTCTGGAGGCTGCGAGCTCACTCTCCGTGGAGTCGGTCCGCCGCCACCTGGCGGGACGGCGGAGCGCCTTCGCACAGGTCGATACCCAGCTTCACGCGCTCAGCCCGCTCAAGGTGCTCGAGCGCGGCTACGCCATCGTTTCCAACCGGTCGGGCATTGTCAAGGACGCTGCCGCCGCTCCACCCGCCTCCCGGATTCATGTGCGCCTGGCCAAGGGCGAACTGGATGCCTCAGTGGACGAGTAGGCGCGGGTCAAGGCTGACACCTGTTTCTCGCGCGCCAGCGGGTGTCGAGAAGAGTCTCGACACGGCACGCACGAGTGCGCAATGCCACTTAGTTTTCCCGTCACCGGGCACTTGCATCAACTGTGGGGCGGAGGCCCTCGTCCTGGGGTCCCCTCTAGGGACGGCCCCCTGGCCGGCTTTTCGCGCGGGCAAGTGGTTGATTCGCCGATAAAGCAGCGGGACGAGGGCGTCCCGCGCGGACCCGGGGGTCCGCCCCACAACGCCGACCACTCCGAGGCTTTTCCAAGACTAAGCGGCATTGCGCAGGAGTGCGTGCGCCACGTCGCTCGCCATCCGCGTTGCTTCTCAGGCGCGGGTCAATATTTCGGCACGCTGGGATCGACTTTGTCCGACCAGGCCAGGATGCCGCCCACCACGTTGCGAACGTGCGCGAAGCCGGCCTGCCGCAGGATGCCGCAGGCTCTGGCGCTGCGCCCGCCGCTCTTGCAGTGGATCACGATCTCCGCGTCCTTAGCGAATTCGTCCACGTGCTTCGGGAATTCGCCCAGCGGAATCAGCTTGGCTCCGGGGATGCTGGCGATCTTATATTCGTGCGGTTCGCGCACATCGATCAGCACGAACTGGTCGCCGCGATCCAGTTTCTGCTTCAGCTCCGTCACGTCGATTTCGCCTTCGTTCACTTTGGCCTCCTGGGCGGACGCAGCCTCTTGCCGGGGCACCCCGCAGAATTGATGATAATCGATGAGCCGGGTGATGGTGGGATGCGCGCCGCACACCGGGCACTCGGGATTCTTACGCAGCTTCAACTCGCGGAACCGCATGCCCAGCGCATCATAGAGCAGCAGGCGCCCCACCAGCGGCTCGCCAATGCCCAGAATCAGCTTGACGGTTTCGGTGGCCTGGATCAGCCCGATGGTACCGGGCAATATGCCCAGCACGCCGCCTTCGGCGCAACTCGGCACCAGGCCGGGTGGCGGCGGTTCGGGATACAGGCAGCGGTAGCACGGGCCGCCCGCATACGCGAATACCGTAGCCTGCCCTTCGAAACGGAAAATCGAGCCGTAGACGTTCGGTTTGCCGAGCAGCACGCAGGCATCGTTCACCAGGTAGCGGGTTGGGAAGTTGTCGGTACCGTCCACCACGATGTCGTAATCTCTCAGGATTTCGAGCGCGTTCTCGCTCGAGAGCGCGACCTCATGCCGGTCGACGGAGATATGCGGATTGATGGCCAGCATCTTCTCCGCCGCCGAATCGAGCTTCTTGCGGCCCACATCCTTGGTCGAGTGGATCACCTGCCGCTGCAGGTTGGTGAAGTCGACCACGTCGAAATCCACCAGGCCGATGCGGCCCACCCCGGCGGCAGCCAGGTACAGCCCGAGCGGCGCGCCCAATCCGCCGGCCCCCACCAGCAGCACTTTGGCGGCTTTCAGCTTCTGCTGGCCCTCCATGCCGACTTCGGGAATGATCAGATGGCGGCTGTAGCGCAGAATCTCGTCGTTGGAAAGCGCGGGCGCCGCGTCCTTGGAAGGCGCCTGCTCAAGGGCGGTTGCTCCGCCGGCGATCGAGGGTACCAGCGAAATGGTGTCGCCTTCCGCCGCCGGAGTCGCTGCCCTGCCGAGGTAGCGTATGTCCTCGTCGTTCAGATACACGTTGATGAAGCTGCGCAGCTTGCCTTCGTCGGTGAAAATCTGCTTGCGCAGGTCGGGGTAGCGGCCGGCCAGCGCATCCAGTGCTTCGCCAACGGTTCCGCCCGAAACAGTGACGGCGTTCTCCTTGGCGGTGAACTGGCGCAGCGGCGTGGGGATCAGAATCTTCGGCATGTCAGTACTGCAACTCCTCTCTTGCGGCTTCGGTTCGGTCGAAGTTCGGCAGCCAGCTATTGGCGTGGTGGAACTCGCCGTTTTGCACCGATAGCACCACGAACGAATACCAGGGGCAGGAATTCTCGAGATCCGTTTTCGAAAAGTACGCGTCGCAGTCCGGGTGCGAATGGTAGATGCCGATCAGGTCCATGCCGCGCGCGCGGGCGGCCGAATCGGCGGCGAGCAGGTCTTCCGGGCGCAGCTCATAGCGCGCGGCCTGACCGCCAGGGAATGCGTTGTCGAGGCGCAGAGCCTGGCGCACCGTCTTCGACTCGCCATCGGTCACGCCCAGCATCGCCCCGCAGCATTCGTTGGGATAGGTGTCGACGGCGTGCGCCAGCATGGCCTTCCAGGGGCCGGGTTCGATGCGGATCATTCCTCGTTCCAGAACCGTTCGCTCAAGTATTTTTCGGCGCTGTCGCAAAGCACGGTGACGATGGTTGCGCTTTCGCCGCGGCCGGCCAGCTCGCGCGCCAGCGCGGTGGCGGCGTGCACGTTGGCGCCGGAGGAAATTCCCACCAGCAGCCCTTCCTCACGCGCCAGGCGCCGCACCATGCGGTACGCATCCTCGGTCTCGATCCAAACGTTGCCATCGGCCAGCGTTTCGTCGTAAATTCCCGGCACAATGGCGGTGGGCATGTGCTTCAGGCCCTCAAGGCCATGGAAGCCGCTGGATGGCTGCGCCGAATAGCACTTCACCTCCGGCAGGTCGCGCCGCAACCGGCGGGTGACACCCATGAACGTTCCACTCGTCCCCATCGAAGCCACGAAGTGGGTCAGGCTGCCGCCGGTTTGCTCGACGATCTCCGGGCCGGTGCCTTCGAAGTGCGCTTTCCAGTTGGCCGGGTTGTTGTACTGGTCGGGATAGAAATACGCGTCCGGGTCCGCCAGATAGAGCTTGCGGCACAGGCGGATGGCCCCATCGGAGCTTTCGTCCGCCGCGCTGAACACCATCTCCGCGCCGTACGCCTGCAAAATGCGCTTGCGCTCCGGGGAGGCGTTTTCCGGCAGAACCAGCCTCACCCGATAGCCGCGGTTGGCGCCAATCATGGCGTAAGCGATGCCGGTGTTGCCGCTGGTGGAATCCAGAAGGATGCGGCGCGGATTCAGCTTGCCCGACCGCTCGCCATCCAGCACCATGTTGAGCGCGGCGCGGTCTTTCACCGAACCGCCCGGATTGAAATATTCCGCCTTGCCGAAGATCTCGACGTCCGGGAATTCGCGCGCGATCCGGTCCAGGCGCAGCAGCGGCGTGTTGCCGATGGTCGCCAGCAACGGCTCTGCCTGGGTGCGTGCCAGCCGGGGGTTGGGAAGCGCTTGGGCCATGCGATACTTCTATGATTCCTTGCCAACCGCTTTGGATTCAACATCCATGTCGCTGCTGGCAAAGGAATTAGTGCATCCTTGAGCAGGCTCAATTGTACCATCTACCCAATCTCTGTCAATAAGGTAGGGTATGATACGGCGAAAACCGGCAAGCTAAAGCATTGCCCTACCTCCGCGTTATAATCGACTTCGGAATGGATGTTTTCGAGGAGTTGGTGCGGCTGCGCTCATTGGGGCAAAAGTGCGCACTGGCCACCATCGTGGAGGTGCGCGGCTCGATTCCCAGTTACGAAAGCGCCAAGCTGCTGGTGCGTGAGGACGGCTCCATGGTGGGCACCATCGGCGGCGGCTGCGTGGAAGGCGAAGTCTGGAACGCGGCGCGCGAAGCGATGGAAACCGAAAAGCCCAAGCATCTCACGTTCAGCCTGGGGCAGGACGCGGCTTACGACAACGGCCTGATCTGCGGCGGGCAGCTCGACGTTTTCGTGGAACCGGTGTTGCCATTGCCGCACGCGTTTATTTTCGGGGCGGGGCACATCTCGAAGAGCCTGTCGAAGGTGGCGACGCTGGCCGGCTTCTCGACGGTGGTGATCGACGACCGCGAAAGTTTCGCCAACCGCGAGCGCTTTCCGGAAGCCTCGGCGGTGCACGCGGGCGAGTACGAGACCGTGTTTCCCACGCTCGCCATCAACGAGACCAGCTTCGTGATCGTGGTCACGCGCGGCCATCGCGACGACATGCGCGTGCTGAAACTGGCGGTCGCGACGCCGGCGCGCTATATCGCCATGATCGGCAGCAAGCGCAAAGTCCTCAACGTGGTGAAGGAGCTGGAAAAGGAAGGTGTGGCGCGCACCGCCTTCGAGCGCGTTCACGCCCCGATGGGGCTGGACATCGGCGCGATATCGCCGGAGGAGATCGCCATCGCGGTGGCGGCGGAAATGATCGCCGTGCGCCGCAACGCGGCGTCCAACTGGCGGGCGCTTTCGCTTTCGGTGCTGGCCGGGAAGTCCCCCGCCGCCGTCTCGCAGTGACCGCCGGACTCATTCTGGCGGCGGGCGTTTCGCGCCGCATGGGCACGCCCAAGGCGCTGCTGCGGTACCGCGACGAATGTTTCCTCGATACGCTGATCGGCTTGTTTGAGAAGCGTTGCGCGCCGGTGATCGTGGTGCTGGGAGCGGCGGCGCAGCAGGTCCGCGCCGGCGCCGCGCGCGCGGCGATGTTGGTCGAAAACGAACGCTGGGAAAGCGGCCAGACCAGCTCCATGCAATGCGGGCTGCGGGCCGTGCCGGCCGAGGCCGAAGGCGTGCTCTTCACGCTGGTGGACCACCCGGCGGTGAGGATGGAGACGATCGACGGGCTGTTGCGGCCGGGTACGGCGTTGCTGCGCGTGCCGGCTCACCGAGGCCGCAACGGGCACCCGATCTGGTTTTCGCGCGGTTTGATTCGAGAATTCCTGGCGCTCCCCGAATCCGGCGCCGCGCGCGACGTGGTGCGCGCGCACGCGAGCGTCACCGAACTGGTGAGTGTGGACGACCCTGGCGTGCTGGCCGATATCGACGATCCCGCGGCATACCGCGCCCTGCTTGAGGACCAGCCATGAAATTCCGCGCCGGCACGGTGTTCAAATTCGCTGGAATTGCGCTGTTGCTGATAGCCGCGGCCGGCATAGTCGCTCCTTATATCAACACCGGCTCCTACGGCGAGCGCTTGCGCGGCTCGCTGGAGCGCGCCCTGGGACGGCGCGTGGAATTCCGCGGGCGGGTGCGCTTCAGCCTGTTCCGTGGTCCGGGGTTTTCGGTGGACGACGTGGTGATCCACGAAGATCCATCCATCGGCCTGGAGCCGATTGCGTACATGGAGACGATGACGGTGCGGCCCAGCCTGTGGTCGCTGGCCGGCGGCCGTTTCGTGATTGCCTCCCTCAAGCTGGATGGCGCGAGCATCAACCTGTCCAAGTCCGGGCCGGCCGCGGAGTGGGGCCGCTGGAATTTCTCGTCGTTCGTCAATCGCACCGCGATGAGCCGCACGCCTTCGGTGCACGTGCGCAATGGCCGCATCCATTTCAAGTTCGGCGACGAAAAATCGGTGTTCTATCTGACCGAAACCGACCTTGACATTTCTCCGCCAGGAGCGGCGGGCGGCGGGTGGGTTCTCGATTGCTCGGCCCAACCGGCGCGCACCGATCGGGCCGCGCAGGGGCTGGGCGAATTCCGTTTGCGCGGCCGCTGGTACGTGGCGCCGGAGCGGGTGGATCTCAACCTGGAGATCGAGCGCACCCTGCTGGGCGAGATGACGGCGCTGCTCGAAGGGCAGTCCGGCGGCGTGCACGGGAGGATCTCGGCGCGGCTGCACCTGGCCGGGCCGATCGATCAGATCGGCATCGCCGGCCGGCTCAACATCGAAGACGTGCATCGCTGGGACCAACTGCCGCCGTACGGGCAGGGGTGGCCGCTCGATGTGCGCGGGCGGTTGAATTTGCCTGGCCAGGACCTGGAGATCGAATCGGGCTCGGTGAACGGGGCCGCGCTGCCGCTCGAAGTGCGTTTGCACGCGAGCAATTACCTGTCGCAGCCGCGCTGGGCGGCGTCGCTGCATTGGAACCGTTTCCCGCTGGGTCCGCTGCTGGAGCTGGCGCGGCATATGGGGCTGGAGGTTCCACCCACGCTGGAACTGGATGGCACGGTAGACGGCGCCGTCGGTTACTCCGGCGCGGGCAGTCTGCAAGGCCAACTGGCGCTGCACGACGCAGCCATCGGCATCCCGGATGCGCCGCCGCTTACGGTCGATCAGGCCAGCATCGTACTCGATGGCGGCCACGCGCGGCTGGCGCCGACGGTGGTGCGCACGGCGGGCCAGGACCAGGCGCGAGTCGAGGCCGACTACGCCTTCGGCGATGGCGCGTTCGACATCGCGATCTCCGCCGATCGTATGCGGGTGCTGGCTCTGCGCGCGCAGATTGCGCTGGCGGCCGTGCCGTGGCTGGAGCAGGTCCGGAGCGGCGATTGGAGCGGCCAGGTGCGCTACCATAGCGACGCGGTGAAGGCGGGTTGGACCGGCAGTTTGCAGGTCGACCAGGCCGAAATTCCGGTGGATGGTTTCGCCGATCCGTTGCGGATCGATTCCGCGCGGGTCGAGATCGATGGCGCGCGGGTGACCATCGACCGGCTGCGCGGCGCCGCCGGCAAGCTCAGCTTCATCGGCGACTACGCTTATCTGCCGGGAGCGCCGCATCCGCATCGTGTGCATTTGCGCGCGGCGGATTGGGACGCAGCCGATGTGGAAACCGAGTGCCTTCCCACGCTGCGCCGTGGAACCAGCCTGCTGGCCCGCGCGCTGGGCCGCACCACGCTGCCCGATTGGCTGAAGGCGCGCCAGGTGGAGGGCAGTGTTCAAATCGACCGTCTGACCTTGGCCGGCGTCCGTCTGGACGGCGTGCGCTCGCATCTGGAATGGGACGCGGGCCGGGTGGAGTTCGGCAACTTCGAGGCCGCGCTGGCCCACGCCGCCATCAAAGGGCGTCTGGCGCTGAATTTGAGTGGCTCGCTGCCGGCCTACCGATTCACCGGACAAGTCAAGAACGTGCCGTGGCAATCCGGCGGCCTCGGTGCGGGGGGCTCGCTCGCGAGTTCCGGCATCGGTGCGCAGTTGGTGGCGAACTTGACTTCGACAGGAACTTTCTCCGGAACCGCGCTCGACCTCGGCGCTGCCGCGCCCTGCCGCGCCAGCGGCAACTACAGCTTGACGTGGGCGCGCGGCGTTCCGCAACTCAAACTCACCAATCTCAACCTGCGCACCGGCGAGGACGTTTACACGGGACGCGGCGCAACACAGAACGACGGCAGGCTGCTGATCGTGCTGATCAACGGCACCAAGGAAATGCGCGTGGCCGGCATCCCCGGCAAGTTGAAAGTGGAAGAGACCGCGCGCCCGTAAGGCGGCGCGCAAGGAACCGGCGGCAAGACCGCCGGCGTTACCGGGGAACTCGAGCTCTGTTGGCCGTAACGCCGGCGGTCTTGCCGCCGGTTCCTTGCGCGCCACGTAAGCACGAACACCGGCGGCGTCGCAACCAGCGCCGGCGCTAACATGACTGGGTTATAATGAGAGCAGGTTGTGGGGAACTGCCCTTTCTTTATGCCCCTTTACGAATATCTCTGCCACAAATGCGGGAAGCATCTCGAAGTGATCCAAAAGTTCGCCGACGAGGCGCTCACTGTCCACCCGGAATGTGGCGGCGAACTGGAACGGCTGGTGTCGGCGCCCTCGTTCAAGTTCAAAGGTTCCGGCTGGTACATTAACGACTACGGGAGCGGCAAGGCCTCCGCGCCGGATTCGAACGGACACGCGCACAAGAAGGACGCCAAGCCGGAATCGAAGACTGAAACCAAATCCGAAACCAAGAGCGAGACCAAATCCGAGACTAAGTCCGAGAGCAAGTCCGACAGCAAACCAGCCCCCGCCGCCAGCGTCGACAAGTAGCTGCTTCCTGGCACCGCCCTACTCCTGTCCCGCTATCATTTTCCCGTCACATTCGAGTGATAGTCTAAGTGGTCATGAGTAAGATCCTGGCCGTAATCCTGATGGCGGGCAGCCTGTTGAGCGCCGCTCCCAAGAAACCGAAACTGGTGGTGGCGATCGTCATCGATCAGTTCCGCTATGACTATCTCACGCGCTATCGCTCGGACTATCACGGCGGTTTCGACCTGCTGCTGAGCAAGGGCGCGGTGTTCACCAACGCCCGCTACCAGCATTTTCCCACCGTGACCGCGGTGGGCCACAGCATCTTCCTCTCCGGCGCCATGCCCGCGCTCAGCGGCATAGTCGCCAACGCATGGTATGACCGCGAGGCGGGTATGCAAGTCACCAGCGTCTCCGATCCCGAGACCACGCTGGTGGGAGGGTTGCCCGGCCCAGGCTCCTCGCCGCGGCGCATGCTGGTGGACACGGTGGGCGATGAGTTAAAGATCGCGGACAACAGCCAGTCGCGCGTGATCGGTATCTCGCTCAAGGACCGGGCCGCCATCTTACCCGCCGGTCACATGGCCAACGGGGCTTATTGGTTCGATGGCAGGAGCGGTAACTTCGTCTCCAGCACTTACTACTTTGAAGATGTGCCGGCATGGGTCAAAGCGGCTAATGCCACGCACTTCGCCGACCAGTACGCCGGCCAGACATGGTTGGGCCACGAAATGCCGCAACCCGGCCAGTTGTACAGTGCGATGGAAGCCACGCCATACGGCAATGAGATTGTGGAAGCGTTCGCGGAAAGCGCGCTGGCAGGCGAGCAATTGGGCCAGCGCGGCGTCACCGACCTGCTGGCGGTGAGTTTTTCCTCGAACGATTACGTCGGGCACGCTTATGGCCCGGATTCACCGGAAGCGCGCGCAGTTTCGGCAGCCACCGACGAGTTACTGGGGAAGTTCTTCGCCGCGCTGGACCGCGCGGTGGGCCTCGATAACGTGCTGATTATCCTCACCGCGGATCACGGCGTGGCTCCTGTGCCGGAGGTGAACTCGGCTCGCCATATGCCGGGCGGCCGCATGGCGGATGGAGTCATCGCCAAGACTGTGCAGGACACGCTGAGTAAGAAGTACGGCAAATTCGACTGGATCAGCGCGACGTTGGAAGGGGTGGTCTATCTCAATCACGAGCTGATTGCGTTCAAGAAACTCGACCTCGCCGAGGTGGAGGGCACCGCGGCCGAGGCGTTGCGCGACGTGGCGCACGTCTTCCGCGTGTATACCGGCGCCCAATTGGCGACGGGCCAGGCGATGGAAGACTCGCTGGGACGGATGGCGATGAACGGCTATTTCCCGCGCCGTGGCGCCGATCTGGAAGTACTGACGGATCCGTACTGGATCATCGGGGACACGGTCACCACGCACGGGCTGCCGTTTGGCTATGACACGCACGTGCCCGTAATCTTCCTGGGCCCCGGCATTCGCGCCGGCGAGTACGACAACAACATCACACCCAACGATATCGCTCCCACGCTGGCCACTATCCTCCGCGTGGAAACGCCCAGCGGTTCGATGGGCCGGGTGTTAGTGGAGATGTTCGGGCAGTGAACGTTCCCCGGTCAACCGAGGAAAGAAAAGCCGAGATGACTCTCGGCTCGGCAGCCTTGACAGGCCGCGCCACGACTACGGTCGCGGCTCACTCGGCGCCCGCAACCATCCAACCCACGCTGGCCACTATCCTGCGCGTGGAGACCCCCAGCGGCGCGATGGGCCGGGTGTTAGTGGAGATGTTCGGGCAGTAAACATTCCGCGGTCAACCGAGGAAAGAAAAGCCGAGATGATTCTCGGCTCGGCAGCCTTGACAGGCCGCGCCACGACTACGGTCGCGGCTCACTCGGCGCCCGCAACCATCCAACCCACGCTGGCCACTATCCTCCGCGTGGAAACCCCCAGCGGTTCGTTTGGCCGCGTGTTAGTGGAGATGTTCGGGCAGTGAACATTCCCCGGTCAACCGAGGAAAGAAAAGCCGAGATGATTCTCGGCTCGGCAGCCTTGACAGGCCGCGCCACGACTACGGTCGCGGCTCACTGGCACCTCCTGCCATCCAATCTTCCAACTCCGGCGGCAACGGGGAGACTACGCTGACGGGCTCGCCATCTGACGGGCGGATGAAGCGGATGCGGTGGGCGTGCAGGAAATAGCGGGCTAACGGAGGCCGGCCGGGGACTTGGGCGGGCGCGCCGTATAGCTTGTCGCCAACCACGGGGTGGCCGATGCTGGCCAGGTGAACGCGGATCTGGTGGGTGCGGCCAGTGCCGATCTTCACCTCGAGAAAGGTGAAGCCGGGGAGTCGCGCGGCGACGCGGTACTCGGTGTGCGCGGGGCGTCCATCGCGCAGGCGCGCCGTCATGCGCGTGCGGTGGATGGGATCGCGCGCAATCGGCTTGTCGACCACCCCCGATTCCTGCTTCACCGCGCCGTGCACCAGTGCCAGGTAAACTTTCTCCACGCGGCGGCCGGAGAACTGGGCGGCGAGCTTCTGGTGCGCGGCATCGTTCTTGGCGACCAGGATCACGCCGCTGGTGTATCGGTCGAGGCGGTGAACGATGCCGGGCCGCAGTTCGCCGCCTACCCTCGAGAGCGCGCCGAAGCGGTGCAGCAGCGCGTTCACCAGTGTTCCGGAATGGACCCCGGCGCCGGCGTGGACCACCATCCCGGCCGGCTTATCGACTGCCACTACATCGTCATCTTCGTAGAGGATGGCGAGCGGGATTTCTTCCGGCTCGGCGCGCAGGGGCGGAGGCTCGGCCGGTTCCACCTGGACGGATTCTCCACCGCGCACCGTGTAGGAAGCGCGCGCCGGCGCGCCGTTCACCAGCACCCGGCCACCGCGAATCCACTGCTGAATACGGGAGCGGCTGTATTGCGGCAGCCGGTCATGCAGGACCCGGTCGATGCGCCGGCCGGCCTCGGCGCGCCCGGCAGTGAAGTCCGTCATAAGGCCTCAGTACATAATCGCGGCGGCAACCGCTCCCTCCGGTCGCGGCTCCGAGAGCTTTGGAGCGGCTGCCGTCGAATGGATCGGTGCTTTTGTGGCAGGCCCTAAGCTCCTAATTGGAGTTGTTTCCAGTCACGGCCTCGGGTTTACGCGGCGGCTCGGTGGACTGCGGCGCAAGCGGCCGGCGGTCGTAAAACTGCAACCGGCAGAACCTGCAATGATACAGGTACCCGCGAGCCAACCGTTCCATCAGGTTCCAAAAACCGCCCTGCAAACGGTCCACCACGTCCGGCTCGCCGAGGCGCTTGACGCGGAAAGTCGCGCATTTCGGGCACCGCGCGTGAGGCCCCAAGTGGAGACGATATGGCCGGAACATGTGCTGCTCGCGCTCGCACGCGGCGCATTGAAAAATACCCAGATAGGAAAAGCGTTCCATCAGCGTGCGGTGGATCCGCCGCAGCTTGCCTCCGCAGTATATACACTTTCGCACGGGGCTCCGACAACTAGTATTAGCTCAATTTGCGGAACCGGCACAACTGGGGTCACAATAAAGAGTTCGCCCTTTCCACCCGAAGCGCAAGTCCTTTATGCTCGACAAAATCACCGTGCATGGTGCGCGGCAGCACAATCTGAAGAATATCGACGTGGAAATTCCGCGTAACGCGCTGACCGTGATCACCGGTCTGAGCGGAAGCGGGAAATCGTCGCTGGCCTTCGACACCATCTACGCCGAGGGCCAGCGCCGCTATGTGGAGACGCTCTCCACCTACGCGCGCCAGTTTCTCGACCAGATGGAACGGCCGGACGTGGATTCGGTGGACGGCCTCAGCCCGGCGATTTCCATCGAACAGAAAACCACCAGCCGCAGCCCGCGCTCGACGGTTGGCACCATTACCGAAATCTACGATTACCTGCGCCTGCTCTACTCCTCGATCGGCGTGCCGCACTGCCCGGTGTGCGGGAACGAGATTTCGCGCCAAACCACCGAGCAGATTCTGCAGCACGTGCTGGCGCTGAAGCCGGAAGACCGCATCATGGTGATGGCGCCGGTGGTGCGCGGCCGCAAGGGCGAATACAAGAAAGACCTGGAGAAACTGGCGCGGCAAGGCTTCGTGCGGGCGCGCGTGGACGGCGTGCTACGCTCGCTCGAGGACGAGATCCGGCTCGACAAGCGGCGCAATCATACCATCGAAGTGGTGGTGGACCGGCTGCTGGTGAAGCGCGGAATCGAGAAGCGCCTGGAAGCCGCCATCGATATCTCGACCAAGCTGGCCAACGGGCTGGTGCTGGTGGTGGTGGTGAATGGCGAAGAGCGGCTGTATTCGCAGAAGCTGGCCTGCACCGTGTGCGGCGCCAGCATTCCGCAACTGGAGCCGCGATCATTCTCTTTCAACAGTCCCTACGGCGCCTGCGAGGAGTGCCACGGGCTGGGCAGCCGATGGACGTTCGATCCCGCCAAGGTGATCGCCGACGCTTCGAAACCGCTGCTCGACGGCGGGCTCGGGCCCGGCGCCGGCTCCTGGACCATGCAACAGGAACTGGAGGCGCTGGCGCGGCGCGCCAAGATCGATTTGAAAAAGCCGTTTGAGAGCCTGCCCAAACAGGCGCGCGCCACTCTGCTGAACGGCGCCAGCGAAATGCCGGGGATTCTCGGGATTCTGCAGCAGGCCTACGACAACTCGACGGAAGGCTACCGCGAATGGCTGACCGAATACATGTCGCCGGTGGAATGCGCGGCGTGCGGCGGCAAGCGGCTGCGGCCGGCCAGCCTGGCCGTGCAGGTAAAGAATTTCTCGATTGCGGAATTCACCGCGCTGCCGATCGCGCGCGCGCTGGTTACGGTGCGGAACTGGGAATTCGGCGAGCGCGAAATGCAGATTGCCGGCCGCGTGCTGGATGAGATCCGCCGGCGCCTCGAGTTTCTTTCCTCGGTGGGCCTGGATTACATCAGCCTGGAGCGTTCCGCGGCCACGCTTTCCGGCGGCGAATCGCAGCGCATTCGGCTGGCGACCCAGATCGGCTCCAAACTGCGCGGCGTGCTGTACGTGCTGGACGAGCCTTCGATCGGCCTGCACCCGCGCGACAACGGCCGGCTGCTCGAGACGCTGGCGCATTTGCGCGATATGGGTAACACGGTGCTGGTGGTGGAGCACGACGCCGAAACCATTGCGCGCGCCGATTACGTGATCGATCTCGGTCCGGGCGCCGGCCGGCTGGGCGGCCTGCTGGTGGCGGCCGGCGATCCGGCGGCGATCGCGCGCAATCCGCAATCGCTCACCGGCCAATACCTTTCGGGCGCGCTCGAAATTCCCGTGCCGCGGGAGCGGCGGACGCCCGGCGAGAACCAGTTGCTCATCCACGGCGCCCGCCAGCACAACCTGAAGAACCTGGATGTCGCCATTCCGCTGGGCGTATTGACGGTGGTGACTGGCGTCTCGGGCAGCGGCAAATCGACGCTCATCAACGAAATTCTCTACCGCTCGCTGGCGCGCGAGATCTACGGCTCGCACGAGGAACCGGGCGAGCACGATTCGATCGATGGCATCGCGCTGCTGGACAAAGTGATCCGCATCGACCAGGCGCCCATCGGCCGCTCGCCGCGCTCCAATCCCGCCACCTACACCGGTCTGTTCACGCCGATCCGCGATCTTTACGCCATGTTGCCGGAATCGCGCGAGCGCGGTTACAAACCCGGCCGCTTCAGCTTCAACGTGAAGGGCGGGCGCTGCGAAGCCTGCCAGGGAGACGGGCTGAAGCGCATCGAAATGAACTTTCTGCCCGATGTGTACGTCACTTGCGACGTCTGCCGCGGCCGCCGCTACAATCGCGAAACCTTGCAGGTGAAATTCAAAGGTCATTCGATCGCCGACCTTTTGGATTCGACCGTGGAGGACGCGCTGCCGCTGATGGAAAACCTGCCGCAGATTCGCGCCAAGCTGGAAACGCTGCACGATGTGGGGCTAGGCTATGTGCACCTGGGCCAATCTTCCACCACGCTTTCCGGCGGCGAGGCACAGCGCATCAAACTGGCTAAGGAACTGAGCAAGCGGCAGACGGGCCGGACCTTTTATCTGCTCGACGAGCCAACCACCGGCCTGCACTTCGACGACGTGCGCAAACTGCTGGACGTGCTGCAGCGGCTGGTCGGGCTGGGCAACACGGTGGTGGTGATCGAGCACAACCTGGACGTGATCAAAACCGCCGATTGGATCATCGATCTGGGCCCGGACGGCGGCGAATACGGAGGCCGCGTGGTGGCTTGCGGCACGCCCGAGCAGGTGGCGCGCTCGAAGAAGAGCTACACCGCGGAGGCGCTGCGCAAAGTGCTGGGCAAAGGAGTGGCGGCATGAGCCGGTACACGAAACAGCCGATCGATTTCGCCGGGCTGCACACGGTTGGCCTGCGCGAGCGCGGCGGCAAAATCGGGATTGCGGACTTCGCATCGCCGTATACCAAGGGATCCGGCATGGGCGCGTGGCTCGATTCGCTGCCGCGCATCCTGGCGGGCGCGGACTTGCGCAAAGTAACGGACTCGATCGCCACCGCGCGCGTACGCAAGCGTGCGATCGTCTGGGGACTCGGCGGGCACGTGATTAAGTGCGGCCTGGCGCCGGTGCTGATCGATTTGATGCGGCGCGGCTACGCCACGGTTTTCGCGCTGAACGGCGCGGCGGCCATTCACGATTTCGAAATCGCACTGGCCGGGCACACCAGCGAGGACGTGGAGGCGGCGCTGCCCGACGGCCGCTTCGGATCGGCGGAAGAAACCGGGCGCGAAATGAATCAAGCCATCGCGGAAGGCGTGCGCGACGGGCTGGGTATCGGCGAAGCGCTGGGCCGGCGTCTGGAAACCCTGGCCGACCCGGCTTGCGCGCCGTTCAGCGTGGTGTTGCAGGCTTACCGCGCCGCAACGCCCGTCACCGTGCACGTGGCGATGGGAACCGATACGCCGCACACGCACCCGGCCGCGGATGGGGCCGCTATCGGCGCCGGCTCGCATCGCGATTTTCGCCTGTTGTGCTCTTATGTCGCCGACCTCGACGATGGCGGCGTATATCTGAACGTGGGATCGGCGGTGGTGTTGCCCGAGGTTTTCCTGAAGGCTGTTTCGGCGGTGCGCAACCTGGGCCACCCTTTAGGTGGATTCACCACTGCCAATTTCGATTTTCTGCAACACTACCGGCCGCGCGTGAATGTCGTCCAACGTCCCCACGCGGGCTCCGGCGGCGCCGGAATTGCCATCACGGGGCATCACGAGCTGATGATTCCGCTGCTGGCGGCGGCGCTGATCGAGAAGGATACATGACGCCGGAAGATCCGCCCGTCAATTTCGTATCGGCCGCCGTCCCGCCGGAAGCGGTCACACCCGAGCAGACCGCCGCGCCGGCGCCGCCGCCCGCGCCGGAGCGCGATCCGTTCTGGGGCTATGGCGACCTTCTCTGCTTCCTCGGCCTGGCCATTCCCAGCCTGCTGGCGGGCTGGGGCGCCGGATGGCTCGCGCTGGCGTGGCTCAAATTGAAGGTGGTGAGCCTGGCCGCCGAGATGATCGTCTTGTACGCCTGCTTGTTCGGCTCGCTGCGGATGATGTTTCGAGTGTTGTACGATCGCCCGTTCTGGCGATCGCTGGGATGGAAACCGGTCCGCCTGCCGGTGATGTGGGTGATGTTGTGCGGCATGATCACCGCCGTCCTGGTGGCGGCGGCGAGCACACTGATCCACACGCCGACCGGCGACAACCCGATGACGCAACTGATGGAGACACGCGCCGACGTGCTGGTGATGGGCGTGCTGGGCATCACGCTGGCGCCGCTCTGCGAGGAGTTGGCCTTTCGCGGATTCCTGCAGCCGCTGCTGGTACGAAGCCTGGGCGCGGTGCCTGGCATTGCGCTGGCGGCCGCGGCGTTCGGGCTGCTCCATTTTCAGGAGTATGGCAACTCGTGGCGCCACGCCCTGATCATCGCGATGGCGGGCGCGGCCTTCGGATGGATGCGCCAGGCCACGGGTTCCACCAAGGCTGCCGCGATCATGCATGCGGCATACAATTCGCTGTTCTTCATCGCGCTGATGACGGAAAAGAGGATTCTGCCCCACCTATGGTAGAGACGATTCAGTGGATTGAGGGCGCGGTGGTGATGATCGACCAGACGCGGCTGCCGCTCGAGGAGCAGTACGTCACCTGCCGCAGCTACCAGGAAGTGGCCGCGGCCATCCGCGATATGACGATTCGCGGCGCGCCCGCGATTGGTGTGGCGGCGGCAATGGGCGTTGCGATCGGCGTGCTGCACGCTTCCCCAACGGGTCTCGACGCCCAAATGGAAGAGATCTGCGCCACGCTTGCCGGCACGCGTCCCACCGCGGTTAATCTTTTTTGGGCGATTGACCGCATGAAGCGGGTGTACGCGAGCTTGGCCGGCCAGCCGATTGAAGACATCCGCCGGCGCCTGGTGGAAGAAGCGCTGCTGGTGCGCGAGGAAGATATCGCGATCTGCCGCGCCATCGGCCGCAACGGAGCGGCGCTGGTGCCGGACCGGAAAACCGTGCTCACCCACTGCAACGCCGGCGCGCTGGCCACGGCGGGCTACGGAACCGCGCTGGGCGTGATTCGCGCGGCCGTGGAAGCCGGCAAACAGATCGATGTTTTCGCCGACGAAACCCGTCCATTCCTGCAAGGCGCGCGGCTGACGGTGTGGGAGTTGCAACAGGACAGTATCCCCACCACGCTCATCACCGACAATATGGCCGGGCACTTTCTGAAATCCGGACGCATCGGCTGTGTGGTGGTGGGCGCGGACCGCATCGCCGCCAATGGGGACGTGGCGAACAAGGTGGGGACCTACTCGGTGGCCGTGCTGGCGAAGGAGAACGGCGTGCCGTTTTTTGTCGCCGCACCCGTTTCCACGCTCGACCTGAGCCTGGCTTCGGGCGACGCGATCCCCATCGAACAGCGCGCCGCCGACGAAGTCACCCATGTTTTCGGTACTCGCATCGCCCCCGAAGGAACCGTGGTCGAGAACCCGGCATTCGACGTCACCCCGGCGCGCTACGTCGCGGCCATCATCACCGAAAAAGGCGTGGCCCGCGCCCCATATGAAGAATCCCTCAAGAAACTGGTAGGTTGAAAAGTGAAAATGCGAACTATCCTGATTACTCTCTTATGCTCTTTGACGCTGGCGGCCGGCGATGGCGCGCGGCGCGCCCCGGGCTTTGCCTTACCCGACTTGAAGGGCCAGTTTCACGACCTGGCCGATTATCGCGGCAAGGTGCTGGTGCTGGAATTTCTGAAGACCGACTGCCCGCACTGCGCCGCTTTTGCCGAAGTCCTGGCCCAGATACAGCCGAAGTATGGCGACAAGGTTGCCGTGCTGGCGGTGGCCAACATCAACACCGACTCACCGCAAAACATCTATCAATACACGACCGGCCACAGCCTGACCTATCCGGTGGCGCTCGACCAGGGACAGATGATGTTCTCCTATTTGCGCAATCCGCAAGGCGCCGCCATGCCCCACGTGTATATCATCGATGCGGGCGGCTCCATCCGCGCGGATTATGAATACAGTGCCCTGACGCACGAGGTTTTCGAGGGCAAAGCACTGTTCACCGATATCGACCGGGTGCTGAAAAAATAGCGCACCGCGGCGAGTACCAGGGCGAACGGGCGAGCGCGGGCGCTACTTTTGTTCCGGATGTTCGGAGAGGCTCAGGATGTTCCCGTCCGGGTCTTTGAACCAAGCCACCTTTGCACCGGTGGGCGCGGTCCAAATGCCCAACTCATCCTGCTTCATGAAGCCGTAGCGTTCGAACTGAATTCCAACCTGTGCCAGGTCACGCACCGCTGTGACAATATCGGGGACCTGCCAGCCCAAGACCGTGCCGTGGGCTGGTGGCAGCTCCTTGCCCATGCCGAGCCGCAGCATGATGCCGTTGGCGTCGAACACCAGCGCGAACGGAGGTTCCTCGCTCAGTGAACGCAGGCCGAGCGTGTCGCGATAGAACTGCTTGGCTCGCTCGACATCGACGATGGTCGCGAATCCGATGATGTTGTACTTCGAAAGCCCTGAGTGTTGAGACATGGAGATAGCATGTACCAAAACGCTCCTTTGTCGCAAGACGGTTGTTACGCCATAATGTATGGCTGGTGCGACACGACGAGATCCTGACCGAATTCGACCCGAAACGCGGCGTTTCCGTCGCCACGCTGGCTTACGATTACCCGCGTGGATTCCGCGTCCCCGAGCACGCGCACGGGTCGGACCAGTTGATTTACGCGATCCGCGGCGCGATGGAAGTATCCGCGGGCCAGAGCGTTTGGTTGATTCCGCCTCACTTTGCGCTCTGGATACCGGCGCGAACCCACCATCGGATTCACATGCCGGGAGCGGTTTCCATGCGCACGCTCTACTTGCGGCCTGGCCTGGCTTCCCCTTTCTCGCAAGGCTGCGCCGTGCTCCATGTGACTCCATTGCTGCGGGAGTTGATCCTGGAAGCGGTGCGCATCGGGCGGCTGCGCGCGCGAAATCGCCACGAATGCGCGCTGCGCGACCTGTTGATTCTGCATCTCAAGACCGCATCGCCCATGCCGACGTTTGTGACGCTGCCCAGGGAGCGGCGCGCGCTGGCGGTCGCCGAGGAGGTGATGAAGGACCCGGGGCAATTGAAACCGCTGGCGGCGGTGTGTGCCTGCGTTGGCGTGAGTGTGCGGACCATCGAGCGGGCGTTTCGAAAGGATGTCGGCACCGATTTCGAATCGTGGCGCCGGCAGGTCCGGCTGATGAAGGCCGTGGAGCTGCTGGTTTCGGGATGTTCGATCAAGGAAGTCGCGTTCGCGGTCGGTTATCGCCAATCGAGCGCGTTCGTGGAAATGTTCCGGCGGACGTTTGGGACGACTCCGAAGGCGTGGGTCTCGGCGCTTGAAAAACTGGATTGAAGCGCGCGAAGAACTGGAAGGAACAAAGAAAAGCCGAGACGATTCTCCGAACTCCTGAGGTTGTCCGGCGTTTTCCGCGCGCCGCGGAAAATGAGCTGACCCTCCTGACGGGGAATCGGCGGCGCAGGCCTGGTAGGATAGACGAGCGGTTTTCGTCGTCTGTCGCGCCTGGGCAGGTGGCCGCCACTTGACAGACGACAAAAACCGATCGTCTATCCTACCTCTGACCCGGATGGTGCACGGGCAAGCCGCGCCACGCGAGGCGGCGAGCTATAATCCGGTTTCCGATGCCATCTGAACGGCGGGGCGCGGGGCGTTGCGGGGAAGAAGCGCGCGCCGCCATCGAAGCGTTTCTCGAAGGCGCCCGGCAGCCGGCGCTGCTGGAGCCGGGAGAGGAATTGCTCCCGCTTGCCGAGGGCAACTTCGCGCTCGAATTGCGCGGCACGCGCCTCACGCTGCAAGCTTGGGACCGCACGCGCAATCTGACGCGGCGTGTCACCGAGGTCGGAATCGCTTCGGCCGGGCGCCTGGAAATGGTGGTGGAGCGGTTTGCCCGGCGCGAAGGGCGCATGTATCTGCTCGACCTGGCGCGGCGCGCGGGCGCGGAGCTGGGCCGGCGCAGCGGGCGAATGGTTTTTCGCGAGCGCTTCCGGCTGTTTCTGCGGCGCCAGTTCCCCGAGTGGACGCTGGCCGAGCTTTCGACCGAACCCAACCTGGAGCACAGCCTCTCGCCGGCTTTCCCCCGCGCTTTTCTGCGCCACGGACAGCACGGATGGGCGGCGGTCGCCTGCCCGGAGGAGGGCGACGCGGCCGGCGTGGTGTCCTTCGGCTTGATCTGGCTCGCATACTTGCGCCGCCGCGAGACCCGGGTGACGGTGAAAGGGCTGGCGCTCTACGTGCCACAGGGCCACGAGCGCGCCGCCGCGCTGCGTCTGCTCTGCCTCAGCCCGGCGGCAGCGCGGTTCGAACTGTTTCGCTATTCGGGCGAGGATTATGTTTCGCCGGTGGACCCGCGCGACCACGGCAATCTGGATACCCGCCTGGAACCCTTCAGCCGCCCCGTACCCGGCTCCGGCGTGCGCTGGCAGGGCGTGGCCGCGCTGGGCGGCGTGGAACAGGTGCTCAAGAGCGGCGGCCGCGTGAGCTTGCGCGTGCGCGGCCTCGAGTTCGCCGAACTGGAGGGAGAGGATCTTTCGTTCGGGCTGGGCCACCGTCATCCGGCGGGCGAGCGGGACATGGATCAGATCGAACGCGTGGCCGAGCAGCTCGACCGCGCGCGATCGCCGGAAGCGGCAGACCACGACCACCCGCTCTACCGCCAGTACCCGGAAGCGTGGCTGGAATCGCAAGCCCGCGCCAACATTCAGATTCTGGATGCGACCCTGCGGCCGGAGCCGGTCTATGGGCAGGTGCCCGCCTTTGCCGGCGGCGAGCGGGGCATTCTGGACCTGCTGGCGGTGGATCATACGGGCCGCCTGGTGGTGGTGGAATTGAAAGCGTCGGCGGATTTGCATCTGCCCTTGCAGGCGCTGGATTACTGGATTCGCGTGAAGTGGCACCTGGACCGCGGCGAATTCGGGCCGGCCGGCTATTTCCCCGGCATCGAGCTCGACGCCGGACCGCCGCGGCTGCTGCTGGTGGCGCCTTCGCTCGAATTCCATCCCAGCACGGAAACGCTGCTCGAGTTCTTCTCGCCCGAGATCGAGGTCGAGCGGGTTGGGATAGGCGTAGAATGGCGTAAGGGATTGCAGGTGATGTTCCGCCTCGCCGGCTCCGAACGGCCCCGTTGATTTATGCTGACCTTGCTGAAACAGGCGCGCAGCGCGCTGGCTTTGCTCAATCCGGAGGAAGTCCGCAGCCGCGCCGAACGCCTGGTGACGATCGGGCTGGTGGCGTCGAGCGACCGCAGCTACGCACTGCTGGAAGATTTTCTGGCCGGCGGGGGCGGACCGCGCGAGTTCCTGTTCCGCGCCGGCCACGCGAGCGCTCCGGAGCGCGTCGACCTGGTGATCTGCGAAGCCGGCATCGAGCCGCCGCCGGGCGCGTACGCGCTCGATCCGTCGGCACCCGGCGAGATGCTCGCCGCCATCGCCCGCCAACAGGAAGAAATCGCTCTGGCGCTGGCGCGCCGCCACCCGGTGTTCCGCCGCGCGGTGGTGGATCGCGCCATCCAGGCCGTAGCGTGCGAGAACGCCCTCTTCGCCATTGCCACCGCCCTGCCGGACGTGGTGCCCAACCTGATCGAGCTTCCCTGGGTGCTCGGCGAATGGGCTTCCGACACGGCTTTCCTCACCGCCAACCAGTTGCGGATGGCGTTTTTCATCGCCGCCGCTTCCGGCAAACCGGTGGGTTTCGGCCAGCAGAAGCTGGAGATTCTTTCGATCGGAGCCAGCGCGTTCGGCTGGCGGGCGCTGGCGCGCGAGCTGGCGGGCAAGATTCCGTTCGGCGGCGGGTTGATTCCCAAGGGCGCCATCGCATACGCCGGCACTTACCTGGTGGGCAAAGGGCTGGAGCGGCTGCACGCAGGCGCCGGCCCGCTGGGACGGCGTCAGCGCAAGGAACTCTACCGCCAGGGCATCGAGCAAGGCAGAGCGGTGGCGAGATCCGCGCTGCGCTAAAGTGCGGTGGCGCGGGCCGTCGGCCTGCAGAGCCGAGAGTCGTCTCGGCTTTTCTTTTCTTCTCAGCCGAAGTTGCGAATCGACCGAACCGAACAGCGTGCGACGCGTTAGTCGATTCTCGATCCAGCTTGGCAGGAAAGGATAAGCAAAGAAAAGCCGAGATGACTCTCGGCTCCGCAGGCCTGACGGCCCGCGCCACGGGGCGAAATTGGTGTAAACACACCTGCCGCGGCGCACGTCGTACAATGAGAAGGAATTTCCAAGGGAAACCTATGCGCTGGTTTTCGACTGTGTTGGTACTCGCTCTGGCTACCGCGGCTTGGGCGGACGTAATCACGCTGAAGAGCGGCCGCGTCATCAACGGCACCTATCTGGGCGGCACGGCACGCCAGGTGCAAATCGAGGTCGCCGGCAAGACTGAGACCTACGACCTGGCGGACATATACCGCATCGAGTTTCCGGGCAACACGCCCGCCCCTGTGGATCCCGATCGTCCCGCACTGCGCCGCGCGCCGGATGCCGCCGCGGACTCGGGCAGGCCCACTCTCCGCCGCGCACCCGATGCCGATGCCGATTCCGGCCAGCCCACCCTGCGCCGCGCACCCGATGCCGACGTGGATTCCGGCCAGCCTACTTTGCGCCGTGCGCCGGATGCCGACGTGGATTCCGGCCAGCCCACGCTGCACCGAGCCGATAGCGGCAACGCCGTCGCTATCCTGAAACCGGGCGATGAGCCCTCGGTGTCGTCCCGTCCCTCCGCGGCGCCCGCGCCGGCGCCGGCGACGATTGTCCTGCCGGAAGGCACCAATTTCGTGGTGCGGATGATTGACGCCGTGGATTCCGAGAAGGTAACCGTGGGGCAGACGTACAGCGCCGCGCTGGATGAGCCGGTGGCGATTGACGGCCAAGTCGCGATCCAGCGCGGAGCGGACGTGGTGGTCAAACTGGTGGAGGCCAAGGATTCCGGCAAGTTCACCGGCCGCGCCGAGCTCACGCTGGCGCTCTGGACTGTCAAGGTGAACGGCAAGGTGGTGGACGTGAATACGCAAACCATCACCAGGCAGAGCGATTCGCGCGGGCAGCGGACCGGCACGATGGCCGCTGGCGGCGCGATCGTGGGAGCGGTGATTGGCGGTATCGCCGGTGGAGGGAAGGGCGCTGCCATCGGGGCGGGCGCGGGCGGCGCCGCGGGAGCCGGAGCCGAGGCCGCTACCAAAGGACCTCGCGTCAAGATACCGGCCGAAACACGGCTTACCTTCGTCCTCGATGACGCGGTGAGCATCTAAAGGCCTGTCAGAAGATAACTGTGCCATTCCGACGTGGCGCACGCACTCGCCGGTGCCGCGTCGAGGGTCCGAACTCCTTTTCCGCGCGATGCGGAAAATGAGCTGACCCTCCTGACGGGGAATCGGCGGCGCAGGCCTGCCGCCGCTCGACAGACGACAAAAACCGATCGTCTATCCTACCTCTGACACAGGCAAGCTGGCTCAAACCAAATTCCGCCGCTTCCGGCAGTGTGCGCTTCACCACGCCTATGCAGGGGCGCGATTTGCCCAGTGCGTCCCTTCGTGGCGCGTGCGGAATGAGCTGCGAAGGATCTTCACGGCGGTGAAAACACCTTGGCTGCGCACGGTCTGCCCCGCCACATGGAGTGACATGGCGACGGACCGCGCAGGCCAATCGATATCGAGTTCGACCCTGGTTCCCGGAGGGATGGCATGAGGGCCCTCGAACAACAGCCCGCCGCGAGAGATATTCACCAGGCGGCCGGTTCCGGCTCGGACCACCCGACGTCCCAGGATGAGCTTGTAGTCAACGCCGGCGTGAATCGGATAGCGGCAGTCGGCGCGTCGTTCCGCCGTCACCACCGGACTCGACGAGATCATCGATTCCACTAATGAAGCCTCTGTATCCTCTATTATCGGGAGCATTCGCACACCAGGGACAGATCTACTCGCACTAATGGTACGTACAAGCCAGAGGGGTATGGTACCACGGGCGTCAGGCAAGCGGGCCTGAAATCAGATATCTCGGTCTTGTTGGCTGGTTCGCGCAAGAACGCGCTAGCCGTGGGATGCCGCCGCGAGGCGACCGGGGTTAAGGCCGTGAATCAAGTCCAGCCATTCCGACCTTGCCGCGTCGTCCCTGAGCTGCGGTTTGCGTTTCCAAATAGCCCCTTGGGGCGGCATAGGCCATGCCGGATCCTCTTCGTTGGCCAAGGCAACCACCTGGAGATCCGGAGAGGTGAAGCGGAGCTTCTCCACAAACTCGTAAAGGCCATGCTCGGCCGGCTGCGCGATCATCACGTCGACCGGAAGGCGGAGCGTGTCCACAATATCCGCCGCCTCGGCAACGCCTTTGGCGGGCACGGCAACATAGCCGGCCGCATCCAGGATTTGGCCCAGCCAGAAGACAAATCCCAAATCCCTATCGACAATGAGGATAGTTTTCAACCTAGATCCACCTAATGCGCCAGATTGCAATTCACGCTCCAAAAATGACTGATTGATTTCACAAGGGTTAAATAATAGACCTCTCCAGTAATGTGGAAAAAGTCCCCGCTTTCCGGATACGGCCAGTCAGAACTTGCCGGTTAACAGCTTGGCTTCCGCCCGCGTCTTTCCCGCAGATTCCATTTCCCAAGGAGGGACAAACGGATGCGAAACATTCTGCGAATCACCGCGCCCGCCGCGCTACTGGCGCTGGCGGGATCGCTATTTGGCGGCGGCTTCTACCTGCAACTGGGAAACCCCGAAGCCAGCCCGGACGCCCGTAAACTCAACGCCGTAGTGACCGTCAAGTCGGCCGGCTGCGTGAAACCCGACGAAACTAAGATCAGCGCCACAGCGATCGGGACCGTGAATGGAGAGCGGCGCGAGATCGCGCTGAAACTGGAACCGCTCTCCACGCCCGGCATGTTCGCGATCGCCCGGCAGTGGCCGAAAGAGGGCCGCTGGGTGATTCGACTGGAAGCCACCAACGGCAGCCTGTTCACCAGTTCGCTGGTGAGCGCCGGGCCGGATGGCGTGGACCGCTTTCACGACAGGAGCGCCCATCAGCAGTTCAGCCCGGCAGACATAGAGGCCATGCTGCGGTAGTAATATATGCAAGCAATGCTCGCCACCCTCTCCGAGCCGGCCGACGACGAGCGCCTGATTCAGCAGGCCGCTGGCGGCGACCGTACCGCCTTCGGCGAGCTCTATCTGCGGCACGCGCGCATGGTTCACGCCATTCTGCTGGCGCGCGTGCCACCGGCCGACGCCGAGGATCTGGTGCAGGATGTTTTCATGGCGGCCATGACACGGCTGGCGGAGTTGCGCACGGCGGCGGCTTTCCGCGGCTGGCTGGGCGCCATTGCGCGCCGCCGTGCCATCGACTATTTCCGGGACGGCCGGCGGCGCGCGGAGTCATCGGCCGAGACGGAGTATCGAGGCCTCGCGGCCGGCGGCGAAGACCGGGCGCTGGTGACTCTCGACCTGGTGCGCCACCTGCCGGAAGCCTACCGCGAAACCCTGATTATGCGGCTGGTGGAAGGCATGACGGGCCCAGAGATCGCCCGGCAAACCGGCCTGACGCCGGAATCGGTGCGTGTGAATCTTTGTCGCGGCATGAAGATGCTGCGGGAAATGTGGAAAGGCGACGCTCATGCGTGAAGATTATCTGTGGGACCGATCCGGGCCGCCCGATCCGGAGATTGAGCGTCTGGAAACGGAACTGGCGAGCTTGCGCTACCGGTTCGTCCGCCCGCTGCCCGGCGCACGGCGACAGCGCGCGGCCGGCGCGTGGCTCGCCATGGCGGCTGCCGTGCTGCTGGCCGCCGCCGCGCTTTTGTTCCGCGGCTCGATCGCGCCGGCCGATCCCACGACGTGGCGCATGGGAAGCGTAGCCGTGCTCGAAGGCCAGGTGCTGCGCACGGGAGACTCGGGAATTACGCTCGAAGCCGAACCGGTGGGGCGCGTCGAGCTTGCGCCCGGCTCGGAGCTGCGCGCCGCCACCAGCCGTCACCTGGAGTTGCGCCGCGGCCGGCTGCACGCTTTCATCTGGGCGCCGCCGCGGGAATTCGTGGTGGAGACGGCTTCGGCCCGCGCGGTGGATCTGGGCTGCCAGTATACGCTCGACGTGGATGGCGCGGGCAACGGGCTGCTGCGCGTCGAGACCGGCTGGGTGGCGTTCCAGGCGCAGGGGCACGAATCGTTCATCCCAGCCGGCGCGGAATGTCCGACCCGGCGGCGCGACGGACCGGGGATTCCGATTTATGAAGATGCGCCGGCGGCGCTCACCGGCGCGCTGGCGGCGTATGAATCCGGCGATGATGCGGCGTTGGCCCGTGTACTTGCCGCCGCCCGGCCGCGGGACGGCCTCACGCTTTGGCACTTGTTGCCGCGGGTTCCGGCCGCCGCGCGGGGCGATGTCTTCGACCGCTTCGCGCAGCTTGTGGGAGTGCCGCGCGAATTGCGTGCGGGCGCCGTGCGTGGCGATGCCAAAACGCTGGACCTGTGCTGGAACGCGCTCAACCTGGAAGACACCGGATGGTGGCGCGGCTGGGAACGGCCCTGGCGCTAGGGTTCGTTACGGAGTGAGCGGAGGAAGAAAAGCCGAGATGACTCTCGGCTCTGCAGGCCTGACGGCCCGCGCCACGGTTTAGTGCCCGGCGGCAGTGACCGCAGGAAGAAGAGCCGAGATGACTCTCGGCTCTGCAGGCCTGACGGCCCGCGCCACGGTTTAGTGCCCGGCGGCCAGCTTGCGGTAGCGGCCGGCGAAGTAGAGCAGCGGCTCGCCTTGGCGGATTTGGGCTCGCACCATTTCGCCGACGATCAGGTCGTGGTCGCCGGCGGTGAAGCGGTAGCGGATGGCGCATTCGATTTCCGCGAGCGTGTCCTCGATCAGCGGCGCGCCGGTTTCGCCGGCATGCCACGCGAGACCATCGAATCGATCATGCCCCTTGCGCGCGAAGCGCTCGGAGAGAGCGCGCTGGCCGGCGGCGAGCACGCTGACCGCGAAAAAACGCGCGTCGCGAAACGCCTCCATCACGCTGGCGGAGTGCGCTATCGCGACCAGCACCAAGGGTGGATCGAGCGAAACAGAGGTGAACGAATTCACCGTGAGGCCGTGCGGCGTGCCCTGACGATCGACTACGCCGGCGATCGCGACGCCGGTTGCGAAGCGGCCGCAAGCGCGCCGGAAATCGTCCGCCGTGACGTAACCAGCGCGGTCTTGTACCCCCTCGCTTGACATGTGGATAAATTCAATCCTATCATATGGTTGACCGATACGGAGCAGCAAAGCTGGCGCGCGCCTACAGGAGGATGTTTTGATCAAGCTGGATATTATCAACGAAGTCGTCAACCGCACCGGCATCACCAAGACCAAAGCCGAAATGGCTGTCGAGACTGTGTTTGAAACCATGAAGAAGGCACTCGAGCAGGGCGATCGCATCGAGCTGCGCGGCTTCGGTGTGTTCAACGTGAAGCCCCGGAAGACGGGCATCGGGCGGAATCCGCGCACCGGCGCGGAAGTTTCCATACCGCCGGGCAAGGCGGTGCGTTTCAAGCCCGGTAAGGAGCTACAGACGCTGCAGTAGACCGCTGCCGCGCGTCTCATTGTGTCTCCCCAGGATTTCCCGCCCGCATCGTATCCGCTCTACACCGTGAGCGGAGCGGCGGAAGCGCCCGGCTTGCCGGAGGCCCGCGCCCGCGACCGATACTGGTTGAACGCGTTGCTGCTTCTGATCACGCTGGTTTCAACCACCACGGTCGGAGCCTCAATGCAGATGTTCTTCGATCGCAATCTGCCGTTCGACGTGGACTACAGCCTGACGATGTACCCGGAGCTGTGGCGTCACCCTTTGGCGCTGCTGGCGGGGCTGCCGTTCTCGCTCACCTTGTTGGCCATCCTGATGGCGCATGAGATGGGCCACTACGTGGCCGCGCTGCGGTATGGAGTGAATGCCAGCCTGCCTTACTTCCTGCCGTCGCCGTTTCTGGGGACGTTCGGCGCGTTCATCCGATTGCGGTCGCCCATTTGCTCGAAGCGGGCGCTGTTCGATATCGGCATCGCGGGACCGCTGGCCGGCTTCGTTTTTCTGTTGCCGGCGCTTTCCATCGGCCTTGCGTTTTCCAAGGTGATCCCGGGCATCGCCAATCAGGGCAGCCTGCAATTCGGCGTGCCGGGTCTCGAGTGGCTGCTCGGCAAACTGGTTTTCCCGGGCGTCGCGGCGAGCGACATATATCTGCATCCGGCGGCGCGGGCGGCATGGGTGGGGATGTTGGCCACGGCGTTGAACCTGTTGCCGGTGGGACAACTGGATGGCGGCCACATCGTGTACGCGCTTTTCCCCCGGCGTCACGGCACGATCTCGCTGGTGCTCAGCCTGCTTCTGTTGCCGCTCGGCGCGGCCTTCGTGATCGACCAGCGCAGGTTCTGGTTCGGCTGGCTGCTGTGGGGCCTGGCGCTGCTGATTTTCGGACGGCGCCATCCCTTGGTGTACGACAGCGGCGGCCTGGATCGCGGACGGCGCAAGCTGGCGGTGCTGGCGCTGGTGGTTTTCCTGCTCTGTTTCACGTTTGTGCCGGTGGGCACCGGCGGATTGTGAGCGGCGATGAAGATCACCGCGACCATCATCACCTTCAACGAGGAGCGCAACATCGCGCGCTCCATCGAGAGCCTGCGCTGCTGCGACGAAATCCTGATCGTAGATAGCGGCTCGACCGACCGCACCACGGAGCTGGCGGAAAACCTGGGAGCGCGCGTGATCGAAGCCAACTGGCGCGGCTACGCAGGGCAGAAGAACTGGGCGGCCGATCAAGCGAGCCACGACTGGGTGCTGTCGCTCGACGCGGACGAAGCACTGAGCGAAGGGCTGGAGGCCGAAATCTGGAGCCTGAAGAAATCCGGGCCGCGCTGTGACGGCTACACCATGCCGCGGCTGGCGCGTTACATGGGCCGCTGGATTCTGCACTCCGGCTGGTACCCCGACCGCAAACTGCGGCTTTACGACCGGCGCCAGGCCAAGTGGGTGGGCGACTTTGTGCACGAAAGTGTAGCGGTGAAGGGGCGGGTGGGACACTTGCAGGGCAACCTGTTGCACTTCACCTGCGAATCGCTGGCGGAGCACATCAAGACGATGGAGCGATACACCACGCTAGCGGCGCAGGAGCTGGCCTCGCGGCGGATCGAGGTGCCGCTTTCCCGCGTGTTGTTCTCGCCCGCGTGGGCGTTTGTGCAAAGCTATTTTCTGAACCGCGGTTTTCTGGATGGCCCGGAGGGCCTGACAATTTCCTACATGGCGGCGTTCTACACGTTTCTCAAATACACGAAAGCGAGAAACATGAGCTGATGCGCATCCTGCATCTGGATGCCGGACGCGAGATGCGTGGCGGCCAATGGCAGGTGCTGCGGCTGATCGAGGGGCTAGCCGGGGCGGGGGTCGAGTCGACCCTGCTGGCGCGGGCGGGCTCGCCGCTCGAGGGCGCGGCGCGGGATGGGGGCTGGCGCGTGGAGCCGCTCGGTTTCGTGCGGGCCGCGCTGCTGGGGCGGCGGCACGATCTGATCCACGCCCACGATGCGCGCAGCCACACGCTCGGCGCCATCGCGGGCGGCGCGCCGCTGGTGGTGGCGCGGCGGGTCGCGTTCCCGGTGGGCTCGCGATGGAAGTACGGGCGCGCACGGCACTACCTGGCGGTTTCCGAATTCGTCAAACAAGTTCTGATGGCCGGCGGCGTTCCCGCGGAAAAGATCAGCGTGGTCTACGATGGCGTTCCCGTGCTGGAGCCATCCGCCGGCCGCCGCGTGTTGGTGCTGGCCAACTTCAGCGATCGGCAAAAAGGCGCGCCGCTGACGATGGAAGCCGCGCGGCTGGCCGGCATCGAACTCCTGCTCACCGGCAACCTGGAGCGCGACTTGCCTCAAGCCGCGGCGTTCGTCTACATCACCCACGCCGAAGGGCTGGGCTCAGCCGCGCTGCTGGCGATGTCGGCGGGCGTGCCGGTGATTGCCAGCCGCGTCGGCGGATTGCCCGAAGTGGTGCGCCATCGCCAGACCGGCCTGTTGGTGGAGAACACGCCCGCCGCGGTGGCTGACGCGATGGGCGAACTTGCCCGCGACCCCGCGTTCGCCCGCCGGATGGGCGAGGCCGCCCGCCGCGCCGTCGTCGAAAACTTTACCGTCGACCACATGGTGCGCCGTACCATGGAGGTTTACCAAAAGGTGCTCTCATGATTGAAGCCTGTCTCGCGCTGCTGTTCGGGTTATTGATCGGCAGTTTCCTGAACGTCTGCATTTACCGCTGGCCCCGCGATCTTTCGGTGGTGCGGCCGCGCTCCTATTGCCCGGCGTGTGAGGCGCCCATCGCCTGGTACGATAACGTGCCGCTCGGGAGCTTTGCCATCCTCGGCGGACGGTGCCGCCATTGCAAGGCGCGCATATCGCCGCGCTACCCAATTGTCGAGGCGCTTACCGGCGCGCTGTTTTTCCTGATGGTGTATCGCTACGGGCCGACCCTGGCTGCAGGCAAAATGTGCCTCTTCACCGCCATGCTGGTAGCGCTGCTTTTCACCGACCTCGAAGAGCGCATCCTGCCCGATGAATTCACCGTGTGGGGCACCGTGGCGGGCCTGGTGCTGGCCGTTTTCGTGTCGCCTCCGGGCGCGACTGCGTATGCGCTGCTGTGGATTTTCGGCCTGGACTCGCACGGGCGGATCAGCAGCGTGCTGGCTGCAGTGGTTTCGGCCGGACTGCCGGCCGGCTTGCTCTGGGGCGGAGGCCGGCTGTATCGGATTGCCCGGCATCGCGAAGGGCTGGGTCTGGGCGATGTCAAGATGGTGGCTTTATTGGGTTGCTATCTTGGCCTGGAAGCGGGGCTGGTGGCGCTGGTAATCGGCTCCATTGCCGGCTCGGTGGTCGGGCTCACTTACATCAAGCTTACGCATAAGGACGCATCCACTTACGAGCTGCCTTTCGGCACGTTTCTGAGCGGAGCCGCGTTGGTGGTAGTGATTTTCAGCCGGCAGCTTTTCGGCTGGTAGGGGAAGGCGGATTGCATCGGTTGGCCGCCGCCGTGTGCCAGGATAGCGCGTGTCACGGCCACTGGCTTTCACCGACCACGCGCGCGCTTGGTTGCCGGCACGGTGGGACGCGCCCCTGGAGAGTAGCCCAGCGCGTGAGCGCTGGAACCCACAAGGAAGGTCACGCGAGCCCGGAACGGGGCGGCAGATACGGCCGCGTCACAGGCCGGTCTCTTCCGCCCCGTTCCGGGGCTGCATGATTCGACGCAAATTCCCAGCGCTTGCGCGCTGGGCTATCTTCTGTCGCCCCTGGCGGGGCTCGCCTTCCGGTGGCGGGGCTCGCCTTCCGGTGGCGGGGCTCGCCTTCCGGTGGCGGGGCTCGCCTTCCCGTGGCGGGGCTCGCCTTCCGTGGCGGGGCTCGCCTTCCCGTGGCGGGGCTCGGCTTCCCCTGGCAAGGCTCGCCTTCCGGTGGCGGGGCTCGCCTTCCGGTGGCGGGGCTCGCCTTCCCTTTGGATGATCGGGCGTACGCGGTACGTTTGGAAATCCGCTGTTTTCTGGGGAACCGGCAACGTCGTAGATCCAATGTCGACGCCCTCTCCGCACCCTCCTCCGCATTTGCCCGTGCAACGTGGTAGTAATAAACATTCAGGTCTGAATTCCAGGAAATCCACCTTATCAGGACGGCTATGAGTATACGTTTATCCGACGGCACCGAAATTCCAATCGAAATGCACAAAGTGCGTATTGTGCAGAAAACGCGGCTGGCGCCCGCCCGCGAACGGTTAAAAGCGATCGAAGAAGCGGGGTACAACACGTTCCTGCTCCGCTCCCGGAACATCTTTCTCGACATGCTGACCGATAGCGGCACCAATGCCATGAGCGACAATCAGCAGGCCGCCATGATGCAGTCCGACGACGCGTATGCCGGTTCGGAGAGCTTCTACCGGCTGCTCGATTCGGTGAAGGAAATCTTCGGCTACGAGTACCTGCTGCCCGTCCATCAGGGCCGCGCCGCGGAGCACCTGCTGGCCAAGACCTTCGTCAAGCCCGGCCAGGTCATACTGATGAATTATCACTTCACCACCACCAAGGCGCATTTCAACCTGGCCGGTGGCAAGGTGCTGGAGCTTTACGGACCCGAGGCGCTGAACACGGAGAGCTCGCATCCCTTCAAGGGGAATATGGACCTCGGCCGGCTGCGCGAGGCGATTACCCAGGCAGGCCCGGCGAACGTCTCCTTCGTGCGCATGGAGGCCACCACCAACCTGATTGGCGGCCAGCCGTTTTCGATGGAAAACCTGCGCCAGGTGAAGGCGCTGGTTGAGCCGCTGGGCATTTTCCTGGTGGTGGACGGCAGTCTGATCTCCGAAAACGCCTACTTCATTCGCCAGCGCGAACCCGGGTATGAGAATACGTCCATCCGCGACATCATCCGGGAAATGATGAGCATCGCGGACCTGCTGTACCTTTCCGGCCGCAAGAGTTGCAGCGTGCGCGGCGGCCTGATCGCCACCAACCGCAAGGATCTCTATGAAGCCATCCGGCCGTGGCTTCCGGTGTACGAGGGCTTCTTCACCTACGGCGGCATGTCCTCGAAGGAGATCGAGGCGATGGCTGTCGGCATCCGCGAAATGACCGATCTCGATGTGGCCGGTTCCTCGGCGGACGCCGTCAAATACTTCGTCAGCCTGTTATTGCAGAAGGGTGTCCCGGTGGTCACGCCCGCCGGAGGCCTGGCCTGCCACGTGGATGCGATGCGGTTTATCGATCACGTGCCGCAGTCGGAATATCCGGCCGGCGCGCTGGCGGGCGCGTGCTATATCGCCTCCGGCGCTCGCGGCATGGAGCGCGGTTCGGTGTCGATGGATCGCGACGAAGAAGGCCGCGACGTTCCGTCGGACCTCGAACTGCTCCGCCTCGCCGTGCCCCGGCGCGTCTACACCATGTCGCACTACCAGTACGTCGCGGACCGTTTGCAGTGGCTCTACGCCCACCGGCGGCTGATCGGCGGCCTCGAGTTTTACGAAGAGCCGCCCGTGCTCCGCTTCTTCGCGGGCCGGATGAAGACCAAGAGCGATTGGGGCGCCGCACTCACGGAGGCGTTCGAGAAAGACTTCGGGAAGGACTGCTGAAGGGGGCACGCACTCGTGTCGACGCCTGGTGGGACACGAAAAACACCGGCGGCAAAGACCGCCGGCGTTACCGTGCCGCTTCTTCGTAACGCCGGCGGTCTTTGCCGCCGGTTCTTTGCGAGCCACGCCTGCACGAAATGCCGACGCCTGCTTTCGCATGCGTGAGCAGGTGTCGAGAAGAGTCTCCGACTCCTGATGTTGTCCGGTGTTTTCCGCGCGATGCGGAAAATGAGCTGACCCTCCTGACGGGGAATCGGCGGCGCAGGCCTGGTAGGATAGACGATCGGTTTCCGTCGTCTGTCGCCTGGGCAGGGGCCCGCCGCTCGACAGACGACAAAAACCGATCGTCTATCCTACCTCTGATACAGGCAACCTGGCTCAACCCAAATTCCGCCGCATCAGGAGTTCGGCGTCTCGACACGGCACGCACGAGTGCGTGCGCCACGTCGTCTCCTACTGGCCGAGGATGTTGTAGGTGGTGGTTCCTTCCACGCGAACCTTGGAATAGGCTTGCACCCAAGTCTTGTGATACGGGTCGTCCCGGTACGCCTTTAATACGTCGGGGCTGGCCATCTCAATGCACATGCCGTACTCGCGAACCGCGGGCCCCGCGTTTAGAGGCGACTGCAGTTTGCCGTACCAGACTTTCAAGACGCCCGGGATCTTGGTGGGCATGGCGTCGCTTGCCTGGTAGAAGGCTTGCCATTGGGCTGGCGTGGCGTCTTTGATCGGCGTCCACGCGAAGCAATGCATCAGGGTTTTCTCGCCGGCACGCGCTCCCGGTGAGAGTAACAATGCGAGGGCCGCGCACGCTGCGAGGTGCGCCATTCTGGAAGACTTCATCGACGGTTTCTCCTTGGGGCGGTTGGCCCGCCACTCTTGGATCTTATCACCAGCGGTTTGGAGAAAACCCGCGCTCGCAAGCGAGCGACCGAGGAATGACGAAACTGTCCATTGCTAATGAGTTTGTCGAATCCGAGCGTCGGGTACGCAGCGCTTCCTTCTTTCAGGAGGCCTTGTATCAGGGCACGGCTTCAGCCGTGCCGAAGGATCGCGAGGAAAGCTCGGGCTTCAGCCCCTGCGCCCGCGGGAAAGCCTCAGCGGCTAAAGCCTTGGGCTACCGAGGTGTTGTGGCACGGCTGAAGCCGGTGCCCTGATACAAAGCCGGCCGCCGAGCTTCCACTTCCACGTCGTACACTTGAGACGCGCTGGCAAGCTAGAGCGTGCCCTACACGCCCCAGCAGTAGTCCTCGACGGCGCGTTCGATGGAGGGGTCGTGTTCGGTGAGGCGCATCAGCTCGAGGCGGATTGCGTCCACCAGCGCGCGCCAGCTCGCCTCGATCACGTTGTCGGAGACGCCCACCGTGGACCAGCTCCGGCGGTGGTCCGACCATTCGATGAGCACGCGCACGTTGGCAGCGGTGCCTTTCTTCGAATCGAGCACTCGCACCTTGTAATCCGTCAGCCGCACTTCGGTGACTTGGGGGTAGAGCTTGCCCAGGCACTTGCGCAGGCACAAATGCAGCGCGTGGAACGGGCCGTGACCGGTGGTGGTGGCCGAATGCGCGCCCTCTTTGGTGCGCAGCGTCACGGATGCCGTGCTGTGCGATCCACCGGTGGCGCCGGCGCGCGTCGTCACTTCGTAGCTATCGATATCGAAGTAGTGAACGCCCGGATTGAGCGCCTCGCGCACCAGCAGCTCGAAGGTGCCTTCGGCCGCCTCCAGCTCGTAGCCTTCGTATTCCATCTGCTTGATCCGCTCGAGCAATTCGCGGCGGGCATCTTCGCTCAGCCGGTCGGCCAACCCGTGCTGCTTCAGCTTGTAGAGAATGTTGCCGCGGCCGGAGAGGTCGCTCACCAGCACGCGCTGGCGGTTGCCCACCGACGCCGGCGAGACGTGTTCGTAAGTGGCGGCATCCTTCAGCACCGCGCTGACGTGGACGCCGCCCTTGTGCGCAAACGCGCTCTTGCCCACGTACGGCTGATCGCCGGGCAGTGGCAGGTTGGCCAGCTCGGCGATGAACTTGCAGGTCGCGGCCAGGTTGGCCAGCCGTTCCGGGCCGATGGTGGTGTGGCCCAGTTTCAACTCGAGGTTGGCGATGATGGAGGACAGGTTGGCGTTGCCGCAGCGCTCGCCGTAGCCGTTGAGACAGCCTTGCACGTGCGTCGCGCCGGCCTCGACAGCCGCCACGCTGTTGGCCACCGCGCAATCCGAGTCATTGTGCGTGTGGATGCCGATCACGCCGTCGAAGCGCTTGCGGACCTCGGCGACGATTTCCACCAGCCGGCCGGTGAGCGTGCCGCCGTTGGTATCGCACAGGCAGAGCACTTCGGCGCCAGCTTTCCGCGCCGCTTCGAGGGTGCGTAACGCGTAATCCGGGTTGGCGAGGTAGCCGTCGAAGAAGTGCTCGGCGTCGTAGACCACTTCCTTGCCGTGCTCATGGAGGTACGCGGCCGTCTCGGCAATCAGCTTGAGGTTCTCGTCGAGCGTAATTCCCAGCGCGCGTTCGACGTGCAGGTCCCAGGTCTTGCCGAAAATCGTCGTTACGGGAGTACCGGCTTCGACCAGCGCCCGCACGTTGCGATCCTCGGCCACGCTGTTCTTGGCGAAACGGGTCGAGCCAAACGCGGCCAGGCGGGCGTGCTTCAATTTCAACTCGCGCGCGCGCTCGAAGAACTCCTTGTCCTTCGGGTTCGAGCCGGGCCAGCCGCCTTCGATGTAGTCGATGCCCAGTTCGTCCAGCTTCTGCACGACGACCAGCTTGTCGTCCACCGAAAAGGAAACCGATTCCCCCTGCGTCCCATCGCGCAGCGTGGTATCGAACGTAAAGATCTTCATACTTCCACCCGCTTGAGGTTGGCAGGCGGAAGCGCCTGCCCCACTTACTGCGCGCACCAAAGTGGGGCGGGCGCTTCCGCCTGCCAACCGATAGCCGTCGCCTAGCTCTTTACCGTCTCCGCGTCCTGCGGGACTCCGGCTTCCTTCTTCTTCTTGAGGAACGGCATCATCTCGCGCAGGCCGCGGCCCACCACTTCCACCGGCTGATGGCGCGCGGCTTCCCGCATGGCCAGGAAATTCTTACGGCCGGTCTTGTTCTCTTCGATCCAGTCCTTGGCGAACTGGCCGGATTGAATCTCGCCCAGAATCTTTTTCATTTCGGCGCGGGTTTGGGCGTTGACGATGCGCGGGCCGCGCGTGTAATCGCCATACTCGGCGGTGTCGGAAACCGAATAGCGCATGTATGCCAGGCCGCCTTCCTGGATCAGGTCGACGATCAGCTTCAGTTCATGCAGGCACTCGAAGTAAGCGATTTCGGGCGCGTAGCCAGCTTCCACCAGGGTTTCAAAACCGGCGCGGATCAGCTCGCTGACGCCGCCGCATAGCACGGCCTGCTCGCCGAAGAGGTCGCTTTCGGTTTCTTCCTTGAAGGTGGTTTCGATCACGCCCGCCTTGAGATGGCCGAGCGCCAGGGCGTATGCCAGCGCTTTATCGAGCGCGTGGCCCGTGGCATCCTGGTAAACGGCCACCAGAGCCGGCACACCCACGCCTTCGGTGAACAGCTCGCGCACGCGGTGCCCGGGCGCCTTGGGTGCGATCATCGTCACGTCGATATCCTTCGGCGGCGTGATCTGCTTGAAATGGATGTTGAAGCCGTGCGCGAACATCAGCGTCTTGCCGGCCGTCAGGTGGGGCGCGATGTCTTTGGTGTAGACGTCGGCCTGAATATGGTCCGACACCAGAATCATGATGATGTCGGCGGCCTTGGCGGCGTCGGCGGCCTTTAGAACCTTCAGCCCGGCGGCTTCGGCTTTGGCCCAGTTCGGCGAACCGGGAACATCGCTCACCACCACGTCCACGCCGGAATCACGCAGGTTCAGTGCGTGCGCGTGGCCCTGGCTTCCGTACCCGATAATGGCGACGGTGCGTCCCTTCAAGAAATCCAGATTTCCGTCTTTTTCGTAATAACGCTTCGGCATTTTCTCTCCAGTTTCTAGGAACTTATCAAATCAGTTGAAAACGACCGCTCCCTATGGTCGCGGCTCCGTTGGAGGTCGTTTCCTAAACCACTTTCTCTTCCACTTTGCTCCCGTTCTTGGTGGGAACCGGCGGCTGCAGCCGCAATTTCTTCGAATCCAGCGTAATCGCCACCGCGCCGGAGCGCGTGACATCGATCTCGCCGTAGCTGCGCATCACGTTGATGAATTCGTTCAGCTTCTCGGGGTCGCCGGTCACTTCGATGGCGAATCCCTCGGTGGAGGAATCCGCCACGCGGCCGCCGAATATCTCGGCCTCCTTCAACACCGCCGTGCGGCTCTCCTGCGCGGTCCGCACCCGCACCAGCACGAGTTCGCGCACCACCGCGGGCGAGTCGGTGAGGTCGGTGGCCTGCAACACGTTCAGCAGCCGGTTCATCTGCTTGATCACCTGCTGGCGCAGCGTGGAGTCCACATCGACCACGATGGTCATGCGGGAGAGCTCCGGATCGAGCGTACGTGCGACGGTCAGACTTTCGATGTTATACCCGCGCTGGGTCAGCAGGCCGGTCACGCGCATCAGCGCGCCGGGTTTGTTTTCGACGAGCAGCGAGATCACTTGCAGCATAGCATCTCCTATTTGGCCGGCACCGGAACCGGCTGCGGGGGGCCGAGCACCATCTCATGGATGGCCGCTCCGGCCGACACCATCGGATAGACGGATTCGGTGGCCGTCACCTTCACATTCAGCAGGTACGGGCCCGGCTCGCGGACGGCTGCCTCGATGGCGGCGGCAAGTTGCGACGGCTGCTCGACGATGCGGCCCTTAAAGCCGTAAGCCGCGGCGAGTTTTTCCACGTCGGGGAAGCAATCCAGCTCCACGCCGCAGAGCCGGTTGTTGTAGAACATGGTCTGCCACTGGCGCACCATGCCCAGGTAGCCATTGTTCATCACAATGATCTTGACGGGCAAGCCGTTGCTCGCTATGGTCGCCAACTCCGGAATCGACATCTGGAAACCGCCGTCGCCAACCAGAGCGAACACCAGCTTATCCGGGTTGGCGAACTGCGCGCCCATCGCGGCGGGAACTCCGAACCCCATCGAACCCAAGCCGCCCGAGTTGATCCATAGCCGCGGGTTATTGAAGCGGATCAACTGCGCCGCCCACATCTGGTGCTGCCCGACGTCGCTGGCGACGATGGCCTCGCCGCCGGAGATGCGGTCGATCTCCGCCATCAGGTGCTGCGGCTTGATCTCGCTATCGGAGAAGACGGGTTCGAGCGGGTGCTGCCGTTTCCAGTCGCGGATTTGCTTCCACCATGCGCGCCGCGCCGCGGAGACGTTTTCCCGCGGCTGGCCCGCGGCTTCGCGAAGCACCTTGACGAGGCGGGTCAGCACGCGGTTCACGTCGCCCACGATGGGCACGTCGGGCACCCGGTTCTTGCCGATCTCGGCCGGGTCGATATCCACGTGGATGACCTTGGCGTGCGGCGCGAAAGCCGCCAGCCGGCCCGTCACGCGGTCGTCGAACCGGGTGCCCAGCGCGACAATCAGGTCGCAGTTCTGAAAGGCCATGTTGGCCGCGTAGCTGCCGTGCATCCCCGGCATGCTGATGAAGTTGGGATGCGAAGACGGCAGCGCGCCGAGCCCCATCAGCGTGATCACCGCCGGGGTATCGGTAAGCTCGACGAATTCGCGCAGCAGGCCGCTCGCGTTGGAGGCGATGATGCCGCCGCCCGCATAGACCAGGGGCCGCTCGGACTCCTCGATCAACTGCGCGGCGCGGCGAATCTGCCCGGTGTGCCCTTCGGTGAACACTTTGTAGCCGGGCAGGTGAATCGAGGTCACCGGCTGGTAGTGGCCTTGCGCCTGAAACACGTCCTTGGTAATGTCCACCAGCACCGGCCCAGGGCGTCCGGTGGAGGCCACATAGAACGCCTCGTGGACGGTCTGCGCCAGGTCTTCCAGCCGCTTCACCAGGTAGTTGTGCTTGGTGGCGGAGCGGGTGATGCCGAACGTGTCGCCTTCTTGAAACGCGTCGCTGCCAATCAGCTTGCTGGTCACCTGGCCGGTGATCGCCACGATCGGAATCGAATCCATCAGAGCGTTCACCAGGCCGGTGACCAGGTTGGTGGCGCCCGGGCCGGAGGTGGCGCAGCATACGCCCACCCTGCCGGTGGAACGCGCGTAGCCTTCGGCCGCGAACGCCGCGTTCTCCTCGTGGCGCACCAGAACGTGGCGGATCTGGTGATCGTACAGCACGTCGTACAACGGAATCGTGACGCCGCCCGGATAGCCGAACATGCAATCGACGCCTTCCTTGACCAGACACTCGACCAGCATCTGTGCGCCGGAAATTAAAGTCGTCGCCATACTCTTCCCCTCAACCATTGGTAATTCAAGTTTCTGCATAACAAAAAAGGCCACCAGCCGGTTTTGAACCCCGCTGATGGCCTCGGTTACTGCTTCCGGCTGGCCTTCAAGCGGGGCCGGCTACGATGACCAGGCTAATAATAACGATGCGGACAGGAATCCCTGCGAGATGAGCAGATGCGGAACGGCCTGTGCAAACGGGAGACATTGAACTAAACTTCGAGTTTACCCTGCACGTTTTCTAAATGCAAGCTCCGATTGTCATAAATTATACTAATGGCCATATTAAGGGCTGCCGCGGCCAAAAAGAGGAATGGCCGCGGATGAACACGGATCAACACGGATAAAAAACTATAGGTTATTTTTGTGTCTGTTCATCGGCGGTCACCGATGGGGCATCCGCTCTCCGATCCACCGGCGCCAGGTGTCCAGACCGGTGCCGGCGGTGCAGGATGTTTCGACGATTTCGATATCGGGGTGAATACTGCGGGCGTTGCGGCGGGCTGCCTCCATGTCGAAGGGAACGTAGGGAAGCAAATCGATCTTATTCAAAATCATCAGGCGCGACTTGGCAAATGCGCCCGGATACTTGAGCGGCTTATCGTCGCCTTCGGTCACGCTCAAAATGACGATCTTCGATTCTTCTCCCAGGTCATAGCTGGTGGGGCACACCAGGTTGCCGACATTCTCGATCAGCAGCAGATCCAACTTGCCCAGGTCCCAGCCTTGGAGCGACTTTTCGACCATTCGCGCATCCAGATGGCACGCCCCCGCCGTGGTGATCTGGCGGACGGGAAAGCCGAAGCGGGCCAGGCGGCGCGCGTCGTTATCGGTTTGAATATCGCCGGTGACGACGGCAACGCGCGTCTCCGGAGAAAAGCCTTGCAACGTCCGCTCGAGAAGCGAGGTCTTGCCGGAACCGGGAGAGCTGATGCAGTTCAATACGAGCGTGCCCGATTCGGCGAACTGAACGCGCAGGGCCTGTGCGATGCGGTCGTTTTCGCTCAGAACTTTTCTCTCGATCGAGACTCGCTCCACTCAGTCCTCCAGCTCCAGGTAGGCGATATCCAGCTCGGAGCCTTGCGGGCGAAAGTCGATGTCGAGAGCCAGCGGCTCGAGCTCGGTGCCCTTCACCAGAACCTCCAGGCAAAACCGCAGCGACTCGACATCCACGCCGGCCCACTCGCCAAGGCGCAACCCCACCTTGCTCGGCCGCGCGCCCGGATGGCGCGTGATTTCGAGGCGCACGGCTTCGATCACCGAACTGGCAATACCCATCTCGTGCATCAGCAGATCCTGGGAAGCTGATCGCCGGGCAGCATGTCGACAATCCGCGTAGTCCCCAACGGCGTTCGCAGCAGCACCAGCCCCGGATGGGTATCGGTGACAGTGCCGATCAGCGCGGCGTCGTGCCCCTGCGGATGCCGCCGCATGGCCGCCAGCACGGACTCGGCCGCATGAGGGGCCACGAAAGCCACCAGTTTGCCCTCGTTGGCGACGTAGAGCGGATCGAGGCCGAGCATTTCGCACGCGCCGCGCACTTCCTCGCGCACCGGGATGGCGCTTTCCTCAATCGTAATGCCCACGCCGGCGCGGGAAGCAATCTCATTGAGAGCGCTGGAAAGGCCGCCTCGGGTGGGGTCGCGCATGGCGCGAATGTCGAGCGAAACCGCCAGCATGGCGGCGACCAGGCCATGCAAAGGCGCGCAATCGCTGGCGAGGTCCGTCGAGAATTGAATGCCTTCCCGTTCCGCCAGGATGGCGATTCCGTGGTCGCCGATGGGGCCGGAGAGCAGCACGAGGTCGCCGGGGCGCACCAAGGCGGGCGAGAGGCGAGCGCCTTCGGGCACCAGCCCGATGCCGGTGGTATTGATGAACACTCCGTCGCCGCTGCCCTTTTCGACCACCTTGGTATCGCCAGTGACGATTTCGACCGGGATCTCATTGGCAGCCCGGCCCATCGATTCGGCCACCCGCCGCAGGGTCTCGATTTCCAGGCCCTCCTCGAGAATGAAACCGGCGCTCAAGTAGAGCGGCGATGCGCCTCCCATTGCCAGGTCGTTCACCGTGCCAAACACCGCCAGCGATCCGATGTCGCCGCCGCGGAAGAAGAGCGGCTTCACCACGAACGAATCGGTGGTAAAGGCGAGGCGCGCGCCCCTGAACTCGAATACCGCCTGATCGTCCAGCATGTTGAGGATCGGGCTGTGAAAGAAGGGCAGAAAGACATCGCGCAGCAACTCGGCGCTGAGCCTGCCTCCCGAGCCATGGCCGAGCACGATGCGATCACCGGCCGCCAGCGGCAAGGGGCAAGTCAATTGGATGGGATCACTCACGTTTGCGCTCCCACCGGCGCGCTGTGGCGCCGGTATTGATAATAGACGGCGCAGGCGCCCTCGCTCGAAACCATCGGCGCGCCCATCGGGGTGACCGGCGTGCAGCGCGCGCCGAACATCGGGCAATCGACCGGTTTTTTCAGCCCTTGCAGCACCAGGGCGCTGATGCATTCGGGCGGCTCGGGCGCCGAGATCGCCTCCACACCGAAGATCTTTTCGGCATCGAATGCGGCATACTCCGGGCGCAGGCGGTAACCGGATCGGGCGATGGGGCCGATGCCGCGCCAGTTGCGGTCCACCACCTCGAACACCTCCATCATCCGCTGGCGGGCCGGCTGGTTGCCGGCGCGGCTCACGCTGCGCACATACTGGTTCTCCACCCGCGCGCGGCCTTCTTCCAGTTGCCGCACCAGCATGAGAATCGCCTCCAGCAGATCGAGCGGTTCGAATCCGCCCACCACGAAGGGTACTTGGTAGCGGCCGGCAAGCTCTTCGTATTCTTCGTAACCCATCACGGTGCAGACGTGCCCGGGGGCGATGAAACCCTGCACGCGGTTGGCGCTAGATTCGAGCAGCAGGCGGATGGCGGGCGGCACCAGGACGTGCGAGACCAGCATGGAGAAATTTCGCAGCCCTTCCCGCCTGGCCTGCCACACGGCCGTGGCATTGGCCGGAGCCGTAGTCTCAAAGCCGACCGCGAAGAATACCACCGGCCGCCGCGGATTCTCGCGCGCGAGCCGCAAAGCGTCCATTGGCGAGTAGGCGATGCGGACATCGCCCGCGGCGGCCTTCACACGGAATAAGTCGCTCTGGGAGCCGGGGACGCGCAACATATCGCCGTACGAGACGAAGATGACTTCCGGAATCGATGCAATCGCGATGGCCTTATCGAGGATTTCGAGCGGCGTCACACAGACCGGGCATCCGGGACCGTGAACCAGCTCAATGCGCTCGCCGATCAGTTCCTCAATCCCATACTTCACCAGTGTGTGCGTCTGGCCGCCGCAGATTTCCATCAGCACCCACGGCCGCGTCGCGCCGCGGCGGATTTCCTGGACCAGGCGAAGGGCGAGGGCCGGATCGCGATATTCGTCCAGGTACTTCATCCGCCGTCCTCGCCCGGCTCTTCGTCGAGTGCGCCCATCTCTTCCAGCAGTTGATAGGTGCGCTGCGCCTCTTCGGCGTCGACGCGGCTGATGGCGAATCCGACGTGCACGATGACATAGTCGCCGCACTGGGCTTCCGGGACGAAATCGAGACAGGCCTGCCGTGTGATGCCGCCGAAGCGGACGGTGCCGAAGCGGAGCCCGTCAATTTCCTGCGCGTCCACGATTTGTCCCGGTATGGCCAGACACATACGTTTCGCCTCGTTATCCGACTTGCACGATACTCCCAGCCTACACCCAGGCGCAGTTCCGCTGTGGGCGCAACGAATCACTTCCAGCTCCAGCGTCAACGGAAGTAAGCTTGCGCCGGGCAAGCTAAAGAGGCTGCTGAAAAAATCCGAAGAAACATTTTTGGGCCACGGATGAACAGATGAACACAGATGAACACGGATGAACACGGATAAGCCAATTACTTTCAATCCGTGTTTATCCGTGTTTATCCGTGGCCATGATGCTTTTGCTGTTTTTCAGCAAGCTCTAGAGCATGCCTACCGGATACACTGAAGGTTTCCGGAAATCGCGAAGAGATGTATGTGTGGAATTGCGGGATTCACGCGGGCGAGCGGGGCAGGGGACCGGGAGGTGGCCGGGCGCATCATCGACGCCATACGCCATCGGGGGCCGGACCAGCAGGGGATATACGAGGGCAGTGAAATCACGCTGTGCGCGGTGCGGCTGAAGATCATCGACCTGGGCGGCGGCGATCAACCGATCGTAAGCGACGATGGCGGCACGGTGATTGTCTTCAACGGCGAAATCTACAACCATCGCGAAATCCGGCGCGATCTGGAGCGACTGGGGCACAGGTTCCGATCGCAGTGCGACACGGAGACGGTGCTGCGGGCATTTATGGAGTGGGGCACCTCATGCTTCGAGCGGATGCGCGGAATGTTCGGAGTGGCGCTGTGGTCGGAGGCACGCAGGCGGCTGGTGCTGGCGCGCGACCGGATGGGGATCAAGCCGCTGTATTACTACCGCGGTGGCGACGATTTGTACTTCGGCAGCGAACTCAAGGCGATCCTGGAACACGCTCACATTCCGCGGCGGCTGGATGAGCGGGCGCTGGACCGGTTTCTTTCGGTGAACTACGTGCCGGGAGACAGGACGCTGATCGAGGGAATTCGCAAGGTACCGCCGGGACACATCCTCGAATGGAGCCGGGGCACGTGCCGGATGGAGCGGTGGTGGGAGCTGCCGCGCGAGGAAGCGCGACGCTATTCGCTGGGGGCAGCGAAGGAAGAACTGGAAGGGCTGCTGCGAGAGTCGGTGCGGGAACACCTGGTTTCCGACGTGCCGTTGGGAGTGTGGGCCTCTGGCGGAGTGGATTCGTCGACGATTCTACATTACGCGGCGGAACAGAACGGGAGCCGGCTGAAGACATTTTCGATTTCCTTTCGTGGACGGAGTTTCGACGAGAGCCCGTATTTCCGCGAGGTAGCGCAAGTCTACGGGACGGATCACCATGAATTCGACCTGAACCCGGAGACGGAGCTGGAAAGCGCGATTCAAGATTTCGCGTACTACTCGGACGAACCGAGCGCGGATGCGGGAGCGCTTCCGGTCTGGTTTCTCTCGCGGATGACGAGGCAGCACGTGACGGTGGCGCTCTCGGGAGAAGGCGCGGATGAGCTGTTTGGCGGATATGAAACATACCAGGCGGACCGGCTGGCGAGGCCGTTGCGGTTGACGCCGCGGTGGCTGCGGCGATGGGTGCATGGGGCATTGGAGCGATACGTTCCGGTGTCGGACGAGAAGATCGGGTTGGAGTACAAGCTGAAGCGAGGGATCGAGGGAAGCTTGCTCGATCCGGACGAAGCGCACTTCTTCTGGAACGGCACGTTCTCAAGCGAACAGCTCAAGGCGATCCGGCGCGGCGGCGGCGACAATGGATTGGCGGAGCTGGCGCGCCGCGTGACGACGGGCAACGGCGGAGTGGCGGAGCGATATATGCGGGTGGATCAGAATTACTACCTGCCGGACGACATCCTATACAAGACGGACCGCATGAGCATGGCGCATTCGCTGGAGGTGCGGCCGCCGATGCTGGACCACCGGATCGTGGAGTTCGCGGGGCGGCTGCCGGCGCGGCTGAAGATTCGGGGTTGGCGGCAAAAGTACGTGCTGAAGGAACTGATGCGGGGGAAGATCCCGGAGCGAGTGCTGAGCCGGAAGAAAGCTGGATTCGACATACCGACGCACGACTGGTTCCGGCGGCCGCTGCGCCGGCTGCTGATGGATACGCTGACGCCGGAAGCGGTCAAGGCGAGCGGCATTTTTCATGAGCGGTCGATCGAGACACTCATCCGCGACCACATGGAGAGGCGGATCAATGTGGGGTATCACTTATGGGGTCTGCTGACGCTGTTCCTGTGGATGAAGCGGTGGAAGGTGGAGCTGCATCGGGAAACGGTGACGGAAGCGGCGGTGGCTGGCGAGTAAGGGAAGAAAAGCCGAGATGAGTCTCGGCTCGGCAGCCTAAAAGGCTGCGCCACGGGGGCGGCTTAGGACCAGCCGTTCCGCTCCCTACGGTCGCGGCTCTTTTGAGTGGGCGGCGACCAGCCAAATCGTCTTCACCGATGCAGGGAAAAGTTTCTTTCGTGAGTTTTCAATCAGTTGTGAAGTAATTCGGGGCAGGTGTGCAAGCGCCCCGATGATACATTCAAAACGGGAACAGGGATGTGCGGCTTCGCGAGTCAATCGCGGAGCCGTTTTCTTTTTGGGGCACAATGACGACCAAGGTGAAGAAAAACGGTAAACCGATTTCCAAGCCTTGCAGGGATTGCAGCTATTATCGGGGACTGAAACAGAAGCTCAAGATTTCGGCAGTACTCACCAGAGCCATCGCCAAATTCGAGGAGAAAATCACGGAGACCGATTTCAGCCCATCGGTGGGAGACTACATCAAACTCGTACAGATGAAGAAGGAGTTAGAGGAAGCTACCAACGAGGCGAAGGAGATCAAAGTGACATGGGTGGAGCCAGCGACGTCCGACTCCGGAGAATAGCCTATGACCCACTGCCCTCCCAGAAATCCTTTCACGATCTGACAGCGCGTTTCAAGGGGTTCTCGGGGCCGATCGGGAGCGGCAAAAGCCAGGCGCTTTGCCAGGAAGCGATCCGGCTGAGTTACTTGAATCCGAGACGGATGGGACTGTTGGGGGCGCCGACCTACCAGATGTTACGAGACGCGACGCAGGCGACGCTGTTCGAGATATTGGATAGCAACCGGATTCCGTACGAGCACAACAAGGCGGAGAACACGCTGCGGATGAAGGACACGGGATCGCGAATTGTGTTCCGGCCGGTGGATGAGTTCGAACGGTTGCGCGGGACCAACCTGGCGTGGTTCGGACTGGATGAGCTGACCTACACACCGGAGGCGGCGTGGCTGCGGCTGGAGGGCCGCTTGCGGGACCCGAAAGCGCAGCGGCTGTGCGGCTTCGCTGTTTGGACGCCGAAGGGGTACGACTGGGTGTTCCGGAAATTCGTGGAGGGACCCAGCAAGGGGTACGAGGTTGTGGTGGCGCAACCTTACGAAAACCGGTTTTTGCTGGCGAGAGTGCCGGATTTCTACGACCGGCTGCAGGAGAGCTACGACGAGCGATTCTTCCGGCAGGAAGTGCTGGGCGCGTACCTGAGCCTGAGCGGAGGCACGGTCTACAGCGCGTTTTCGCGGGTCGAGAACGTGAAGGATGTGAACCGGGACCAGAGGCTGCCACTGCTGTGGGCATTGGACTTCAACGTGGACCCGATGAGTTCGCTGGTGGTGCAGGTGGCGAGCGGCAAAGTGCTGGTACTGGATGAGATTGTGGTGCGAAACGGGACGACGATGGAAGCCAGCGAGGAATTCCTGAAACGGTATCCGGAACACTGGGCGGGCGTTCATATTTACGGAGACGCGTCGGGAAACCAGCGGCAAACGACGGGGGCGACGGACTACGAAATGATCCGCGAGTATTTTCAGGCGCACTCGGGGATGACGCTTCAATACCGTGTACCGAGGGCGAACCCGAGCGTGCGGGAACGGATCAACTTGACGAATGCGAAGTTACGATCGGCGGCGGGAGAAGTCGGGCTGCTGGTGGACCCGCGGTGCAAGGAACTGATCAAGGATCTGGAGCAGGTGACTTACAAGGCCGATTCGAATGCAATCGATAAAGACAGGGACCGAATGAGGACGCACTTATCGGACGCGTTGGGGTACCTGCTGTGGCAGGAGTGTAGAATGCTCCCGAGAATCGGGGAGCGGCGGGAGCGATTGTTTTAATGCAGACGATCAACCGGGAACATCCGGAATACACGGCGCGAAAGGCGACGTGGAGACGCTACAAGGACCTTTACCTGGGCGGCGAGCAGTTGCGGGCGCACGCCGCGGAATACCTGTTGCGGCGGCACAAAGAGCCAGGCGAGGTTTACCAGGAGCGGCTGAACCGGGTGTTCTATCAAAACTACATCGGCTCGATCGTGGACTGGTACGCGGCGACGCTGATGCACCGCGAGCCGGCGCTGATGCTGGAAGGTACCGACGCCGGGGCGAAGGACTTCTACAGCCTGCTGGCGAACGATTGCGACCTGAAGGGCACCAGCCTGAGCGAGTTCTTCCGCAAGCGATTCGTGGAAGCGCTGGTATGCGGCACGAGTTACCTGGTGGTGGACTTTCCGCGCGCGACGGGGCCGGCGCTGACGCGGGCGGAAGAGGACGCCGCGGGGACGTCGCGGGCATACCTGACGGACTACGGCGCGGACGAAATCATCAACTGGAACTACGACCCGAACGGGGGGATGGACTGGGCGGTGATCCGAACGTCGTGTCTTCAGCAATCGAAGGTGACAGACGCGAGGTGGGAGCAGGAGACGCGCTGGATCTACTACGACCGGGAGAATTTCCAGGTCTACCGGCAAGCGGGCGAAGGGAAGCCGATTGAGCAGATCGACGTAGGGCGGCACGCGTTGGCTTCGCTGGGCCGGGTGCCGCTATTCCGGATGCGGGTGACGGAGGGGTTATGGCTGATGAACCGAGCCGCGCTGTTGCAACTGGAGCACTTCAACAAATCGAACGCGTTGGGGTGGGCGCTGACGATGGGGCTATTCGCGATGCCGGTGGTGTATTCGGAACGGGAGTGGAACCAGATGGTGGGCGAATCCTATTACATCCAACTTGGACCGGAGGACAGGTTTGGGTGGACGGAGCCGGAGGGGAAGGTTTACCAGATCGCGGCGGACAACCTGGTGCAGATGAAGGATGAGATTTACCGGGTGTGTTACCTGAACAACCAGGCGATGGGAGGGGCGTCGAGCTCGGCCAATCAGTCGGCGCTGGGCAAACAACTGGACTTCGCGACGACCGCCGAGGTGTTGGGGACTTATGGAACCACGGTGCGGGAGAGCATGAAGCAGGTGCTGTGGGCGGTGGCGGGGGCGCGGCAGGACGAAGTCTCGATCGACGTGGCGGGGATGGATGAGTTCGACATCGACGATTTCGGCACGGAGCTGGATGACGCGCAGAAGCTGCTGAACCTGGGTATCCACTCACCTACGCTCACCAAGCAGATCTACAAGCGGCTGGCGTTCCAATACCTGGCGGACGCAAGACAGGAAGTGAAGAGCCGGGTGGCGGAAGAGATCGATGGGGCGGGGGAGTAGGCGATGGAAGAGGAGAAAGATCTTGCTGGGTTGCACGAGGATGGCGCGGTGGGAGCGGGTGGCGAAGGAGTTCTGGGAGAGGGGCGCATGGAAGGAATCGACGTGCAGACAATCGTGCGGCAGGCGATCCAGGAATTTGCGAACAACGAGCAAGCCAAGGCAGAGCCAGCGCACAAGGCGGAGTTGCAGGAGGAGCGGCGGCGACGGGAACAACTGGAGCGCCGCGTGAACGAGCTGGTGGAGGAAAACAAACGCAGCCGGAAGATAGCGGAGGAGGCGGAGCGGGCATCGGCGGTGCGGTCGGAACTGCAACGGCTGGGCGTGACGAAGGTGGAGCTGGCCTTCAAGGCGGTGCAGGACGAGATCGTGCGGAGCGAGGACGGGCGGCTGGTGGCGCGGAGCGAGAGCGGCGAACTGCCGGTACGCGAGTATCTGGCGGCGTTCGTGAAAGAGAATCCGGAGTTTCTGCCGGCGCGCATTCCCGGAGGGAGCGGAATGGCGGGGATGCTGAAGAGTCCGGCAGGCGGAAGCGAAGCGGTGACGATCGACCGAATCCGGCCGGGCATGAGCGCGGAAGATATGCGGCGGGTACGAGAGGAAATCGTGCGCGTGGCGTCGCAGACCTTAAAGGGTCTGTAGTGACAAGCCCGGCTGGCAGGGCCGGCAAGTACAAACCAAGGAGAAAGAATGGGAGCAATTACAACAACTAACGTCGCAAGCGCGATTGTAAAGCTGGTGGCGGCGGATGCTTTGCCGGTGCTGGTAGGGAATCTGGTGATGGGCAACCTGGTGAATCGCGATTACGAACCAGTGCTGGCAAACGCCGGCGATACGGTGAACGTGCTGTTACCGCCGACGCTGGTAGCCAATAACCTCGCGGCCCAGGGTTCGGTGACGCCGCAGAATCCGCCGCTCACCAGTGCGCCGATTGTGCTGAACACGCACATGGAAGCGACCTTCCAGATACCGGATGTGACCAAAGTGCTGGCGGTACCGGACCTGCTGAAGATCTACATGCAGCCGGCGGTAGCGGCGATCGCGCAGAGCATCGAAACCAGCCTGCTGAGCCTGTACCCGGGCTTCTCGACGGCGGTAGGAACGGCGGGTTCGCCGCTGACGGAAGCCACAGTCGACGCGGCGGAGACGGCTCTGTTCCTGGCGAAGATACCGCCGAGCGAGCAGAAGTACATCGTGGTGGACTCGGCAGCCTACTCGGCTTGGCGGCAGATTCCGCTGTTCGAGGAATTCCAGACGGCGGGTGCGGCGGGCCTCGCGGCATTGATCGACGGGACGATCGGCAAGTACAAGGACTTCTACATTTTCCGTTCGCAATTCGTGCAGAAGACGGGGAGCGGCACGGTGAACACGCACAACCTGGCGTTCACGCGGGACGCGATCGGCCTGGTGGTTCGGCGGCTGCCGCAACCTCTTCCGGGAACGGGAGCGATTGCGGAGTATGCCGAGCTGGGCAACTTCGGCATGCGGGTAGTGATGAGCTACCAGCCGAATACGCTGGCGCAGCAATTCACGGTGGATGTGCTGTACGGATGCGGCGTGCTGCGCAACGCATGCGGCGTGCAGGTGAACACCTAACGAGACGGAGCCGCGAAGCGGGCTGGCGGCCGGGTGAGCTGGCGGCCGGCCCGCGACGAGATGCGAGGAGAACGGGATGGATCTGAGACTGTACTACCAGAAGATACGGGACACGCAAGCGAAGATCACGGACCCATTTCCAGTGATCGAGAGCTGTGAGACGCCGGATGGAGGGTTTGCCGGCAGGCTGACCGAAGCGACGCCAGCCATTGCGGCGAAGTTAATTGTGGAAGGCGCGGCGCGGCTGGCGACGGAAGCGGACGCAGCGTCGTTTCGCGAGGCGCGAGCCAAAGCCAAGCAGGCGGCGGACGAGGCCCTGGCGGCGAGCAAGGTGCAACTGACATTCCTGCCAGTGACGGAATGGAACCGGATCCAGGACGCGGGGAAGCGCGCCAAGAGCCAGGCGTAAGGGCATGGCACTATTCACGGACGGACCTCCCGCCAGCATCGAGCAGTTAGCCGGACTGGACTCGCAGTTGACGAGTGTGGCCAGCGCCGAGGGGATCGATGTGACGCGCAAGCTGGAACTGGCCCACGAAGAAATCGGTCTAGACCTCGAGGCGCTGCTGAAGAGGATGAGCCCGGCGGACCGCCCGATGTGGGCGGTGGTGAAGCCGAGCCTGGAAAACGTGGTGGTGACACCGGCGCTCAAGCTGTGGTTCGCGTACAGAAGCCTGGATCTGGTTTACAGCGACGCGTACAACAGCCAACTGAACGACCGGTACATGGGCAAGCGCGATCAATTCCAGCAGATGGCTGTGGCGAATCGCGAGCGGCTGCTGGAGGCTGGCGCCGGGATGGCATCGATACCAGTGCCGCGGGCGGTGACGGCCGTGTTGGCGGCGGCGCCTGGGAGTTTGCCGGACAACGTCTATTATGTGACGGCGGCCTGGGTAAACCGGGTGAACGAGGAAGGGGCGAGCGCGATGCCAACGGCGATTACGACAGCATCCAGTTCGTTTTCGGCGACGCTCGATCCGCCGCCGGCAAACGCTATCGGATGGAACGTGTACGTCGGCATGGATCCGGACAGCATGACGATGCAGAACAGTACGCCGCTCGCAGTTGGGACGGCGTGGGTGCAGCCGGTGTGGATCAGCGGGACGGGACGCAAGCCCGGGAACGGACAAGCTCCGAGCTATGTGCAGGCGCTGACGCGAATCTTACAGAGGGGCTGATGCCGACGACGATAGGAAACGCGGTAACCGCTAAGATCGTACAGTTGCTGACCGGGCCGAGCGGCGTGAATCTCAACTTGGAGGCGCTGGCGGTGAGCGGCGAGACAGCGGTGGCGCCGCTGGGGACGGCGCAGATTAGGCCCGAGAATGTGGGGCTCGAACTGGCGGAGCGCGCGACCGCAGTGACCTACCCGGCAGTCAACGTCTACTGCGAAAAGATTGTGAACCAACTGGTGGAGAAGTTCCGGACGTTTTCGGGGATTTCCCAGATGGCGATTGAAGTACGGCATTCGCAAGACCGGTTGCAAGGGTTGCAAGATACGGTCGAGATATACACGAGTGCGGTAATGCAGACACTGGACGCCAACCGCGGAGACTGGGGTGGCGGTATGTATTATGCGGGCGGATACCAGGTTACGTTCGGAGCCGTCAAGAGCGGGGGGATCCACTTCGTGCAAACCGCCAAGGTGACATTCGAGATTGGAGTGAGCATTAACTAAGATGGCCTCTTACATTTCCTCAAACGCAAACCGGTTCTACGCGGCGCTGGAAAGCGCGTATGGCAGCGTGGCGGCAATCGCGGCAAGCAACCGGATACCGGCGCTCAAGTTGACCGTGCAACAGCAACGCGAGGTCACCACCCGGAAAGACAAGACGGGAAGCCGGACGTTTCCCGGCCTGCCGGCGGGCGGCCGGCTGCGGACGAATTTCGAATTACAGACATACATGACGAGCTGGCAATCCGCAGCGGGCGGGCCTGCGTACGGGCCGTTGTTTCAGGCGGCGTTGGGCGCAGCGCCACTGCTCTTCAATGGCGCGACGGTCGCATCGTACTCGAATAAGACGCTGGCTTTTGCGGCGCCTCACGGATTGAACCTAAACCAAGCGATCTCCAGCGGAGGCGAGATACGGTTTGTGACGGTGATTGTGGATGCCAACACGGTACAGATCAATGCGCCGTTCACCGCGGCGGCAGCGAGCGGAACCACGATCGGACCGGCAGTGACCTACTTGCCAGCGACGGAGCTACCGAGCGCCAGCGTCTTCGATTACTGGGATCCGGCGAGCGCGGTGCAGAGAATCCTGAGCGGCGCCGCGGTGGATCAGATGGAGATCCAAATCGACGGCGATTTTCACCAGTTTCAGTTTAGCGGCGTGGCGCAGGACGTGCTGGACAGCGCGAGCTTCACGGCGGGGCAGGGCAATTTGACAAGTTATCCGGTGGAGCCGGGGATCGGCGCATTCGACTATTCAATCGTGCCGGGTAACCTGGGCGAGGCGTGGCTGGGGACCACACCAGCGCAATTCTTCACGGTGACGGAAGCGTCAGTGGTGCTGAAGAACGGGTTAGACACCCGCTCGCGGGAATTCGGTTTCAGCCTTCCGCAAGCGATCTCACCGGGGCAAAGAACCGTGCAGGCATCGATCGGACTTTATAGCCAGACGGACAGCGCAACACCGGCGCTGTACCAGGCGGCGCGGCAGCAGACGCCGATCAGCGTGATGTTCCAACTCGGCCAATCGCAGGGCCAGGCGATGGGCGTTTACCTGCAGAGCGTGATTCCGGAGGTGCCGCAATTCGACGACAGCGCGAACCGGTTGCAATGGGTGTTCAAGCCATCGCGGGCACAAGGCACGGTGGACAACGAAATCGCGGTTGCGTTTGGATAGGCATGACATACGAGAGCGTGAAGGATGTGGAATCGAAGATAGCGCCGGGGGTGAGGTTCCGCATTGCGCGAATGTCTTTTGCGAGGCGCGTGGAACTGATGCGGCAGGTTCGGGAACTGGCGCGGCGCATGGAGTTCCTCGAGGCGGGTCAAAAGCCGGGCGAGAAAATGGACTCGACGCTGGTTCAGGTGGAAGTCAATCGGCTGTACCTGATGTGGGGTTTGGTGGGAGTCACCGGACTGGAAGTGGATGGGGCCGCGGCAACTCCGGCGGCGTTGGCGGAAAGCGGACCCGAAGACCTATTTCGGGAGGCGCTGGCGGCCGTCAAAGCCGAGACAGGACTGAACGGGGCCGAACGAAAAAACTGATTGTCGCCTTCCATTTTCAATTTTCCAACCAGGCCGGGTGGAGGTGCGACGCATGCCGAAAGTCCGGTCTGGAAACGAAGCGCAGGTGCGGCTGGCTGCCGGCGTTGCGCGACGAGGGCGGGCCCTCAGTGTGGGCGCGCAGAGGGGTGAGACTGGGGGCCTGTCCTAAGTCATCGGTCACCGCGGAAAGCCAAACGATGGTGGAGGAGTTTTTCATAAGAAGGCGGTTGGGACTGATGAACGAAGAGCACCTCACGGCGCGGCAGGTGGAAGCGTTCGCCATTCTGGAAAAGGAACTCGCGGCGGAAATCAAGTATGAGCAGCACGACGCAAGAGCAGCTTCTTAGGTTCTTTAGGGAAGCGGCCGGAACCGATGTTCCGGAGACTCCGGCCGCCGCTTCGGGGGCGGCACTCGGGCCGGCGAGCAGCGGCGCAGACGGTTACGAAGCGACGCCGGTGGGCACGAGCACCGAAGGCGGCGCCGAGAGCGAACAGGGCACAGGCGGGACTGGGAGCACGATCGAATCGGCGCTGACGACGTTTCTGGAAGGCGGGCTTGGGATTGTCCCGCTGGTGAGCGGCCTGATGGAATTGTTCGGCGGAGGCAGCACCGCTCCGCCGCAGCTCGAGAAGTACCAGAAGCCCACTTCCATCGACTTTGTAAGCGCGGATACGGCGAACGGACTGGCGGCGGCGGACTACGACCAGTTGGGGATGCCGCGGCTGGCCGATACGGCGTTGCCGACCTCGACTGCGGCGAGTCCTTCCGTGGCTAGCGGTTCTTCAATCGGTGGGACTGGAAGCAGCGCTGAACAGGGCGCAACAGCCATGCCCCAAATGACGCTAAACATTCAGGCGATGGATGCGCAGTCTATTCTGGACCGCAGCGCCGATATCGCGCAGGCAGTGCGCAGCGCGATGTTGAACATGAGCTCGATCAACGATGTAATCAGCGATCTGTGACATGGCATCATTCCCATCTCTTAAAACCAGTGCGGTCACGCAGTATCCGGCGGCCAAAGCCGTCAAGTTCCAGAACCAGGTGGTGCGGTTCGTGGATGGAACCGAGCAGCGTTACCGGGATTGCGCCGGACCATTGCGCCAGTGGGTTATTCGCCTGAGCGAGTTAGACGAGACGGAAATGGCGACGCTTGAGCAATTCCTGGTATCGAACCAGGGGAGTCTCGGGAACTTTTCCTTCACGGACCCATGGGACAAGCAGACTTACAGTAATTGCAGTTTCGCCGACGATGCCATGAACTTAACTTCGATCGAAGAAATGCGCGGTAACACCTCGGTGACTGTGCAGGAAAATCGGGCGCAGCCGTGAGCGTCTATCCGCAATTAGTAAGCGGGGTGATGAGCCAGTTTCCGATCGTGAAGCAAAGGAGAATGCGCACGGTCGTGAATGCGGCGGCGGACGGGAGCTCGATCAAGCTGGCGGACCCGGCCGGCGCGACGGTTGGGTGGCAACTGCGGTACGCCAATCTCAGCGACACAGAGTTAGCCGCGCTTCAGCAGTTTTTCACGGCTATGGAAGGATCGCTGAACAGCTTCACGTTCCTCGACCCGGTGGCGAACCTGCTTGCCTGGAGCGAGGATCTGACGAACGCGGTCTGGCAGGCGGCGCCATTTCTGACTCTATCGGGCGACGCGCCGGACTCGCTGGGCGGCCGCAACGCATGGCGATTGGCAAACTCCGGCGAAGGGGCGCAGACACTTACGCAGGTGCTCAACGCGCCGGCCTGCTACACCTATTGCTTCAGCGTATACGCGTTCAGCAGCCAGCCGGTGACGATCCGGTTGCAGCTCGGGAGCAACTCGGCGCAGGCCGCGCTGAACTCGCGATGGAGCCGCGTACAGATCTCCGGCACGGGCGATGCAACGGCAAGCTCGATCGAGTTTGGGATCGAACTGCCGGCGGGCGCCACGGTGAACGTCTTTGGACCGCAGGTGGAGGCGCAGCCGGCGCCATCAGCGTACAAAACCGGAACGACGGGCGGGGTTTATGCAAGCGCGCGTTTCCGGGACGACGCTTTCACGCTGACATCCACCGACGTGAACCACCACGCTGCAACGGTGAACATACTCTATGCAAACAGTCTCTGAGTTGAAGGGAGGCGCGATCACCGACACGCCGCTGGTGATCTTCGACTGTGTGCTGCCGAACGGAGACACCGAACACTGGTGCACGCACGGGATCACAATCGGAACAACGTCTTATGCCGCCCGCGTATTGCAGCACAGTGCGTTCGAGATTCAGACCGCTTCGGATCAGGGTGTGGATGGAAGCCCGACCATCACACTGCTGCTGGCCAACGCGGATTCCTACTTCTCGGAGATCGAACGGAGCACGGGGTTCCGAGGCGCGACAATCACAGTCAGCTTCCTATTTTACGATTTGCCCAACAACGCGCCGCTGACGGACGGCGTGGTTGTGTTCCAGGGGATCTGTAGCCCTCCGGACCAAATCAAAGAAGCGACGCTTCGCGTAACGGCAACAAATCGGATGAGCTTGCAGCGGGTGTACCTGCCCGAAATCCGGATTCAACGCTTGTGCCCTTGGACATTCCCTGCGACGGCGGCTCAGCAACAGGAAGCCATCGAGGGTGGCGCAGAGGGTAGCTACTCCCTTTACTATCCATGCGGTTACTCGGCTGGTCTACCGGGGGGTTGCGGGAACCTGAATAACGGCGCGCCGTTTACTTCGTGCGGGTACGCCTCGACAGACTGCCAGGCTCGCGGTATGTTCACGCGGTTTGGAGGGATTGAATATATCCCGCCGGTGATCACGGTACGGGGTTACGGCAAGGATTGGACCAGTTCAGCCGTAGTGGTGAACCAGGCGCGTTACAACGACTATGTGCCGATGGTGTACGGAACGGCCTGGTATTATCCGCCGGTCGTATTTGCACGCAACGACGGCAATCTGACGCGAATGGAGGTGCTGTTAGGCGTCGGAGTAATGCAAGGCGTATTGACCGTGCTGGTGAACGGTTATCAGATACCGCTTGGCGTGAGCGGACACAACATGACCGGCACCGGATGGTATAACGTCCCCACGTTGGGGACACGAGATGGGGCATTCGATCTCAACTTTCTGAACTCCAATGGCCAGCCGGCGGGAGATCCCTACGGCGGCATGGCGTACCTATCGGTGGTGGTGCCGAATCAAATCAGCGACGGGAATTCGCTGCCTTCGGTCCAGGTTCTGGCACAAGGATTGATAGTTCCCACGTATGACGCTCAAGGAAATCGACTAAGCCAAGAACTCACCAGCAACCCGGTTTGGATCCTACACGACATCCTGCGACGCAGCGGTTGGCAAGCGTCAGAGATCGACTACTCGACTCTGGCGCCAGCGGCGGCGTATTGCGACGGGGTAATCAACTCGACGGACCTGAACGGCAACTCCATTGCCATTCCCCGTTTCGGATGCAACCTGGTGTTGCAAAACAGGCGGAGCGCAGGCGATGTGATCCGCGGCATTCGCAATGCATCACGGCTCTACCTGACTTACGGTCCCGGAGGCGTGCTGCAGGTCAATGTCGAAAACTCGATGGGGCTGCAGCAGCCGTCGCAGAGTCCATCGTCCAACAGCACCGAATCGCTGAACGGGGGATGGCCGGTTTACGAGTTCGGCGATGGAACGACAGGCGTTTCCGGAATTCTGCGAAACTCGGCGGGAGAGCCAACTGTCGTGGTTTCGTCGCGAAGCATCGCAGACACGCCGAACTCACTCAGCATAGACTTTCAAGATAACTTGAACGGTTATCAGCAAGACAGTTGCACCGTTGTAGATCCGGAGGACGTAAACCTCACCGGCCAGCAAGTGACGGCCACGCTGATGGCGATCGGGCTGCCGAGTTTCGATCAAGCCGCCCGCATCCTGAAGTTCAATCTGGACAAGTCGCTGCTGGGTAACACATATCTTCAGTTCGAGTCCAGTATCCAGGCATTCGGGATCCGGCCCGGCGACCTGATCACGGTCACCTATCAAAAAGAGGGTTTCAATCGTCAGTCATTTCGGGTTCTCAAGATATCGCCGGCGACTAACTACCGGACGGCAACGATCAGGGCGCAGATCCACGACGATGCGTGGTATCTGGACTCAAATGGGCAGAGCAGCTCGGCGGCGGGGGCAAACCAGCAGGCACCAGCGAACATTGGAGTCCCACGGCCACTGTTGGGAAGCGTCGTGGGCGCCAACGGTCTCGTGGAGTTCGGTATTGCCGAAACAGACACGACGAGCAGCGATGGGTCGATTCAGGCGAGCCTGGCGGTGAGCTTCGTCGCGCCCGCGGCCGCGACCGCCGCGGGACCTGGCGTGCCGCTGGTGAGTATGGCCGCGTCGATTGGAACGGGTGGCACGCTTACGGCAAACCAGGTCCTCTACTACGCGGTCTCTGGCGTGGATGCGTCGGGCGATGAAGGCGCGCTTTCGTTTATTGTGACGGCGGCGATTGCGAGCGATGGATCTTCGGTTACGCTATCCGGGCTCAGTTTTACTTCGGGCACAAGCACGTTCAACGTTTACCGCGGGACGACACCCGCCGAGTTACTGCGGATCGCTTCGAGCCAGGCGATGGCGACGAGCTTTACCGACTCCGGTGCGCAGGCGCAATTGATTGGGCCGCCAGATCCGAATTTCGACCATGCCAACTTCTATTGGCGGATGGAACTCCAGCCGGAAATGGCGGCCACCATCTTTTCGCTGACGACGGTAGGCAATGGGAACCTCCAGATGAGCCCAAACGGATATCAGGGCATGACGGTGAGGGTTACGCGAGGAACGGGCGCCGGGCAGGAAGCAGCGATTGCAAGCAACGACGCGACGACGCTGACGGTTACGAGCGCGTGGGGGGTGTCTCCGGATGCCACGAGTTACTTCGTGGTGGCGGAAGCCGGCTGGCATTTTGGGGCAATGACGAAGAGCAGCCCAGTGAGCCTGGTTGTTCCTAACCAAAGCGGCGAGACGACGCAGGTAACCGGGCGGCCGGCGAACGCGGCCAATGTGGAGTGCCCGGCGGCGCTATCGACAGTGACGCGATGGCAGATTGGCGGAGGTGGATTCAGCGACAGCGCCGCGCCGCCGTTGCCGTTCTTTGGGTTGGGCGCCGGAAAGAGCGGCGGAACGCTGGACCTAAGTGGAGTTTCCTTCAGCAGCCTGACCGACACCGCGACGATCTCAGCCGCGACATTGTCCGTGTACTATTGGAACGAACTGCAAGGCGCCACAGGCTTCGCGCTCGCCAACGCCATCGGCGCCGGCGACACGACGCTCACACTGAATGCTCCGGGTACGGCTCAGGCCGGCAGTATCTTGCAGGTCGACAGCGAGGTGATCGAGGTCACCGCAGTCGGCGACGGGGGCGTGCAGTACACGGTCCAGAGAGGCGTGCATAGCAGTCCGGCGAGCGCGCACGCGTCGCAGGCAGCCGTCTATCACATGGCAAGCCTCACTATGATCGCCGGGTTTCCGCAGGGCTTCTTTGGCAGCCCCTATAGCGGCACGTGGAGCTTTCCGGTGCCACTTCCGAACGTTAGGGTATCGAGCGCGCAACTGTTCGTTACCAATCAGAAAGGAAACAGTCCGACGGCGAGCGCATGCCTGACGCACACGGTCGACAATGGTCTGCGGACGCTCTCGGGTGGGCAGTATTCCATCCAAGTGGAAGGCTTTCTGTCAGTCGACCAATCGGCGGCTCCGGCCCTGGTGGTGGATGCGGCACGCTCGATTGGGGATATCTACGCGGTACTGGGTGCAGCGGCGGACGCGATGGTGCAACTCGAACTCAATGTCAACGGGTCGGCTTATTGCCAATTGGTATTTCAGGCCAACTCGACAATCTCCAACGACGTCAGCGGACAAAACCTGCCGCCTTTGGCCGCGGGCGATCAGATCACACTGGCCGTTCAATCCGTGGGACAGACATATCCTGGCGCAGACCTCACCGTAATCATCCGACTCTGATGGGAACCGCTCCATTCAAACTACAACCCGACCGGGACCTCCAATGTTACTTCTATGAGCCATCGGCGATCGCGGCCTTGAGCGAAACCAGCCCGACCGGATTCACGGTCTCTGGTTGCTGGCGCAGCCAGTTTGACTGGGCGGTACTCGAATGGAACCGGGACAATGTCTTCGAATATCCTGCGCTGCGCAACCTGCCAGACGGCGACCTGAGCGGATTGCAGCTATCCTACCAGGAAGTACGCACGAACTGCATCGCTTTTGATGCCACGTGGTATCCGACGGAGCCATGGCCCTATCTCAGAATATGGGCAGACACGAGCAAAGGGGAAGAGATCTACGAGGTGCCGTTGCTGCAATACGCGACGCCTCTATCGAACGCAGTCCCTGCAACCGCGCAGTTTCAATTGCAAGGCACGCCGACAAACAAAGACTATGTCGAGCTGGCCTGGCTCGACCAACACTACAATTACCAGCTTGGGCACCAAGACACGCTGAGCACCGCGGCAACAGCGTTGGCCGGGATTATCACCGAGAATCAGCAGACGGGACTAGTCAGCGCAACGGCGGATGGCGCGACAATCACACTGACATACTTGGGAGTATCAGGATCTAACGGAAACCGGATCGGTGTGTATGGCACCGTGTACGGCGCCAACACGGAGTCCTGGGAACCAGCCTCCGCGTGGTTCCAGAACGGTGTTTCGCCGGCCGCATGGCAAGTGAGGCTGAACTTCGCAGATCTCACGGATCTGAATGGCGTCTCGATTCCCGCGGTAAACCTAACGAACGCGCGCAAGCTGCGATGGACTTGGGCGGCGGACATGCAGGCGGCAAACTTCCAACGGAGCGAATTCTCGGTGGTCGTGTCGGATTGGACGGTCACTGGGACTGGCCAGCAGTATCAGGTTGCGGGGCCAGGCAGCCGGCGGATCGAAGACGATTCCGAAACTCTCACTTATGCCGGCACGTGGGTTTCGGAGATAGGGAATTACTCGGGCGGGTCCATACAATCCACGACGCAGCCTGGCTCTGCCGTTGAATGCTCGTATGTTTCAGCGTTTGCTCATACCTTGTACCTGGGCACTCGGGCGCTTGCGGTCGGCGGACAGGCAACGGTGCAAATCGACGGCGGCACACCGACCATAGTCGACCTGGCGCTTGCCGGTGAAGACGTGCTGATGCGGGTGTCACTGGGGCAACAGACCGCGTCGGTCGAACACACCGTCACCATTATGAACTCAGGGACGGCGGGCACCTCCGTGTACTTTGACTTTCTAGAACTCGCCGTTCCGACCAGCAATCTGCCGACGTTCATGGCAATGCCGACGACAGCGGCGGCGACGGACTGGGATACGAACCACTCTTTGGCGCTCGCGCCGGAACGAACGGCGTGGTTGGTCGAGACCTTGGGGCTGCATGGACGGCTGAACCACTATGCCGGGGCGCTGTTGTTCTATGAGTTAGTCTGCCAGGGCAATCAGTACGCCTCAGCGACGATCACATTCGCCGGGCGGCCTTACTTCGGCGCGGGCGGGCAAACTGAGGTTGTGCTGGACGGCACGACCCTGCAACATTGGAATCTGATTGGCGATACGGCCGAAAGCATCGCCACCTGTTTCGAACTGCTGATCAACGCGGGTTCAACTGAAGTTTGGGCTCAAGCTAACGGAGCCAGCCTCACGATCACTTCGCGGCTTCCGGGTTCGGCGGGCAACGGCATCGCTTTAAGCGCCGGCACCAACAGCACACAGTTCACCGCCAGTCCAGCGACGACCGCGCTTTCGGGTGGTCAGGATGGAACATGGCTTACGGATCTAACTGTTGTGCCGCGGATGAACCGCGCGGCGCGGGACTGGAGCCTCAGTTATTTCAAGGCTCTGAGCAGTTATGGCATCAGCGTCACCGCATCGTTCAGCATGGAACTTGGCAATGGAGACCCGAGCACTGGCGCAGGAATTGCCCAACGGTATCCGGACGGCACTGCGTGCACGGTGAGCACGCCAGCTTTACAAACTAACTTCGGGCCGGAGAGTACGGCATTCTGGCAGCAGGCGTATCTCGACATGGCGCAGATCATGTTGAACGCAGGCATTACCCCGTATCTGCAATTCGGTGAAGTGCAGTGGTGGTACACAGCGGCGCATGGCGGGATGCCATTTTACGACGCAGACGCGGCCGCGGCCTTCCAGTCAGCCTACGGGCAACCGATGGCGATTATTCCCAGCCAGAACGCCGACCCGACTTTATATTCAAACGAGTGTGTGTTTCTGCCCGGTCTGATTGGCCAATTCACCCAGGCGATCATGGCATTTATCCGCCAGTCGGCGCCAAAGGCGAAGTTTGAGGTGCTGTACCCGCCGGATGTCAATGACACTCCACTCAACAGGTTGATTAACTATCCTACAGCCTACTGGACGCCGGCGAATTTGGCTTGTCTCAAGACCGAAAACTTCACTTACGCAGGCGATCGTAATTTGGATCTGGCCCGCCAGTCGATTGAGTTGCCGAAACAGCTTGGCTTTCCCGCATCGCAAAGTAGCCATCTGGTGGGGATCAGCGATTACACGACTCCGTGGTTAAAGGAATGGAGCCTGGCGGTAGCGGCGGGAATGGAATCGGTGGTGCTTTTTGCGCTGGACCAGTTGTGCCTCATCGGTTACTCGCTGCCACTGAGCATGAGAGTTGTCCGGGCGAGGTTCATGGGTGGGTAGTTATTGTCGTGGCTGGAGGCCTTCGGCCGCGTGCTGTAGAGCATCTATCTGCATGACCGCTCCCTGTGGCCGCGGCTCCGAGAGTGGCTAACGCTGGTTCGATTTCAGAATCTTCTTGCGCAGGCGAATGGAGGCCGGTGTGACCTCGACTAACTCGTCGTCGCGGATGAACTCGATAGCCTGTTCCAGGTTCAGGATGCGCGGCGGCACCAGCCGGATAGCTTCATCGGCGGTGGAGGCGCGCATGTTGGTGAGCTTCTTCTCCTTGACGATGTTGACGTCCAGATCCTTCTCGCGCGCGTTTTCGCCGATCACCATTCCCTCATAAACTTCGGCGCCGGGGGCAATGAAAATCTCGCCTCGCTCCTGCAAATTGAAAATGGCGTGGCCGGTGGCTCTGCCGGGCCGGTCCGCCACCAGCGACCCGGTGGGCCGCGAAGGAATATCGCCTTGCCACTCGATGTAACCGTAGAAGAGCGAATTCATAATGGCGGTGCCGCGCGTGTCCGTGAGGATCTCGCTACGCAGGCCGATGAGACCGCGCGAAGGGATGTGGAACTCCAGACGCACCCGGCCCGAGCCGTGGTTCACCATTTTGTTCATCTTGCCCTTGCGCGCGCCCAGCTTTTCAATCACCACGCCGAGGAAACCCTCCGGGCAATCGATGACCAGCAATTCGACCGGCTCCTCGATCCCGCCGTGGACCTTGCGGGTGAGGATTTCGGGCTTGCCGACAGCCAGCTCAAAACCCTCGCGCCGCATCATCTCGACCAGAATGGCCAGTTGCAGCTCGCCGCGGCCCATCACCTTGAACGTATCGTGTCCCAGTTCCTCGACGCGGATGGAAACGTTGGTGAGCAGCTCTTTGTCGAGCCGCTCGCGCAGGTTGCGTGACGTCACCCATTGTCCCTCGCGGCCGGCGAAAGGCGACGTGTTGATGGTGAACGCCATGGCGATGGTCGGCTCATCGATGGCGACATGCGGCAGCGGCATTGGGGTTTCGACGCTGGTGACGGTCTCGCCGATGGTGATGCCTTCCACGCCGGCGATGGCGAGAATGTCGCCCGGCCGGCCAACCGTTTCGTCCACGCGCTTGAGCCCCTCGAATGAGTAGAGCTTGGTAATCCTGGTGGTCTGGAGCGATCCATCGCGCTTGGCGACAGCCACCGTGTCGCCGTAATTGAGCGTGCCGTGAAAGACGCGGCCGATCGCCAACCGGCCCAGGTAGTCGCTGTAATCCAAATTGGCGACCAGCATCTGCAGAACCTCATCGGGCTCGCCCACGGGCGCTGGAATATGGGCCAGGATGGCGTCGAACAAAGGGCGCAAGTCGGTGGAGGGGTCGTCGAGCGACTCTTTGGCCACGCCGGTCTTCGAGATGGCGTAGAGCACTTTGAAATCGAGCTGGTCCTCGGTGGCATCGAGATCGATGAACAGGTCGTAAATCTCATTGAGCACGTCCTGGCAGCGCGCGTCGGGACGGTCGATTTTGTTGATCACCACGATCGGCGGCAGATGCGCTTCGAGCGCTTTGGAAAGCACGTAGCGCGTCTGCGGCAACGGTCCTTCGCTCGCGTCCACCAGCAGCATCACGCCATCGACGATCTTGAGCGCGCGCTCCACCTCGCCGCCGAAATCGCTGTGGCCGGGCGTATCGACGATATTGATTTTGACGCCCTGGTAGCGGACGCCGGTGATCTTACTGAGAATGGTGATGCCGCGCTCGCGCTCGAGATCGTTGGAATCCATGATGCGCTCGACGGTCTGCTCATTGTCGCGGAAGATGCCGCTCTGGTGGAGCATGGCATCGACCAGCGTGGTTTTCCCGTGATCGACGTGGGCGATGATGGCGACATTGCGGATGGCTGTATTGCTGATCTTCATCGATTGATTTCGGTTGGAAGAGTTTCGGGCGCCGCCGGTGGCGGGCCGCGAACTTTCAGTTTAGCATTGTGGCCCCCGCGCGCGATGGATTTGTCATGATAGGGCCATGCGAGTTCGTGAATTGGCCGAGTGGCTGGGCGCCACATTTGAAGGCGACGGCGAGAAGGAACTGACGGGCGCGGGGGCGATTGAATCGGCCGGCGCATCAGAGCTGGCGTTTGTCGGCGGGCGGAAAGCCGCGGCGCAGGCCGAAAGCTCGCCGGCGGGTTGTCTGCTGGTGCCGCTCGATTGGCCGAGCCCGTGTTACCGCACGGTGATCCGCGTGCCGGAACCGCGCACGGCGTTCGCGCGCGCGATGAGCCGCTTCTATCCGACGGCGGAAATCAAGCCCGGCGTGCATCCCACGGCGGTGGTGGGCGCCGGCGTCGAACTGGGCGCGCTGGCATACGTGGGACCGCACGCGGTGGTGGGCGACGGAACGCGCGCCGGCGTGGCTGTGAGCATCGGCGCGGGCTGCGTGGTCGGCAAGCGCGTGGTGTTGGGCGACGGCACCGTGCTCAATCCCAACGTCACCATATACGACAACGTGGATATAGGCCGCGGCGTCATCATTCACTCCGGCGCGGTGATTGGCGCGGACGGATTCGGCTACGTCAACGAGCACGACCGCTGGCACAAGTTTCCGCAGGTGGGGCGCGTGGAGATCGGCGACTTTGTGGAGATTGGCGCGAACTGCTGCATCGACCGCGCCGCGCTCGGGGTGACCGTGATCGGCGAGGGAACCAAGCTCGACAACATGGTGCACGTGGCGCACAACTGCCGCATCGGCCGCCACGTGGTGGTGGCGGCGCAGACCGGGTTTTCCGGTTCGGTGGTGGTGGAGGATCACGCCGTGATCGGCGGCCAGGTGGGGATTGGCGACAAGGCGCGGATCGAATCGCGGGCCGTGCTCGGCTCCGGCTGCGGGGTGCTCACGTCGAAGGTGGTGCATTCCGGAGAGACGGTGTGGGGCACGCCCGCGCGGCCGCTGCGCCAGCATCTGGAGCAGCTCGCCAACTTAGCCAAGCTGCCGGAGCTGCGGCGCGAGGTGTTGGAGCTGAAGCGGAGGGTGGCGGAGTTGGCGCGGTAGAGCGCGGGCAAACTGCCGGCGTTCAGCGCCGGAAAATGACGTCCTGGTCCTAAAGAAAATGGGAAACACGTAGCCTGGCACGGCTTTTATGGCACGGCTTTTGAGAATAGGAGAGCATTGTGGCTGCCAAAATCCTAATGGTTCTTAGCGCAAGCATTGTCTTCGCCCTCGGAGCCATTCACCTCGTCTACACGTTTAGCGGACCAGAACTCACGCCGCGTGACCCTGCGCTGCAAGTGGGCATGAATCGGGTTTCGCCTGTCATTACGAAGGAAACAACAATGTGGCGGTGCTGGGTGGGCTTCAATGCAAGCCACAGCATGGGACTTATTTTGTTCGGCTTAGTTTTCGGATATCTCGCATTCGTTCACGGCCAACTCCTCTTTCGGTCTCCGTTTCTGCTCATTGTCGGGTTCGCAATGCTTGCCGGTATTCTTGCTCTCTGCAAGGTTTACTTCTTCAGTGCGCCTTTCACAGGCATCGGTGTGGCTTTGGCCTGCTACGTCGCCAGCATCGTGCTATCGCGGACCTAACAATCGGAGCTGGGGATCTTGAAACTTCTGAACTGCGTCTGGACCGGGAGTGGGTCTGGCCCCAGATTCTTTTGAGATGAGCATCGCTTCGATGCGGAGTTCCGTCGGGAAAAATCGCGCGGATCAGGCTGGCGCTCTTCCCCAAGCCTGCGAGGCCTCTGCGGGAAACGGTGACTCGGTAGCAAGATAACCGCTCCCTGACGGTCGCGGCTCCGATAGGTCACGAGCGCGATCGGAGCCGCGGCCGTCAGGGAGCGGTTATGCAGGTATCGCGAAACCGATCCAAGACCTGCACCGCGTGGCGACGGCCCTGGGGGAAGGTCAGGCGACCAGACTGGATGTAGCGCCCCCCCTACATCACCCTTAGCGCGCTCGGCCCTGGGATTGTTCTCACCCAGGAGTTCATTTCGCGTTCGTTTTGCAGTAAGTCGCGCAGGGTGGCTTTGCCGACTACCTGGTCCACCGCGACCTGCACGGCGCGCCAGAGCGAACGGACGGAGCAATCTACCGAGCGCGTGCAGATGGATGCCTGGCCGGTGTGGCTGTCGCAAAAATCGCTTTCGAACAAGCGGCCGCCCAGCGCGTCGAGGACGTGGCCGATGACGATGGTCCCGGCCGGGCGCGCCAGCTTATAGCCGCCATCCTTGCCGCGCGCGGCTTTGACGAAACCGCCTTTGCGCAGCACGCGCAGTATCTTGGCGGCGTATGCGGGCGAGACGCCTTCGGCCTGGCTGATCTCCGGGATCGTCAGTCCGCTGCCGGCTTCGGTGGCATATGCCAAGCGCACCAGGCAGCGCACGCCGTACTCTTCATTGGCGCTCAGCTTCATCCGCGCATCCTCGCAATGGGAATGAGATCGTCGATGCCGAGCGCCAGCTTGGCGGCTTCCGACATGCGGTCTTTCGACCAGGGCGGATCGAAGGTCAGGTCCAGCTTGACGCTCGCGACGCCCGGTACGGCGCGTGCGCGGCGCTCCACTTCGGCGGGCAGCGAGCCGGCCACCGGGCAATTGGGCGCGGTGAGCGTCATGAGGATGCGCGCGTTGCCGCCTTCATCCACATCGAGCGAATAAATCAGACCGAGCTCGTAGATGTTGACAGGCATCTCCGGGTCATAGACGCTGCGCAGCGCGGCGACGATATCGTCCTTCAAGCTCATTCGGTCTTCAACCTTGTTCAGCCTTCATGCCACAGTTGGCAGGCGGAAGCGCCTGCCCCACCTTGGTTCGGACCGTAAGTGGGGCAGGCGCTTCCGCCTGCCAACTGTCAGGTTCGGTCTTCAATCTGGTTCAGTCATCGAACTCATTCGGTGGTAACCGGTTCTTCCTTGTTTTCGAGCGCCGATTTCAGCGTGTGCCATGCGAGGGTCGCACACTTGACGCGCGCCGGGTAATCGCGCACGCCGCAGAAGACCACCAGCTTGCCCAGTTCCTGAGTCACCGGCGAATCGGTGGTGAGCAGGTCATGGAACCGCTCCAGCAGCTTGAGCGCTTCCTCGCGTTTGAGGCCCTTCAGGCTTTCGGTCATCAACGATGCCGAGGCGGTGGAGATGGCGCACCCGCTGCCGACGAAGCTGGCGTCTTCGACGACGTCATCCTTCATTTTGAGATACAGCTTCAATTTGTCGCCGCAGAGCGGATTGTAGCCCTCGGCCTGATGGTTGGCGCCGCCCAGAACGTGGCAGTTCCGGGGGTGCTTGCTGTGATCGAGAATAGTTTCCTGATAAAGGTCGTCAACCATTAGCTGAAGACCTCCTTTACTTTGCGCAGGCCAGCGACGAGCGCGTCGATTTCCTGCACGGTGTTGTAAAACGCGAGCGAGGCGCGCGTGGTGGCGGGCACGCCGAATCGGTCCATCACCGGCTGCGCGCAATGGTGCCCGGTGCGCACCGCGATTCCCATCCGGTCGAGCACCGTGCCGATGTCGTGCGGATGAATGCCCTCGATCACGAACGAGAGCACGGCCGCTTTCTCTCTCGCGGTGCCGATCATCCGCAAACCGGGAATCTGTTCGAGCGCTTGCGTGCCATATACCAGGAGTTCGTGTTCGTAAGCGGCGATGCGGTCGAGACCGATGTGATTCAAGTAATCGACCGCGGCGCCCAACCCGATGCCGCCGGCGATGTTCGGCGTTCCAGCTTCGAACTTATAGGGCAAGTCGGCATAAGTGGTCTTCTCGAGAGTGACCGTCTTGATCATATCGCCGCCGCCCTGATACGGAGGCATGGCGTTCAGCAACTTACTCTTGCCGTATAAGATGCCTATGCCGGTCGGTCCCACCATCTTATGGCCCGATATCGCGTAGAAATCGGCGTCGAGCGCCTGTACGTCCACCTTCAAGTGCGGCGCCGCCTGCGCGCCATCGATCAGCGCCAGCGCGCCGGCGCGGTGCGCCATCGAGATGATTTCAGCAACCGGGTTGATGGTGCCGAGTGCGTTGGAAACATGCGTCACGGCGACTAACTTCGTGCGCGGGTTGAGCAGCTTTGTATATTCCTCGAGGATGAGCTCGCCGCGGTCGTTAATGGGAATCACGCGCAGCTTCGCGCCGGTCGACTCGCATAGCATTTGCCACGGCACGATGTTGGAGTGGTGCTCCATCGTCGAGATAATAATCTCGTCGCCTTCCCGTACGTTCTTGTGTCCCCAGCTCGAGGCCACCAGGTTGATGCCCTCGGTGGTGCCGCGCACGAAGATCAGCTCGCTCTTCGAGCGCGCATTGAGGAAACGCTTCATCTTGGCGCGCGTCAATTCGTAGGCCGCGGTGGAGCGCTGGCTCAACTCATGCACGCCGCGGTGTATGTTGGCGCAATCCACTTCGTGAAACTTGGCGATAGCTGCGATCACCGCCATCGGCTTCTGCGCGGTCGCCGCGTTATCCAGATACACCAGCGGCTTGCCGTGTATGGCCTGTTTCAGAACCGGGAAATCCTCCCGGATCCGTTCCACATCGAAGCTAGCCGCGATCTCAGTAGTTAGAGCGCTCATGGAATTTCTCGGATAGAACCTTCTCCAGTTGGTTCCGCAATTCCGGAATCTTGATGCGGTCGATGATATCCTGCGCGAACGCCTGGGTCAGCAGGCTGCGCGCCTGCGCCTTGCCGATGCCGCGCGATTGCAGATAGAACAGCGACTCCGCGTCGAGTTGGCCGATGGTCGCACCGTGCGTGCAGCGCACGTCGTCGGCATGAATTTGTAACTCGGGTTTCGTGTCGATCACCGCGTCGTCGGATAGCACCAGGTTCTTGTTGGTCTGCTTGGAATCGGTCTTCTGGGCGTCCTTGCGGACGATGATGCGCCCGTTGAAGACGGCGCTCGAGTGGCCGTCCAGAATGCCCTTGTAGAGTTCGTGGCTCGTGCCGTGCGGCTTGGCGTGGTCGATCACAGTGTGATTATCGACGTGCTCTGTGCCGCTGACCAGATACAGGCCGTTCACAGTGGCTTCGGCGCCTTCGGAAAGTGTCGCCCCGATGTCATTACGAACCAGCGCGCCGCCTAACGAGATATTGTGGGTGGTGAAATTGGCGCTGCGGCCGAGAGACACCTGCATGGTGGCGATGTGAAACGCCTCCGGCGATTCGCGCTCGATTTTGTAATGATCGATCACCGCGCCATCACCGGCGACAATCTCCGTCACGGCATTGGTGAAGTAATGGCCCGCGCCCTTGTAAGTCTCGACGATGGTGCACTGCGCGCCGGGCGCGACCACGATGAGCGTCCGCGGATGGACAGATACGGGGGCCGGCTCGTTCGGATCGCGCGCCACATCTGGCGGAACTTCGTACGTGATTTCGATGGGGTCCGTGAAGACGCCGCGAGGAACCCGCAGCGCAACGATGCCGCAGCAGAGCAGAGCTGTGTTGAGCGCCACGAACGCGTTCTGTTCGAATCCGGCGTAGCGGCTCAAATGGCGTTCGTACTCTTCCGCGGAGAGTTCCTCGATGGCGGACGGCGTGACCAACAACTTGTCCGCGTGGCCCTTGCGGAATGCCTGCCGCGCGATCGGCGCCACGTTGGTGAATCGCCACTCTTCGTCGCGCGTGGTGGGAAATCCCAGCTCGGTGAAACGCGCGAAGGCGCTGTCGCGCAGATGTTGCAGCCACGGCTCCGCGGGTTCCTGGCGGGTGAACTCGAACAGCCAATTGCCGACCTGTTGAGCCGCCGTCGTCATCGCCTGCCCACCACCTCAGCTTCGTCCTGGATTCCCAGCGCCGCGTAGCCGCCCGCTTCCAGCTCCAGCGCCAGCTCCTTGCCGCCCGATTTCACGATCCGTCCGTCGGCCAATACGTGCACGTAGTCCGGCACGATCTCGCTCAGCAGCCGCTGGTAGTGCGTCACCACAACCATGGCGCGCTCGGCGCTGCGCATGGCGTTCACGCCCGCCGCCACCAGCTTGAGCGCGTCGATATCGAGGCCCGAATCCGTCTCGTCCAGAATCGCCAGCCGCGGCTCCAGCACCGCCATTTGGAAGATTTCGTTGCGCTTCTTTTCGCCGCCCGAAAAGCCCGCATTCACGGGCCGGTTCAGCAGCGCCTGGTCCATGTTCATGGCGGTCATCTTGGCGCGGATCCGCTCGAGAAAATCCATCGCATCCAGCTCCGGCAGGTTGCGGTGTTTGCGAATCGTATTCAGCGCGGCTTTCAGGAAATACATATTGCTGACGCCGGGGATTTCGACCGGATACTGAAACGCCAGGAAAATGCCCTCGCGCGCGCGGTCCTCGGGGGAGAGCGCCAGCAGGTCCTTGCCATCGTACGTCACCTGGCCGCCGGTCACGTGGTACAGTTCGCGCCCGGCCAGCACCTGCGCCAGCGTACTCTTGCCGGAGCCATTCGGACCCATGATGGCGTGCACTTCGCCGGCTTCGACGGTGAGGTCGATGCCCTTCAGAATCTCGCGGTCGGCGACCGTCGCGTGCAGATCTTTGATCTCTAACAATGCCATTCAGTCCTCGTCAGATCAGCCTCGTTAACTTACTTGGGCGCGATTCATAACAGCTACTTAACCGCTCCCTTTGGTCGCGGCTCCGTTTGGTCGCGGCTCGTTTGGTCGCGGCTCCGATCACCCTACGCTTCCTTCCAGACTTACGCCGAGCAGCTTCTGCGCCTCGACGGCGAATTCCATCGGCAACTCGCGGAACACTTCCTTGCAGAATCCGTGTACGATCATCGACACCGCGTCTTCGCTCGAGATGCCGCGCTGCCGGCAGTAGAAAATCTGGTCCTCGCCGATCTTCGACGTCGAGGCCTCGTGCTCCAGTTGCGACGACGTGTTCTTCACTTCCAGGTACGGGAACGTGTGCGCGCCGCATTGGTCGCCCAGCAGCAGCGAATCGCACTGCGAATAGTTGCGCGCGTGGGTCGCATTCTTGAGGATTTTGACTCCGCCGCGATAGGTGTTCTGCCCGTGGCCGGCCGAAATCCCCTTCGATACGATCGTCGAAGTGGTGTTCTTGCCGATGTGGATCATCTTGGTGCCGGTGTCGGCCTGCTGATAGTTGTTGGTCAGCGCCACCGAGTAGAACTCGCCCACCGAATGGTCGCCAATCAAGAGGCAGCTCGGGTACTTCCAGGTGATCGCCGATCCGGTCTCCACCTGCGTCCACGAGATTTTCGAATTCACGCCGCGGCACGCCCCGCGCTTGGTGACGAAATTGTAGATGCCGCCCTTGCCTTCTTTGTCGCCGGGGTACCAGTTCTGCACCGTCGAATACTTGATCTGCGCGCGGTCGAGCGCCACCAGCTCCACCACCGCCGCGTGCAACTGGTTGGTGTCGCGCATCGGCGCCGTGCAGCCTTCCAGGTAGCTCACATAAGCGTCGTCGTCCGCGATGATCAGCGTGCGTTCGAACTGTCCCGTGTCCTTGGCGTTGATGCGGAAGTAGGTCGAGAGCTCCATGGGGCAGCGCACGCCCTTGGGCACGTAGCAGAACGAGCCATCGCTGAACACGGCCGAATTCAATGCCGCGAAAAAGTTGTCCGACGACGGCACCACCGTGCCCAGGTACTGCCGGACCAGTTCCGGGTATTCGTGGACCGCTTCCGAGAACGAGCCGAAGATGACGCCCATCGCCTTCAGCTTTTCCTTGAACGTGGTGGCGACGGACACGCTATCGAACACGGCATCCACGGCGACGCCCGACAGGATTGCCCGCTCTTGCAGCGGAATGCCCAGCTTTTCGTAGGTGCGCAGCAGCTCCGGGTCTACTTCGTCCAGGCTCTTGGGCGCGTTCTTTTTGCTCTTCGGCGCGGCGTAATAAATGATGTCCTGGTAGTCGATCTTCGGGTAGTGCACGTTGGCCCAGGTCGGCTCGGTCATGGTGAGCCAGTGCCGGTAGGCTTTCAGCCGCCATTCGAGCAGCCATTCGGGCTCGCGCTTCTTGGCCGAAATCAGGCGAACCACGTCTTCGGAGAGGCCGCGGGGGATCGAGTCGGCCTCGATATCGCTGACGAACCCCCACTTATATTCCTGATTCGCAATCGTTTCGATGGTGTTGGTCGAATCGCTCACCGGCGCAACTCCTAAGCTGTTGGACTATAACCAGATTACCCAATCTGTACTTTATAGTCAAGATTGCTCAGCTAATGGATGCAGAGGCGGGCCGAACGGTCGCGAAATGTGGCCGGACGGCCGGGGAAAGGCTACGCTGCCGGTTCGGGCCTACCCAGCCGAAAGCCCCGCCAGAGGCAAACGCCCAGCGCTGCCTGCCAGAGCGTGAAGCACAGCGTGATGAACGCCCACTCGGGGATCGGCAGATGGTCTCCGGCGATCACCCACCAGGCGAAGGGCAGGCCGAAGACGCCGCCCGAGAGCGCGCCAATTCCCACGGCGCGCATGCCGGGCGCCTGGCGCTTGGCCAGCGCGGTCGCCACGCTGACTCCCAAGCCGCCCACCAGGCCGGCCAGGTACATCGCGGCTATCCTCTTCAATGACGGCCCATCGGTAGCGAGCCACAGCGCCATCCGGTGGGCCAGTTGCCAGACGGCGGCGTCGACAATCACCAGCTCGATGCCTGTAGCCAGGCGCCCGACGCACAGCCACGCGGCGGCGATGCCGAACGGAATGGGGAGCAGGAAGTTGCCCCAACTGCTCCAGCCCTCCAAGTTCACCAACTGGGAGGACGCTGCGCCGCACACGCCAAACAGCAGCGCGGCGTGTGCCCAACGGATACTGCTCTGTGACCACATCGCCACAATCTTACTGCCATTCATGGCTACAGTGCAGTTTTATTCTCGCGATCCCTTCGGCATGGCAGAAGCCGTGCCGTCTCTCGGAGATGTCGTTGGTCTTGGTTTGGATAGTGCGAGACAGTCGGTTGGCAGGCGAAAGCGCCTGCCCCACTTTGATTGCGCGTGCGATTCCTGCGCTGGCTGGTGCGCCGCCAGCCGGCGAGGAAACCGCAGGCTGCCTGACGGACGATCAGGCTCACGTGTGCCGAGCGGACACCACTCTGTGACAGTAGCGCGACAATCTTACTGCCATTCCTCATGACCATGCAGTTTTTCCTTGCCACGCCCCGGCTTTCGAAGGACACTGGTGGTTCAAGGAGAGATTCCCAGTTGGAAAGAAATGGCCGTAAGGGCTCCGTGGTGGTCGAGCCCACTGAACGATGGACGCCGCAGGTCGCCAGCGACTTCTATGACGTGGCGAGCTGGGGCAAGGGCTACTTTTCGGTCGGCGACAACGGCCACGTCCTGGTCCACCCGGAAAAGGACCCGGCGCGCTCGATCGATCTCAAGGAACTGGTCGACACGCTGGTGCTGCGCGGCATCGATCTGCCTATCCTGGTCCGCTTCGCCGACATCCTCAAGCATCGCCTTGGCGAATTGCACGCGGCCTTTCAAACCGCCATCGCCGAACATCATTACCAGGGCGAGTACTGCTGCGTGTATCCGATCAAGGTCAACCAGCAGCGGCAGGTGGTGGAGGAGGTCATCGAGTTCGGCAAGCCCTTCCGCTTCGGGCTGGAAGCAGGTTCCAAACCCGAATTGATCGCCGTGATGGCGCTAGCGGATAACGACACGCCCATCATCTGCAACGGTTTCAAGGACGATGAGTACATCGAGCTGGCGATGCTGGCGCAAAAGGTGGGCCGCCAGATCATCCCGGTGGTCGAAAAGTATACCGAGCTCCACCTGATCCTGAAGTACGCGGCGCGGGTCGGCGTGCGGCCCAGAATCGGCCTGCGGGTCAAGCTGGCCAGCCGCGGCTCCGGCCGCTGGAAATCGTCGGGCGGCTACCGCTCCAAGTTCGGCCTCTCCGCCACGGAGGCGGTGCGCGCTTTGCAGGAGTTGAAGGATTTCGGCATGGCCGATTGCCTCAACCTGCTCCACTTCCACCTGGGCAGCCAGATCACCAATATCCGCCAGATCAAGGGAGCCGTGAACGAAGCGGTTCGCGTGTACGTGGACTTGTACCGGGCCGGGGCCGGCCTCAAGTACCTCGACGTGGGCGGCGGCCTCGGCATCGATTACGATGGCTCGCAGACGGATTTCGAATCGAGCGTCAATTACACGCTTCAGGAATACGCCAACGATATCGTCTATCACGCGCAGAGCGTGTGCGACGAAAGCGAAGTGCCGCATCCGACCATCATCACCGAAAGCGGGCGCGCCATTGCCGCCTATCACAGCGTGCTCGTCTTCAACGTCCTGGGCGTCTCCGGCATGGGCGATAGCGACACTCCCGCCGAGCCGCCCGCCGACGCCGAACAGCCGCTCATCGACCTGCAGGAGACCTACCGCGGACTCACCGCCAAAAATCTGCTCGAAAGCTATCACGACGCGCAGCAGGCGCTCGATCAGGCGCTCAACCTGTTCAGCCTCGGCTATCTTTCGCTCGAACAGCGCTGCGTGGCGGAGAACCTCTACTGGGCGATCACGCGCAAGATCCAGAAGCTGGCCAGCGAGCTCGACTATTTCCCCGAGGAGTTGGAGGGCATCGACGCCATGCTCTCCGACACGTATTTCTGCAATTTCTCCCTCTTCCAAAGCATGCCGGACAGTTGGGCGATCAATCAGCTCTTCCCCATCATGCCGATCCATCGCCTGGAAGAACAGCCGCTCCGCCCCGCCGTGCTGGGCGATATCACCTGCGATTCCGACGGCAAAGTGGATGCCTTTATCGACCGCCGCGACGTGAAGCGTACGCTGATGCTGCATCCGTTCGCCGGCGGCGACTATTACCTGGGCACCTTCCTACTCGGCGCCTACCAGGAGATCCTGGGAGACCTGCACAACCTGTTCGGCGACACCAACGCGGTTCACGTGCGGCAGGGACCGACCGGCGAAGTGATTCTCGATTCCGTGATCAAGGGCGATACCGTGCGCGAGGTGCTCAACTACGTGCAGTTCTCCTCCGAGCACCTGGTGGCGAAGCTGCGCCGCGACGCGGAATCCGCCCTGCGCGAAGGCCGCCTCACCTATGAGGAAACCGGAGCCCTGCTGAAGTTTTACGAAGAGGGCCTGCACGGCTACACGTATCTGGAAGACGTGCACGAGCGGTAGGGCATGCTTTTGGCTTGCCCGCTTCCAAGAAGCCGAGAAGAACCAATTTCAAGCCACAGATGAACACGGATCAACACAGATAAGATTCTCGGTTTCTTATCCGCGTTCATCGGTGTTTATCTGTGGCCAGCACTCTCTCTCTCTCTCTCGTTCACGACGGCCGCCGAAACTCGCCCCGCCCCACATGCGTGTTACGCTGAAATTTCCCTATGAGCAGCATTGTCATCACCCTGCCCGACGGCAGCCAGAAGCCCGTCGAATCGGGTACGCGTCCCATCGACGTCGCCCAAGACATTAGCCCGCGCCTGGCCGACGCCGCCATCGCCGCCAAGATCGACGGCGAGCTGGTCGATCTGAATCGGCCAATTGAAAAGGACGCGAAACTCGAGATCCTCACCGCCAAGAACCCCGAGTCGTTGTACATCTACCGCCATTCGACAGCGCACCTGCTGGCAGCGGCCGTGCTCGAACTCTACCCGGAAACCAAGCTCGGCATTGGCCCGCCCATCGACAACGGCTTCTATTACGACTTCGACCGAGCGGTTCCGTTCACTCCCGAGGATCTCGAAAAGATCGAAAAAAAGATGTGGGAGATCCAGGCGCGCAAGCTTCCCTATGAGCGCGTTTACACCCGCAAGGAAGACGGTCTCAAGAAATACGCCGACGCCTGGATGAAGTGCGAGCTGATCGAAGAAAAGGCCGACGAGGTTTTCAGCGAATACACGCTGGGGCCGCATTTCATCGATTTCTGCCGCGGCCCGCACCTGCCCGACACTTCGAAGATCAAGGCTTTCAAGCTGCTCTCCATCGCCGGCGCTTACTGGAAAGGCAGCGAGCACAACAAGCAGTTGCAGCGCATTTACGGCACCGCGTTTTTCACTCCCAAAGAGCTGGACGCGCATCTCAAGCAGATCGAAGAAGCCAAGAAGCGCGACCACCGCAAGCTCGGCAAGGACCTGGACCTGTTCAGCATTCAGGAACTGGCCGGGCCTGGGCTGATCTTCTTCCATCCCAAGGGCGGCATCATCCGCAAACAGCTCGAAGACTGGATGCGCGACCAATACCTGCGGCGCGGCTACTCGCTCGTGTACACGCCGCACGTGGCACGCTTCGATCTCTGGAAGACTTCCGGCCACGCGGGTTTTTACGCCGCCAACATGTTCTCTCGCATGGAGCTGGATGACGCGGAATACCAGCTCAAGCCGATGAACTGCCCTTTCCACATCCTGATTTACAAGGATAAGCAACACAGCTATCGCGATCTTCCGGTGCGGCTCGGCGAGCTGGGGACGGTGTATCGTTATGAGCGCTCCGGCGTGCTGAATGGCTTGTTCCGCGTGCGCGGCTTCACGCAGGATGACGCGCACATCTTCTGCACTCCCGAGCAGATCGAAGACGAAATCGTGAACTGCCTCCAGTTCGCGGTGGATACGCTCACCACTTTCGGCTTCGACAAGTATGAAGCCGAGCTTTCCACCTGGGACAACGGCGCGAGCGGCAAGTACGATGGCGTGCCCGAGCAGTGGAAGGTCGGCGAAGACGCCCTCCGCCACGCCACCGAGCGTCTCAACATCAAAGTGAAGGTGATGCCCGATGAAGCCGCATTCTACGGGCCGAAGATCGACGTGAAGCTGGTGGATGCGATCGGCCGCCCATGGCAGCTCTCCACCGTGCAGTTCGATTTCACCCTGCCGCGCCGCTTCGAGCTCGAGTACATCGGCGAAGACGGCAAGGCGCATCAGCCGCTGATGGTGCACCGCGCGCTCTATGGCTCCATCGAGCGCTTTTTCGGCATCCTGATCGAGCACTACGCGGGCGCGTTCCCCGTGTGGCTGTCGCCGATTCAAGCCATCGTGCTGCCCATCACCGACCGCCAGACCGAATATGCACGCGGTATCCAAAAGCAGCTCTATGACGCGGGCATTCGCGCCACGGTGGACGACCGCAGCGAAAAGGTCAACCTCAAAATCCGCGATGCGCAGATGCAGAAGATTCCCTACATGCTGGTGGTCGGCGACCGCGAGCAGCAGAGCGGCTGCGTAGCCGTCCGCCAGCGCAAACACGGCGACCAGGGCGTCAGGCCTCTGCCAGAGTGCATCGCCGCCATCCGCGCCTTAATCGACAGCAAAGCGGTAGCCGACTAGCATCTGGTCTCTGAAGTTCGTTGGCAAAGCCACACGGGGCGTATTCATTCCCGCGCGAAAGCGAGCAAGGGAGCGATGTCGTGAGAGCCGGCGGCGCGTAAGGCGGCGATATACTGCTGCCGCGCGACGCCGGGGTCCCGCAGGTTCTTCCGTCCCCACGAAAACCGTTTACCGCCGAGCTGCATGATGAGAAGATTCCTCCGGCGCGAGCGGGGTTGCGGCATGGTCCGGTTCGAGAATCTCGTTCACGTTTCGTCCCAGAACAGCCGTGGGTTGGTGCGACGGATAATCTCATCGAGCCGCGCCTCGGCGTCCTTGGGCCTGGCTGTCACCGCCTGGCCCTCCAGCAGCATCGAGTGCTCTACCGGCTCAAGGCGCCGGCGCGCGAACATGCGAGCTCGCTCGCGAACCATCGTCTCCAGCGGCTTGTTCGGCACCAGCGAATAGACCAGCGTGCAGTCGAGGGCGGCCGCAACGCGCTGCAATGTTGCCAGTTGAATGGTGCCCTTCACTTCCGATTGTTCGAGCGCGACGACGGAGGGTTGCGCGATTCGAAGCCGCTTTGCGAGCTGCGCCGAAGACATGCCGAGCGCCGCGCGGATGGCAGGCGAAAGCGCCTGCCCCACGGCCCGAGCACACTAGTTGTTCTGCTTGACGCACTACGCTAGATTACGCTTACCCGATTTCCAGCCGGACCACGGTTTCCAGGTGAAACGTCTGCGGGAACAGGTCCACTAGTGTCATGGCGGCGATGCGGTATCCGGCGGCGGTCAGGCCCGCCAGGTCGCGCGCCAGCGTGGCGGGATCGCATGCCACAATCGCCAGCCGGCGCGGTTTGAGCGTGGCCAGCCGCTCGACCATGGCTTTGCCGAGACCGGCCCGCGGAGGATCGGCCAGCACGAAGTCAGGCGTGCGCTCCAGTTTTGCGAGCATCGCCTCCGCCGTAGCCTGTTGCGCCTTGACGCCGGCCAGCCCGGCGCGCTCGGCGTTGAAGCGCAGGTCGCGCACCGCGCCTCCGCCCGATTCGACCGCATTCACCCGGCGAAAGCGCCGCCCCAAAGCCAGCGAAAAAAGTCCCACGCCGGCGTAAAGGTCGAGCGCGGTTTCGCCTCCAGCCCCATCCAGGGCCGCTTCCACCAACCGATCGGCCAGAAACCGGTTGACCTGGAAAAAGGAATTGCTGCTGACGCGAAAACGTCCGCCGTAATCGAGCGCGCCTTCCACCAGCCCCGGAATGCGCTCGCCGCACCACTCGAAAAAGCGGCGCGCCACCGGCCGCTTGGTGTCGATGATGTTGATCTGCACGCGCTCTTCGTCGCTGAACACCTCGATGGTTTCCATGAACAGCGGCCAGCGCGGCTCCTGCGCCATCTGGTTCAGGCTGGCAATGGCCTGGTTAATCTTGGGCGACGAGATCGGGCAATCGTCGATCGGGCACAGGCTGTGCGAGCGCGGCTCGCGATAGCCGATCTTCCGTTCCTCGACGTGCAACTGCGCGCGGTTGCGATACCCCCACGCGGGACCGGTCACCATCGCGATCTCGGCCGGCGGCTCGATCTTCCCGATCCGGCGCAGTTCCTCGATTAAAATGTCGCGCTTGGCCAGCAACTGGTATTCGTAGGGCGCGTGCTGATAGTGGCATCCGCCGCAGCGGCCGAAAACCGCACAGCCGGCGGCCACCCGTTCCGGCGCGGCCTCCAACACTTCCAGCGTGCGCGCCTGCACCATGCCCGGCTTCTCGCTGCGCGCGATGGCGCGGATCCGCTCGCCCGGCAGCACGAATGGCGCGAACACCACGCGCCCATCCAGACGCGCCAGCCCGTCGCCGCCGTACACCAGTTTTTCCACCCGCACTTCGAAATTGCTTACGATAGGACTTACTCCCGAATCTCTTACCATGAAAACACGAGTCTTCTCCGGCATGCAGCCAACCGGAAACCTGCACATCGGCAACTACCTGGGCGCCCTCAAGAATTGGGTGCGCATCCAGAACGATTATGAGTGCATCTTCTGCATCGTCGACTTGCACGCAATAACGCTTTACCAGGATCCCGCCGCGCTGCGCCGCAAGATTGAAGAAACAGCCGCGCTCTATCTCGCTGCCGGTATCGACCCCACCACTTCTTCCATTATGGTGCAATCGGCGGTGCCCGCGCACGCCGAGCTCTCCTGGATGCTCACCTGCGTGACGCCGGTCGGCTGGCTGGAGCGCATGACGCAGTACAAGGCCAAATCGGGGAAGCAGGAATCGGTGAGCTCCGGGCTGCTGGAATACCCCGTTCTGATGGCCGCCGACATTCTGCTCTACCAGGCCGGCATCGTTCCGGTGGGCGAAGACCAGGCCCAGCACCTGGAGCTGACCCGCGACATCGCGCAACGTTTCAATTCGCTCTACGGCGAAACCTTCGTGGTGCCAGGCACCAGCCTGCCGGCGGTGGGAGCCCGCGTGATGGGCCTCGACGACCCCACGCAGAAAATGAGCAAATCGGCCACCGGCCAGAACCACGCAGTTGCATTGCTCGATCCGCCGGCGGCCATCCGCAAGACCATCATGCGCGCCACCACCGATTCGAATCCGGCAGTGGACTTCGATACCGCCGGCCCCGGCGTCCTCAACCTGCTGGCCATCTATCAGGCTTTCTCGGGCGACAGCGACGAGGCCATGAAGGCGCGCTTCACCGGCATGCGCTACGGCGATTTGAAAAAGCAAGTGGCGGAGATGACCATCGCGCACCTGGAACCCTTCCAGACACGCTATCGGGAGATCGCTAACGAGCCGGGCTATCTCGCCGGCGTGCTTCGCCAGGGCGCCGCACGCGTAGCTCCCATCGCCAATCAGACCGTGCACCTGGTGAAAGAGCGCATGGGCCTGTACGTGGGCTGAGCCCCGTGGCCGAGGGCTATCGGGTCTGGCCGGATGCCATCGGTTTGAGGAATGTTCCCTTCTCGAGTTCCTCGAACGCCTCGCGGAGCTGCGCCTGTGTGTTCATCACGATTGGGCCGTACCAGGCCACAGGCTCTTTGAGTGGCTGCCCCGAACACAGCAGAAAACGGATCCCGTCTTCCCCGGCGTGCACCTCGACCTCGTCGCCGCGGTCAAAGAGAATCAGCGAGCGGTTTTCCGCCTCGGCGGGAGGCTTGGTGTCTGCCCATCCGACCGATTCGGTGGGCACCGCGAGCGGTCCCGAAGCGTTGCAGAACTTCCCGCCGCCCGAGAAAACGTACGCGAAAGAGTGGTGCGTTGTTTCCACCGGCAGCGTCTTCCGCTGGCCGGGAGGCACCGATACGTCGAGGTAAGTCGGGTCGGCCGCGATGCCGTCAACCGGTCCGGTGGTGCCCCAGAACTTTCCGCAGACCACGCGGACGTGCGTGCCGTCGTCGTCCGTGATCGCCGGGATATCGCCCGCTTTCACTTCCTGATAACGGGGCGCCGTCATCTTCAGCGACGCCGGGAGATTGGCCCACAACTGGAATCCGTGCATCCTGCCCGTCTTATCGCCCTTGGGCATCTCCTGGTGAACAATCCCGCTTCCGGCGGTCATCCATTGGATGTCGCCTGCGCCAATGGCCCCGCGGTTTCCCATGCTGTCGCCGTGCTCGACTGTACCGGCGAGAACGTAGGTGATGGTCTCGATCCCGCGGTGCGGGTGCCACGGGAAACCCGCCAGGTAATCCTCCGGAACGTCATTGCGGAAGTCGTCGAGAAGGAGGAAGGGGTCGAAGTCGGAAGTGTTGCCGAAACCGAACGCGCGGCGCAGATGCACGCCCGCGCCCTCGATGGTCGGCTTGGCTTGGATCAGTCGTTTCACTGGACGAAGGGACATTTGGACCTCCTGTGCCGAACAGTACAAACGCCGGAGCATGCTATCTCGCTCGCGGCTTTCCGCTAGTGTACATCGAGCGTCGCTGATGAGTGGCGAACTACGCGTGGGAAATGAGTGTCAGGCCAGGCACGCCAAGATAGTCGCCGCGGTTATGCGTCATGAGGGGCACGCCGTATAGCGATGCGGTGGCGGCGATCCAGGCGTCCGCGCATTCAATTCGGCGGCCACCGGCTTGGGCGGCGGCCATTGCTTCGCCCCACTTGCGGCAGAGGTCCGGGCTGGACGGCACCACTGTGAACCGGCCGAGATACAGGTGTAGCCAGCGCAGCCGATGTTCGCCCCAGCGGTACTGAATCGCCCACCGCTCGAGCTCGGCCACGGTCATGAACGAGATCAATGCAACATGCCCGGTGAGTTCCGGATCGTAGCGTAAGCCAATCGGGTGATTCTTGAAAAGGAAAGAGACGACGTCGGTGTCGACGACAATTTGCGTCATGCGGCAGGATCAGTGCGCTTGTGGCCGCGCCACTCGTGGAGGGTCTCCAGAAAATCCTCGACAGACTCGTCCTCGGGCCAGAAGTCGCCGTGCAACACGGATACGTCGGTGATCGGACCAGTTCCCTGTTCGGCCGTCAATTGATCGACGGATGGGTGCCCTGCGGCGGAGTAGTGGACGGATGCCGGCCCGCCGTCTGGCGCGGATTCCCGATGCTGGCGATTGAGTTCGGCCATGGCTTCAACTCCGAGTATACCAGTGGGACCCAAACCACGCCGTGAACTCGCTGCCCCACACGGGCCTGCGCCACGCTACCCTGTGATTTGCCGATGACTCGACGCCAGGCGCTCGCATTGCTTCCTGCCATGGCCGGTAGCTCGTGCGCCAGGCAGGAGAGTGCCGTTGCCGATAACCAGCCGCGGCACCGCGTCGCCGATGTGCTGGCGCCGGCCGCGCTCGACCATGTCCAACTGGGCGGGCTTCTGGGCCGCAAGATCGACGTGTGCGTTCGCAAACGCATCTTCGCGCAGAATTGGGACAAGCTGGTGGCACCGTTTCGCCAGCGCGCGGAGACTGCTTGCTGGCAAACCGAGTTCTGGGGCAAGTGGTTTCTGTCGGCCACGGCCGCGTGTGTGTACTCGCGCGACGCCCAAGCGCGCGCGCGCCTCGGCGATTCCGTGCAGTCTCTCGTCGCCACCCAAACCGCGGATGGGTACATCGGGAACTACGCCGACGGCAGTCACTTGAAGTCCTGGGATATCTGGGGCCGCAAATACACGCTGCTCGGTTTGCTGGCCTGGGTTGATATGACCGGCGACGCCGCGGCTCTCTCGAGCGCCCGCCGGCTGGCCGCGCATCTCATGACCGAGGTCGGCCCCGGCGCGGCCGATATCCTTCGCTGCGGCCTGTTCCGCGGAATGGCATCGAGTTCCGTGCTCGAACCCATCGTGTTGCTCCATCGTCACACCGGCGACGAGCGATTGCTCGGTTTCGCCGAATGGATCGTATCCCGATGGTCCGCGCCCGATGGCCCGCGGTTAGTCGAAAAGGCATTCACCGCGGTTCCGGTGGGGGAGCGGTTTCCGCGTCCGGAGAAACACTGGTTCTCCTGGGAAAACGGCGAGAAGGCCTACGAGATGATGTCGTGCTACGCCGGACTGCTGGAACTCTATCGCGAAACGGGACGCGCGGCATATCGCGATGCGGCGATGCACACGCACGCGAGCATTCTCTCAACCGAGATCAACGTTACCGGCTCCGGCTCTTCCGAAGAGTGCTGGTATGGCGGCAAGGCGCGTCAAACCCAGCCGGCGAAGAATCCCATGGAAACCTGCGTGACGGTGACCTGGATGCATCTTTGCGCGCACCTGCTGCGTCTTACCGGCGACCCGCGCTATGCCGACGCGATCGAGACCACCGCGTACAACGCGCTGCTTGGAGCCATGACGCCGGACGGGTCGGGCTTCGCCAAGTACAGCCCGCTCGCGGGGGTCCGCGAATTCGGCGAGAGGCAGTGCGGCATGGAGCTGAACTGCTGCGAGGCAAACGGCCCGCGCGGCATCATGCTGCTGCCGCAGGTTGCCGTCATGATGGGCGCGGAAGGCCCGGCGTTTAACCTCTATTCGGAAGGCGCCTGGGATTTGCGGTTACCTTCCGGCGCCGCGCTGCGGATCGAGGCGAAAACGGACTATCCCGTCTCCGGCGCGATCGACCTTGTGCTCCATCCCGCGCGGCCGGTATCTTTCCCGGTGCGCCTGCGGATACCGGCATGGAGCGCGCAAACTTCGCTCAGCGTGAATGGCGAGAAGACCGGCGAGGTTCATCCCGGCACGTATGCGATCGTCGAAAGGCGCTGGAAGCTGGGCGACCGCGTGCGGCTGCAATTGGATCTGCGCGGCCGCGTTCTCAGCGCGGCGGATGGATCGCGCCCATATCGGGCGGTCGCGCGTGGCCCGGTGGTTTTGGCGAGGGACGTCAGGCTGGGACACGATGCGATTGACGAACCGGTTGCGGGCTTCGGGGAGGACGGCAGCTTCGTGCCGCTCACGCCCGTCGCGCCAGCGCCGGGAATCGCCATGGCCTTCACAGCCGGCGCTGGCCAGGTACGCTTTTGCGACTACGCTTCGGCCGGCAATACCTGGTCGCCCGATTCGCGATACCGGGTGTGGATGCCGGAACGCCGCTAGAGTTCGAGCGCCGTGCGCAGCCCTTCATCGACGAAGCGTTGCAGGCGCGGAGTCAGCGTGCCGGCATGCTCCGTCAGGGAACTGCGGTCGAGGGTGAGGAGTTGGGAGACGTTCACGACCGAGTCGCGCGGGAGGCCCACCGAACGGGCCGGCAACAGAACATTCCCCGGCGCGTCTGCGAGCTCGAGGTTGCTGGTGATCACGGCTACGATTGCCGTTTGAATCCGGCTGCGATTGAAGGAGTCTGCCTGAATCACGAGCACTGGCCGCCTGAATCCAGGCTCGGACCGGCGAGGCTTGGGAAGCTCCGCCCACCAGATCTCTCCGCGCTGAATCTCGCCCATTTCTACCAGGCGTCCTTGCCGAGGGATTTCAGTTGGGCGCGGTGCAACCCGGCATCGACTTTCGCCGGGTGCCGCGAGTACACGTCGTTCAGGCGCGCCGTGAGCGCACTCCCCTGCTGACCCTTGAGAAAGTCCGCAATCGCTTTGGCGTACAGCTCGCTGCGCGAAACCCGAAGCCGGCGGGCGGTTGCTTCCGCCATGCGAAACAGGTCGTCAGGCACCGAGACGGCGGTCTTCATGCTCACAGTATAACCCGAGTTATACCCGAAGCGAATCAGTCGCCGGGATGCGCGACCGAGGAATGGCGAAACTTTCCATTCGTAGTGAATCCGCACGAATCTGAAAGTAGGGGTACGCAAGGCTTCTCTCTTCCAGGAAGGTCTGTATCAGGGCACGGCTTGAGCCGTGCCGAAGGATCGCGGGAAAAGTGTGGGCTTCAGCCCCTGCACCCGCAGGAAAGCTTCAGCGGCCAAAGCCTCTGGCTATCGATGGGTTGCGGCACGGCTGAAGCCGGTGGCCTGATACAAACCCAGCCGCCCGGCTCCCACTTCCATGTCGCACACCGCCATCGCCGGCCGGCATGGCCTTCACTGCCCGCCCGGACCGCGGCCGCCTGGCGGTTTTTCAGCCGGCTTTTCGGCGGTGAAGACCAGCCTCACATCGCCGGTATGAGTCTTGTCATTGAGCTTCACATCCGCCGTGGTTTTTCCCAGGTGCTCAAAGATGTTCTGCTGCCGGATGACGCCGACGAAGTAGTCGGGATACTCCGGGTTGAACGGCTTGCCCAGCTTCATCGTCCAGATGCGAAGGACCTCCGCTTCGCCTTCCAGGTCCAGGCCAACCACGGTCAGCTTGCCCATCGTGTATTGCGGCCCAGCGTCCACGTGAACCGCCGCGTCCACCGATTCGTGCCCGTCGTCCACCACCCGGTCCGCGGTGATCCTGGCGTTCAGGTAGCCCTCCCTGCGCAGTGCCTTGCGCATCGTCTCCAGGCCCTGGTCCACCTTGTCGAAGTTGGCCACGTCGCCGGTCTTCACGTCGATATCCCGGCGCAGGTCCGCGGCATCAATTGGCGGCAGCCCTTCGATCGACACCTTGCCAAACGTGTAGCTGCGCCCTTCGTCGATGGTCACGAACACGTGCAGGCCCAATACGTCCTTGGTGGGTTCGGTGCTCAACTCGGTGAACCGCACCCGCATGCGCCCGCGCGCTTCGTAGATCGGCCGGAGGGAGCTGTTGAGGATTTCGCGGAAGCGGTCTTCGGTATATTCGGCGCCGATCGCCGCCATCATGGCATCGTGCAGCACATTGGACGGCACCACGTGGTTGCCGCGAAAGGTCACCAGCGCCACCGCGGGCAGAGTGTGGGCAGGCCGGAAAACCACCGCAAACTCGCCGGTCGCGATGGGCGCCACCCCGACCGCGATCTTCTCCGGCTGGCCCTGAGCCGCCACGAACTCCTCCACCCAGTTCTTGTACCGCGCGAACGCGGGCTGGGTGGCGGCCAGCTTGCCGGAGGCGAACAGCGGATCTTTCTCACGCAGCGCCGCGCGCAAGTCCACCTCGGAAACGTGCAGGTTCTCGAACTCCGCCGGGTAGGTCTGCTGCACTTCCAGCACCTGAATCAGGGCGGCGTAGCCTTTCGCCGAGCCCGGTGTGAACTTATATCCGACGGTTTCGAACGCGCCGGTGTCGGTGAGGCGCTTGCGCGCGGCCTCGAAATCCGGCTTGCCCGCCACCTGCCCCACCTTCAACCCCGCTACCGCCAGAATCTGCTCCGCGCTGTAGGTGTGGTTGCCTTCCACCAGCAGACTTTCAATTGGCCAGCGGGCGGCCGGCGCAGTCGAAGCCGCGTTCGGCGCCGGCCTGGTCTGCGCGAATCCACACGCACTCGCCAGCATCAAAAGAGGTAGCAACCTTTTCATATTCCTCATGGTAGCCGACCGCTCCCTTTGGTCGCGGCTCCGGATGGTAGCTGACCGCTCCCTTTGGTCGCGGCTCCGGATGGTAACCGACCGCTCCCTTTGGTCGCGGCTCCGGATGGTAGCCGACCGCTCCCTTTGGTCGCGGCTCTGTTAGCGCGCTCGGCCCTTTTGGGGTAGACGCATCGGCAGCGCTGCCGGTGACGCGGGTAGAATAAAAAAAGTGCCTTACGATCTGATCGTCATTGGGAGTGGTCCCGGCGGCTACTCCGCTGCAATTCGCGCCGGCCAATACGGATTGAAGACTGCGCTCGTCGAGAAGCAAGCCAAGCTCGGCGGCACCTGCCTGCTGGTGGGCTGCATCCCCACCAAGAGCCTGCTGCAAACCGCCGACGTGTGGGAGCGCTTCGTCCACTCGGACGTGGAAGGCATCCATTGCGAGAACCCGCGCCTGGATTATCCCAAGGTGAAGGACCGCAAGGACGGCATCGTCAACAAGCACTCCAAGGGCGTTGAGCTGCTGCTCAAGCGCGCCAAGGTGGAGCGCATTGCGGGCTACGCCACGCTGAAGGGCGGTGGCAAGGTCGAGGTGAAGAACGAATCCGGCGCACAAACCCTGGAGGCGAAGAACATCATCATCGCCACCGGCTCGGAAGCCCGCATGATCCCAGACCTCACGGCCGACCCGGAGTTCATTCTCACCAATATCGAAATCCTCAATCTGACGGCGGTGCCGAAGAGCCTGATCATCATTGGCGCGGGCGCGGTGGGCGTGGAGTTCGCCAGCATCTTCCGCCGCTTCGGCGCCGAAGTCACGGTGGTCGAAATGCTGCCGCGCGTGGTTCCGGTGGAGGACGAAGACATTTCCAAGGAGCTGGAACGGAACTTCCGCAAACAGGG